>CEQR01110954.1_pt1 | contig 30905 bp, 34 predicted proteins | sample 530901 | NCBI WGS metagenome assembly CEQR01 (sample SAMEA2621085, study PRJEB7988) | marine metagenome | isolation source: saline water (ENVO:00002010), including | reverse complement strand
CATATTCTACCAGATAACGGGTCCAAGGATGGAACACCAGATTGCAACAACCAACGTAAATTATATTCCATAGCTTCTGCTGTTTTGGTATTATTTTCATCTTCTGGATCATCTAGTATTAAAAGAGTAGGTCGTTGGTTTCCGTGTTTAATACCACGTATCTGTTGACCAGTACCTTTACAAATAATAACGCTACCATCTTTTAATTCTATCTCCGTGTTTGTCCATTTACGTGCTGATTGCATTCCCCAGTACCCAAAGAAATAACGAAATTCTTGAGAATAATCCAAGACATCTTTTATAGTTCCTAATAATTTTGTAGCGTGTGATTGTGTACGAGATACAAGTACAATTACTTTTATACCCTTGTCAAACATTAAATGAAACAAAGGATAAATACCAGCAACGACCGAAGACTTAGCGTGTCCACGTGGAGCAATAACATTAATTTGTTTGTCCTCACTAAGTAACGTTCGAGTTAGATCGTAATGAAACGGAGGAGATTCTGCACTAAACATATTCGGCATAACCATTCGGCCGAACAATAACATATCCTGTTGCATCTTTAATAGTATGTCTTGCTTATCACTCATCGATAATTATAGTAATATCCAACTGCATATCTTTTGCTACCTGGACAAGCGTAGCTAAAAATACAAGTAAGTTATTTTCCTTTCCCTTCAGTACTATTCGTTTCTCCACTTGGTAGCTCTTTCTTTTGTGTTGCTTTAAGTTTTTTTGTTTGAGTTTCGTACTGATTAGCTATTTGATGACTAATATCCATTTCTATAGTTTCTGTTTGTGATGATTTGTTTGGTGCCATATCTAAAAAGATAGAAAGCTCTTTAGCAGCTCTAATCATACTTCCGCTATCTTCTTTCATCTTTGCTACAATAATAGCATCTTTCATTACATCTAACACATATCCCTCATCTACACCCTTATCAGTTAAAATCTCTTGTAGTTTCTCTTTTATCATTTGTTTTGTTTCCTTTGACTTCAATAATCGTTTTGCCGCTATATGCGGTTCTTTTTGGTCAGGCCTATACAACTTGCCAATAGCATCGAGATCTGGCGATTCTCCTGCAATCTTGTACGCTAAATAAGCATCTACAGCAAGTTCTGCTCGTTTAGAATTAGCTTCTATCTCAGAATATGGCTTTGTAGATACTGTATTAAAGTTTCCAGATTTATAATGCGGTTTAAATTCTAAGTACCTATTATGACCTAACCATTGTCTTCCATAAGGAAATGTCATCTCCGTACCTCGTTTATACTTTTTTTTATAAATACACTCAGCAATAAAACCGTCATCGCTTATACCTAGCTCTCCTTCTTCGCATTTCTGCCAATGTTTGTAGGTTAGATCCTTTCCTTCTTCTTCTGACCATACAGAATAGTCTTTTGCTACAAAGTTATTCTTTTTCAGTTTCTTTGTTATCTTTATCATCTATTTCTAATTTTTCTTTTAAAAATTTTATATAATCGTCTTTATCATCCTTAAACTGGATATATTCATCTACCACCCTTGCGTTGTTAGCAATATCTGCTTCAAGCTTGTTAATACGCATCATTAACATTCCAACAGTTCCCATCACTTCTTTTAAGGTTGGTTTGCTTTTCTTTTTTATGGCCATTAACGTTTCTCCTTAACGTAATTAATTATCCTAATAATTAATGTATTCTATTAACCTTAATATTAACGTTAATACCTTACAATTAATTCTTTTCCTCAGGTTTCAATTTATCTAAACCGAAACGCATCTTGTTTCGTTTAATCTCTATTGTCATCTCAGCTGACATTACCATTAACGTTTCTAAAATCTCAGGATCAGATAGATCTATTTCTACTTGTTCCCATTCTCCAGTTCGTTTGTTATAACGTTCTAACATTCTGTTTTCTTTTATGAACTCAAGTAGTTTTCCTAACTTTTCCATAATATAACTTACTGCGTTTAATTTCTACTTACAATACTTTAAAAAATAGGACTAGATTGTATGTACGAGGTATATATACCACCTACCTACCATTAATGTTGGAATTAATCTTACAGTTTGGTTGACATTTATCGGCAAGTTTAATTCCAATCATTAATGGTACGTAGCTGCACCTTTTTAGGGGTTACCGAGTGAGTGCCCCACAACCAAATAATCCCGAAGGAGGGTATAATAATGAGTAAACAAAACGAACCACAAATCAAGATGTCAGATGTCATCGGCATCAGTTATTGGTATAAAGGAGCATCCCTGCGTGAAGCATCACCAGTGGCAAATGCCGCCTTATCGAAACTAACTGATTCCGATGCCTTATCTAAGCATCTTGATAAGATTAATGCGAATGGCACAAATGCCACGCCTTACACATCCATACGTGTTGCGTTCGTAGCAGACGAAACTTTGCTATGCGACAGTGAGCAGTACGAGGCATTCGTGAACTTCGCAAATCTTAGGGGCTGGAACGCTTCTGACACCCTAACAATTAGTGGCAAGGAGCAACAGTGTTATGTGAACCCATCAACCAATGTGCGTTCTCATACTGTGTTCTTTTCACCGAAGGGTGCTAAGATTGAGCGTGACGAAATGTAATGTGTCCGCACATTTCATAGTTCGTTCCAACCTTGTATTCGGAGTAGGCAGCAATGTCTACTTCGAGTACATTTACATAATACCTTACAAAAAAGCGCTTGTAAGTACCATTAATGCGTAGTAGATTAAAACTGCCAATCAACGTGTCACAATACCTCATATCAGTTAGGTATCATATCCCTTAGATCTCGTGATTCGTTGGTTGGCTACAATAAAAACCGTGTGATCGTATACAACAACCGATGAAGGAGGGTGTCATGAAAACGATACTATTTATAGGTCTTATTATTTGCCTAGTATCAGTATGGTTCGCTGAAATGAAACGAGCAACTGATGACGAAAAATAATGACGAGTTCACAGTCAAATTTGATGACAAAATCGATTATGATGATGAAGTCATACAAGATGACGTAGAACTTATGAGTAGCAAGGAAAACAATCAAACAATATCAGAATACTACGATATGCAAATAACCTTTGTGAATGTCCAAGCAAAGAATCGTAGAATAAAAATATCTGTTGAGGATTTGTAGTGCGAGAACTTTTTAGTTCAAAAGCACATTGTTACTATACAAAGTTGCAGCACTCATCAAAGTTTAAAACGTGGTTCCTGGCCAAATACAAGGTAGATTTGAGCAAGTTAAGGGAATCAAACGACTTTGATGAGCGGTTGCAAATGGTTCAAAAAAAGATGACGTTAAAACATATGTGGGCAATATATTATAACGTTGTGAAAGACAATGAGGCATAATATGTTAAGAATGGTATGCAAACATTGTAGAGAAACAGTTGCTGATACTGACGTAACAACAAGAGAAATGAATTTATATGATGCTTGTTGTGAAGAAACACGTAGAGAACTAAGTCACTTGAAAGCACATTTTACAAAGAAAGCAAATCAACATGGTAGATGGAAGGTTGATACTATTGATAATGTAGGAAATACCGTTGATAGTAGCGAAAATTTCATAGAACCTTCCTTCTATGACAACGAGATGCATAGATAATTGTACTTCTGTTCTCAATGAAGTGAGAATAAAATAGGAGGAAACAATGAGATAATTATGCATCTGATAAGCGTGGCTTGGGATTATAGTCACGCTTATCACTTAAACAATAGTTGGAGGAAAAAACTATGAACAATAATCAAAAAATTGTGCAGTTGATTGAAAAACGACTGACACAGGGTGCAAAAGAACACGGTGCAGAAGTACCATTTGATGACACACGTGATCATTTGCAAGATGCTTTAGAGGAAGCATTAGATATGGCTGTTTATTTAGCAGCAAAGATAATCGAAATCAAAAGAAGGGAGTCGAAATGGCTAAGGTTGAAGAGAAAATGCATTATGACATTTTCGAAAATAGGGCCAAAGAGCATGAAAAGGAAATGCAAACTTTGGACAAATTCGTTGATTACATACTGGGAAGCAATAAAGAACCGTATGAAATAAGAAACTTAATAACATACTATGTTGCAGTTGCTTGGGATAATTCATATATCCAAAAGCGTAACGACATAGAAAAAATGGAGGAAGCAGATGAGTTATAGAGGAATGAGTACATTAATAGATAACTTAGTAATTAATACATCAGATGCATCATCAAAAGCATTTGGTAAATCAGGAAATAACGGTAAACCAATTGATGGTTTTGATTGGTGGGCAATTAGTTGTATAGGTGATAGGTTGCAAAAAGCAAGTAGAAACCTGACAATCGCAGATTCATTACATCAAATTTACAATAATACAGATATTCGTGTAATTGAATTTGATGTTAATGGTTGTGGTGACGATGGTGGTATCGAAGAAGTTCGTTTTTATGATAAAGACGATACTGAAATTGAAATAAACGTTGAATGTTTAACAATAACATTAGCAAAAGGTTACAACACTGAAGCATATGGTTATGAATATAGTTATCATTGTAAATATGATACTAAATCAAAAGCAGAACAAGTGTTTTTGGATACAAGTGTAACTGATCCTAATAGTTTTTGTGACTATATTGGTAAACAACTTCCAGTTTTTAACGAGTTATTTCATAATGGTAAATGGAAAATACATAGTGTAAATACAAATGACAATAAAGTTGAATTATATCGCAATGCAAATAGTGATATGCATACAAATGGTGTGTATTCATTACCATATGTAAATACGTATGCAGGAGAAACAAGTTCAACAAGTATTAATCATCCAGTAACTATAGCGTTTCCTGATATTAGTGTTAATACTTGGTCTAGGTTGGAAAGTCATTGTTATTCACAGCTTGACGGTGGTTGGGAAATTAATGAAGGTAGTCAAAATACTGTTCATTATAAACTTAGACCGAATGATGAAGATTCTACTAAATATGAAATTGATGTAGCAGTAGAACAGAATCGCAATATTACTGAAGTAGAAACGACAGAAAGCGATTCAACGTTTAAAGCAACAGATCAAAAGGCATTACGCAAATTCATTCAAGATGAGTTGAAAATAAATACTTATGCTGGTTCTACTCTTGATTTCACAAGAAAAGCAGATAGAAATAAGATAATAAGTATTTTAGATTATCTTGATAGTAAGGGTTTATAATGGACCCTTTAATGCATAGCAAAAGCAGTGTCAAAAAGTATGGTGGAACGGTAGATGATTATCTACCAATCCATCATTGGTTTGACGATAGTAAACGTGGTTATGCTTTTGTTACACATAGAGCAATGCGACATCATTCAGAAGGTATTGGTTGGTGTATCGATACATTTGGTAAATATATTACCATAACACATAGAGATAAACCGAAACAAATACCAGTGCGATATGTTGCAGAACAACATGTCTTAGAAGATTGTGGTTTTATACCTACAATGCAAGACTGGTTGAAACATATGGCACCACCAACTTGGATGCGTAAAGTTGGAAAGTTAAGTAAGTAATTTGTCAGGTGGTCCGATAACAGGAATATCCTGATGATTGCGTAGCAAAAAGTCACATAGGATGATACATGGTAGAGCACCAGTAGATGCCCAGTGACTTAAATCAGAATAGAGGTAGCCAAAGATGAGCACGTGTACAGCTACCTCAGTTCTGAACATATTAACAATTAGGAGAAAAAAATGGGAAATGTACAAGTAATAACCTTAGAAAAAGATGAATATGCATTTGTTGGAAATGGAACTGACAAAGATCCAGTTAACAAAATATATAAAGACGAATGGATAGCATTGTTGGAAGTTAGGCAAGACGGACAATATAATATGCTAAGTCCTATGGCAAGAGAATCATCAAGTGTTAGTATTGATAAAGATACTTGGCAACAAATGTTAAGCAACTTTGACGATCTATACGATAAATGGGGTGATCTCAATGAGTGCGTCTGAAAAAGCGTTAGATATACAAGAAAAAATACAAAAACTGATTGACAAATTGTCAGACTTAGGTTTTGAATTTATGTATTATAACCAAATAAGTAGTTTAAGGAGAAAACGTGACAAAAATAATAGATAAAACGTTTTCAATTAAACACGAAGGTCATTTAAACAAAAACAATTTTATATTTCGAACTAATAAGTACAAAAAAATGGTCGATAAACTTATGGAATATAATAATAGTTTAGGAAAGAGAGTTAATAATGATAGATGAATATCACCAAAAGGAAATGGTAGGAATGAAATCTAGAAGTGATAATCCGAAATATATATCTGAAGTAGTAGCATATATTTTAGATAATACCGATTTAAATACTTGCGATGAATGTGGAGTTATAGAATATTCAGATGATTTAAATTGGTGGGATTATATGAGTAAAAAAGACCAAATATTTTGGAGTCAACATAAAAAAGGCGATGCTCTTTGTGATGATTGTTGGAGATATTAATGAGCTTGAGTAGAGAAGAAGCCTGGCGTAAACGTAAAGGCTTAAATAAAATAGAAACCATACAAGATCGTATGAAGAAAATGAAATTTGTAGATCCTTGGTCAAAAAAAGGTATAGCAGAACGTGAAGCTTTTGCTAAACAGTATGGTAGAGCATGGTGGTTATTTACAGATAATAACAGCAGCTTAAAACATAAAAACCAATGGGTATATCAATTTCATAAAATTGAGGAGGGTACAAATGAATAGTTTGTGGTATGATGTAGATCATGACATTGTATACATACATTGCTTTACATCAGTAGAGTTTTGGGTGTTTATCTTTATGATATGTTTTGCATACGAATGTTGTAAATACATAATAAGGAGAATACAAGAATGAGTATGTGGTGGCATAAAAAAGCTGAAGAGCTTTTAAAAGGACAAAAAATACTTGATGTAAGATGGCAAGAATGGGATCCAGATGATAGAGATTGTGGTAGTGGATTAATATTCGAAACCGAAAATAATGTTTTCTTTGTAGGACAAGATGACGAAGGTAATGGACCTGGAGCATTGCATTACATATACAAAGAAGCAGAAACATGTAATATAACAGGTGGAGTATTACCTGTCAACGTTGAGGAGGTGTAATATGAAGAAAAATCATATAACATATATAGCACGTAATGGAAAAGAAATTACTACCAAGAGGAAGTATACTAAGTTTCCATACGAGTTATCAGACACGTCTATTGTAGACAATGAATACGGTCAATTGGATGAGTGGTTGACTGTAGTAAATCCTTTTAGTGGTGAATCTTATAAACTATCACCAGTAGAAGAAGCAGTGTATTCGGTAATAATGGGTAGTCAATATATGCCTAATTATATGACGAGTCCAGAACTGCAAAAAGATGTACGCAAAGGTTTGGATTGGTTTAGAGCAAACAATGCAAAAGCGTACATGGTTTTATTAGATTAACAGTAAATAACGCTTGGATAATCAATTTATTAATACTAGATTGGTTGTCCAAGCCAACTTAAAACAAGGAGAAATAAATGGCCTTTAATGTAAAAGACTATGCGTTAGTCAAAGATCGTGTAGTGAATGCTCACGATGAGTTTCCTAAGTGTCAAATACGTACTGAATTAGTAAACGTACAACCAATTAAAGACACAGCAACAGGAGAAACATGTAATGAGTATATCATCAAAGCGATATTCACGCCAGACCCGTTATCAGAACCAGAAGTATATTACACAGGATATGCGGCTGAAAGAGATAATACTGGGTTTGTTAATAAGACGAGTGCTTTGGAAAATGGCGAAACGAGTGCAGTGGGTAGGGCCCTTGCATTTGCAGGTTTTGGCGTTGATCATTCAATCGCTTCTCGTGAGGAAGTTGAGAACGCTCAAGCTAAACAAAAAGTCGTTAATCCGACTATCAAATCTTTGGAAACGTTAGATTCGTTATCAAAACAATGTTTTGAAAAAGAACTGATGACAAAAGAAGATTTGTTAGCATTCAAAAAGAAACGCAGCAACGGTTATTATGACACTAAAGTCAAAGTAGCTAGAGCTGAAACATTCTTTAACCAACTGTTAGAGAAGGAGGTAGCAAATGGCTGATAAAAGACCAATGCCTCAAGAACACCGAGTATCAGGTGTACAACCAGGAGAGTACCAATGGATTAGAAATAATTATGGTACATTCCTATTAGTTAATGTTCCATTCGCAGAAGACGAAGAACGTTACAACTATGAATATCCAGATGTTGATCTTGTTCTAGAAGTAGTTAATGAAGCATTAATGAATGAAGTTGATGCAACTAATGACGCTGTACAAGAAAAAACAAGTAGTTTAGCAACCGATGAAAAGGAGGAATAATGGCTATAACTGGTACTAAAATAAAAAGTTCTAGCAACGGCAGCCGTAAATACTTTATTAATAAGTGTTACATTGTTGGAGCAGAACAAATAGAATCACAATACAATGATACAACTGTAAAGTTAGAATTAGAAGATTGTGAACGTGGTTATAAATATACTACATTTATTAACCAAAACTATGTTAAAGACATGAATGATGTTGTTACTGAACTGGCATACCCAGATTTAGTAAACTCATTATTCTTGGCAGCTGGTAAAGACTTAAATGTGTCTGACACTGGCGATATTAACTTAGAAGATCTTGCTAATGCAGAAGTGCTTTCTTTGAGCTACCCATGCACTGGTAAGTATAAAAGAGCTATATGGTCTAAGCTTGGTAAAGTTGGTTCTGATACAGAACTAGGTAAAGAGTTTGAAGATCAATTAGCTAAAGGTTATCCTAAGAACTACAGAAAAGAAGATGCTGCTCAAAGTGCGCCTGACCCTGTAGATCCTGATGACTTGCCATTTTAATGACTGCTAAAACAATAGTCTTAAATTGGTTACAATCAAAAGCTGGTGAAACGTTTTATTCGTTTGACTTTGAGAGAGATGTACCTATTTATGGTAATCTAAAATACGATAAAACACATACAGCTAGTACATATTCAAGAGCATTTAGAGATATCAGAAGTAATGATGGTTTACTAGAAACTCTTGATATGAGATTAGAAGAAGTTAAACACAATAACAATAAGAGTAAGGGATGGAGAATACAGAAAATCAATGCTTCGTAGAAGTAGTTACTGGAGGAATTCAGTATAGAAATAATGTAGTATCTAATTCTAAATACCAAAAGCTGGTATTAGAAAACTCTTGGAAGAACGAGATGTATCGTTCTTACTTTGTGTTTAATGAAACATTCGATAAACACGTACAAGACACAGGAACTGTAAAGAACTATTCTGGTCCTTGTGCAATTGACTATATTATCTTAGATGTTGATAAAGGTGAAATACCAAAAGAGCAAATGCTTGGATATATAGAAGCGTGTTTATCAGAAATGTTTGATAAGGGTGTAATGGAAGAAGACATAAACCTATGGTTTAGTGGTACTGGCTTTCATATAGAAATGAAAAATGTGTTTGGATTGCAACAAAGTAGCACTGTTCACGATAAGTTACGACTTACTATGAACAAACACTTTGATTTTGCTGATTCAATCTATGATAAAACTAGGATAATAAGAACTAAATGGTCTTTAAATCCTAAAACACATTTGCATAAAATATGGATACCATTGGCACAACTAGGTGAATTATCTTGGAGTAAACTTGAGAAATATGCATCGAGCAAGGAAAACTATCTTGATTGGGTAAATGAAGATTCAGATAACTTTTTTGAAACTTTATTTAAAGAACCAAAGGTAGAGCCTTATTTACAATCTATGATTATTGCATCGCAAACGATAGCTACTAAGAATGACTTAACAAGAAACAGTTCAGAAGTCAGTTCAGTAGTATCGTGTATGCAACATATATTTAATGAAGGTCCACATATCGGAGCAAGAAACAACAAGATGATGCGTATGTCTAGTACATATAAACGTGCTGGTATTCCATTCATTGTCGCACTAAATGGTATGCTTACTTGGAGTAGTGGTGAAATGTCACAAGACGAAGTAACCAGAACTGTAACTAATGTATATGAAGGTAATTATCAATATGGTTGTGATGATCACATCATGGCAGAATATTGTGACTCTAAATGTATTTACTATAAACGTAAAGACTACAAACTAGACATTAAGAATATTAATGAACTAGAGTTGTCATTAAGAGATTATCTTACAAATACATTGACACAAAACTCTATCAAGCTAGATAAAATATATGGGTGTCAACCTTATAGCTTTGCACCAGGAGAACTTGTAGTATTTTCTGGTGATACTGGTTTAGGTAAAACTGCTTTCATACAAGACATTATTGTCAAGGCAAAGCAGCACACATTGTTTTTATCTCTTGAGATGAATGAGCAATTAATATTTAGACGATTTGCACAAATAGCTGTTGGTAAAGATAAACAATGGATTATGGAACAATATACTAATAATCCAGACTTTACTTTAGAGGATAAGCTAGATCATGTGCAAGTAATGACAATAGCACCAAGAATAGATGCAATAAAGAAAGTAGTAGCTGAGTACCAACCTAAGGTCTTAGTAGTCGATACTACTGACGAGATACAGGTAGATTTTGTTAAAGGTGAAATAGAAAAGCAAAATGTAATTATAGGAGCTTTAAAGCAAATAGCACAAAAGACAAATGTAATTATAGTTGCAATACATCACTTAAACAAAACGTCTGCATCTAATAATGTAATTAACTTGCATTCGTTGAAAGGTTCAAGCAACGTAGTACAGAAAGCCGATAAGGTAATACTTATTAAAGGTAATAGAGATGATTCATTGCGTGTAGTACAATCAGTAAAATCACGTGATGAAGGTAGTTTCGAAATGTCTGCAACGTTTGATACTAATACAATGCAATTCAACCTAATAGGGAGAAATAATGAAACTGAAACATTTCATAACAACGAAGTATACTGACAAAAATAATATCCAGAAAGCAGAACTAAGACTATTGAAGTTCTTTAGACTTAGTAGCAAAATGGATAGTAACTTCGGTAATCACTTGTGGTTTAATTTTCGAGTTGGCCCATTAGAGATGAGTACAGGATTTAGATCCTGGGATGAATCTCCAGAAGCTGTCGAAAAATACAAGGAAGATTTTAACATCATTGAGATGAATACAAATCTTGCTGCAAGTGACGCATAAGAATAAAATACGTGGCAATAATCTCGAAAGAGAGATTGTAAACGATGCGAAGAAGATAGGCCTGTCTGCGAAGCGGGCCTATGCTTCCGATGGTAGATCGTTAGGTAAATCAGAAGTTGTTGACGTAATAGTTGAACATACAACAATACAGGCAAAACGAAGAAAGAAAGTTGCACAATGGTTGTATCCAGACTATCATGGCGATGATGTCGATGCTGTTGTTACACGTATGGATAGAAAAGAAGCTCTTGCTATAATACCATTAAAGAGATTCTTAAGATTGCTTCAAATAGAAAAGGAGAATATAGATGACTTTGAGCAAGAATGAAATAGATGCAATTATATCTATAGCACAGAAAATTATCCTTGAACAAGAAAAGAGTAATAATGAAGTTTTGAGAAAAACTGAAGATAAATTAGATCACGATGATGTAAATATAAGTGATGTTCAAGGACCACAAAATTGTGATAGTTGCGCTGATTAAATAATATTGTGGCCTAGGTTTCGAAAAGACACCTTGGTTGGCTACTAAAACAAACTATACATTAGTCCGTGTAGTTTCGTATTTGGTGTAATAGAGATTATTACCTAGGCCGCAATCATAAATAAAATATATTGCAGTATAGATAGTCCTCGTTAAGCGTTATTAAGTAAAGGCTATAGGACAGTATGGAATAGAAAAACATACACGAAGGATAGATGATTATACATAGAAAGCGATAGAGTGAGCGTGGTACCCTACCACTCGACAAATGTTACGAGTGAGGCGAAGCCTAATTATTCGTACTGCAATATCTAAGGAGTAAATATGGAGTTACAGAAAAAAGAATTAATAATGATAAAAAATGAATTAAAAGAAATTAATAATCTTTTAAAAAAACAAATAAAATTTTTGTCTGCAAAAAAAGATAAGACGAAAATTTTATTGAGTAGAATAGATAACTTACTCTAAGTTTTCTAACATAGTTTCACGATTACGTTGTTCACGTTCTAATCGTTGTCTATACCACTTATGTGATCTGATAGGAATACCACTTGTACGTTCTATAATAGCTTCACCTAATGGTTGATAGTCAGGTCTATTCACAGTCTTGTGTATATCTCTTATCAATCTACCACCAGGTAAATAAGTCCACGCTGAATACTGCCAGAATGCTTCATAACTACCATCAATTAATGCATTGACATGTGGTAATATAAACCTTGCTGCAGGCGGTGTTATTATTTGTGCTGGTGCTAATGCTTGTATAGGATACTGATTAAAGAATGCACGCTCTCTTGTTTTCTCATCACCGAATAAAAACTCAGCTGTATCTTTCATTATATTCATAGGTGGAGATAAAGCATATTCAAATATACTATACGCAAACAATGACGCAAGTGCCATAGTCATAGTGTCATTAGCTATCTGCCTTTCAAAACGTTTAGTAACTTCAAAGTTAGGATGCCCTTCTACTGCCATCATGTCTTCGAAAATCTGTTTTCTACGTCTAATACTATTCCACATATATGGTTGAAAACGTGTCATAACACGACCAAATGCAGTGTTACTAAAGTTTGGTCTGTATGTAGCGTGATAAATAAACTGGGAACCTTCTACGCCTTTCTTGGCACTATTCACTAAAAATTCATCAGTAACTTTTATATTACCTTTAGAGTCTGAATATATTTCTCTTGCTTTCAAATAGTGTGCTAAAAACGCTTTACGTCTTAAATGTTTTTCTGTAGATGACATAAACACACTACCAATTTCCATAGCTGAACTACTTACATTATGCTTTTCTGCTAATTCTGTAATAGTTTCTTTAACATAATTATCAATTTTTTCATTTACTTCCTTATCATTACCATAAAGTTTATTACGTTTAGTGTATTGAGTAACTCTTCTAACTAAATCTCTCATAAACAATTTAACATTAGCAGGTTCTTTAGCTGTTAAATATGTTAATTCTTGTAACAAGTTACCTTCAAGTAAACCTAAACTATCAATCATTCTATGTATACGACTCATACTATTCAATTCAATGTCTTGGAATGTTTTAGTCTTAGGATCGTACACTCTAAATGTTTTACCAGCAAATATTTTTTCTACTAAATACTTTTCTCTAAAAGCATTATAGAAATGTTCAAAACCAGTATCGGTAATAATGTTTTGATAACCACCATACGTATTGGTAATAGCTGCCTTAGGGTGGAATAACAAACTCCATACTTCAAACTTACCTTCAAGATCGCTAACGTGTGTTGCCATATCAACCATAGCTTTATGTCTTGCTGCTGGATCTTCAGGCAAGCTTTGGAACATTTGTTTTTCTTTACCTAATAAAGTCTTAGTAGCTTTACCATATACTTTATTAGCATTTTCTTCTATACGTAATAAAAAATTACCTACGGATTCATCACTAAACCATTGTCTAGGTGTGTATCTAATTTTTAATTTATCAATATTCCCAGGAACAATTAATGCATCAAGATTTTTTTGTGTGCTTTCAGCCATCCAAACAGTAAAATCTTTTTTAATTTTTGGTGTAATTTTTTCTACAATAAATTCATCACGTTTTTCCTTGGTCATATTTTTTATTTCTTTACCACGTTTTTTAATTTGGTCAGCAAATAATTCTTTACGTTTACTACGTTGTTCATTCATAGAAGGTATTGCTGCTTGTTCCATATCAAACAATAATTTCTTTTGAACATTATTTAGTTTACCATATTTCCAAGATTGTGCATAGTCAGCTTCTTTCCACTCTTTTAATAACTCATAATCTTTTTTACCAAAACCGTGTGCTTCAATATCTCTTGTAGATGGATGACCCATATAACCTTTGGTAAAATCTAATAAAGTACTATGCCATTGATCTATAACATCGGTCATTTGTTCGTTTTGTCTACCTTGTCTTAAAAAAGTTTCTAAGTATATTCTACTATATAACGCAGAAATGTTTTGCGTAAGACCTCTAGTTATACTGTTCATATAATCTAAAGGAACATTACCATCAGTTCTAAAAAATGGTAATGCTCTTTCAAGTCTTGAACGTGCGTGTGTAGACATACCTTGTCCAGGATATATTACACGATCTTTTCTAGTAGATACTTGATTTAACATATCTATCGCATCTTTATCTAAGAAAGGATTTTCATAGGTATTTACTTCTTTAATACTATTTTCTAATCTTATATACTCTAACATTCTAGCATCTTCTAATGATAATTGTTTATTTGCAACTTCTTGTGCATCATTTTTATTTAACAATTGATCTACAGATTTTTCCATAATACGTTGTTTTTCTTGAGGTAGATATTCATTAATAATTTTTTGATAATTTTCTTTAACTAGGAAAGAACCCATATAAGGCCAAAACTGTGAAGACTCATTCTGGTGTTTAAACTTACCAACTTCTATTTGTCTTGCATCCATTTTCTTCATAATAGATTGTATTTCAGAACGTATCTGATCTCCTACAGTACGTTTACGACTGCCCTCTATTAATGTTTTATCAACAAGACTCCAATTTATTTCACCTGCTTTATTTAAATAATTAGAATATTTATTATTAATATGCTCTCTAACATTTAAACTATATTTAATAAATTGTATATCATCTAAATGAAAATGATTACGTAATATTTCAGCACCAGAAACTGTATCTTGTTTTAACCTAATAGCTTTATCATATGCAATTAATCTAGCAGGACTAATTAATCCATTCTTATTATAAAACATTTCAGCTAATCTTTGTTGGTAAAAGAAAGGACTGTTAGGTAAAAATGTCTTAGCTGGTTTATATTCTTTTTTATAAACAGTATCTTTGAATACTTGTTCAATGTTTTTATAATTACTTTCAATTACAGTTTTTAAAGCAAAATCCATAACAGGTTGTATTACCTGATCTTTAATAATATCAACATACTTAGAAGGACTAACAAACTGTTGATTGCCTTTTTTGTCTGTGTAATATAAATCTTTAGTTATTTGTTTTAACTTTAACTCAGCAGAATCTAAATCTTTTTGTAGCTGCAATCGTTCTTCCATTAAAGTATTTTTCTTTTTAGGACCAAGTCCTTCTTGTCCTAATACGTGACGTAATACAGCTACTTCCCATAAAACATCTTGATTATCTTTATAACCTTTTTGTTTTATGTTTAATGTTTTTTTATAAAACCCAATCATAGTTGAATTAAAATCTTTTAACTGATTAGCAATACTATGATTTGTATAAATAGTTTCTGTAATAGTTTTTAAAGTAGAGGTAGGTACTAAAATACCATATTCATCTAATTGTTTAGTCTTTGGATTAAATTTTATACCTCTATCTAACTGAAATCTTTTTTCGTACGGTGCAATTAATTTATCTAATCTTTGAAATATTCCTGTAATTTGGTCAAACCATTCAGGACTACGCATATTAGCATCTAAAGGAAACATAAAGTTTATTTTATCTGTAACAACTTTAGATAAAGTATTATGATTAATTTGTTCTATCAAAGGATTCTTCTTCATATCTTTTTCTAAAGCACCTTGATTTTTATAAGGTATAATAGTTTCACTCTTTTTATTATATCCATATACAACAGCATCTGCGTCTTTAAATAGTTTTCCTATTGTATTATCTGCTAACTTTGTTAATGATCCTTCGTTTTTGTCTGCCCACTCTAATACATATTTACGATATTCATTGTTTGTTTTTCTAAACAACTCTTTATCTTTTAACATTTTTGTAAAGACATTATTTTCTTTAGCATATTGCACAAATGTTTTTAAAGGAACTTCTTGGCTTATATCTACGTATAATTCTTTTTCTGCCTGATTAATCATTTGTTTATTTCTTTTTATTTGATTATAAGCATCAGAAGGACCGTATACATTTTCCATATGATTAACAAAATATTTTAATCTTAATCCAGATACATCTTGTATTAAATCAATTGTTCTGTCTGCTCTTTGAAAAAATAAAGAGTAAAGACTGGACATATTATAAAGTATGTCAGGATTACCATTAGCTATTTGATACTGTACAACATCTCCAAGTCTAGCAATATATTCTTTTATAAAAGGCGTCTGATTTTTAGCAATTTTTTCTGACCTAATAATTAAAGCATTTAACGCTTTAGGGTCAGTTAAAATATCTATAGGAATAAAATCAGGAATCATTTGTTTTGTTTTATTAACTGCTGGTTTAGCAGGATCTATAACAACTGGTTCTGAAGCCATAGAACTAGATGGAGGCGTAATATCTTCCATTATATAGTCCATAATATTATCATAATCAAAATCTTTTTTAAATTTTTCTATTCTTTCTTGTTTTTCTTTAGATACTTCTAGCAATGTATTGTATCTTTCTCTAGCCATATACTGTTTATTACGAGCTTTTATAGACCAAGTTTGTTCTAAATCTGGCAACGATCCTACAAACTCTCTTTGTAGTGCACCTCTTTGTTCATACAAATCTTCTAATTTAGATTGATTAGGAAATTCTTCAGAACCTTTATTTAACTTTTCAAATTCTGCTTTATCTTTTACTAACGCATCTATTGCAGCGTTAACATTTTCTAAAAATTGAAATCTTTTTTGACCTCTAAATCCAGTAAAGTTTAAATCTAACACAGGATTAGCTATATAAAATACATCAAACAAATCTTCTACTAAACGTTTAGTTAATGGATTTAAAGGTTTACCAATATTTTTTCTAGCATTAGATAGTACTTCCAACTGTTCTTTTAATGATTCTTTTGTAAATAATATTTGATCACCATAGCTTCTAGTGTTTTGTTTTTTATACCACTGTCTGTTTCTATCAAACGCTTGATATATTTTATTACGCTGCTCAAATGTTGTTTCAATAACATCTACAATAAACTTATCAACTTGCTGCGGGTCCATATCTAAATTCTTTACAGCGTGATCTTTAAACGTTTGTGCTTTCTTTAAAGCACTAGACAAGTCTACAATACCACTAACTTTGTTCCACAAAAATGGAGGATAGTTATTAATAGTGTCAAACTCTTTTGCATCTATGCCTTCCATAAACCATTCATCAAATTTTCTTAAATTAGCACGTTTAAACAAAGGGTGGTCTTTCATAACTGCAGATAAATCTTTTAACATAGGTATTACAGCTTCTTTGTCTATAACGTTATAAGGATTTATTTCCATTTTTAATCCAGATAATTCTTGTGCTATTAATCTCATATAACCCGTAGTACCCTCAGTCATTGTTAAATATTCTTGAGATACTACTTCAGCATCCAATGGTTCTTCACCTTTACGTACCTTACTAAATACTAACTTATACATATCACGCAACACTAATCTTTCTTCTTTATCTAATAAACTTTCTTTATATTTTTTTCTTACTCTTTGTGTAGTACCAGAAGGTAAATCTACATCTAATAGTTTATTAGCATCAATAAAGGTACTTTGTACAACGTTTTGATCTATATTTAAATCTTGCCAAAGTTGTTTATCTTTTAACAATCCACGTTGGCTTATAAGGTCCATTTCTAATTTAGCTATCTGAAACTGATTGGTAATATATCCAACACTATCTTTACCTATAGCACTAAAGATACCATTTTTAATTTTAGAATTAACACTTATCATATCAGCTAATTGCTGACCACGTGTTTGTGCTTCTGGAAATTTTGCATTAGCTAACTCTTTAGCAATAACAGGATCGTCTAATCCAATCATTTCGCCATCACGTTCTAGTCCACGTTGTATAGATGTTTTATTATATGCTTTAGTTACATCCTTAGGCATACTCCAAAATACATGTGCTGAGTCAATATCTTTATCAGCACCATTCATATAAAAGTCATTTAACTCATTTGATACTAGTGATAGTCCTTTCCTACCCTTTAAAAAACCCACAAAGGTACCTATACGGACACCACTGTTACTTACCATAGGTGAACGTATATACATAATATTTTTGCGTGCCTCGTCTAGTTTTTTAAATGTTTCAGAAGATTGATCTTTTGCATATTCTTTTTCAAACTTATCCCAGAATTTTCCTAATGTTGTTTTCTTGTTAGTAAGAGGGTCTGTAATAGGAATTTCTCTAGCACCTTCATACAACATAAACTCATTGTTTGCTAAACCTTTTGATGCTTTACTGTATGTTTGTTTTTTGTTTCTAATAAGCGCATCATATAAACCCAATTTAGAACTAAACGATTCTTCTACGATTGGTCTAGTAAGTCTTTTAAACATATAAGTAGAAATAGATTCGTTAATAAAATCTAATACACCTGGTCGCATATATGAACCAGGTTCAAAATTTGTACTAATTAAATAATCTTCAATTAATTGTTTGTTATATGTTTCAATGCCATAGTCATTAAATGATTGTTCTATTTTTCTATCACGTTCAGCATTTCTATCATTATTAAATAATTTACGTAATAAACTTCTAGCTGTAATACTATCAGGACTATTATAAAACACATCTCCAATAAAACGTATATCTATAGAGTCTATGTCTATCTTATCTGGTATAGGTTGATTATTTTTAAAAGCTGTTTCTACCTGCAAGTTAGCATCTTTATCTCCTCTTGCTGACTTGTTAATAATGGTAGCCCATTCTTTCCAAAATAAAGCACCTTCTGAAGTGCTAGGGTCAAAGTCTATGGTATTTAAATTAGAAGTAACTTGTCGTAATAATTTTAATTTTTCTAATTTGTTAAAATTCTCATATACATCTAAATTAATATAATTGTCTTCTAATTTTGATTTCCATGTAGACTTCAAGGTTATATTGACACTCATAGTATTTGGTTCAAATACAGGTCTTTTTTTTCCACTGTACTCTTTAACTGATGTATCATAATGAATATAATCAATAGGATTTTTTTCATTGTTTTGTTTTTCATATAAATCTATACTTTTTTCCATATCAGGTGGCATTCTAAATGTAGCAGTTTTAATAATAACAGTGCCACGGTTAGTTCCGTCTTCAAACTTGCCAGGTCTATGTAAGTGTATTGTTTTAATAACACCAGTTTCAGGATCTAATCCGTATGCTTCTGCAAGTCTATCAAACTTTGCAGCTCTTAATAAACTACCACCGTCTGTTCCTGAATTAAATTTTTCCATAGCTTTACCAAGGCCTTTAATACTACCATCAAGATCTGATGCTACTACATGAATGTATTCATCTTTAATAAATTCTTTATCAATAGGAACTTCTACACCTGTCATATGTTTTGTATATTTTTGCATTTTAGTAACATCAGTATAAGGTTCTGAGTTTAAATATTGAGGTAACTTTTCTATAATATTATCTACTGTATATTCTTTATTAAAGGTTGTTTGTTCGTTCAGTATTTCAACTATTGCTCTATCTTGTCTATTTTCTGTAGTTGCAAATCTATCGGTTAATGTTGTGATATTATTTTTATCTAAAAAATCTTTAAGTTCTTTTATTTTTCCAGGATTTTCTTTTGCCCATTGTTTCCACAAGCTTTTATAAGTTCCATAGTAATCAAAATTAGGGTCTTTAGCTGGTTTTCCTTTTCCTGTTCCTTTAGCTTGTTGATAAGCTTCTTCAATAGTTCTACCATCTTTCAACCTAGCATTTAAAGCACTAAATTGTTTTCCAAGAAAATTTCCTTTTGTAGAAACTTCAAATCCTCCTGTATTGCTATATTTATATTTACTTACTTCATCTAATAAATTTAATTCTTTCATTCTCCAAATTACAAAAGCAACATTCTCTTTATATTTCTTAGGATCAGTTGGTATTTTTTCTTCAAAATAATCACCTTTACGTATAGCTCTGTCTATTTTTTTTAAATCTTTATCGTTTAAATAGTTAGTAGTATTCTTTTTTGTAGACCAAGGATATGCTCTTACTTGCAATCTACCAGTATCGCTAACTGCTGCGTGTATATATAAACCATCTTTACTTAAACCTTCTTGTATTTGTTCAAGTTGTTTATCAGTCATAAATCTAGATGCATTTACAGGGTCTTTAGATTTTTTACTAGGAAAAGCAAATATATCAATACCTAATGGAGATACATTACCTATTTCAGAACCAGGTTTATATTTACCAGATGTAGCATCAAAATATCTAGAAGATATAACAGTAGTTAAATAGTCTATATCTAAATGTATTTGTTCATTTTTATTAGCATATATTTTATTAATACGACTACCTTGATCTTCTTTAGTACCAGACTTTTTACCGCCAATAGGTTTGTTATATATATCTACTTCTGGCGCTTCTTTCTCAAATACAGGTTCTGTGTTCTTACGTTCTTTTAATCTTTTTTCAGTTACTTCAGGAACTATATAAATTCTAGATATTTTAAATTTATCTAAATGTTTATATTTATGTATTGCTTGTTGCAAATCTCTTGTTTGTTCGGGAGTAACTTTAATACTATAATCTTTTTCTATTTGTTTAATAAATAAATCAGGAACAAAATTGTTATCAATAGCTTTCTTTTTAAATAATTGATGTAATTCTTGTACATCTAAATCTTTTGCTTTTGGAGTACCTTTACGTTTTATGTCTATAAAAATACCTTTCAATGAACGTTGCTTAGGTAAGTATTCACTAGCTAAAGAAGTATCTTGTTCTATATATCTAACCTCTTTATCCATTTCAATAGAAGAAAACTCAAATTCTTTTTTAGCTACTTCTTGTTCTACTTGATCTTTATTATATAAATCTTCATAACTTTTTTCTGTACGTTCTGCTGCTTCATATAATTTTTCTAATAAATCTTGTCTTGTTTTAGAATCAGTTTTAGCTTTAGCTTCCATTTCAGGAGTAATTAAACCTTGTTCTTTTAATGCTTTGTATTGCGGTGCAAGTATAGCAACAATGTCATAATAGTTTTGTGTTACATAATCCATTTGTTGACGCTGTATATCTTTTAAATACCTGCTCCAATATGTTTTATATGCAGAAGATTCATTTTGATACCAAGGTTGTTGAGTTAGCCACTTACGTGCTTCTTTCATTTTTAAATCTCTTGGTATTATTTTTTCTGAATTAAATATATCTCTAGTAGCTCTATTCTCAAAAGATGCTCTACTATTAACAGAAAAGAACACAGCCATTAACGTTTCATATATTTGATCTTCTAAAGGCATATTGTGTAACTTAGCAGTAGTAGTACCATACGCTGCACCAGCAGTACCTTTCATAAGAAAGTTAATTGTTTCAAATTGATCTCTACGATTAGGTTGTTCTTTTAATGCTTTAGCAAATCCTCTTACAATTTTTTCTCCAGCAGTTCTAACACCAACATTGCTACTAGACAACATTCTACCTATGTTTGCATATTCACCAATACCTCCAAAAATACCACCAGCAATAGCGCCAGATACAGCTGCTTGACCCATACCTGCTACACCTTGCTCTCTAGCAGATGCACCTAATAATAATCCTAAATGGACAGATTGATTTACAATATTGTCACGAGTTTCTGCACTCATAAATCTATTTTTAAATACATTTTTATGTATAAAACTAGCAGCTTGTATATTGTTATCTTTTAAAAAGTTTGTACTTTGTTTTTGTACAAAACTAGCAGCAATACCAGGTAAAGATTGTAAACCATATAATTTTTCTCCTGTTACAGTATCTACACCTACAGGCATAGGGGATCTAAACGCTTTACCACCTGGTAATTTTTCTGTAAGTTTTGTAAATCCACGAGCAACTTTATTATTAGAATATTGTAATGATTTACCTACATCATCTAGCCTATTTGCTACAGTATCAAATTGCGTTATACCTCTAGACTTTGCTTGTCTTCTTAAACCTCTAGCAACTAAAGCAGTAGCAGAAGCACCACCACTCATAGCTTGCATAACAACACCAGGTGCTAATCCAACTAAATGAGATAATGAATTTGCTATCTTTTCAGTAGAAGTATCAGGTTCGTCTGCAAATCCAAAGGTAGTAAAACCCTCTAATAGTCCAGATGTAACTTGTGCTAAAAGACCGTCAGATTGGCCTTGTCTTCCATCAGTAAGGGGTAAGCCTGCATCAACTAGTTTTGATTCCATATGACGCAAACTACGGGCGTCAAACGTCTTAGGAATTCTATCGTAAAACTTTTTTAAACCCAATAAATACTGATCTTGGTCTAAATTACCAGAATTTAAAGCGCTTTCTAGTAGCTGTATTCTTCTGTCTAATCCCATATTATTTTATTTGATCGTAGTATGATTGTAGTATAGCTTGTTTATTTTCAATGCTTTCAATTAATCCTTTATCTGCATCTTTAACTTTTTTAGCAGAACTTTTTAAACGTTCAGCTCGTTTAATACCCTGCAATATATCCTGCCTTAATTCCTTTTTAAAAGATTTGCTAGCATTGTTAATACCTATATCAGCTAAAGCTTGAGAACGTACTAACAAGTTTGCAGATAAATCATTAAACACATTAGCTCCTTCTGTTAAAAATTTGCTATGTGCTTTACTACCTCTAAATAAAGTACTAGGTTGATCTGGAAATTGCATACTATCATACGATTGATTTAATCTTGCTATAGCATTATCAGTATCAAAACTTAATTTAGTATTAATAGCTTTCATAGTAACAGGATTATCTAAATCCATATTGCCATACATAGCAGATTGTCCTTGCGCAGAATTTAATATACTAGTTTTGTCCTTGTCAGGAATTCCACCAAACATTTCATTTTGCATAAGTTGTTGACCTAAGGAATTATTAAATGCTTCGTTTTGTAAATTCATATTAAAATCAAAAGCTCTTTCTTGGTATTTTTCGCCTTGTATTGTTTGTTTCATTTGCATACCAGTACCACCAAAAGTAATAAATCCATTAGTACCACTAGCTACCCAATTAGAAAAACCATTACCCTTCATCCATTGAAAATTATCTTCTGCTTGTGCTTGTCCTAATTTATTTTGTGCCAACATATATACTTCAGCTCTTGTTTTCATTGTAAAAGCACCAGTGCCATTTCCATTTTTATAATGTTTTACTTTTTCATTTAACCATTCTTGCTGTTCTTCTGCTGACATTCTTTCATATCTAGGAATTTCTAATGTAATAAACTTTTTCATGTCTTTGCTTAAAATATTTGCCTGTTCCATTTGATCTAATTTATTTCTATGATTTACATTAGCCATATTAACATTAAGAGCATGACCTATGTTCATTTGATCTATTGCATATCCGTGCAAATTTTTATCTCTATTTAATGTAAAATTATTTTGTATATCTTGAGTTGCAAATTGAAATTCTTGTCGACTATCTTCTAATGCTTTAGTAGCTGCAATTTGTTTTATTTGCATTCCTTCTGTAGATTCTATTCTAGCATCTTGCATTTTTTCAGCAGAATCAGTACTAATATTTAAACGTTTTAAAGCTGCTTCTTGAGTCATATCTACAATTTTTGTTTCTTGCTCTCTACTTTTTAGTGACTCATCAGCTGCAAAGTCTTGTTGTTCACCTAAAAACTCTAAATTAATTTCTGCTTGAGAACGCTGCAGCTCTTTTCTTTTTTCTGTTTCCATAGCAAGCTTTTCTTCATAGTCTGGTTCACGTATTGCTTTTAATAATCCAGAAGCGCTTTGTGAAGCCATATTTAATGCTTGCAAAAATTCAGTTTCATAACTAGCCATTACCCTACTCCTCCATATTTATTTTGTACTGCTTGTGCAAAATCTGTAGACAATACTGCTCCACCTTGTGCAGCTGACTTAGCAGCGTCTAAGAATGTTCTTTGTATTGAATCTGTTTCTAATTGTTTTTGTTCTGATATTTTTTGATTAGATGCCTGGAAAGCTAAATCTAATCCAGTAAATGCATCAGTTGGATCTATAATGTCAGAACCTACATTAGAAAATCCTGTTCTACCTATATTGTTTTCGGCAGCATCAAATCTTGATACTCGTTGATCTGTCATCAAATCAAATCTTCCTGCTTGTTGTTCTAATCTACGTATTTCGTTGTTTTGAACTTCTGGCAATAAACCTAAAGCATTTTGTTGTACATCTCCAAATACTTGACGTAACCTTCCTCTTTGTGCTGTGCCTTCTTGTCTTGCTTTATCTGCGGCAGCTGTAGTTGCTGCTGCTCCTAATACTGCTCCTATAAATGCTAATGGCATAACTACTCCTTTATCTTTACTACTAAGTTAGGTGATATAGCTTTTAACCAATTGTATTCGTTAAAATATGGTGCATAGGCAGCGTTTGCTTCACGTTTACCCATAGTTATTTCATCTTCCATATTTAGTTCCATATTTTTAGCCATAGGCGGTTGTTGCCTATCTGGACTAACTATATTTTTTTTAGCCATTTCATCTCCTAGTTGTTTAATTTCTCTATACATATCTTTATAATTTTTATTTGTTGGTTCAACACCCATCTGATAATAATTAGCTGGTGTAGCATCTTTCAAAGAAGTTATACCCCCTGATTTAACAATAGCATTTTTATCTTTAGAAGTCAATTTAATTTCATTGTCTTTAGCCCATTCTAAAATATTATTATATTTTTTAGCCATTGTGTATCTCCTTCAATTTATTAATTGCTTTTACAAAATCTTCTACACGTACTGGTGTTTGTTTATACCAACGTGAATGTCTATCTGTTTTTTTATCTGCATACATTATTTCATCTATAGCACGATCATACTCCCTATGACATAAACATTTCCAAGCAGTAGGAAACTTTTTAGTCCAACTTCTACCCAATTGATAATTAACAGATGTTAATGCTATAACAATATCATCATCGTCTGTAGATAATATTCTAGCTTGTTTTTTTCCTGCTTCTAACGCAATGGTAATATCTTCCATATACCATTCTTTAATTTTATAATCATCTACTTCAGTACCTACAGGATAATCTTCACGTTCTGATGCAGTTAATAAATGACCAATACCGCAAGTAGGTTTATCTAATGTATCTAAATATACTTCGTTTTTATAACCTTCACGTAACTTCATATGTTCATATAATTTTTCTTCAAACTTAGACATTTGGGTCCTCCATATCTTGTCTATCAAACGCCATATTTGTAGAATAATCCAACAAGCTTGATTGTTCTTGTTCATTGTTAACTTCCATTGTTTGCAGTCCAGTAATTCCTTGTATAACATTTGTTCCAAAATTAGCAATACGCTGTGATGGATAAAGATCTGCTATATTTCTTACTGGAGTAGTTTGTTGAAATTTCATTTCTCCGTCTTGAGTTGTAGTATTTTGATAGTTTGTAACTGAGTTTAAATAAAATGCTTTAACCCTAGCTTTATCCATCATTCTTCTACTTGTTCTATCTTTGCCTTCTATAATAACATTACCAGATTCATCTTTAATTGTTTCCATCGGACCAACATCTTTCATTGCTTCTCTAGCTGGTTCTTTAAATACGCTTTTGTAAAAATCTCTAAAATTATCATAGTTACCTTGAGGGGTAACACCTGGCGCTATTTCTTTATTTTTATTATATATATCTCTAGCACCTCTTCGTGCTTGAAAATTAGCAGCAACAGGCTCTAATGTTTTGCCTAATTGAAAACCTACTTGCGCTCCAGACATAGCTGCTGTACCAAAATACATAACTCTTCCTAAAAGACTATCTCTATACTCTTCATCTTTTTTTGCTTTATCTACAGCAACATCAGCTCCAGCTTGTGCTGTATATGTGCTTAACTTTGAACCTATATTCATAATTTCTCCTTATGGTTGAAATACTTGCCATCTAATTCCTGCTGCCGTAGAATCAGTATCGGTACCAGAACTTGTTGTTTCTCTAAAATTAAATGTTGCAACACCATCTCTATATTGATCTGTTGCTGCTTTATAACTTAATTGACTTCTAAATTGCACATACACAGTTCCACTACTTGGTGTTATAGTAGAGGTTTGATCTGAAGGATATGTACTTGCAGTAGTCCAACTACCGCCACTTGTAATTTTATCACTAGCACTACTTGCTACTCTATATTGAGGAACGTGAAATGTATTACTAGCAGGTACTCCTTGTATAAATATACTACCAGTACCATTTGTTACTGTTACAGTAACTACATCAGAATAATAATATCCTGCACTATTTGATGGAGCGTGTTGTACACTAGTAGGACTAGCATTTACAGTAGGGCTTGGAGTACCAGAAGTAGTTAAATTAGCATTAGTTACTTCTACTTCTGCGCTATCTGTTAATCCTTGTGCTACTACTTTAAAATCATAACGTTGCGATTGTGCTAAACCAGTTACTGTAATATCTGTATTTACAGCAGTATTTGCAGCATAACCTTTGGCACTAGGTGTAACACTAGTTCCTGAATCCCACGATCCTCCATATGGTCTTTTATATAATACAAAATTATTTGTTACTTGCGTATTTGCTGTAATACGTAAAGGTATAGTAGTTGTACCTACGCTTCCATTTAATGCAATTGATGTAACAGCATTTGGAAACGATCCTCTAAAAAATGTAATATCTCCATTGCTATCGCTTTTATATATTTTAGGTTCAGAACCAAATAATCCTAATCCTTCTCTATAATAATAAGTACCAGTGTTAAATGCAGTACTTAAATTAGCATTAGAATATATTCTTTCTCCTGCACCAAATTCTAACGATGTAAAATCTCCATAAATTTGAAATTGTTCTTGAGATATAACATTAAAAGCAACATTGCCTCCAGTCGTATCTAACATAGATCCAACATTAGTAAGTGCAGCACAAGCAACTAAATTGCCATCAGTCCAACCACCAGAAACAATATCTCCATCAGATATACCACTATATGCTCCTGTACCATTTTCTGTATATTCGATACGTTGTTTATAAGAAGTACCTACAAATACAGAACCAGTTGTTGTTTGTGCACTTTCTGGTCCTACAGTAGATCCTCCGTAAGATGCTTCAATTGTATATAAATAAGTATTAGGTTCTACGTTAGCAGAATTTTCTACAGTTGTATCTGTAAAACTTGTTGTAGTATTATTTGCAAAAGAAACAATACTTCCAGTATCTGCAACAAAAGCAGAACCATTCCATATTTTAGCTGTATCAAATGTACCAAATGGTGGTTTTAAAGAACGTTTTAATTTTTGATCTGTTACTCCAGTGCTACTATCCCAAGTCCAAGATAAAGCAACTTGTGGACCTGAACCAGTTTGTGAATAAACAGCTATAAAGTTTTGATATAGAGGTACATTAGTACTTGTTGGTTCTGTTGTTTCATCTGTTGCAGTTCCCAAAGAATCTTTTTCAAATATATTTCTAACCCAACCTTTATCAGTTTTTACATACTCATAAAGCTTTTGACCTAACAAAACTTTAACAGAATCACCTATATTGCCTTCATTACTTAATGGAGCTCTTCTCATAATTGTTCCAAAAGTTTTATAAAATTGTCCTGATCTAGATGCTAATGTAGTTGTTCTCATTTTGGTAACATCTCTCTATAAACTAATTGTATATCATGTAATTGAAATTCTTTTTGTACATCATCAAGAGTGTCGCTACTGTTGCTATCATCTACAACTACTAACGATACACTATATCCATATACTCTTTGACTTGCCGTAGTTTTCAACTCAGGTGCGTTTACTACAATTTTTTTGTAAGACATATCACTAGAAGTAGGCAATTCGTTTGTATCTGCAGTTGTGTTAGGATTTACAGCAACTCCATTGTTACCACCGTCTGTAATAGGTGTAACCATAACTTTAATATTATCACCTTCTTGCGCAGCAATATATATATGATTTAAATTTTTAGGTACGCTAGGAGTACCAAATGTAAATTCTTTTGTTTTCATTAATATAGTATTTGCTTTGTACTTTTTAAATTGATTACCAGCTGACCATTTTTGCAATGTATAATTATTGCTACCATCTAAATTAACAGCCATAATACTACCATCATTGTTAGACACGAAATTTGTAGTGTTAGTGGTGCCAAAAACATCATAGGTAAGTGCAGATACACCTGAGTTAGTTTCTTTAGTAAATGAGCCCGATTTTAAATCATACAAATATACACTACCTTTACCTTCTGTATTAGCTCCTTTATTAAATACAATTAATTGTTCTTTAAATGGTATATAAGATAATTGCATACTATCATTATATAAAGTATCCCAATTTAATTTATTTTGTCCTGTTTCTTTTGCCTGTATTAAATTAATCATTTGTCTATTATCATACATAAAAATACCAAATTTATTTATCCAAGCAACAAATCCTTGAGCTTTAACTAAATGACTAGGTTTTAAACAACCACGTTGTTCATATGTTCCTTCAAGAAATTCTATATCCCTACTAACATTAATAACAAATAATGTATTTTGTTTGTATTGTAATATTCTACCACCTAAACTTTCTAATACAGTTATATCTTCTCCATCATTTACTTCTACATCTATAAAATTATCTGCATCAAAAAAATCAAAATCATTTGTATTTGATTTTATTAAACGATCATTCTTTGTTTGCAATGTATTATTGTTATCATAATACTGAACATTGCCTACATAAAGTTTTCTATTTACTATGGTAGATGTTTTACCACCAGTGTTAATTCTGCCAATAGCAGTGTGTTTTTCTGTTAATAATGGTTCTTCTATACTTAAATCGCTTAATGTAGCACCTACTAAATGATTAGTACTAAAACCATTAGGAGGGAATAAATATTCGTTTCTAGCACTACTACCAATGCTTTCTACTGCAAATTTAGAAAAACCACTTTGCCCATTTAATCTTACGCCTTTTTCATAATTTACTTCTGCTAATAAATAACGTTGTCCTACATCCCCAATTACTTTACCGTTACTATCAATATTGTAAGAATCAATTAATCCCCAATATATTTTAAATCCAGTAACTCTATCTTTGTCTGTAGGTCTACCAGCAAACGCTAAATGTAATTGTCTTTTTTTATTTTCAGTTAATGTAGGTTGATAAACATCTCCAATATATGTTGGTCCAGATTCTTGTTTATCATCGTAAATTAATGAAGCCCATAATCCATAAACTTTAGCTGCTGTGCTTTTGTATACTACAATACTACTTTCTGCATCTTGAGATACTGATGTAGCAGATCCATTAAAATATGCTATACAAACCATACCTCCAACTTTACTTGAAGCAGTATTTAAAGAATGACTTTGTAATGTAGCAGCAAGATTAACTTTGCTATAATTTGCATATGTTACAGAAGTGTTATAATAAGGAGGTGCATTGCTTACTTGATATAAGCTGTCAGACAACATAAACACTTCAGAATTATTACCAGCACTAGGACTACCAGTAGATCCTTTTTTAATTAAAGTGTTATCATATATACCGCTTCCATTAATATTTACAGGTGCTATAAACAAATCATTTACAGCAAAAGAATCTTTTGTAGTTTGTAATGTAGTAACAGTAGACTCAGCTAAATTTCTAGTATATTTAATGTGTTGAACAATTTTTGGAGTAGATTGATTAGCAGCATTTGTATTGTCTGTATGATCACCGTAAATTCTTAAATCTCCATCAACAACAGACATATCTATATTGCCAGTAAAAGAATTACCTCCAGTAGAAACAGTTGCACTACCTTGTATTGTATCTCTATTGGTATTAGAACTATCTCCTAATTCTATAAATTTAACACTTCTATTATTTACATCGTGATATGCTAAATATTCTGTAGCAACAACACTAGCATCATTTATTTTTACATCAGTATTAAAATGTAATAATCCATTACCATTATGAATAGAGTTACTTGTAGGTAATCCAGAAACAGTAACAGGATCTAACTTACCAATAGTTTCTAGCTTACCAAACACCTCGTTATCTAAACCGTCTAATATAGTAAACTGATTAGGTTTTAAATCACGAAGTGATGCTAAAGTATCTAATCCTCCACTAAAATTATTTATGTTAATTATTTTTTTTGGCATTTCTTAATACATCCATCATAGTTTTCATTTTTTTCTTTTTCTTTTTTTTAGCTGTAAAATTGTACTTCCTTCTATTGCTGTTAGTAGAAGTTCCTTGTACAACACCACCAGGTGAATTACTTGTTTCCATCTATAATATCCCCCCATAATGTTGTTTTACCGTCTACAATTTCTACAATCTCTACTTTAAAATCTCCATTGGTAAACCAATCAACCACAGCAAATGCGTGTGCCCAATTATGTAGTCTACCTTTTAACCATTGGTTACTTTCGTGTGACATATCTTTTAAACATCCTAACGACCAAGCAGCGATATTACCATTTAACTTGGTAAGTGTATGACGCTGTAAATCGTGTGTATGTCCATACATTACGTTTTCACCGTATGTTTCTAAATGTTTTTTCGCATGATACGTAGTAGCAAACGCACCATGGAAAAATACCAACTTGCCTACTTGGATTGGCAAATTGTATTCTGTGTATTTATATCCTCTTTCTTTTATTTTACACGCTTTAAAAAATGTGTAATCATTAAGATAAGGATATTTATTAGCAAAATTATCCAACCAGATATCGTGGTTACCTTGTAATAAATACTTTTCTTTACATCCAACTTTTTTAAGTATTTCATCCCACTCGTCTAATCCTTGATTTACTAATCTAATATCTTCTTGCACTAAAGGAAGTTGAAACTCCAAAGGTGGTAACTTCTTATCTTTATATCTCCAAGCTGATACAGACTCCCATTCCCCTACATCACCTAAGTTTACAAACACCTTAGGTTTTATTTTCAATATTGCTTTCTTAACGCACTCTATTGCAGCTCTATCTTCTAATGGATAATGCTGGTCTGGTATTACAATAC
>CEQR01006242.1_pt1 | contig 32712 bp, 46 predicted proteins | sample 530901 | NCBI WGS metagenome assembly CEQR01 (sample SAMEA2621085, study PRJEB7988) | marine metagenome | isolation source: saline water (ENVO:00002010), including | reverse complement strand
GCAAACAAGGAAACCCAATTAAGAATACAGTTAGAGGATAAGATAGCCAAAAAAATTAAGTTAAATGCAAAAGAACAGGATGATATGGAGAAAATGAGAGCAGGCAAAACTAAAAAGTTAATAGCCGACTCTCAAGCAGGGTTCATGCGTCTTGGTATGGCAGTTAATACAATCGGGGCTACTTTGTTACCTATGTTCAACAAAAACGCTAACGGTGCTTTAGCCGCTACTCTTTTGATGACTACTTCTTTACTACCAGCATTCGGTCAGTTAAAGACGGCCATGACAGGGGTTCTCGATACACAAAAAGCACTACTTGTGTCATTCCAAAAAGGTAACTTAACCGCAGGTGGTTATGCAAAAGGTCTATTAAAGTCTGTCGGGCCTATGGTAGCAGTATCAGGTGCTTTGTTTATAATGAATAAGCGCATGGAAAGACAGGCTGAAATAACTTCTGAAGTGACAAAGGCTCAAGAAGCGCATAACCAAGTGCTTGACACACTACGAAGCAACAGTGCTTTATTTAATGAAGATGCTGAGTATATGGCTGAGTTGACGGGTTTGCATGGAGTTACTGTGAAGGATTTGAAGGAGGACACGCAACTCTTAGACCAAGCGGTTAGAAGTCTAAATGCAAATTACGACAACTTAGATAGTAGGCAAAAAGGTCAGTTAGGCAACGCAAAAAACATAGTTAATGTATTAAAAGATGTAGTTGACGGAACTCACTCGGTATTAGTAACTCAGATGCAGTTAGATGCTTACTATGCCGCCCAACAAGAAGCGGCTGGTGACTTTAGCGTAATTTCAGATTACTTTACAAATAGCATTGACCTTATAATTAACACCACCCAAGTCATAGCCGACCAAGTTCCAATCCTTCAAGACTACACTGACGGAATATCCGAAAACCAAGAGGCTTTAGGAGTATTGGCTGATTCGGGCTTTGATATTGATTTAAGCCTTGGTGGTTCTTATCTAGTGAACTCAGAACAGTTAGTCGAAAATGCCCAAACCTTATTCGAGTCCGGTCGTCAATTAACTGAGGCACAAAAGGAAAGCCTAAAGGTTCTTCTTGACCCAAGTGTTTATTCCAACTTAATGATGCTAAACGATATGGTGATAACAGGGGCGACAGTAGCAGAAATTATGTCGGCAAGTAACGAAATGGAGGACACTGCGGTTCTGATAAATGATATAGGCGCAGAACTACAAAACCTAACTGATGATATTTACGACTTTGGTAATGCCAAAGAGGAGTTATTCTTTGGAGGCAAGTATGGTAATGTAACCGGCTCTTTGTATAAGCAAGTGGTAAAGCAAGGAGTAGGAACGCTATACAACAAGATGGATATTGTTATGACGAATAACTTTAACGGCTTCTTCAATGAGCGTGAGGCCGCAGATAGAATCATAAACATATTGAATGATATAGCCCCAAGTATAAATGCGAGTAATAGTGCATAGGTGAGAATAGATGAGACAAGTTGATAGAAAATATACCTTTTGGTTAGCCGGATATTATGACGACTTCATGGGCGCTACTACGCTCGCAGACGACAAAAATACACCGGGAGGATTTTGGCTCTCATCAAGCACTCATCATGGCAACCCCTTTACAGGTTTAGCGCCACTCAATCCCCGTTACAAATACGCATGGGTTGAGCGTGGTAACGGTGCATCGGGCAGATTTAACAATTCCTCAGTATCTTCTGACATACAACACATATTCAACAAAGGTATTAGCGAATGGGCATCCCTTGACGAAAACAGAGATTATGTCGGTAAGTGGAATGGGTTGGCTCAATTATCCTACCCCGACTCACTAATGAACGCTAACAGGCAACGCTACGATACAGGATTGGGTTTGTTAGGTCAAGCGTATAAAACTACTACTACGGATAGCGACTATGCGCCAAAAGAAGGATATATGTTGTTTTGTAACGGTTACAACACAGGGGGTAAATATTATGCCGGAATAGGCATAAATGACGGCTCTTTTGGTAGGGCTAAGATAGGTGTCAACAGTAGGCTTCAACCCACTTCGGCATCAATATACAATAAGGCTGGGCTACCTCTTGATGCAAGCAGTAATATTTTATCAACTCCCGCATACACAATAAGGACTAATTTGGCTGGATTTTATACAGGAGAGATAACTGATACTACCGACTTAGATAATGTCCCTTATGCTTGGATGAAGGAAATAAAGTCACCCTCCGGCAAGCCCTTCTTAATACAAGAAGTATTTGATAGCGGCACTACTTACAGACCAACTCTTGTTTATGATGGCGCACTAAATAGCAAAAGCGATTTAGATGTTTTTACAATAAGAATATGTCCGTTAGCAATTGACAATACTAACGGGAGAGTAAAGTTATCAATTGGTGGCGAGGGAACGGCTTGGAGTAGCACAGATACCACAGACTCGACTTATGCTAATTTTGCCGCAGAATACGAAATAACTCCATCTGCATACCCTACTGCGGCAACTACCGCTATAAGTTGGAGTGACCAATCAGCATACGATATGTGGGATGATTATGATTTTATTTTCAACTACACTGCGGGAGTGTATGATATAATAAAAAATGGGGCGACAGTATCAACAAGCAACGCCATAGGTAACAAAGCAGACGGAACTCAATTCACTGCGGCTGACATGTATGGTTGGGCTATATCTGTAAAGGCGCACGGAGCCAAGGCATCAGTATTAATTGATAGAGTAGGTCTAATTAAGCCTCTAAACGACCATCCCTCCCCGTCAGTTACCGATATGCCACCTACATTAGACTTTTCATATTCTGCGTCAGTAAATACTCCCTCAAAAGTTGACCTTACCATAATAGATGACGATAGCGAGTTAAATGCTTATGTAAAAATAATGTCATTATTTAATGGCAGTGCATATGCTGATTGGAGTTTGTTAATGTTTAGAAACAGTATTGATAGACCAATATGGCGAGGGATGATTGATTCTATGTCTTATGTCAATCAATCTTCATCGAGAACACCCACTATTAAGTTAAGTGCATCTGATTTTTTCAGTGAAATAGATAATCAAATGCCTGTTTGGGAGTTTGGGCAAAATGGAGAGGGAGACGCTACTGAGCGAGTAGCGTATGACAGAAGCGAGGCACAAAACGAACTAAATATGTATAACTTCGGAGCAAGTATTCTAACGAGTGCTAATCAAGGATTAGGCTTTAACGAAGTTGAAGATGGCTCGGGTGTATTCAAAAATCACTTAGATAGCAGAATGCGTAACAGGTCTGCTCATCCTATTCAAATGTATTTAGGAGAAGACGATGTGGGGCCAAATGACGCCTATGATGATTGGGATGATGCTATAACCGCAGGTCACGCTACCGCAGATGCGGCACACAGGGCTATTCATAGCAGATGGATAAAGGATATTTCAAAGTCCCTGTGGTTTAAGTTCTTATTCTCAAAAATAAAATCATCGCCACTAAGCGTTACGGAACTTAATAGTCGCTACAAAACTAATAAGTGTGAAATAAACTCAGATTTTGACATAGGCGACACTACTATGAGCCTAAATAGTTACTTTCCCGACTTTGATACCCAAGGGGAGGGAGTCATTGAGTTTGTTGATGATGACGGATTTGTTGATGCGGGAGTGTATGATGGAATAAGCACATCAACTAGCATAGGTAGCACTTGTTTGTTAAGAGTTCATCAGTGTCGAATGTTGGCGGGAGGGGGCAAAAATGCTTCAAACTACGGAACGGTTGCTAACTTTAACCCTTCTCATGGTCTCAGTAGGGGAAGTATGTTTTATTTGATGCAGTTCTATGTTCCTAAATCTGCTTCTGCTAACTATACAGATTTATTAGTAACTTCTTTGAATGGAGAGAATCTTGTTGGTCTTAGCGGCGGCGGTTTGCCAAGTTACTTTACAAATGGCAGATGGGCGTTGATAAACAACGGCTATATAGGCGCTACTCGAACCAAAACCGCACAAGAGGAAAATATAAATGGAGTTGATTATTGGGTGTATACCCTAATCAAGTATAAGGGGGCTACCGGAGCCTTTGGGATGGCTAGTTATAGAGCATGGTGGGACACGCCTACTCTTTGGGGGTCAACTGCGGTCACACAGACAAGTCAGCCCACATTAATTGAAACGCCTTTCGCTACTTACCACGAATTATACAATAACTCGAGTTATGCTAATGTCCCTACCGACTATGCTATACAAGACCATTACAGTAATGTTACTTTGAAAGCAGGCAACACTGTTTTAACAATACCCGAAACTAACTTTTTCCAACGCAACCACGCAAGCGGTAGTAAGTTTAGGCTTAGAGATTTAGACACCGAGGACTACAAGCATATATGGATTCTTTGGGCTGATATGCGTAACGATGGTAATGCTGATGCTGATGCTGGGCTTAGAAAGAATAAGTTTGGTCTAATGACACCATACTCCGGCAACTATCAAATGTCTTTAGGAATTGCTGATGATGCAATTTCAACGGTTAACGAAAGAAGCACCTTTACGGATTTGAATATAGGAGAAGAAGTTGACCTTTGGGAGATTGATGCAGAAGTTGACCCAATCACAGGAGTTGCTTGGTCTGCGGTTTCGGGTGGGTCTAACAGTGAATCCAATAACAAGTATCATAATTGGGAGGATAAAGCAGGGTCGTTTGTTATTGTTGACACATCTAAGTTCTTTAATCTGAACACTGCGACTAATGGCGGTAGGACATTCCAATCCTCGGGAGGGCGAAGGGAAATAGGAGACTATTTAGTTGAAACCGAAGGATTCCCTGTTATGATTGATAATTATTGGACTAAAGCCCCAGCAACATATAGAAACTTAGACGATGAGGCAAGTTGGAACGCTAACTTTTGGTATTTTATTAATGACACAACTGTTTTGGTTACGGACTTAAAAGTTGATGATAGGGTTATACAGTTTGATAATCCGGCAGTTCTGCAAACTACTGACCTTCATGTAGGTCAAATAATATCCGAGTCACAAAAAACTGTATTTCACTATGCGGCGTATGCGTCACCCACCCAACAAGCAACCCTGCAAACCACAGGCCGAACAGGAGTTTCAGCCGTTGCTAATGGTGCTGGTCGAGTTACTTTAAGTGAGAGTTCGGGAGGGGCGGCAAGTATAGGAATGCTATATAGGACAGGCCACATGATAGAAATTAGTGGCTCAACTACTACCCCTTCGATTGACGGTGTGTATAGGATAGCAAGTCAAAACCCTGCGAGCCTCGCCACTCCTTATGCTCAAACTACTACTTTGGATATTGTTTTAGATAACCCAGCCACTACAATTGGTTCGGGAACTTGCACTGTAAAAGCACCGGGAACGCTATACCTTAGAAACGCAGTTAATTTAGGTGTTCCTGTGCCTGCAACTACTACTGATGGGCAGTGGGATGGAACAGGTTATGGGGCAACTCCACCAAGCACTTCTATTACATCAAGCACACCAAATAGATACGACGCTTGGTTCTTGACATACTTTGGCGGCAGGGGAACTATACCTGCATACGACAATAAATCACATATTAATATTGAAATAGACCCGGATGCTGAGAATAGTTATTCTGATGCCATAGTTTATGGCGGTCTTGCTAATATATTCCCTATGAGATTAATTATGTCTTTGAACGGGTTTATTGAAAATAAAGCAAGCGGCACTTGGTATGATAGTGATAAGTTTAGATGCGCTTATTCCGACATACTAGCCGAGACTTGGTTAAAGCAAGCAAAAGCCTACGGTATTCCAAATATAGCAACAATACCTGTTAGCAAAAACATGACTACTACGCAAAAAGATGCGTTGACATACAGTGGTCTTATTACAGGCATAACTACTCCAAGCGGAGGCAGTTCAGTATTTAGTTCTAATAAGCCACATAACTTAGTGGTAGGCGACATAGTAACAGTGATAGATTGTGATGAGTTAGGTCTTATGGGCAAAACTAAGGACTTTACTGTTACTGCTAAAACAAGTAGCACATTTACTGCACTAAACGCAATCACTCCTACGGGTAGTAGTGGTATTTTTGGTAGGTGGAGAGAAGCGCAGACTGTTGACGACTTTGGTGGTGTAAATGATTGTAGGAATAGCACACTTGGGGCAATATACTCAAGCACACAAGGTTTGGCTGGAACAAGTGATAAATACGGTCAGCGTCAAATGTTCTGTTGGATTATGGGCAGGGATGGTCGTCCATCGTTTAGACCCACATATGATATAAACACTATGTTTGATGAAGGTAATCTAAGAGTATCTTCTATTAAGACACAAGCAGTAAAACAATTTACCAATGTTAGAGTATTTTATGGCGGGGCTGGTCTATTTATTGACTACCCTACCCCTTCATTAAACTCAACTCCTAAATGGAATATACTTAGTATGCCCGAAGTAGGAACTAAAGCCGAGGCTTTAGCAATCGCTAAGGCAGAATACGAAAAGACCAAACAAGCGCCACTGCAAGTCGAGGCTCAAATAACAAGATTTAGTGACAATCAAAGCGCCAACAATCTGTATGGCGACAAGACTCTTATGCTCGAAGGTGCAAGATTTGGATATGTCGCTGACGGGTCACAAACTATACCATATTCTAACAGTGGGGTTGGGTCAGATGTTACCGACAAAGGGTGGGCTTGGGCTTCTTTGTTTGGGGGCAACCCATTCCCCGGAATGGTGTCTGCTTTAGATGTAAAAGGCTCGGGACAATCAACAAAGACCGCCGCATATTTAGGGGGCGGGTCTGACGATTATGATGAGGGTTATTATTGGTATGGCTCTCGGTCACTATCATATGCAGTGCAAGTAGTCCACATACCACGAAATATGCCTAAAATAACTGACAATCCTCAATCCGGCGCAGACAACGCAAGCGGCACAGGTTATGTTTTTGATGGCAATTTAAGAATGGTAATAGAAGTAGGAGATGGTGATAGTATTGAGGAATACCCTGCTAATGCAATTAACCCTGTTTTTACTATTAAACTAATAGATTATCTATGGAAAGGCAACCCTAACGCCGAAGGACGAGTTCCTCATAGTGCGGTAAGTTCAACTAAAGTAACGGTGGATGCTAACGGATTCTATGAGATAGACATACCTAGTTCTTATTGGTCGCTTAGGGACGGTAGTGAAAGAATTATTCTGTCTGTAAATTACGACTATTTGTTAGCAGTAGCAAAGAATAGATGTGGCACTAATAATTTAAGGAATAGGTGCAACTATGTAGGTGATTCCGGTTACAGCGTTGTTCAGTCCGAGAGTTTATTCCCGTTAGGTGTTGGTGACTTTACTCCCAAAAACCAAACGGCATTCCCATACTCGGAAGGCGCTCAGCCATCTTATTTTAACACAAGAGCAGAATGGTATGCGCCTCGTTTGCATATTTGTGATGACATAAACTTCGTGCCTGCTACGCAGGTAAGTTACAGTGACCTTTCAATGGGTTTGACTCGAGAACCTATGTTCATAAAATCTATCAAATGGTCTCAAAGTGCAAGACAAAATGAGCAAGTATCATTTACTCTTGAGCGTGATGTAAATAGAAATATTCAACACTTTGCCGCACTGTTCCTACCGCCTAACGCTGGTAGCGGTGGCAAGACATTCCCCGGAGGCGGTAAGTTCAAACCCGGTGAACAGGGGGCACAGGGATATAACAATGACAAATATGGTGGTAATCCTTCTAACGGTGGCTTTGGTCGAGTAGCCGGTGTGGCCTCCATAAATAGCGGCACAACCGCAGGTAGCAGATACGACCCCGTAACAAGCGGGGCATTTAAGGTTGGAGGAACTGCTCTTAACGACAGTTCTGCCTTTGCTTTAGGTAGCAATATCCTCAATAGTAACTTTACTAAAAGAATAAAGGGTTCGATGGACTTTAACAATGATAGCGTTACAGGCGGAGGGTTCAATGTTTTAGGTCAAAAGAAGCCGTCAGATGCACCAACAAACGATGACCCCGAATCGGGAACTGATACCTTTACTACTACTTCGTCCGGTGACTGTATGTTCTCAACAACAGGTGTGTCGTTTGCTGGCGCTACTGACGCAACAAACGCATACAACGAGTCCACTACAAGCATTAGAGTTCCTTCTAACCCAAGAGGGAGAAAGGTAACTGTGTCAAGTCTATACTCTTTGCCTTGCCCGTCGGGACAAGTGGCATCGTTAGATGTAACAGTAAGTTGCCGTGAAACCGGTCATTCAATAACGAAAACAGTTACTTTGGCAGAAGGAACTAATGTGCAAGCCATATTGTTTGCTGAGCCTATTATCGGCGCTAACAACACCGGCAACACCATACAAGTGTCTTTTGGTCGTGCCGCAGGTGTTTCACCCGACACTGCTCAATACACTGCGCTTACATTACACACGATAGAAATAGCATTTGACACCCAATCCGTATCGGGTTCAAGTCAATCGGGCAGTATGACCTATGGGCGTTAGTCTTTTGGTTCGGGCTGGTCGGGATAGCGTTCACGCAGGGATAGAATAGCCTTGGCTCTTTTGCGCCCTATGCCGTCTATCTCCATGAGTTTTCGCTGGCTTGTGCGAGAGCGCAACAAGCGTGGAATTGAGCCAAACTCGGTTAACAAGTCATGTGCGGCTCTCTCGGATATTCCTTCTATGGATGACAAGACTCTAACTCGCAAATCAATTTTCCTATTGGAACTTTTTGTCTTCTCTCTCGGTTCTGCGACAGGCATCCTTCGGATTCTTAAATTGTGATGCACAGACGAAAGCCAATCAACCATGTCATCCATGCTTGACAGTTCCATGTATTGTATATTTGGGAATTGTATAATTAGATTCTGCTTGAACTTTTTGATTACTGCGTTCATCTTCTTTATCTCTCTCGCCATTTGTTGTCGGTTAGGTCTGCCCCCGGGAATGTAAGGTTTTAATTGAGTTCCATAAACTACAAGCATAGGTCGCTCAAAGTTTTCCTGTAAGTCCATCAGTTGCCCTACAATAGTCCGAGAGCGACCGTGACCCATAATAGAGTGATACAAGTCATTTATCTCTTTGGCCTCTATTCCTATGTTACCTATGATGTAATCTGCGGATTGTAGCCGCTTTACTTTAACATGGCCGCCATCATCGTGATTGCCCATAGAAGCATAGAGTTTGTGAATCAAAAGGTCGTTCTCTCGGTCATCAACTACTAGCATTATGTAAGCGTAGCACCGTGTTGTTTTTTAACATCATTCAGAAAAGTCCACAGTTCCGTCATATCGCCAGCATTTTCCACCACACATACCTCTAGCAGCAAACCATGAACACGACGGCACTCGTCTATACTTCATAGTGCTTTTAATCCCTTTGCGTGAAGCAGTGGCATTCCAATTAGACCAATTAAGACCCTTGACAAAGTTGAATATCTCATCCTCAATCTGTCTCCTTTGCTCTATGCTGATTGCCTCGGGGTCTGCAAAGTCTCTTAGCGTATCAGCCATATGCTGAACTAACGCAACCCTAACATGATGATTAGGCTTGTCTTGGTGTATTGCTTTAGCCAAGCAAGGCATAATAGGAACTGTGCCAGCAGTTAGCATTGACTCATCTAACTCTATACTATCGGTGCAGTAGTCATCATCAATCGGTTGATAGTTGCTACACCATGACTCGAAATCAAATCTTTCAATATTAAAATCAATTTCGCCAAACGGATGATATTTTCTATCAAAAGCATACGGCTGCTTTGGAATATCGTAGTCCATAGGGTTGTTAATAAACTCATGTGTAGGAATAACTACACACCAACGCCCACGCTTGGGATTGTATGTGTTAGGAATGCGAGTAAGTTTTTCGGGAAAGCCTACGCCGTCAAGCGTAACTAGTCCTCTTGCTTTTCGTCTTTGGTAGTGTTCCAGCGGTAGCCTATATTGCGCCCCAATGACCGGTCTATTGAAAATCTGGTGGACATGGAAGCCTCGACCTGTTGCCACAAGCCGAATGTCGCCCTCCAACCTAGAGATGAGTTTAGCGACATCTTGCTTGACCTGTTCAATTCCTCCTTTTTCTCCCGCATCAAAATCCCACCATGCTCGGTCTATCACTGCATATCGGTAGTCCGGTTTATAGTTATTATCCATCTCAGAAAAAGAATACAGGCTTGTGTAACAAGAAGTTTTAGTCCTCATTTTTTTAACATAGGATATATAGTCTCTATGACTACTCACCACTGCCCTTTTCAGTCCTATTTCCCTCGGAAATGTTATCATCTTCGCTTGCCTCCTTTACAGTATATCCGCATTCTTCGCACACCAGCAAGGTAATAGACTGTCTCGGCCCATTTACCTGTCCTGTTACCAAGAACGCTACTTCTTCTATCATCTTAGCCTCACAATGCTTACAATATGTTGTCATATTTGTCACTTCCACACTTCAGTATATGAATGTGTTGGGTCAGAATCAAGACCTATGAGTTCTCCTTCACAAGACATATTGAACTCACACCATTCATTACAAAACCAATCATTCCACTTCATATTCCAAAGACTGTCGTTAATACCGTCAATAGCCTTGTCTAAGGACTTGTGCATGGCACTAACTGAACGCTTAGATACCTTCTCAAGCACCGCCATACCTTGCTTATCACCAAGCCAAACCTCAGTATCCTTTTTGCCTTCTAATTCTAAGTATAAATCAGTATTACTGCATTCGGGGAACAAGTAGTAAAAGTATAGTGCTTCGTCTTGACCCAATAACGATAGCATATGGCGATAGAAACACAGTTCCTTGCGTGTTTTAGTCAACTTACCTTTGGTAGCCTTACCTGTCTTCAATTCAGTGATAACAAGGCCGCCGTCGGGGTGTCTGTGGACGCCATCAATCATACCTACTAACAAGAAGTTAGAGTCGGGATGACGGACAGTATGTTTGACTTCAAACTCAACAGGGGCAAAATGCTCTTTGCCCCAACGATTTAGACGCTCAGCCTCTAACTGCATCAGTGCCTCGACAGAATCAAAGTAAATATTTTGTTGGTCTTGGTTCCATTCTAAATACGGCCTGTGTATTTTAGTATTGTCTTCCCAATCCCACAAAGCCAAGTCTTCAAACCACTCGCCATCTTCGTCTTTCCAATTACCATACAGATTTTCTAGCGCAGTATGAACCGCAGTTCCGTGAACCATAAAGTGATTCCTAGGCGCTCTTATCTCCGCAACATTGTTCCACCAATACTTGCGAGGACAGGATAAGTAAGTCATAAATGCCGACTTAGATAAACGAACAGGCCATTTGCCATTTGCTGCCTTTATCGGGTTAGGGTGGCCGTGATTAGCCCCCTCCTGTGCATACCATTCCTTTGAGTATTTACTCGGTTTCTTCATCAACTACCGCCTCTATTTCCTTGTCAAGAGGAGCAGGCTTCTTTGGCCTTTTCTCTTTTTTAGGTTTAGGGGTAGTCTTAGAGACCTTTTTACATTCCAATACTTCATCATATAAGTCATGGTCTGCATCGAGCCCAACAAGGTTTAGGCCACTGTCAATTCCCAACGCTTCTGCCTTATAGCGATTCGCTGGTGTGTTGTCAATTGCCAAGTATACATCTCTTCTGCCATATTTGCTCAGTGCTTCTGAAATTACCTCAGAATCCTCGCAAAAGCATGTAATAAGTATTCGTGCCATGTTTTACCCCACCTACCGTTTGTTTAATAATCATTCTTCTTCTAGCGCATCTTCTAACTTCAAACTACTATTACATGCAGGGCAGGTGTCCGGTTCGGGAACACCTTCTAGTTTTGGATGAGACAGGTCAACGCCACATGAAGGGCATTTAATGTCCCAAATTAGGTCGAAATGTCGCAATAGCCCACCCAATATAGACATTACTTGCTGCATATCGTTGCCAATAGCAGCCGCTATATTGTTAAACGCTTGCTCAAGCGAATTAACTGCGTAGGTTAGTTGTTGTGTTGTCATCTTCTTCGGCTTTCTCTCTGTATTCTCTGCCATACTATCACCTTTGGTCTCGTCAGTATATATGTGTTATTATAACCATTCGACATTACCAATGCCTCTATGAGCGTTCCATAGCGGCTGAGTGTCCCATTCAACCAAGTCATAAATGTCACAAGCCTTGTTGACAATGAATCGCTCAGTCATCTCCGACCAATCAATCTTAGCGACGCCCTCTAAGTCCTTTAGTTTGTCAAACGCATAGTATTGCCCACCAGCCCCAATCGCTGTCAAAAAGGTCTCGCCCGGTTCGTATCGCTTATCTAAGTATTGTTTAGCCCAAAGCGCACCTGCGGCTGCGCCACTGATACTTTTGTAACGGGATAGAGGCATCTTGAGTTTGCCAATCTGCAACAAGTCCTCACCGAGTTGACCTTCATTTCCTTTCATTATAAGGGAAATAAGTTCGGAGTCAACCTGCTGACGGTCTGCCCCATCAAGAATACCACGCAAGGTCTTATCCATAGCCTGTTTCATAGCCTTCGGCATACGGGCTTGTTTTAACTCAAGACCTTTGTAATAATACTGCGGGTCGTGATACTGTCCATCAGTCCATGTGACCTTACCAGCGTAACGATTCTTGCGTTTTAGTATCATAGTAGCACACCACTTCTCGAACTCAGTTTCTATTGGGTGCATAGCCTTGTTAATTTTAGCAACAAGTCCCATGCCTTCTTCGGGACTAGGAACTTCGCAAAAGATAGAGTCGGTATGTCCGTATCTAACAGGATAACCACGCTCATTACACTCATCACGCAAGCGGAATAAAGTCTGCCTGCTTGTGTATGTAATAGCAGACGCTATATCGGGGTGATACATGCCGTATTTTGAGTCACCGGATACACCATATAGGGACGCAACCATTGATTTGGTAGCAAACTGCATAGCATCCCACTTGCGCTTCTCAGCAGCAGTGGTGGCCTGTTTCATCAAAGCCTTGTATTCATTACGCTTGACTGTCAATTTATCCATAGTCCTACCTAACAATCCCGACTTTTCCTGTGAGAACTTACTGCCATTACCACAGTCTTTTCCGTCGTCACTAAGAGTAGTCCAGCATATGTTATGCAACTTTACATTAGAGTGATACATGGCCTTAATGTCCATGATTGCCATGTTCTCATAACGACCCGGAACAGGCTCTTGTATGTCAGCGCCCTCGTAGTCAATCTTGTTGAACCTTGGGTTATCGGGAATGCGACCATCGAACTGTTCATCCTGTAAGAATAGGCATGACGAGGGCAGCGTGGTCAAAGGAGTAGTCTCTATGTCGCACTGAACTAAGTGTTGCAGTGAAGTGTAGTAATTGATAGCATTTATTTCCTCATCTAGCCTAGGTAAAAGACGCACATCTTGTCTATTGTAGTCAATGTATGTGCCTATGTCGGTATAATAGGTATCATGCCCATCTTCTAACTCGACCTTGCGCTCACCTAATACAAACTCCGCAACATCATCTAACTTTTGCCCTGCTAATTGACCGTTTTTGATAGTCCATAACTTCTTGAATGCAATCATCAAGTCAATACACATGCGACCGGGAATGGGCTGAGTCCAACGCTTTTCAGTAGCACTGTATTTGTAGTTATGCTGATTGTGCGGTGATAGTCTGCGTGGGTCAAGTCCAAGCCTACGCATACGAGTGCTGATTGTTGATACATCAGCGTCAACAAAATACCAACCGGTCAACACATCGGGGTCATGTTTAGCCATATGTGCTGCAAAGTCAGCCAGCAGTTGACGCTCATTAGCAAACGCTTTCAGTTTTGTATCGAAATGGATTTCTTTCAAACCATCGGGGTGATTCTTACAGGGCAAACTACTATGGTATCCCGGCTCAATATCGGGGTGCTGAACCCATGTGAACATTTTACCGGTGTAGGAATCGTAAGCACTGAGGATAGTTATTTCCTCAGACTCTTTTTTCCACTCACCGTCAATATACCATATCCTGTGTTCGTAATTAGGGTATGGTTCATTGTCCTTCAACCTGTCAATAAGAACTTGGTTAGTAAAAGGCATACTGCCTTCCCAAGTGTGGTTAGCCCTAGCCCAATCCCTACGGTCGTATTCGTTTCTAAAATACACCTTAGATAACTTAGTGCCATATACTCCTTCAAATCCTTCTTCGACCCTTACCAAACCGTAAGTATCAGTTAACTTTTCAGTAGGAACAAAGCAGTAGGGGTAAGCCTCTATCACTTCTTGAATGCGCTCAAGAGTGTCGGGGTCACGCCTTCTGATAGTTACTTTTCTTCCGCTTGTATGTGTTACTTGCATACCGTTAAATAGGTCTCGTCAGTATATAGTAGTTCTTACAATGTTTCATATATCAAACAAGCCGGAACGGACACCACGACCTCTAGTTTTTATATCAAACCGCTTTAGCCAATTATTGATAGCCATAGAGGATACTCCACATTGGTCTGCTATGTCTTTCATAGACCTACGCTTAGTAACATACTGCTCGTATAGCCAATCTTTGTTTTGGTATTGGGTAGTTCTTTCGCTAGTTTCTATATGTCCACATTTACTGCATTTTCTCATTCTATCACCTTATAATAATGTCTTTTACTCTTTATTGTAATAAAATTAACTATCCCCAACCTACACATAGTTGCCATATGCTGACCTATGCTTTGTGTGGATAATGATAGCGCACTTGCCCCTAAAGGATTGTATTTCAAACCCATTTCAGATATGTTTTGGCTAGTGTAATACTCACCGTGTTTCATATCAAAATAAACTAAACAAGCATACAGATACCTAACCCTTCTTTTGCGCTTTCTCGAATACATATATTCCTTTAGTATTGGAACGGACAAGACTTCCTCGAATTGCTTGAATGTAATCCCTTTAGGAGTGGTGTATCTAGCCATTACAATACACCCGCTTGGAAAACCCAATCCCCATTAGCAAATGAAAGCATAAGCCTAATTCCCTGCCCTTCTTCTCTAAAGTCTATGAAGGATAGCATCATGTCGCCGGTATAGTGTTTGAGTATATTCTCAAGACCACCCTCAAAAGTAGCAGTAAAGTCCTTAACACCGGGACATTTGCCTAACTCACTCTCAGTAAGTCCTTTGAAGTGGTCGCCCACAGATACCGACAGTAACTCATTCTTAACAGTAAATGTGTATCGGTTTAGTTTCTGTCCGTTTATGCCGTCACATCTAAGAGCATCATACACTTCTGTTGCTGGCATTGTTATTGAATAAAATGGTTTGCGGATAGCGCCCGTCTGTAACTTGTAAGACCTTTTTGCAGCATCTATCTGCTTTGCTCTTTCAACAGAAGTCTTATGCCATTCGAGTAGCGTCTGCTGACTGTTGGGGAAAGCCTTAGAGTCAAGCCCACCCACCAAAGTAGTCTGCTTGTTTTTAGATTTTATAAGAACCTTACCCGACTCTTTACTGTGAGTTAGAGTTACCACATCAGCATGGTATTTTAACACACCAAGTAGTCTGTCAATATCCGGCACAGGAATTAATTCTTCACCGTCTTGTTCCCGAACAAAAGAGAACCTCGAGAGACTTGTTTTCCCATCCTTTACAATGCTAGTAGTCGAAACCCTGTTGTCAGCCAAAACCAACACACAACCTGTCACTTGCGGTTGAGTCTTGCCGTTGATGGCCTGCTCACGCTTAGTGACACTTAGCAACTGTAATAGCAAATCCCGAGGCGCTTTCATCTATCTAACCTCCCTGTATAACAGGGTGTGTGCCAAGAAGTCGCCCTTTCTATTGGCGTGGTCTTGTAACTCTTTGACGGCCTCCCAAACTTTACCGACCATAGAGAACCTACCCATCATGTCGTCAATATCACGCTCTAAGCGAGAAATCTTTTGCTTGAGAGCCTTGATTTCGTCATCTTTACTCATGTTTTCCACTCCAAAGGTAGTCCATTCCAAGTGACTTTGCTATCTTTAACATTTAGAACTTCATAGGTCTTACCCAAGTGTTCCATGTTACGGCCTTTCATTTCTTCAATCTTGGCACGAATAGCAAACTCATTAACTCCTAGTGTCTTGTCTGCCTCAACACCAGCCGCCTTGTCACCCTTTTTTGTGTATCGCTTTAGCCATACCTGTTGGGACACGAAGCGTTGTGTGCCGTCAACCCAATCAACCTTTTCGCCCACTTTCATTAGCGCCTTAGTTCCGTCGCCAATATCCATGTATTGCTTTTGGTCTTTCAAGTGGAAAGTATAGAAGATGTATGGGATTGGTAGCGCAGTAAGTCTGTCAAGGACACCCTTGAATACACTGTTACGCTCACGCCATTCCTTCTGATTGAATCCGTCACCACTGTCATTGATAACACCACGCCTTAGTAGTCTGTCTGTCATTACAAACTCACACCACTTGAGGAATGTTGAGCCGCCATCAAAGATAACTGCGCCCACATCTTTATCTTCACCCAAGAAGGATGCGAACCACTCAATCTTGTCAACTACTGCCATCCAATTTGTAGTGTTGTCTTCATTCCACATAGCATCATCCAACTCATCAATAATTGGGATAATTCTAATGCGACCTGCTTCGACCTTGCCTTCTGAGACTAGGTAATCAACAGTGTTCTGTGCTGAGTTATCACAGTCAATGATAACTATATCCTTGTCAGTATGAGCAAGGGCTAGTTCAGTAGCCAAACCTGTTTTCGCAGTGTTTTCCTTACCAACAAGCGCCATTCTAATAGGCGCAAGAGCCTCACGCTTTTGAGCGTATAGGTTACGGTAATGCTCGACACCGAATGTCTTTCTAGGTGCAGCCTCGGTTTTAGCGGAAGTAGTAGCCCAACTCATCAGTCCCACCCTCCGTCGTCGTTAGAAGTCTCCGGTGCTGATGCAACTAAAGATTCAGCGCACCACCAGCCTGTTACTGCTAGTTTTGCCTCACCGTCACGACTCATGTATGGAGAGCCTACTAGCATTAGTGTGCTACCAACTGAGAAGTCAACAAGTGATTCTTGTTGAGCCGGAACATAAATGTCAACAGTGCCAGCAGTTGACATAATATCTAGGTCGCCTGTGGTAATGATATAACCACCATTGTCTCTAGGGTCTATGTGAATTACCTCGACTATTGCAGCAGCCAAAGCATCCCAGCGTTCCTTGTCAGACAGTGAGCCTACATACGCTTCAATGTCTTGTAATCCATTCTCAAGAGTCTTGATTTGGTCTAGTCCAGCGATTAGTGCATCGGGCGCACTACTGAAAGAACTTTGAACAGTATCGTCACGGTTGAACACAGACACGCCAGCCTTACCATATGCTAAGTCAGCGTTCCTTGCTGGTCTCATAGGTATAGTTCCGGCTACGAAAGCAGGGAATTGTGTCTCCGCTAGCGCACCATTGAACCTCATAGAAATAACTCTCATGTCATCTTTGCTGCCCTGTGTTCTGCCTAAGAACATACAAGTCCTGTCCTTTTCGCTCAGTGGTCGTGGCTTACCATATTTCCAATTGTCATCCCCCGACGGGAACTTAGGGTTGTTCTTATCCCATACCAAGTGGAAGTGAATGCCGTTGCCAGCATCATATGTGTGCTTTGGTAGTTCACTGATTTCAGTCTCGGCCATTCCACTTTGGAAATCAGCCTTCTGTGCCAATGAAGGATTATACTTCTTGGTAAAAGTGCCATCGTTATTATCCTCATAAAGAATTACATTACCTTCTTCAATCAGTGTTTCGATAACAGTTTCGTTACCTTGACTAATAGTGCCAGCGGCTTTTTTGTATGCTAGGTCTGCCCAATCTTTGTATCTCGGGACACTTACGAACATTCCTTCATACAGTGTAGCGCCACTTCGCTTTAGTCTTTCGCCTTCGCTCTTAATCTGTCTGCCGGAGATTCTGAGTGCATTTAAGTTACAATCATCCTCACTTTTACCAGCATCTAGCCATGTGTTGCGGTTCTCCGCTAACACAGTCTCCATACGAGAGCGTAGTGCTTCTTCTGTCGTTCCTACATTCTTGCTTATACGGGTTATCATTTGGTCTAAATCCATTTTTCTCACCTATCTTATCCTTTATCCTCGCCACTATATATGCTTTATGACGCTAGCCTCCTACAAAAATCCCACACTACATAGTGGGACTCAACGCCCATGAGTAAATCACGGTGCGCTTGGGTGGCTGCCTCAACCAACTTTAGTTTGCTGGTTGGCTTAGCGGGAGAATCAATACCGTATCTAAACACGGCGTCTATTGTCTTTCTAAGGTTAGAAGAACCCATCAACTTGACGGCATCTTCAACATTCTGCTCCTTCATACAAAGCGTAAGTATCTTCTGTGCATCAACAGGAGGCTCACCTATCCTTGATAAAAATGATTGCCTGTCTGCTTCGGGGATAGAATGGTAGGCTTGTAGTGTATTTATTGCGTTACGCAAGTCACCCTTGTTAGCCTTTGCTATCGCATTAATATCCTCAATAGGAGTTTGGAAACCTTCTGTCCCATCAATACTAGATAGGCGCTTTCGCATATCACTATCTAGTATAGGAACAAAGGTTCGCACTTGGCAACGGGATTGGAGCCAAGGGCTGACTTTGCTTAGGTCATTACAAGTAAGAATAAAAAAGCCCTGTGCATCCTCAATCACACCCTTGAGTGCCGACTGTGCGGCAGGCGTTAGTTGGTCTGCTTCGTCCAAGAAATAAATTGTTTCATACTGACCGAGCCTAGTCATAGGTGCTAACTCCTCCTCGATAAACTCTATGCCACGCTGACGCTTAGATGAAGCATTGTATTGATGTATTTCATATCCCAACTGCTTTGCTAGAATATGAGCCATTGTAGTCTTACCTGTCCCCGGTTCGGGGGAAAAGAAAATGTAGTGCTGCATTTTAGCAGTGCCATACAATATGTATTTCATTTCCTTTACAATGTGTTCCTGTCCCTTGAAATCATCAAGGTGTATTGGCCTGTGCTTCGTTGCCCATATTTGGTTCATGGTTTATACTTGGACTCGTCAGTATATATTACTTACGAATACAAGACAAACACTTGGCCTCATCAGTAGGCATTATTCTAGTCCTACCACAACACTTGCACTGCACTGCCTTTTGCTTTTCGCTAGGAGTCATAACCGATATTGGTCTTGTGAAAATTAAATCATCCTTGGTCTTGATTACTTTACGGTCAACATCAAACATCATATGATGAGTATTAATACCATTAGTCATCTCAACCTTTTGACGACCGACAATAACGCACTGCGGATTTTTCGACATAAGAGCCGATATAGAATTACCGGAAGGAACATTCTTAACACCTTTGTAAGTTTGCAGATGCTCTGCTACCTGTTCTCTTGTGCATGCCCCGTGATTGAATAGTATTTCGACTATCGCTCGTCGGACACGCTTGTTGTTATTGTTGGCCGACATGAAGTGACTTATGAGTGTTTGGTATATTACCCTCATTCGTTGACGCTCATAAATAAGGCCGCTTGTGCCATATCTAAATTATCCGAGTCATCATCAAAAGCATATGCCTCAGACTTCAAAGTTCCCATGTCAACCGGTTGGTTATACTCGGGGTCAAAGAATAAAAAGACTGTGTAGTAAATTAGTATAAACCACAGTCCAAATACTGCAAAACTCATTAGTCCCACGAATCCATCATACTTGCTGCCGAGTTAAACACAATGTCATTGTAAATGTAAGCATATACTTCACGCTTAACTAAGGTAACAGGACTTTTAATCCATATTTTCCTACGCTGATATAAACCATGAGCAACGCCCTCTAGTAAATCAACTGCTGCTAGTGTTTCATCATCCACCAAATACACTTCACCCTTTACTGCTTTATTCCCAGCAACCATGCCGGGAAAGGAACCTAATGAAACCAAACCCCAACGGGGTAGTGTTTCGTAGTCTCCTAGTAGTTGGGAATCCCCCAACAGGTCGTTATTGTGGTAGCCTCGCTTTAGTGTTCCATACACAAATAATTCATTCATAGCCATTCTATCGCCTCTTGTTTTCGTTTAGGCAAGCCCTTCGGTAATGACTCGGGGTTATCCCTGCGGATAGCGTTAGATACAATAGTATCGTTGCTGAGTATCACCTCTAGGTGCTTGTCTGATTTCCTCATGTTGCTCGGCAGTATATAGTCGTTTTTATTTGACTTCTTAGGCCACTTAAAATTAGAAACAGGATTAATACCGTAGGCTAAAACCGCCCTTGTGTAGTCATCGTGGAGAGTGTATCGGCACTGTGCCAGCAACTTACCTATCCTCATAGAGTCCACATTGACTTTAACAAACGCATTCATTAGCGGTAGCGGTATGGGTTTTAGGACATTGTATGCCCTATCCCTGTCAGCCCAGCATAGAGCAGCACGAATAGCCCTAGAATAATCAGTGTCAGCGACCTTTAGGTTTTGGTCTATGATTACACAGTCATCAACCTTACTGCTCAGTTTAGGTGGCTTATCAACAACTACTACCATGCGGTATGCTACTATTGGAGACCAATACAAAACATCTGCCTCACTAAACTTCATGTTGTGTAAGATAAATGTAGTGTCGGGTGCTGACGGCGACACTGTTATGTCACCATACATAGTAATGAAATTACCCTTTCTATAATTCTTGTCATCATTAGTGAATATAATTACTCCCATTCTATCAACTCCGTGTAACTCCCAGCGAGCAGCCAATCAATGAGTCTTCTCATTTGATGAGCCGTTAAGCCCCAAACTTGACGAACACTCTTTGCCGGGATTTCATAATCAGCAACAAGCCACTGATAACCATTACCTTTAGAAACAATTCTAAAGGTTAGTCCGTCTTCGACCATAGCCTTTGCTAACGCCGGAAACTCGGCCTCATATATCGGTCGAGTGTTCAACATATTCCTCGATTTGGTTCTCCAACTTTTCAATTTCATACCTCCATGTTAACCATTCCACAGTGTCCTTTAACCTCTCCACATGATAAATGTGTCGGCTACAATAGCCCTTGGTTGGGTCAGTTAATTCTGATTTACAACCCGCCATCTTGCATCTAACTTTCGCCATCCTCCACCACCTCGAAGTCAGCCTCCTGTATGTGGTTTGTTGGCGCAGTTAGTGTAGCCAAGCGTAACTGTATTTGGTCTAAATAAATTGGTTCGTTTTTCAGAACATCAACAAGTATCCCCATCATGTTCTCAACCTTGCGGTCAGCAAGTAACAATTGGGAATCAACACCAATCTCCTTCTTGAGTTGACCTATTAGTTTTAGGAAACCTTGACCTTGATTCAGCAGTTTAGTTGCGTCACCAATCCACTCAGAAGTAAGTCCTTCTTCTATCTTGCGAGCCTCTAGTTCTCCTACCCAAGACACAAGCCTTTGTGCTAAGTCCTCGGCTACATTGAGCGTGGATATAGATTCGCCACGCATTTTTTCCATGTGCGCCGCTTCAGCAGGGTCATACTCAAGGTGTTCATCCATGTGAGACATTACCGTTCCTACCGGCCATTGGTTCTTAGTTTCAAGGAATGTAGGAGTAACTTCTCCCCTGTGAACCTTTACTTCTAAGTCCCTGCGGTTTCCTACATTACACATAGGGCAACCGATAGGCTCAAGCACCCACTCAAGGGCGGCTAAGAAGTCCGTGTTATCGGCTTCATCATTCAATCTGTTCTGAATCTGCCTGCGACTCTTCATCAATAATCCTCCATTCCCTTACCTTGTAATTAGAATATTGTCTGCTTCGACTCCCACGACCGCCCATATTGGCACCGACCACACCTGTGCAAACTGTTCTTTTAACCCAAGTGCATGTAAATCGTGGGTCTGATTTCAATAACTGAGATGCACCATTAGCGTGTGCTGCCCCCTTGTTACTTTCAGACCATAATTTACCTCTTTTGGTTTTCATATCCGAAATCAACCTCTCAGAAGTTGATGCGCCATTCTTCTTGATGTATTCGTATGCGGCGTTACGCCACGCTTTTTTTCGTCTTTTCATTTTAATCATCCTCCTTATATCCGATAAATACCTTAACGCCCCTGCGGCCTCGACCGCTTGCGCTACTGCGTTCTTCACTATACCACGCCTGTATTAAAAGATTATCTTCAACCCAACGCTTAGCCGCTTGGTAGTCTCCGGGAGTAATCATCCTTGCTACTTCTTTGATAAGAGCAGTGCGTGTTAGTTCAGTGTTCCAAAACGCAGTCTTGATTAGGTTTATGTCAGACTCCATCACACCACGCCTCATTTCCAAACTAGAGTCTAAGATTTGGCGTAGTTCATCAGTCATTTTGACAAACAATAAGTCGCCTCCTTCGTAGTCGGGCGACATAATTGTATATCCCAAAGCCAACCTTCGGAACAGGTCGGCTTCGTGACTACGAACTTCGGGCTTGTAAAGCCACTCGTTTAGTGCCTCGTCAAATCTAACTCCGGTTGGCGGATTCATAATAACTTCCATAGTCCTCTCGGTAAAGAAGTCTTTAATCTCAATAGCCAGCCCAGCCAACTCAGCCCTTTCAGCGTTAGTCATGCTAGCCTGTTTAGCCTGTGCCTTCTTAAATTGCATCTCCTTCTTGGGGTTCATGTTAATATCAATAATGAAGAACCTTCTATCCATACCGGACTCCATCTCGAAACGACCGGGCTGAGTCCCAGCCCATAGAGTAAAGCGTGTTGTGTATTGAACCCAACCTGCTCTCATAGCCTTTCTAACTCGACCATTATCTGTGCTTGTTAGAAGTTGATTAGTCATGTCTATACTGTGGTCTTTTCTGCCAGCATCAACAAGTGATGAAAACTCCTCGAAGCCCAAGAAGCCACCACACATTTCCCTTGCTAAAGGTCTGCCCATGATTTCACCTTCTTCATTTACAGACCCAAACATACCTGCTTCTGTAATAGAGTTAGCGCCAATGTCAGTTCTAAAAGCCATACCTATGTCAGCATTCAATGGATTGTTTAGTAACCCCGTTCCGGGCGCTAAAAATAAATTGATTAGAACGGACTTTCCCGAGCCTTTCATACCTCGCATGAGGATATGTAGCCTAGTGTCTGCTATGTGGCTCATAGGGGTGTATAGAGGCGCTTTATCGTGCCTTAGAATACAAGAGTCTATGGCAAACGCACCTTCTTCTCCCGTCGGTATGAAAGGACAAGTTCCGCACTTGTTTAGGCCGTTGAAAATGTGTGTGCCTATTGAGCATAGGAACACAGGTATCTTATCATCAACATCAACATAGTGATTTCTGTTCACATAAGTTCTCATAGTTTCAAAGATATTCATTTTATCAGCCCCACATATGTTCTGCTGGCTTGCTACCTGCCCGTTCTTCGTGCTTCTTTAGAGCCTCGGTTACTTCGGACTCTAGTTCAGCAATTCTTTCAGCCTCCTTGCGTAATTGTTTTACGACTCTATTGTATAGAGGCTTCTTGATTTTTTCACCAATCACTGATGACAGATACTTAGTCAAAGTCCAGCCTGCCTGTTCGTCTATTTCAGCACCATTCTCACAACCCGATAGTATAATCTCACTGTGTTCATAGTTCATACAGTGTGCCAAGTATGGGAATAACCATGTTGGCGGAGTAAAGAATAGATTATGCTTAGTGTTTTTATCGCTACCAAACACATAACTCTTTACCTTTTTTGGAGAAAGCAACTCAAACACTTCGGGGTTCAACGCCTCATGTATAGTAGTGCTTGAGATGTATAGTAACTCCTTTGCACCATTGTCTTTCATCAACTCAACAAAATCTCTAACAGGCGGATATGTGTATATCCATGTATTTTTGGTTTGTTCCGGTGGGAATAACTGTATCGTAGGCCAATTAGTAACCGTAACATATGCTATGGTTTCGTCATTGGTCTTTTCAAAGTGTATTTCCCAGCCAATAGGTTTCATGTCGGGTGCTGAATTGAATCCCATTTCAGGTAATAGATGACTCAATGCTATTGCATCCGGCTCTCGCTCTCCTATAACAGTCCTAACTGCCATCAGTGATGCAAGACCGAACTCGTTTTCTGCGAATACGATTACTTTGTCAACACTTGGTAGCGGTTCAGCATGATATAGGTCAATTGTTCCTTTGTTTGTTCTCATGTAATTATCACCAATCCCTCGTCAGTATTTAACAGTTACCGAATTAAGTTCATTAAGTTTAGATTCTGTAACTTAAATAAACGCTTTACTGAATCCCGATATGCTGAATTAAGTTTTTTAGTCTATTAAGTTATTAATTTAATAATATAACTATAATATAACTAAGTAGTATTAGTGGCCTAATGATAAACATATTAGACATAATAACTTAATTAGCGGTTGTAGCATTCCGTATTGCTTTTTTTTAAGTTTGAAGTTCTAAACTTAATTAACTTAATACGATAAGTATTATATATTCGACCTCCTATTTACTAATAATCGGTCTTGCTCATGCGTCTTGAGTCCACTTGGTAATCGTGGTGCGGTCGCAGGCCAATGTAATTTATTTGGTCTGACGCTATCAGCATAAGACAATAATCTTTTGAAAGCATTCGCTACATCATTCTTCTTTGACTTGAGAATACTCTCGGGCATAGTTAGCCCTATTCTTCTGCCTGTTGACGCCAAGCCTTCGCCTCGTATATACCAGCGAGTGCCTATGTCAACAAAGTAAATGTCCCAATCATTGTATTGAAAACAAACTGATGGTCTGATAGACGCATTGTTGCCCCTATACAAGAATGGTTTTTTCTCGGGAGTCAATCCCTCACTCTTTAGATAATGATACATCATTTCTATATCGGTCACAAGCCCTTGGTCAAATGGCTCGACATAAGTAATGTCACCATCAACATGGTATGCTATCAAGTATTCAGTCCCTTCGGATATGCTCTCGCTTGTAAAGTCGTCTAGCAAACTAAACAACGATGGAGAGTCAATCTCGGGAGAGAATATGTCGTCATTGACGGCCTGCCTTGGCAGCGGTTCTTTACTGAAAAGTGCATCAAAATACGACCACATCACCTTTTTTCCTAACAAAGTGTAGGTTTTATACCTACCTTTTATTACAATGTAAGGCTTTTGCACCCACTCCCCTCTATGATTGCGGGTGTATGGGTGTGTGATGGTGTATTCAATGTGCTTCAAAGGTATGATGGCCGGTTCACCGAGCATCCTTATACCTCCAAGCATTAAACTTTTTCAAGTCAAGAGTCCACATCGTTACCTCTCTTGTTGTTCTTAGAGAATACCCTGTGGTTACTCCTATTGCCTCGAAGCCACCTATTGCGCTCAGCCTAGAGCCAATGGTGTTCCGTGACGGCAACCACTTGAAGTTGTCATCAACGAGTTTATTGTATATCTCGTATGACGACATACCCTTCGGGTTTTCAATCAACATTCGTGCTACTTCATCTGCAAAAATAAACTTACTACTTCTTCTCATAATATCACCTCAAAGTTGGTGGGGAGGGGGCAAGCGAGGAACGAAGCAAGCAACCAAGTTTGAGGAAATAGAACATAGAAGTTCTAACCCCCTCCCCAATACAAACTTTGGTCACGCCACTATATCAAGATTGCCCAAGAGCCTCCTTGGTATCCGTGTCATCTAGTTCCTCGATACAGAAGCCACACATGGCATCGTATTGAAACCCTTCCTCATCCACCTTGTAATAGATGGTAGGAGGGCGTATGTCATAAACCTTTTTGACACCCATATGGGTATCAGTTCTTTTCAGTGATTCGGTTAACATACCTTGCACATTACAACACTCACACTCGGCCTCAACAAACTCATAGAGTTTGCCGGTCGGTGATGCGTAGCCTCCCTTGAGTTTTCTAACCCTCATAGGTTATCACCCATCTCGATTCTCATTCTATCTTCTTCATACTTCTCAGCCTCGGCCATCTGTATGTCCCAATAACTGTCCTCTAACTCAGCCTCAGTGGCGTAGTCAAAGATTACCTTAGCATCATTCCAAATATCAATCGGTATCATGCCGTTGTTGGTTACACGGACATACTTGAGCAATCTCCTTGACGCTTCAACTAACTGTCTCATTTTCTATTCCTCCATTCTGTTGTCATCGTGCCGTTAGGCTGACGCACCATGATACACATACTGCCGTCAGCAAACACGATGGTCTGTCTGACAATGTTGTTGATGTTCATTCGACTCCCCCTCCTAACTGATTGTAGTTCTCGTCATACACATCTATGGCGATAGGCCACTTCTCGTCAGCCTTGACTTCACTCATGCCTAAATGATGCACAGTGCCGTCTTTCATGTGTATCTCAGCCATTGTGTATTTTATCCAAATAGCCTCCACATCTTGCCACACTATGTCATCGTAGCCTTCTAGTTCAGTCAAGTCCCACTCAGCCCAAGCCGAGTATGTCGCTTCTATTGTTGTTGGTTTTTTTCCTTTGTCTATATCTATTCTCATTCTTTATCCTCCTGTCTAATTCTGTAAGCCTCACGCATAGCCCACTGATACTTCTTAGTAACTGAACCACTATGAACCTTTCGCCCCATCCACATATAGCACTCGGCCAATACGCTTCGTAGGTATGCGATTTCGTCAACAAGTTGATTCAATCCTTCGTTAGTTGCATCCATGCCATGTTCCGATGCTTCAAACCAAAACTTCCATTCTTCGGCAGTTAGTGGTTCATACTGTTCTGCTAAATATTCACTATACTTTTTCATTGTCCGTCACCTCTTTTGTGGCAATCGCAAGGGGCAAAGATTCTAGTCACGCCCTCATGCTCATGTAATATCATTGGTTGGTTACACTGACCACACATCATAATCTTTCTAGTCACTGTGACCCTCTCCATACTAGGCATTTTGCAGACCACTCGGGAACTGCTCTTTCATGGTAATTGTATCTTCTCATAAAACTGTCTAACGCCTTTTGTCTCTCCGCCTTATCTTCATCTGTAAGTTCCGCTTGTTCATCAAACCAACGAAACTTTGCTGCTAGTTCATCTGATTGATACTCGGGGTTGTCAACCCTCACTTGTTCAATCTTGTCGTATTTGACAGTCTTTTGTTGCAGTATGCCAAGTCTCATATCATTACTCTTACAGAATATAGCCACCTCACCGTGAACCTTGCGTAAGCCGCTACGGTTTTCTGATAAGATTTCCACTTCCCATCGGTCATTTAGTTCGTCATATATCGCTCTCGCTCGCCCTATATCGGTTATCATAATATCTTCGTTCATGTTCCTCACCTGTTTTTTACTATGGGGGCTTCACCCTAATAAGTGTTCCTCCCCTGCGCCTTCTTCTAATAGAATACAGACTTCACCCTCAAGTGCCGTCAGTATTCCAAATACTTGTTTGATTACATAGGCTACTCGCCCATTGTATTCGTATGTTCCATCCTGTTCATGTGTGTAGGCATACACATGCTCAGCAATCTTATGCGTTTCCACTGTGTCAGTGTTTAGTATATACTGTGCGGCCTCAACCGCACTTACTCCGTCATTGAGTAATTTTGGAGATGGTTGCATTTCCAATCCGCTTGGTATGACTACCATTACTCTCATGTTCTCACCTCGTAATTTACTCCGTAAATATACTTACTGTCATTATACCACTCCGGCATAGCGACACGCTCGTATTTGATACCTGCCGGACTGTCTGCTTTGGTCTTGTAGTATATGCGATACGCTTCGACCGCAGTATATTTTTCCTCGTCATACAGTTCGTCAAGGTCTTTGTTTTCCCTGTCAAATGCTCTTGCGAATGGAGTCAGTTCGTCACTGCCCATGTTCTCAATCGCAGGGTTTTTTACCATCTCCCTCATAGCCTTGTCACAAGCATGCTGCCTGCCAAACAATCGCTCGTATTGATGTGCCAACGACAGGCCGTGAGTCATCAGCCAAGCGAAGTTGCCTAGCGAATCACCAGCCCATACTGTGCAAGGGTGATTGTGATAACCTCCCTTGTATGGTGTCCCTGCCTTGGTAAGTGGCATAGAGTCCGGTGTAGCACCGTGTCTAATCAGCGCCGATGCAAGCATCTGTGCGCTTTCAGTTACCATTTTAGGCAGCCTATTGTCGTCTATCATTGTTGCTGCTAGTATTGGGTTTTCGTGTAATACAAATATGTTCATATCATTCCTCTCCTTGTTTCTATATTGGGGCTTCCGGTATATATAGTCACCGGTCACTCCAATGGGTGTTCAACCTCCTTGTCACCCAAGCACCAGCGCAGTGTCTTTACCACGCCCTCAAGTGCTTTGTAATTCCTCATGTGATACATCTTTCGAGCCTTTTTACTCACGATATGTATGTATGCGTAATGTTCATTTTGTTTGCGCTCGGCTCGGTCAAGCATGTCGAGCAACTCGCTCTCGCTACGCACTCCCATGAAGTGTTCTGAATCTTGGTGGTCGCTCATCATTCTAACGCCTCCAATTTTTCAAGGGCTTCTGCCAACTGTCCTCTCGTTTTTACGAGTTGCTTTATCAGTTCCTCAATCACTATTACATAGCCTGTATCGTTAGACATTGTTAAGCCTCCTATCGTCACGCTTTTTGATGTCATCTAACACGCCCTGTGCTAAATACACATCTTCGGGGTGGTGCTTCAAGTATTGCTTGAGTGGCACACCGACAATGATGAACCAACCATACTTGTTACTGTAATCGTAGCCTTTGCTGAGAACTTTTTCAGTTCCCTCCCACCAATCGGGGCGGAACATGGCTCGCTCATGGTCTGATGCAACCTGCACATACCATTCCTTATGCTCTTTACTCCACCACATTCGGCTTTCGCTCAGTTTCATTTTTCCTCACCCCAATATGCAATATCTTCTTCGTCAAGACCATCGTAGCCTTGATGCTTCATGGTAATCAATTTGTCAGCGCAGTAATGATGATACGGTGTTCCGTAGGTAGTCATTGTTACTTCCCCTTCAATTGCTTCTTCGCAGTAAGCACAGGTCTGTCCTTCGTCAATCATTCTTCATCACCTCCGTTACCACAATTTCCCTAATATCCTCGACCAACTCCAACGCCTGTGTCAACATAGCCTCATCAGTATTACCATTGATGGCCTCTTGTAATGCCCAATGCACCCACTCGATTTTCTGATATTGGTTATACGAGCAGTGCGTGTTCATTCTTCCTCCCCTCCGTTGTTTAGTAGTCCGTATTGTGTGGCTACTTTTTCGACTTTCATCAGTGCGATTTGCCACTCCAACTTAGGTAGGTCTGATGTTTCTTCACTCAGACGACCTTGCTCACGGGCTAATATAGCCTTGCTTTGCACGATGCGGTTCTTGGCGGCGGTGATACGCTCGCTAACCGAAATCATGCAGAATGAAGGTGTCACTGTGCCTCCGTGAAGCATATCAGGGTGTGGTATGTTCTTGAAGTATTCAGTGACCGCATTCCTCTTTGTGTTGTCGTTTTGGATAGCATTCTCCACTGTGATTTCGCCATCGTTAGTGACCCTCTTGATTAAGTCCTCGTAGGCTTGCTCGTTGAGTCCCACATTCTTCTCGTAGTTACCTACATTGGTCTGAGTGTATTTCTGATTACTTTTCTTACTAAGGTATCTGTTGTAAGCAGTGTGCATATTGTTTAATGCTTCGAGAATCTGTTTGCCCTTGTTGATTACAGACCACTTCAAACCAAGCCCGAGTAGGCGGTATGTGTAGTAGTCGCTATCGCTTGAGTTCCAGCCCTCTCCACGCAAGACATAGTGCTGGTTTGAGTATGGGTTTGCTCGCTTTGATACAAGGGTTCTTGCTGGGTGTCCGTAGTATCTATTGTCCAACTCGATGTAGGCTTGAAATCTTTGTAGTTTTTGCACGATATTGTATACCTCTTGCGCTCTCCCGTCACGACCGTATTTTACTTCGCTCTCGGTCAAGTCACGCTTTGTGGCTGCAATTGCCGCCTTCAAGCAGTTGTCCATGTGGGTTTCGATACCTGCTTCGATGTATGGCGTCCACTCCCAGCGGTGCTTAGGTGTGCCGTCATCATGGTTGGTTGGTTTGCCAGCCTTGTCAGTAATCGCTGGGTTGTGTGGTCGGTATTGACCTGCACCGTATAGATACGGCCTGCGATTCAGCCTCTTGGCATCTTCGGTCTGCTTCTTGACATACTCCGGTGTCCAAGCGAAGTTGACCGAGATTTGTGGAAATGAGCCCCTTCCGATACTATATGATTCCATTTTGAGACCCTTTTTCAGCGTCTTGTTAGGCCAATTGCCATCAAACTCAGCGTTGCAGTCGAAGTCGGCGTGTTGTCTGTTGAACTCATTGGCGATTGCCGCTTGCACTTCTCCTAGCCCTCGGGCGGCAAGATGCAGTTGCATATTGTCCTTTTCGTTCTTCGTCATTCTTATTGTTGTTGCTTTTTTGTTCATGTTTATTCCTCCTGTGTTTTTGTGTCGGCGTTGTCTGAGTCGCCGCCCTCATTACTAATATGGGGGTCATCGGTATATATACTTGTCGCCTCATCAATTATGTCTGTGAACTTCTTTTTGATTCCAAAGAAGTCGAGAACATCGTTGATTCTCCAATCTTGGTAGTCCCATATCCCTACTTCTTGCTCACGCTTTCGTGATTCTTCCCAAGGCAAAGATTTGCCTAGCAGGTTGGTTGAGTAGTCACCAACCAATTCACCCCAGCCGTTGCCGAAGATGAATCTTGCCCATGCCAAATGCCCTTCGGGGTTTCTGACAAGCAGCATTGAGTCCTCAAGATTCCATAGGTTGTATGCGATTTTACCAATACTCAGTCCCTCACATGGTATGTCGTAGTATTCATCCCCATATGAGTCGCCTGTCTTGATTAACTCGCACCCTGCTTCTTGTAGTTTTTTCAGTATTATTCTTGCTTCTAGTCCGTATTCTCGTTCTGTTCTCATGTTTATTCCTCCTGTTCCATATTGTGTTTTATCAGCGATTCTATTGACCAAATGTGGTGGTCTATTGCTGAATAGTCGTCACTATCTATCATTCCTATGTTCTTCAATGAAAGCAAATCTGTGCTAACTCCTTCGAGTATGTTCAGTTGTCTTTTCATCTGCGCTAAAATCATTTTATTTTTTGTCATGTTCATTCCTCCTTGTTGGCAGGTGTCCCGCCTCTATTTGTAATATGGGGGCTTCCCCTATATATACTTTGGCAATCGCATTTTTCCCACGAATGCCTCAGTTTGACTTCGCCGCAGTTGCGGCATTTGTAAGCCTGTTGTATGTGTAACCACGCTGACATTTTTCATCCCTCCGTAATCCAGCCGTCCCAAAGCCAAGTCCGACCATCTTGCTCAATCATCAGATACCATGTGCTATTGCCACCGTAAGCGTTTGTAGGCGCATACTGAGTGTTGTCAATCTTGTGTTTGAATACCTTGCGGCCATGTAGGTCAATCCACACGCCAGCAATTCCTCTCATGTCTGTCATCATTGTGAGTCCCCCTCATTCCTTGGTATGGGTCTCAGAATCCTTCTGTGTCTGAAAGTTCTAGGTCTGCCGTAACCCGCCCGATACGCTTGACCCTCAACATATATCACATCGTCAAGCCAGCCGTTCTCATTGAAGTCCGATGTCTGAGTGAAGTCCGATGGTATTTTACTCTTAGATTCCCCTATGTCTCGTATCTGTGTCTCAAGAGCCACCTTCCAAAAGAGTAGGCTGCCCTGCGGTATGCTAGACTCATTTATGTTGTCTAGTTCGTGCTGAACTTTTCCTAGCATCTGCTCTAGTTCTGTAACTGTTGTTGCCCTAGGTGTCATGTTTATTCCTCCTGTATGTCGTAGTCCACCGCATCTCCACGAATGCTTGTGCTTGGCATAATGTCTAACCGTCCTATCTCAAGGTCGCCTACCCAAAGGGCATTCTCAATGTCCTCTGCGGTCTGTTCGGTCGTTATTGTTGCTTCGTATGTTATTGTTACTGTGTATGTTTTTTCCATGTATATTCCTCCTGTTTTTTTCTGTGTCGGGGCGGGTGTCGCCCCATGTTTAGTATATGGGGGTTGCCCCTATATATACTTTACTTTAGTTGAACTACTCCTGTGATATACAAAAGCAGGTTCAGTATAGCGATTGGCAGTGTTACCACGACCCAAACCGCCCAAATCTTGTGGTTGACTCGAATCATGCCAATTCCTCCTTCTCGCAAGTTTCGTGCGACCAAAAGGCTACATTGTAGTTACAAGTAGCGCAGTATATTCCGCACTCGCTAGTTTTTATGTTTGTTAGTTGGTTCATCTTGCTCACCTTGCTTCTAATTAGGGGGCTGCCGGTATATCAAGTTGTTGGCGTAGTTGGTAGTTAAAGTTTGATAGGTCGGGGCGCACACTGCGCCGTTGTGTATGTATAGATTTCGGCTGGCCTTGTGGGTGTGTCGCCGGATTTGCCGAGTTCGTGCGGAAATCGTGGGAGTTGTTACTTCAATGTAGGTGGTAGTAGGAGATACTAGGTGTTGCTAGAAACACCTGATTTACCTACTCCATCATACACAATTGCCGAGATTTTTTGCATTTTTGCTCAGATTCTTGCAGATATAGGCTCGCAGTGCCTCGTTTTCTCTCTAATTCGACTCTTTCCGTAAAGTTTATATTCTCTCTCTCAGTCTTACTATGTAAGACTTACCTTTCTCTCTCTAACGAAACGCTCTCTCAAGGGGATGGGACGCTCTCTCTCTCGTCTTACTAAGACTTATTTTAATGCCAGCCCCCAATCCATTTCCCCCCTTTTCCTGTCCCGATTCTCTTTCGTATATGGGCAGCGCAAATCTGCAAGTCTTACT
>CEQR01110959.1_pt1 | contig 36184 bp, 52 predicted proteins | sample 530901 | NCBI WGS metagenome assembly CEQR01 (sample SAMEA2621085, study PRJEB7988) | marine metagenome | isolation source: saline water (ENVO:00002010), including | reverse complement strand
TATTTCAATGTTTGGATTACCTGCTTTGTATAATACTTTCATTACCTGTTGAGTCAAATCTTTTACTAAAAATTTTTCTGATCTCAAAACCAATGTTGTATGATCCGAAACTCCTTTTTTAACTTTGTATTTTGTTTTTGCCATTTTATTTAATGTTTTTACAATATTACGATTAATTTTTTTATTTCCACAATTACAACCCATAATTTAAAAAAAAAGGGCTGAGTTAGTATGCACTTCCCCAACCCTTTTTGATTGTTTAATAATTATACTTTTATGAAGCTGTATATTTATTTGTTGCAGCATCTTCAACTGCTAATGTTCCTGAGTATTCTCTTGGATATTCTCCCATGAAACCTTTTAATTTTACTACAGTTTCATTTGGATCTTGTAATCCTGTTCCTGAATTCTGCTCTCCACTAGAAAACTCTAGGAAAGCATCAGGAGAAAATACTTCATCATAACCTACAACAAATTTGTAAGTTACAGGAGTTGCTGCTCCGTTATCTGCGAATGTTTCTACTATAGCAAACAAACCACAAGTTTCTTTTAATTCCTCTAATCTCGCTTGAACTGTTGGCGTTATTTTTGGAATGTTGAAACCTACTTCTGTTTCTACAACTGTAGATCCATTTTCTCTTGTTGCGTTGGCTGTAAAGTAAGCTGTTTCTCTGTCAAACTCAAACTTCCACATATTATATATGTCTGCACCTGCTCCTGCTGCACCTGAGAATCCATCAATTGATGAATACCCATGAGGAGTTGATGTAGTAGTTGAAATCACATTAGCAACCTCTCCCAACCAAATGTTTTTGATACCACCTCTACGATTTCTGTCCTCGCAAAGAATGATATGTCCTGATGTTAATACTCCCATTTTTTAATTTTTTAAAGGTTAATTACTAATTTATTTCTTATGAGTTACTATCACAAGTTACTGTCAATTCATCATTTTTGTAGTTTGTTCCAACAACATACTCCAATCTGAATCTGTTTTCTTTTTCATCTCTATTATACCACATATCAGCACCTGAAACTGAATCATAATCAGTTCCAACAACAATATTGTTCTTAACAGTTAAAACTGCTAAATGTCCATCAAGATCATTTGCTGTATTTTGTGGTGCAGGAGCTGTAGAAGCAGCATCTGCTCCAATAACTGAATCCCATAATCCCATTTCTACAATTGGAATTCCTTGGTATGATAATTGTGGAGTTCCATCTGTCATTGATAGGTAAGCAAGTTCCTGTCCACCTGATCTTAATGTTGCTCGGTAGTTATCACATAAACTTCTTGAAGCCATTATAACTAATTGACTTCTGTCTTCCATTCCCTCTGATGGCATAGCATCAATCATTGCTTGGAATTTGTCTCTTGCTGTGTCTGTAGTTAATACAGATAAACAACCTAATCTCTGAGCAGCAGGTAATGAAGTTAATTGTTTCAATATACCATCATAAACATTGTAATCTGCTGATGCTGAAGCTGTATCTGAAAACCATAATTGTCTTTCTAGATCACGCATAACTCCACGCATCATTATGTCAGCAACTATTTTCTGTAATTTAGTTCCTGAAATATCATCTTTGTTGTTTCCTGTTCTCAATAATTCTCCTTTTATAGAATTCCAAAAAGCACCACCTGCTTGAGCAACTTCAGCTTCCATTCTAGCAACTGTAATACTTCTTTGAGTGTATGAAACACCTGTTGCTCCTGCGAATCCTGTTACATTTGCTTTAGTAATTTTTTGCAAAGTTGAGAATTTGTCAAGTTTTTGACTTGATTTTACTCCTGTCATTATTTCAAAGTAATCTAATGCTGAGTTTCCTACAAATAAAGGTTGCATGAAATATTTCTGAGCATCTTCTTTGGAATAATTTAATGAGTGTGTAATTAAATTTGCCATTTCTTTTTTCTTTTTTTGTTATTATTATTATTAATTATTTTTTTAAATCATTTGCTACAAGATCCCAACCTGAACTTTCTTTTATTTTTGTGCTGAGTGAAATTACAGGATCTTTGTCTGATTTCACTTTAGTTGGTTTAGCATTCATTTTATTTATTTCTGATTGCTTGATTTTGTTTTGAATTCTTAAATTCAAGATTTCCGACTCTTGCGTTGCTACAATTGACAATGTTTCGGATAATTCATCATTTACTGAAGATAAATCACTTATCTCCTGAGATAAATTTACCAACTCATTTTTAATTGCACTTTCATCAAGAATATTTACTCCTTTTGGTAATTCTTTTTTAAATCCTGTAATTTTATCTTTAAGATTTGTCAAAGTATCAACAATTGAATCCATAACTGATTTGTTTGGATTGTTAATTGTTTCTTTTACCCAATCAGGAGCTGTAGCAAAAATTTCCAATTTAGAATTTGCTGCTACTTTTATTGAAGCTCCAACACTATCAATAAATTTTTTGTCTTTTGCTTCTTCAGCAGAAAGCCAAGTTTCATTATCCATCATCTTGATTACTTCTTTCTCATTCATTCCTGTTTTAGAAGTGTAGATTCCAACCATCTGAGTTTTGATTTTGTCTAATAGTTCGGCTTTCTTATTTAAATCTTTTGCTTCGCCTTGAATTCCGATACTTGGATTGTGTATCATGATCAATGAATTTTCACTAGCAGAAATATTATCTCCTGCTAACATTATAATTGAAGCCATTGATGCTGCTAATCCTTCAATTTCAACTGAGATATTACCCTCATGTTTTTTTAACGAATTGTAAATTGCGATCCCCTCAAATACATCTCCACCTGCTGAGTTGATTCTTAAATTAATTGGAGTTTTTGATCCGATTGATCCTAGTTCATCTACGATCATTTTTGCATTGACTCCACCTGCTCCGATCATATCATAAATGAAAACATCTTTTGCTTCAATTGGTATTTCTTCAGTTTCATCTTCTGATTCATCTTCTTTTTCCTGTGATTTGTCCCATGAAATAGTACATGCTTCTTCATCATAATCCAATCCCATACATCTCTCCATGAACACTTCTTTTTCTTCATCATCTTCAGGAGTTGGAACTGCTGCTTCAACATCATCTTCTTTTTCTACCTTTTCAGGAGCTTCTTCTTCGGTTGTAGCTTCATTAAATGAAATAGTACATGCTTCAGTTCTTGCATCTTCATCTCCATATTCCTCTGACATATAAGAATCTGACATACATCTTTCCATGAAATCAACTTTTGTTTCATCTTTTTCTGGTGTTGGTATTGGCATAACTTTTTCTTTTTTGTTTATTATTAAACTATTTTGATTCGCAAATATAAAAAAACAGTAATTACAATGTTACGCAGGAATTACCGATAAAAATTTTCACTAGGTTGAAACTTTTTTTGATATTCATAAATAATTGTTTGAATTTGTCTTTCACTCAAATCATATTTAATAGATATGTCCATAAAAGTGTGATTCATATGTCCATCATTTAATTTTAATTGTTTGTAAAAATCAACTATGATTAAATAGTTTCTAATGACTATTGGTTGAATTAATCCTTTAACTGATAAATGTAATAATAAATCTTTTATTGTTGGATAAGATCCATACTTGGCATCAAGTTCCTCACTTAACACTTCAACAAATCTCTGAATTTCTTTTATATGATTTTTCTTTCCCATAAATCGTATAAAATAAAACTCCAAAATTGAATAATTGATTTTTGACAATCATCACATTCAACATCAGCAGGATCAAATCCCTCTCCTGAAAAACTATTATTATAAAACTCCATTAATTCAAAAATGTAACCTGTATGATTGACATCATTGGCTGAAAAATATTCTGCGTTTTTACAAAACACTTCATTGATTTTTATTTGATCAGCTTCAGAAACATTTAATGCTTCTTTGATTACCATTTCTTCATTGGACACTTTGAACTTTTTAATTTTGTTTTTTTAGTAATACTACATTTACATAATGAACAACTTTTTTCATCAAATATAAATAACCATTTATCAGTTATCTTTTCACATGAATAACAAATTGCTCTCCTTTCTTTGATAGTATCATTGTCAGCAAATAAATTCCATATCATCTTAATACTTTTTTTTCTTTTTAGTTCCTTTTTTCTTTTTTTTCTTCATTTTTTTAGCCATTATTTTTTTGTTTTTAATTTAACAGTTAATGATTTTCTTTTAGATAATAATTTTGATTTTTCATCTTCATTTTCTCTAATCTTTTTCTTTTTTAATCTTTGATCAATTTGATTTATCTCATTCAAAATTGACAATTTGATTTTATTTTTTCCATTCCTTTTTGACATTAGTACCTAGCTCTTTTTTCATGTACTGCTACTCTTTGTTGAGTTCCTGTTATTTGAGCTTCAGTTACATTTATCTTTTGATTATTTACTAAACCTGCTACCATTCTCAAATCATCAGGAGATATTCGGCTTTGTTCATTAGCATCTCTCCTTATTTGATTCTGCATAACTAATCCACCATTTGCAAATTTCTGTCCACCACCTGCTTGATTGATAGCTGATAATTGATCTCGGTACATTGCTGTTGATCTTTTATTTATTACTGCTTCGCCACCCTCTAACTCCATGACTCTACCACCAACATTAAACCTTACACCACCCTGAGAATGTGGCGGTCCATAAACCATACCACCATTAGCATATTTTCTTGCTATGTCTCCTGCCATTTGAGCTTTTCCTAACAATGGAATTGTTCCACCTAAAGCTCCTGCGAATTCCTGAGCACGAATAGCAGCAACTTGTAATCCTGTCATTACAATCTGAGCACCTATCAAAATTCCTGTTGTAACTCCAAAATCTACTTTTGGAACTTCAGCAGCAATTCTCATGATAGCCATTGCTCCCTGAATTAATGCTTGAGCTATAGCCATTCTCTTTCCTCTTTCAAATTGTTCTAACTCTATTGCTTTTACTTTTTCATCATAATCTAAATTGATTTCATCCATTCTTGCTGCTTTTTCTTCCTCTGTCATTGTTTGGAACTCTGCTGATTCCTCAAACTTTTTTATTTCTTCATCTCTTTCTTTGTTTAATCCATTAATAACATTTTGAGCTTTTACATCAGCCAAGTTTGACATCTCATTCATGATTCCTAAAGCAGCATCCATTCCTGCCATTGTTGTTTTAATAGCTTTGATTACTTTCGGTCCAAACATTTTTCCATCCCAATCATTTGCAGCAGCATCTTCCTCTAGAGTTACCATCTGATCCCTAAGTTTAGTTATATTTTCAACTCCTGTATCATAATAATCTTGACTTTGATTCATCTTTTCAATCTCTAATGCTATTTCAGCATTTATCTGATCAATTTTACTAGCATGAATTTCATCTTCAGTTGCTCCCAAATCTTGTAATAACTTTGTTTGGTTTTCTGTTTGAGTAATAGCTTCTTTTAATGAAGCAATTTTTTTATCATTTTCAGTAACTCCACCTGCTACAGCTAATTTTAATTCATCTTCTTTCTGTTTCAGTTTGTCATTTGCTGCTGACAAAGCATCCATTTCTTTTTGTGCGTTACCACCTGCTATTATTTTATCTTCTAATGCTTTTTTCGCTTTCGCAACATTATCTTTTAACAAAGCAAATCCTGTTAATTCTTTTTTGGTTGAATCTTTTAAACTGTCAGTTGTATCTTTTAGTTTTTTCTTTGCATCATTTAATTGAATAGTTATTTTTTCAAACTCTGTTGATCCGACTATTGCATTGTCCTGAGCTTTCTTTAAATCAGAAACTTCTTTTCGTAATGAAGCTAATGTTCCTTTTCTGACTTCATTTGTTTTTTCTTCTTTCTTTATTACTTCATCTTTTTTCTTGTTTGTTGTTGTTAGTGTTTTAATATGTTCCTCTAAAATATCTTGCTCTTTTTGTAATGCAACAATGTTTTCAGCTTTCTTTTTATTACCTTTTTCATCTAATATTTGATCATAAGTTTTAGTTGAAAATGCTGCTTTAATACCTGCTGCCATTTTATTATTTAATCCAACAACTTCATCTGTAGCTTTTATTTCCTCATCTAAAATAGCTAATGCTAATTCATCAGCTTTTGTTTGTAATGCTTTTGCTTTTGCGTTATTGAATATGGCTTTTGTATGTTCCTCAACAACATTGATTGCTTCTTGCGTGGTTGCTGTTTCAAGTGTCAAAGTACCATTGAATCCATCTACTTCTTTATTTAACAAATCAACTGCTTCTTGCCTTTCTTTGTCAGATTTTGTTTTGTCCTGAGCTACTTTTAATGCTTCATTTACAGATTTGATTTCTTGTTGAGTTTCTTTATTCGCTTGTTTTGTAGCTTCGCCAATTGATGCTTGAGCTTTTTCTGCTGCTGACATTTGTTTGATCCAACTTGCCATTGCTGTTCCAATAGCTATTATTGCTGAAGCTATTAATAAAAATACATTCGCTTTTGATGCTGCGTTCAATGCTTTTACTTTTACAATTGCTGCTGATAATCCTTTTGTGTAAAGAAATTTTGCTGCTGATGCTGCTTTTATAGCTGAATTAAATAATTTTTGTTTTACATTTTGAGCAGCAACCACAGCTCCATATGCTACCAATCCTGCTGTCATTCCTTTTACCACAGCCACTATTTGATGTGAGTTTTGAATCATACTAGAAAAAATATCTAGGACAGCCATCAAGATAGGTTTCAATTGTTCGCCTAAAGCTATTTTCTGAGCACTCCATTCTGCATTTACAACATTCAATCTTTGTTGTAAAGTTTCTTGTTGCATTTTAACAGCTTCAGCTAAAGATGAATTTTCTCCATAATCACTATTCACAACTTTTAACATTTCGGCATACTCTGCTAATTGCTCAGTTCCTAATGATCCAACTCCTGTTAAAGCTCGGACATTTGGAATCAACTCTGTTAATACATCAGCATTTTCTTCTGCTGCTGCTGATACCTGTCCAAGAATGTTCATTAGTCCCTCAGATTGTAACGCATTTGTTCCATATGAGATTCCAAGTTCATCAAACTTCTTTTTGGCTGATTCGCTTGGCTTCATTAAAGCTGTCATTGTAGCTTTTAATGCTGTTGTTGCTTCATCTGTTTTTATACCACCTTTAGTTAATAAAGACATTGAAGTTAAAAGTTCTTGATATGAAACTCCTGCTTGATTTGCTATTGGTGCTATTGCTCCAATTGCTGAAGACAATTCCGATACTGTAGTTTTACCAAATTTTTGAGCTGAGAAAAATGCTGAAGAAACCTGTGCTGCTTCATCAGTTTCTAAACTAAATGCGTTCATTACAGATGTCATTCCATCAACAGCAGTTGATAAATCTGTAGCACCACCCAAAGCTAAATTTGCTGCTTCTCTCATAAAGTCAATTGACTCTCCTGCAGGAATTCCTGCTGATACAATATCAAATAAAGCTGTATTCATATCATCAGCTTGTAATCCAAACTCTTTCATTACATCAATTGCTCCTGCTTGCATTGAATCTCCAAATCTATTAATATCATCTCCTGACATTAGTGTTAATACATTTGTAAATCCTGATTCAAACTGAGCAAAATCCTGTGTTGCTGTTCCGACAATTTTTGACATAGCTTGGAAAGCAACAACTGCTGCTCCAACTGCCATTCCAACTGCTGCTAATTTTTCTCTCGCTCCTCCTAATACTCCTCCATAATTTCCAACATTTCTTTGATTGTTTCCTATGGTTTTATCAAACTTTTTTAATTCAATATTATTAGCCAAATACTCCTTTTTCATGGCTTTCATCTCCTTTGTATTTGAACTCATACCACCTTTTGTGGCTTTCATTTTAGTCAATAAATCTTTATTTCTTTGAACAAGTGAATTGTAACTTCCATCTAATTGTTTTGCTGCGTTGGTGTTAGCTATCAGATTTTTTTGCTCTGCGTTTCTTTCAGCTCTGAGCATTTTTAATTCTGTTTTTGTTTTAGCAATATTTTTAACATGAATCTTTTGCATTCCTGCGTTATCCTTACTAGCTTTTGTCATGTTTTTCAACTTCTGCTCAGCTTGAGTTATTGCTTGTTCCAACTGAACAATTTGATCAGTTCCAACTATTTTTATGTCAATTACTTTCTTTAAATCTGCCATTTTATTTTATTACTTTTGTAACTGTTATTTCATTTGATCCTCTTTGTTTAATCTCAGTAAACAAATCAACATAATTACCACTTGAATCTGTGGTAACCATATTCATTCCACCACCACTATCTCCAACAACTATCTCTCCTGATTCTCTAATTGTTAAAATGTTTCTTCTGTCATTTTCTGATGTCCCACCACCAACTACAAAGATTGCATCATCATCTCTCCTATTGTATTGTCCTAAACAAATTTGTCCCTGTCTTCTAGCTTGTAAATTACTTCCGAGCATTGCTATTCCTGAATTTACAGGTGCTTGGTTTCCTGCGTTTCTTTGTACTAAAGTTCCATTGTTAATCATTCTCGCTTGTTGATTTGGAGATTGAATAATTGGAACTGTAGGATTCCCACCACTAATTGCTGCTGTTCCTGATCCTGATCCGCCACCTGAGTTTCCTGCTGTCTCCCATCTGAATGTTGTTGTATCATCAGCATGAGCTATTGTTCCAATATCTGTAGTTTGAATCTGATATTGAATTAATTCAACAACTGTAGGAACATCCATATGTGGTTGATAATCTACAATTTTTGAAACAATCCAATAACTAGCATTTGCACCACCTGCTTCTGTCATGTGAACAATGTTTCTTAAATTTAATTTTGCTATGTCAGCAGGTGTTAAATAAACTTGAACTGTTTTCATTCTTGGTGCTGAAGCCAACATTGTCATCATGTTTCTCCAATAAGTATGATACAATCCATGTTGCTCAAAATTATCAGCACTTGATCCAAAATTCTTTGATAATGAATAACTCAAATTTGGTGCTGTACTAGAATTTTTATGCCAAGAAACAGCTTGTGGATATGTTGATACATCTCCCATGTTTCCTGTTGTTGGGTGTGCTACATTCCAATTCCAACTACCGTAACAAGTGTTTGAAGTTCCGACAGGTTGCATTCCCTCGTATGATAATAACCTAAACAAGAAACCATCTCCTGCTTCAGGTTTTGGTGTTAAGTAACCCATGTCTTCTGCAAACTCAGGACATATCAAAGGAATCCATGGAGCAGCACCACCTGAAAAATTATAATTTAATTCAAAATCTTCAAACATAAATGTAGGTCCAAACAAACTTGTTCCTAAAATTATTTCTTCATTTAAGAATCTACTACTCAATTCAATTTCATGACTATGCCAATGCTGTCCCTGTCTTTCAGAAACAACATCAACAACTTCATCTGATCCATCTTCTTGATATGCAAACTTTATTTTTTTAGCTAATCTATCAACCATAAATGTAGTTGTAGCACCGACATTGTAATCTTTTTTGTTTGTCCAATCTTCAGCATTTTCTTTTCCTGTGTAGAATGTATCAAATGGCTCAACTGTAATTGTTTTGCTTAGTTCATCAGTATGCCAATGTAAATTAAACAATCCTGTCAATCCTGAAACAAATTCCATTTTTGAAACATCACATGGTAACATATCTCTCAAAACAAATTTGTCCATGTGTCTGACTTTGTTATCTTGATATGCTTTAAAGTAACCATTTGGAATTTCAAATTGTCCTGTATCTGTATTCTTTGGAAAAGTTTGATGAATGATTTTTCCTGCTTTTGGATAATGATTTGCGTTTTGTGGATCATTCGGATCTAAACAGTAATCATCCCACAAGAAAGGATCAGTTGCTGTTACTGAATTTAATCTTCTGCTAAATTCTGAAGACAACATGATTGCTTGATTCTTATAAGCAAATGATAAACTTCTAGAAGCAGGTAATGATATATCAACCCAAACTCTGTCATATGCATCACAACTAAAATAACCTGTATCCATTTCAACTTCTGAATAAACCATTTGATCAAATCCTTGATCATATTGAGGTTTGAAATTGACAGTTCTCTGAGCTAAAACTTCAACATCTTGAATATCAACATCTTCAATTCCTGCTTTTAATATTCTAATAATAGGGCGGTTTTTATCATTTAATTGTTTATTGTAATGCATTAATGGAACTAAAACTTCAATTCTGTATTTACCTTCTTTTGGAGCTACCCAATTAAAAAATGCTGCTCCCATTCTTTTTCTAGTTTGATGTTCGCAAACATCTCCCTCATCATTATGCCAATGTAAAATACTAGCAGGGTGAGGTCCATTGTATTTATATAAAGTTCCATCAAATAAAGAGATCATTGGACATACAGGAAAAGTAACATTTCCATTATTGTCAATTGAACGATTCCATTGGCTTTCTCCTAAATTTGTGCCACCTGCTGATGGTCCTAAATTTCCTGTTGAGCTAAAACCTGTAATGTCCCAACCCCAACCATTATAAACTCCATACCACGCTGATCCATTTGCATAACTCCAACCATAACCATTATTTATGTGAGTTGGATATGTTATGTAATATGGACTTCTAGCATCTCCACCTTTACTGACAAATTCAACTCCACTCTCAAAAGTTCCGCAAGATGTTCCCATTCCAACATAGACAGCTCCTGAAGATAATGTAGCTAAAGATGTATCATAACCACCACCACCCTCTCCAAAAGGTGGTTGAAAGTTTACCAATGCTTCAGTTGCCCATCTATTACCGCCACTCACATCTAAATTACCTTTTCCATTATCATAAATTGTATGATTGAATGGAACTCTATTACAACCCTGATGAAGTTTCGTTCCATTTAAAGTTCCATCTCTTGCTGTATCAGGATCATTGTCATCTATAAAAGCCAACATTGAATCAGGCCATGGAGTGTTTCCATCATATAATTTTCCATCATAATGAGTCAATCCATTTCTACCATCTGCAACATGCCCCATATGTCCTTTTGATGTAATTGATGGATTGTTTGTATGTCCTCTCGTATGAACAGGATTCCAATTTGCACTATCTAATGGTAATCCACTTGGAGTATAATCACTTCCACCAATAATATCATAAGCTCCCCAATTTTGAAAATTACTGTTTGATCCTGCGTACCATTGAGAAGTTGGATTATCATATTTAGGTCCTGCCATTCCTAAATTTGGATCAGCATATTGAGTTGAGTAATGTCGGTGTCTGTCTCCAAATCTAGCTAAAGCAAACATTCCAAACATCTCTTTGTTTTGAAATCCATTTTCTGATAAATCTTTCCACATAGCATCATCAGGATTTGGTGGCTCAAATCTAGCTTCAATATGAAAAACAGGCTCTTGCCCATAACCATGTTTGAAATAAGCATAATCTAATGGAAAACATAATTTTTTGAAATAATCTGTATTCATGAAATCAGATTTCAAAGTGTAGCCAATTTCATTAAAATATTTTTCAACTAATGGTTTTATAAATATACTTGGAACATTATCTTCCAACCACATCTTTGCTCTTGTTTGTGCTCCATTAGTTTGAATATGATTATACTCTCCCCAACAAATGTGAGGCATACACCAATTAAAATCATCACTATTAATAACATTATCATTTATGTTTTTCCATAAATTTGAACTGAAAATGTAATGTCCTCTGCCCTCATCATCATCATTGTATTTATCATTGTCCATGTCCCACTCAGTTTCGCACATAGGAGTTTCAAATCTAGCAACCCAATTGTTCGCATCTCCTAAAATTGTAACTGTATATGCTTCAATTTTTTCTCTCCCAATTGTAGATGTTATTTGAAAAGATCCAACAAGTATTGTCATTCCATTTACCTTAACAGTACATTTTATCTTATCTCCAACAAATTTTTGGTAGTCCACAAGATTATCAGAAAATGCTTCTTGTAAAACTCTGTTGTTGTTTCTTGTAGCAGGAATGTCAAATGTTTTTGTAAATGAAGCTGTATTTTCATCTAGATTGTTTATGTCTTTCACTTGAAATGTCATGGCTAATGGTAAATCAGTTCCAACCATTAAATCCAAACTTCCGATTACAGCTCTCTCATCTCTTAAAGTTCCTTCTTCATAAAGTTCAATACTGACTTGATGTTCTGCCATTTTATAATCTTTGTGTTGTTATTGGATTTGCAAAAGTCAATTCATACTCAACTTGTCCAAGTCCTGTTTTTTTATCTTTTAAAGTTACATCAGTTGTGTTAATATAAACTTGTTGTAATAAATCAAGTCCATTTAAAGAATTTACTGATTGCATATCATCTTTTACATCATCATAACTTTCTCTGATCCAAACTCTTGGAGCTGTAGCAATTTCAGCAACCCAATTAATTGTCTCTCTATTCATAAACTGAGAAACAACTTTTAATCTTTTAGTTGCTTTGACTCCTATTTTAGCAACATTTGTTGATCCTTGATGAAAAGTATTTTGATAATTGTATGGATCAAAATGAATAGGATGTGTTCCATCTTCTGTAATCTGTCTCCTAAATCCTTGTGCTCGTTGAAACAATTCATGTTCATGTCTTTCTTCTACAGTTACAGCACCTTTTAACATAAAAGTGTCATTACCACCCCATCTATTTTTCCACATTAGCTCAACCGAATCTGTATTTTCAATGCAACAATTTTTATTTGATACTTCAGTTGTCATTGTATTTGTAACTTGAGCACCATTGAAATTTACTAACCAATATTCAATTCTGATAACTCTTTCTGTATAGCTGTTTGTAATTGTACTCCATGTTGAGCTTCCTAAATAATCTTTGAGTTGTCTTATTCCGATTCCTAAACTATAAGCTCCATATTCATTTTGTGTTCCTGATATTTCATAGGTGTGAGCAGTTTGTGATCCTGAATCATCTTGAACTGTAATTCTAGCATTAGCAATAAGTCCTTGATCTTGTGGACACATGAATGAAATATAATCATTGAATCCCTCTAACATATTTGATGAATAAGGTCTTGGCTCACATCTATGAATTTTGTGAGGGCGGTTTGTTAAAAACCTAAAATGTTGTGGCGAACTGTCAGAAATAAAATATCTTGTTAAATACAAATTTTCTTTCAATAACGCAACTTGTTTATGTTGTGGAGCAGCATCAATAACAAAATTGTCAAATGTTGAAGCCCATTGAGATTCATCTTCATTATGAACTAACAATCCTGAATTACTAATCATCTCAGGAGTTGAAATAATTTTAAACTTTCTCAAATTATGTTTCAATCTTGTTGCTCCACCACCTGTAATTCTAACTGTAGTCATGACAGCATCAGATAATATTTGAGATGGATCAATCATTACAATGCTATCACTTCCAAGAGAAACAGGTTGTCTCAGTTTATTTGTAAAATCAACATATGTATTTAGATCATCATCATAAACTTGAATCTTGTAAATACAATTGACAGCATTTAATAAATTTGCTTTGAATGTAAAAGGTCTAGCAGAAGCAAAAACTGATCCTGACTCTGCTTCAAATGTAACCTCTCCATCTCTGATAGGTCCATCATCAAACCGATCATCTCCTGCTCTGTCATCTCGGACAGGTCCTTCATAATTTGGACTATCATTTGATGATCCTGTTTGAACAAACCTATCATCTATTTGTTGTAATTGAGTTTCTAAAATATGAATTTGTTGTTGAATAGCTGTAGCTGTATTTGCTATTGGTGTTCCACTGATTCCTGTTACTGTCCCATAACTTTGTGCTTGAGTGCTACGATTGTTCCGAACAATAGTTTCTTGGTATTCTTCTGATAATGGTAATCTGTTTGCCATCTTTTATGCGTTTTTTATTTTTAAAAAAGCAAAATCAATTTTACTTTCTAAAATGTTATCTATTACTTTATTTATTTTTGCATTATGTTTTTTAAATGCTTTATCTACAAAGTTTAATCTTTTTGAATCTCTCCTGCTGTTCATTGTCGGCATTCCTTTTTTTCCATGAGTTCTAGCAATTGCGTATGCTATGCTTCTGATTTTTTTATCTGAGCTTCCGATTCCTTTTGATGTTAGCCAACGAATCAATCCATCAATTCTTGGTGGTGCAAATGGTTTCTTAATACTAGCTGAAGAAACTCCCTGATCAACAAATCTCCAATAGTAGTTTGCGAAGATTTGGACAGTATCAGGAGATTGAGGAACTGCTTTTAATGAGTTTATCAAAGATCCTTGTTTCTTTCCTCTGCCTTGACTAGCCAACTCAACTCCAAAAGCTGTTGTAACTGCTAATCCAATTTTGTCTAAATCTGTTTTGTCAAGTTTAATCATTTAATTATTTTATTAATCTCCACCACCACCAACTACCACATCTGTATTTTCAGATGTTTGTAAACAGAATGAGAATTTTCTCAATCTTATTGTTACAACTAATGAAACTAATCTGTCAGCATGTTGTTGAGACAATCTTTCAATCTCCCAACCACCTGCGTTTATGTATTTGTGTTCATAATTTTGATACAAATCTTCCATTGTTTCTTTAAATCTTGAAAGCAAATCATCAAATGTTCTTTCCAACATTACTGTTTGATTTTGTCCTAGCTGTAAATTTCCTGTTGTTTCACTTAATAATTCCTCACTTGGTTTGTATAAATGAAACTCTAAAATAAATTCCTCATCATTTTTGTAAGGATCATCAAATGAACTTCTAGGTGGTAACAATAACATTAAAGGATAATCATTGTTGTGATAATTATTTACCTCTCCTAAATAACCAAATCTGTAGGTGTCCCAATAAGGTGTTGCTGCTGTTTTTATATCAGTTGAAAGTTCTTCTATGTCTTTTATTACTGCCATGTTTTAATTTTTTCTCATGTTTTGTTTATGTTCTTTGTCTCTCAGTTTTTGATTTGCTACTTCATAATCTGATTGAGCTTTCTTCCAACTCAAATATGTAAATACTATCAATAAATCTTCTTTTTCTACACATTCTATTGCATTGTATTTTGTTCCTTTTGAAAAAACTCCCTCTCTTGCAAGTTCATAAATGGTATTGAGCCAACCATATCCTTCAATGATGTGTCTTGTTTTTCTGTGGAATCTGTTTGTTGATTCTTTAAAGAGGTTTGGATATTTTTCCCCAAGATTTTTACCCGATTGCTCAAAAAAAAACTGTATGCTAAAACATAATCCATTGTTAAATCTTCAAACATCTTTGTCCTTTCATCTAGATCATATGAATCTTTTTCCTCTCCTTTTCTTCTACAGCTCAAAGCAATTTGTTTTGCTATAAAATCAAATCTGTTTTTTGTTTCTTTTCCAAAAGTTGATTGTAATTGTTGAAGTTCACAATACTCTCCAAAAGTCATGTCTTTAAAATCAGGTTTTGGATAATAATATGCTTCTCCTTTAAAAACAAAATGATTGTTTCCTGTTTTTTTTATTATCTTGTTTATCGGTTGATTGTTAATGAAGTTATTGAATACATTTACAATTTCCTGTGCTGCCAAAAAATCAACTTGTTTTGTTTCTTCTTTAGTCAATCCCAATAAATGAGAAACTAACATGAATGTAACATCTCTCTCATTGTTTTCCATTTTCAATTTTTGTGTATCATTGTATTCCTCTCCCTCTGCTAATGGAATTGTTTCATATTTATGAAGTATTTTCCAAATCTGAGTAAACTCTTTAATTGTAATCTCTGAATAACTCTCAGGAATTTTAACTTTTTTATCTCCAACTTTAACTATTATCATAATTCTACAAATTTAATTTAACATTTTTAATTTTCTACGCACTTTTTGCTGATCAGCCATAATATGTAATCTTTGTTTTATTCAATTCAAAATACATCCTCATCATCATAGCATCTGCAATATCAGGAGATCTTCCGATATTCTCTTTTATTTTGTCTTTTCCTATGATTGCTAATTTATTATCTTTGTCAATATCTTTCATGGCTATCACTTCCAACTCTTGAACAATTGAATCTTTATAAGTTGAATCTTTTATGTAAACTGATGATTGATTTACTTTCTCTGCAAACTTGTAATAGCATTGACTTCTTAAATTAGAATAATTTTCTTTTCCTAGTGCTTTGCTACCATTGACAAAACCTTTTGATCCTCTGATCATGTCTTTCAAACCACCACCGACTCCATCTTCATCAATAACAATATTGCTTCTTGGAACTCTGTTTTCATTTGAGATTCTATTGACTATCTCTGCTAATTCTGTAATTGATGTTTTTGAATGTTGATATATCTTTTCAATAACATAATGATCCCAAACAATAATAACAGATGAATCTTTTCCGAATCTTGCTACATCAACTGACAAAAACTTTTCTTTTCCACCTTTAATAAAGTTATTTGTAAAGCAATCAACTATTTTATCATATTTAAACAGCTTCCCCTCAGTATCTTCATATGCCCAATTGCCATAAAGTAATCTCTCTCTTGATATTTTGTCTAATTTCTTTAATGATTCAACATAGTGTTTACTGATGTTTGGATTGTCAATAGCTAATGATTGAAGAAACTGTTTGTCTTCAGATAAGATGTTTTGTTTATAAGGTAAATACCATTCTGAATAAAGCCAATTCTTTGCAGGATTACAAGTCAATAACAGCTTTGGAACAATTCCATAATCATCTAGTTTGTATCTGATTCTAGAAAAAACAATCATCTTTGCTTTTTGTGATATTTGATTTGCTTCATCTATAAAAGCTCCTGTCAATTCTAATGATCCTAAAGAATCAAAGTTTGGATCAGATGGATATGAGAATAAATCTTTTAAAAGAATTTCACTTCCATTGTAAAATTTAATGATGTTTGAAGAAGCATTGAATGTAAAATGATTTCCTGATTTGATATTCCATAACTCACATACTTCAAAGAAAGTGTTCAATGTTGTTTTCTTTAAAGAATCCAATTTGCTTCTTCCCATTAAATATCTAGTTTTTGGAAACTTGATACAACTTAAAATTAAAAATGCACAGCCACAAAATGATTTACCACCACCTGCTCCACCACCGAAAAGAATTTCATTTGTTTTTACATCATACAAATATTTTAATGCTTTCTTTTGAGTTTCTGTAAAGTTAGGAGTTATCTCCATCTCCTAGATCAATGTTAATTTTAATCGGCTCATTGTTTGAAGTTATGTCAATCTGTTTATTATCTCCATATCCTCGGTGTCCCAATCTTCTTTTGTGATAATATAATATTTCTTGCGTACTTCCCTCTTTGATGTTTTTTAATAATGCTGCTTCTGCTATATCATCCATTGATTCTCTGATGTCTTCTAATACCTCTTGAAGTTCAGGAAACTTTTCAATGTAATTGTAAATTGTTTTTCTAGTACAATTTAAAGCTGTAGCTGTTAATGAAATCAATCCTGCGTTTTTTCTTAAAGCATCAGCAATCTTTTCAGGTGTAAATCTGTCTTTATTCGCCATTCCAATCCTCTTTGGTTAATACTCGCCACAGCATGTAGCACATTAATAATATTAAAAAATTTGTTATCATTTAATTTATTTCGTTTTTATCTTTACTTGATGTGTAATAATGTATAATTTTCTCCTCTCCTGCTGTATGATCTTGCTCTAATGCTCTGAAGTATTGATCCAATCTTGTAATGTTTTCAATCAAATCTTTATTTTGATTTTTTGTAGCTCTGAATTCAATTATTTTTGGAATCAAATAAACAATGAAAATTCCTAAAGCTATTCCAACTATTAATCCTATCATTCCTATCATACCAATTCCTCTTTAATACCATAACCCTCAGCAATTATTAAAAGAATTGATCCAATCCAAATGTTAAAAGGCAAAGCTATCAATCCAACAATTCTAAAAATTGATTTCTTCATGCTTAACATTAAATGTTTTTCAGGATCAGGGTGTTTTACTTTTTTATTTTCCATATCGTTTTCTGTTTTTGTTTATTATATACATTCCAATTTTATAGCTAAGAAAGATTCCTGCTAATATACCGATTACAAAACTAATTAAAATATTTATCATGTCTTTTAATTTAATGATTCCATTGGAATGTTCAATGCTTCTATTATAGCAAATTCAAATACTTTAGATTCATTTTCATAACCAATTACATCTGTGAATTTTTCTTTTAACTCTTTCCATCTTTCAAAAGTTTCAGCAGTAACATTCAAATTTATATTATGAGAAAACTTTTCATCTCCAAAACTCTCTTTCAAATAACCTGACTCTGATTCATCAGTTTCAAATTCATTAAAATCAAAACTAACAAGATCATTCATGTTGTTGATTTCATCTATTGTGTAAGGCAAAGAATCAACCAAATCTTTTATGTCAAACTCTTTTGTTAATTCAGTTACAAGTTCTGCCATTTTAATACTGTCATTTTCAAATTTTGTTTCATTTGTTTCTAATGCTATTCTTTGAGCTTGTGGTAATCCTATCTTGCCAAAGTTGTATGCTTGAACATCTTTAATTTTTAATTTATTCATTACATCTAATCTATGATTTCCATTTACAACCTCAAAAAAACCTGTTTCCAATTCTCTGATCAAGATGTTTTCAATCTGTCCATTTCTTTTCATATTAGATAAAAGTTTTTCTGATAGCTTTTCATTTTCTTCTTTATAGTTCCAATCTGCTTTTACTAATTTATCAATTTTAATTTTTGTAAATCCTTTTTTAACTTTCATAATTTAATTTTTTGATTTGTTCAAAGTTATAATATCTGTTGTTTATATGTTGATTCAATTTTGAAAATGCCATTGCACAAAGTGATGCGTTTCTCCAATAGTTTTGAGCTGTTAATTTTTTGAATTTTTCTTCTTTTGTTTTGTCTGAGTATCTCCAAATTTTATCTTCCATTCTCAAAGCATATTGTTTCCAAAAATCTGTAGTTTCTTTGACTCTCTTTAACTTATTATCAAAATAGTAACAAGTTCCGAACATCTGACTTGATTGCCATGATGTTGAATCACATGAATAATAACCTTTTTGTTCCATTAAACTAATTTGAGTACAACCAAGCAAATGAATTTTAATGTTTGGATTAATATCATTCGCAATCTTTATTAAATTTTTAATTGCGTTTCTCAAACTTTTTCTATTACCTTTAAAAATTATTCTCAATTCAGGAATTGAAATTGCTATGTAAGGGTATTTCTCACAAAGTTTTTTGAATCCTAATTCTTTTTCTTCAACATGCCAAACAAATATTGTTTTTTCTAATGGATATTCCTTTTCAAAAATCTTTCTGAATCTTTTTAAAGATTGTAATCCTAAAACTTTGTGGACATCCATTTCAACAATGTAATTATTATAACCGATTGCTTTTATATCTTTCAAATATTTATTAGTGTAATCTAATAATTCTTTTTCTGAATATGTTTTATCGCTTCCTGCTCCAAACATCATAGTGAACAAACCTGAATCCATAATAAAATCAGCTCCTTTGTCTCTTGTTTTTTTATACCAATGTAACCATTCTTTGTGAAATCCTCTTTGGTGTTCCCAATAACTACTCAAAATGTAAGGGTGGTTTGCTCTGTAAACAGCTTGTAATTTATTTTGATCATTGACTCCTGCTAAAAATAGTTTCATAATTTATCTTTCAATTCTTGCACCACCTTTGTTATCTTCTAAAACTTCAACCCAATGAATTGAATCATCAAGTTTTATTATTTCTTCAGCTATGTCTTCGCAACTCATGTTTCCAAAATCGTGGTATGTATAATCATTCAAATGAGTTTTTTCATATTTTGTTTTTAAATATTCTTGAAATAATTGTTGTTGTAAAAATATTTCTTTCTCTCTGTCATTATGCTCAACATTCATTCCAATTCTTATTGTAAACAAATGCCTATGCTCTTTTGACAGAAACCAAATGTTTTCAGGTGCGTCTTTCCAAGCATGATGTCCTTCAATTTCAAAATGTAATATTATTAATTTTTTCATTGCGAATAAATTTGCGAACAATCCTAAATGAGCTGAAATCATTTTTGATTATATAAGTTCATAACTTCCAATCTAGCTTTGTGATCTTCTTTAAAGATCCCTCTCATTACTGAAGTTGTTGTCCAAGTATCATGTTTTTTAACTCCACGCATCTCCATACACATATGTTTTGCTTTTAAAATTACAGCCACAGCTTTTGGTTTTAATTCTTTCTCTAAAAAATCAGCAACTTGCATTGTTATTCTTTCTTGATTCTGTAATCTCCTTGAAAATGTTTCCAAAGTCCTTGCTAATTTAGACAATCCAACAATTCTCTGATCAGGTATGTAAGCAATCATTCCATGTCCAAAGAATGGAGCAATATGATGTTCACATAAAGAATGAAAAGGAATATTGTTTTGGAATATAATTTCATCATAACCTTCTGATTCAAATGTTGTGCAATTCCATTTTGGTGGATTTAAAAACTCTTTAAAGAATTTAACATATCTTTTTGGTGTTTCTTTCAATCCCTCTCTGTTTATGTCCTCTCCAAATGCTTCCAATAATCTAGCCACAGAATCTTCAGCATCTCTCTGTCCACTTTCTTCCCAAGGAAACTCCAACCAACCTAAATTACTTTCCTCTTGTTTATTAAATAAAACACAAAGAGGTTTGTCAGGGTATTTTTCTTTCCATTTCATTGCTGTTCTACCTGAATCAATAAGATCATCAACTAAAAAATCTGCTTCTTCAGGAGTTTCAACTGCGTTCATTGTTAATCCTGCTACAACCTGTCCACCTCTAGGAATACCATAACATTTTCCTTTTGGTAATTGTGCTAACCTTTCATAAATTTCTTGCCAAGTTACTTTTTTTATTTTCATAAACCAATCACTAACATTATTATTATTATTAGCATATATAAAACAAATAATCTTTTTTGATATTTATCCATTTTTATTCTTTTTTATTTTGTAATATAAATAACCACCAACAGGAGTGCATAAAATATGCCAAAAATTCAAATGTGGCTCTCCACAAAATCCGAAAAAGTGTTTTAAAAATTCAATCATACTCCTGTGGTTTTATTCCATAATTCAATTTGTAATCTACTGCTGTAATTGAAAACATTTTTTTTACATAATTCAGCTACATATTGAGAATGTTTTTTTAACATCTCAGAATCATCAGCAGATGGCATTAAATGAATTTTTTCTTTTCGTATCTTGAATGGTTTTAAATATGTATCATTTAATTCTTTCCAATCTTCATTGTCTCCAATTACAAATTTAAATATACTGTTTTCAATTAAATTAAATTTATGAATAGCTTCAGCTTTGATTCTCCTTTTTTCTGTCATTCCTGCGTTACTTAATTTTGGAGAAACATTAAATAAATTGACTAACTTTATTAATTCATCTTTTGGATTTATAGTTCCATTTGTTTCAATTTCTATGTATGGAATATAAAAAAATCTCTCATAATATTGTTTTAAAAATTCAATGATCATATCTTGTTGAATCAATGGCTCTCCACCTGTTATTACTAAATGTGATCCTTTAAATAATTTTCTTTCATATTTCTTTTCAAACAAATCTAATGTTTCTTCAATTGTATGTTTTTCTCCTTTGATCCAAACTTCAATTGTATCACATCTCCATTTATTATCACATAACAAATTACATGCTTGCAATCTTAAAAAAACAGATGGAATTCCCATTGTCTTTCCCTCTCCTTGTAACGAATAAAAATGTTCGCTAATCCTTAAATGGTTTTTCATAAATAACTGATGATGATTTTGTTTCTGCTAATTCTATTTTAACAATTGGAAGTTTCTGTCTGATCTCATTAAAGATCCAAATTGCCATGTTTTCTGCTGAAGTTTCAAATGGCATTTTCTTGTATGGCTCATTGGCTAGATCAAACAACTCACATAAAGGATCTTGATCAAACAAAAGAAAATAATGATCATATTGTTTTATGATTGGCTCAGTAATTAAATCAATATCTGAAAACAACATTGTAATTCCATTGTCTAGATTATCAAATTTGTATGTGCATTTGACATCATATGTATGTCCATGTAATCTTCCACACTTTTCTCCTGCTTCTTTGTTTCTATGTCCTGCGTAAAAGTGATATGTTTTTAAAATCTTCATTAATTTTTTTTCCAAATGTACGAAAATATTTTAATAAAAAAAGCTGACTCGGTTAAAAGTCAGCTCTAAGTAAGGAAAAATCTCTCGCAAACTGCATGCTCTTGTGAAATTAAATACTGATCAGATTTACATCTCGCCTTTATTTTTCCTTTATAATTATTTCATATTCTTTTCCTGAATATTCTACATTGATTGTTTTATTGCTTGATAAATAATATCCTTTTTCTGAGTGTAGATCCCATTGAACTGATCCTACTTTTAAATTCTTTTCAGATTTTAATTTATCTTTTATCATTATAGCTATTACATCTGTATATGATAACTCAGGTGCTTTGTAATGTTTATCAATTTGATTAAAGAAATCATCAATTGTTTTTTTATCTAAGCTCATAACCTTTGAATGTTTTTGTTAGCAATATTTTTTTCTCTCTCAATATCTACAATCAATCCGCCTAGTTGTAACGCAAATGTCTCATAAACTTTTGATAATAACTCTTGGACTTGATATTCAATTCCAACATCATCTCCTCTTGTTGCATTTAGAATTGATCTCTTTTCATATTCATGTTTTAATTCATTAATTTTTTTTCTTGTTATTTCATCCATTGTTTTTTGTTTTTGTGGTTAATAATAATTTTTCATGTTTTGCTTTTTCTATATAATAAGGAATCCGATTCTTTGGTTGATTCATTGTCCTCACTTGATAAGTTGCTTCATCAATGACTTGTTTTTTCCAAAATGTGAGCCACTTCCAATATGTTTTTACATTTATAACATAATCATCTGTTTGTCTTGTACCTCTTTCAAATGCTTGTTCTACATCATACCAATCAAAATCTGAGAATCTTTTTGCTAAATCTTTTGCTAATGATTGAGAAACAACAATTACATCTTCTTCTTTTGGAGTTTGTCTTAACTCTGTAAAACTTTTCATGATGACATCAACTGATTTGCTCATCAATTCCTTTTCACTCATGTCTTTTACTTTCATTTTATTAAATTATTTGTTTCTATATTTTCAATTGCTTTACAGATAACTCTTTTATGAGCATGATCCAAATGCTCTTTTTCATCATTATTTAATTCATCATTGTAAACTTTGTCATACAAAACTGATAATGCAAGATGAATTATGCTTTTTTCGTATGTAGTCAATTTATCTTTCATGTTTGTATGTATATCTTGAAACATTTACAACTCTATTCTCTCCATTTTTCTTTTTGTATCTTGTTTTGACTAGCTCAGAATTTTCCTGAATGATATGTTTTTTTCTTAATCTGAAAATAATGTCTGCTAATCTTGTTGCTCCAAACATTTGGATTGCTTCCATTGAAGTAATTCCCATTGGATTTTCTTTTAAATAATTTAAAATGTCTTGCGTTTTGTTCATTGTTTTTGTTTTTAAAGTTAAAAAAAAAGAAAAGGACTTACATCTTGCGAATGCCTAATCTGTATTAATATCCCATTTCTTTCATTTGTCTGTAAACAAATTGAGATGTCCATGCTCCCATATTGTCTAGATAATCATCATTCACTATTCTGATAAACTCTGATGATGTTGATTTTTCAATTATGTATTGAATATTCAAACCAAAATCTTCATTTATTTTATCAATTGCTTCAGCTTCATTTTGAGCTGATATATGTCTTGAAGTTTGAACATATTTAGCTTGTGGAAGATCAGCATTTTTATTATTGTATTCGTAAATGTCTTCCATTCCATTAAATGATCCATATTGATATTTGTCAGTAATTGATTTAACATCTTTCTCCTGAGGTCCATCTGTCCATGATATACGAACTGAATTACCACCTGCGAATGATTCGCTTGTTACTGAAAACTTAATTGTTGGAAAAGTTGATTTTAATTCTGCTTTGATTGCTTTTGATGCTTTTGCTTGTGTTGATTTCATTGTTTTTGTTTTTTAGTTAATTATTATGATACAAATATAAATGCTTTTTTACTATTGAGCAAACAAAATTGTAAAAAATTTCATAATAATTGTAAATTATTTAGTTTCTCTAGATAAGAATCAATCATTTCTTCCAACTCAAATGTGGTAAATTTCTTTGTTTTTTTAGATAAAATGAGCATTTCATCAGCAGTTCCATCTCCAAAATCTGCGTCTAATCGCTTTCCGAACTCGTATTGTTTACCCTGTTTGAACATATTACAACCGATACATTGTGGCATTACATTCATTTCTTCCCATCTTGTTGAATAACTTTTCCGACTCATAAAATGTCCTGCTTGAATTTTATTAAAAGGAAATTTAATTCTACAGGTATAACACTCAATGTAGCCATTATCATCCATGTATTTTGCTCTTGTATATTGAGAAAAAACTTTGTCTAGCTTTTGAATTACTTTTTTTCTAGTTAATTTTTTCTTTGGCTTCATTAATTAATTTAATTTTTCTTTTATGTTTTTCCAAGTTTGTAAATTGGTTGATATTTTTGATCCATGTACTTTGACTCTTTTATCATAACCATCTTCATAATGATTTCTTTCCCATGTCCGAACAGCACTTTTCCAACACTTCATTTTGTTTTTTCCAATCATCCAATTTTTAGAAGTGTAAAAATCAAAAAACTGTTCAGGATCAATAAGATTTTTTCTTTCAGCACAGTAATCTTTTATCTCTTGTAATGTAGGAATAACAAATCTTTTTGTTATTGCTTTAGATGGCTTTAAACCAAGTGTTTTTACGCTGTCTTCGGCTTCAATATAATCACAATCAATAGCAGGTTGATACAAATCATGTTTTTCTAATAATTGTATAACTGATTGATGAACTCTGCTGTTTGGATTCAGAGTACCATATTGGAAACAAATGAAGTCAGGAATAAACCATTTATCTCCATTTTTAAATGAAACAACTTGATCTTCAAATACTTCTAAACATTTATCAATTTTAAAATCAATTGATCCGATTTTATTTCCAATTCTTAAACTTGCGACATCTAGATCAACATCCCAAATTCCTGCGTGATTACAATCATCAAGAATGTATATCCAAAGAAGTTTGTATTCCATAGAAAGATTCCTAAAGAATTTTTTCTTCCATTTGTCATTATCTGTAAATCTTTTAGCCATTAGAATGGAAAATCATCTTTATCATCAGATGTAACAGCAACATCTTTCTTTTTAGAATAAACTGCTTCAATAGAAAAAGCATTTACATTATGAAAATATCTTCCATCATATTCTCTAGAAGACAAATTAAACTTTACCGTAACAACCTCTCCAACTTCAAGTTTGTCCATGCTGTTTCTGAGTTCCTCTTGAAAAGCATCAAAACAAATTATTGGATTATATTCGGCTCCTGTATCAATTAGAATTGATCTTTTGAATAATTCTCCACCATCTTTCTTTTTAATTGTTAAGTTGTTTCCGATTTTATCTACTTTTCCTGAAACTTCAAAATATTTTTTTGTGTTTTCGTTGCTCATTTTTTTTGTTTTTGATTATTAATTTTTTTTAAATATACTGAAGTAAATCCATTTTCAAAAATTTTATCTAATGTATTTTGATTAATATTTATTTTCTCCAATATGTCTTTAACTCTGACTCCAATGTTCAGCAAAGATTCAATTTCTTTTATGTCTTCTGCTGTCAAGTCATCATATTTTTTAAACTTCTTTCTCATTTTATCAAATCAATTAAAGTTCTCACATCTGTTTGAGTTGCTTCAGCTAATTTAACCACCTGAGATATTTTTAAATTTTGTGGCTCTTTTAAATATTTTGTTATTGTTGATCCTGAAACTCCTACAATCTCTCCAAATACTGATTTGTTAATTCTATTGTTTTTGATAAATTCATCAAAATTTTTATATTGAGATTCTAAACTGTCTTCATGTTTTCCATTACATACTTCATGAATCATCTCTCTCAATCTTTTGTCAAAATAATTGTTTTCTTCCATTGTCTAAATGTTTATGATTATTAAATTTGGTTTTTCATGTTTACAAAACTCACATCTGTAATTTTCACATTTGGTAGCTTTGAATTTTTTTATGTCTTTTTTAAACTTTTTAATTTTATTGTTGTGATCAATCATTGATTCTGCTGAAATATCAACATTAATAAATTTAACCCAACCACTTTTTCCAAATACTAAATAAAAAAAAGGTAAATATTCTCCTGTCATTCTGTAATACATCTCAACATAATGAATTGCTTGAGTGAAATCTTTGTATTCCATATCTTTTCCCCAAGCATGAGGATTCCATCTGCAAGAATCATCTTCTTTTGTTGATGTAAATTTAAGATCCAAAATACATTTTTCTCCATTCCATTCAATCAACGCATCAGGGTGTCCAATTAATTCATCAGTTTCCCATTCAGGTTGTATGTCTAGTAATTTAATATTTAATTTTTTTATTGTTTCTTTGGCGAATTCAGAAAGTTCATTAATGTCAATCTCTCTTTTTGAATCTTTTCCATTTTTAAGTTTAGGAAAAGAGAATATCTCTCCACCTCTACTCATTCCAATTACTTTTTGTTCAAACACTAACCCATTTAACATAGCATCTGACATCTGTAATTTGTGATTTTTAAAATAAATAGATTCAAATTTTGTTTTACAATAATCTTCATTGTAAAAATCTCTGATCATTCCTTGACTAATTTTCATTTTTTCAAAGAATTGACAGGTTGCATTGAATCAAATTCATCTTCTGATTTAATATTGGCTTTGTATAATCCTGCTAACTGAAGAACACATCTTGCTTTTGCTCTCTTTTCAGCCATTTCAACCATAATTTTTTGCTGAAAAGTATTACATGATTTGTCATTTGCTGATCCAAAAGATTGAATCATTTTGTTTCCCATTTTTCCTGTAGCCATGATGACTACATTGTCTCTCCCTTCAGGCATTCCAAGATTACAAAGTTTTAATTCTAAATGAACTTGAATGTTTCTTTTGTCAATTATCTTTTCAATTCCCTCTCTTTTGACATATTTAAATCCTCTTTTATCTTCATGAAGATCAGATTCAACTAATCCATTATCAATATAGATACGATTCATGATGTCTTGTTTTGTTTCTAGTTTTTCTATTTTCATTGTTTTGTTTTTTAAAAATTTTTCAAAATTACTAAAATTATTTTTTACAACCCTAGTGATTTTAATTTATTTAATTTACTGATAACTTTAATCGGAGTATCAGCTTTTCCTTTTTTATCTATTGTAAAAATCATTCTTTTTAGAATGACATCATCTACTGAATATGAAAAAACAATTACATCTCTGTTTTTCCATTTGTCTTTTCTTTGAGTTACTATTGTATTGACAAAGTCATGAGAATTTTTAGCTGATGATCCAACGCAAATTGTCATCTCTCCTGTCTCTTTAACTCCAAATCCTTTGAATGATTTGTAAATACAACTTTTAACTTTATTCCAAATCGGATAACTGTGAGCCATGATTATTTGATTTTAATTCATTAAGTTCTTTTTGTAATTCTATCATTTCAAGTTTTAGAGAAACATTGTTTTCTCTCAATCTTTCACATCTATCTTCTAAAAGTTCCTCAGGAGTCATTTGGATTTCTTCATGAATTGCTTCAGAAGTTAAATTTTCAATTGCTTGTCTAATTTTTGGTAATTCTCTGATCAGAATCTCCATTGTTTGTAATTCAATTTTTGTCATTGTTTTTGTTTTTGATTAATATTTTTTGTTTAGGAGGAACTAAGGAAGATACAATGATCTCCCTTTGAGTTCTTTACAGTTTACTCCCTCCTAATATTCTTTGATTTTAATATAAAAGTCCATTAAATGATTGTAAAACACTTCAAACACTTCATGATCTTCCCAATACAAATAATTGTCTCCTGTAAATATGTTTTGAGATCCTAAGCTCGTAACAAATGTTGGATCAGGAGAGTTTAATGTGTATTCCTCTTTGTTAAAATGATCTCCAAATAATGAGATAATTGTTTCTTTTTCTTTTTCATCATCAAAAAAGTGGATATTAATAAAATGATTTTTGTGATCATAATTAATTTCAAAGTTGTTATTTGATAAAATTCTTTGTCTAGCTTTTTTTTCTTTTTCAATATCTAGTTTGTCAAGTTTATCAAATTCTGCTGAAATTCTTTTTGATGTTTCTCTGTCTTTTTTTTCTAATAATAAGATTTGATCTTTGTATTGTTGCATTCTTTTTCTGTCCATTGTTTTTTGTTTTTAGTTTTATAGAAAGGATCTAGGACATTTTCCGCTAACTTGCTATGCTTAAAGTTTATTCTCAATTGAAACACTTTAATTATGAATTTTATTAATTCTACAAATAGTTACCCAACCTAGATTCTTTCTATATGATTATTAATTAATTATTTTATCTTGATTTACTACGAAACAATCTTCTTTTCCCTCTAAATCTCTACCAAATAATGATTGTCCTACTCCACCTATATGATAAAAGATTTTTCCATCTACTTCTTCTACATTATGAATAATGTTAGTTATTGTTTTTTCTACTCCAAAAATTGATCTTTTGAAAGTTACTGTTTGTCCGATTTGATATTTTGTTCTCATTGTTTTTGTTTTTAATTATGATGTAAAAATAAAACCTTTTTTTTAATTGAGCAAATAAAATTGTAAAAAATTTAACTTTTTATTGAAGTTTTTTTATTATTTATTCTTTCTCTCTCTAGCCAAGATAAAACATCTTCCAATTCTGAAATAGCATCATCAATGTGATTATGTCCAAGATCTCTGCTATCCACAATTTCATCAGTTGTATCACAAAATTCCTGAACTTTGTCATGTTCATCTGTTTTTTTCCATGGATCTTGATCCTTTCTGTCATGCCATTGATCTCTATATGTAATGATTTGATTCATTGTATTTACATAATCTAATTGAGCTTTGATTAATTTCTGTCTTGTTTTTCTGATTTTTGATATTTGATTTATTTTCATTGTTTTGTTTTTTTAGTTAAAGATTATACAGGAGAGATCATCATTGATTGCTCTCCTGTTTGTTAATGGTTAGTAATTATATCCAAGAATTAATGTCTTCATCTTCATCTCTGACAATTAATGTTGTTTCTTTTGAATCTTCTAATAATATTGTTGTTAATCCCATTCCTAAAGCAATTGATTCATGTTCTTTTGTAGGATTAGCAAATTCAATTTCATTACCTGTGCAAATTAATGTATCTAAAATTGCTCTGAAGTTGTTTTCGTTGATTGTTGTTAAGTTGATTAAATTCATTGTTTTGTTTTTTTTAGTTATTGTTTTTAATTATGATACAAATACCACAATAAATTTACAACTGAGCAAATAAAATGCAAAAAAAATTACTGTTGTAACTTGCTTATTTTCAGCAACTTATAAATTAAAGTTAAAATTACTTCAAATTACTTTAAAATTTTTTGTTGTTTTTTAGCTCTTTTTTGTCTTTAACCTTTGATTTTAATTGAGCTTTTACTTTTTCTTTATATTTAACTCTATTACATAGAGTATCTAAACTCTATAAATTATGAGAAAAATTTGCGATTAATCCCTCATCTTTATTCCAAATGAAAGATTCTGCTGATTGAATAGATCCGACATAACCTTTTATATTATGCCAAGTATCCTCTCCCCCCAAACTTCTGAGATAACGAATTACAATGCCTTTATATGCCTGAGATGATTTATATTTAATATCTCTTTTGTGATGTAAATGTCCTAAATGAAATTCTCTGTATTTTGTATCTTGCCAATTTTGAGATTGTTCCTGAGCCATTATTAATGGTAAATCTGCTGCTTTTTCATTATTACCATGAGTGAATCCAATTAAACATTTACCATATTTAAAATACTTTCTAGCTTTAAATGAATTGTCTATTGTAACATTCTGATTGTTGTGAAACCAACCTTCTAACATCTCTCCAAGCATAAACATTCTTTGCCAATCATGATTACCATTTACTACAACAACATGAACAGGAGCAAACATTGTCAAGTATTCAATTCCAATTTGCATTAATTGTCTTCCTTTTTTTACAGTTTCTTGCCAAAGTAAATGTTCATCTTGTGGAGTCCCTTTTGTTGTTTCGTTTTTGTGATTATCTGAATTAAAAAAATCATTACCTATTGGAAAAAGAATCTTTTCAAATTCAAATGATTTACTTCGCAAGATCAATTTATTTAATGCTTTTAAAAATCTTTCTCTTGCAATATCTGTATTGTAATCATCTTGCGAACTTTGAGCCGAACATAATTTTCCAAAATGTAAATCAAAAATGTTTATTTCTAATAAATTATTTTGAGCTGTCTCTTTATAATTTATCTTTTTTATTTTAGGAGATTTTTCTTTTATTTCTTTTAGAATGTTTTTTCTGACTTGTTGAGCATTTACAAATTCAACATTCTTTTTTAACCATACTTTAACCTGAAACAATTCTTCAACAACAATCTGATCATCTATATTAGATCCAACATCCCATTTGTTTATGACATGCCTATCAATTATCCATTCATTCAAATCTATTTTAGCAACATTAATTAAATCATCTAGAGTTTTAATTCTATTAGAGATTTTACTTTCTAGAGTTTTATTAATATCATTAGTGTCTTCAGTAATTTGATTTCCATTACTGATATTATCTAAAGTATTTTTGAAAAATTGTATTTGCTCATTGATATTGAGCTTTTTTATTTCTTTGATGTATGGAATAACTTTGTCATTCCACCTTGGTCGGTATTGTTTAGTTTTCATTGAATCCAAAGATATTGATCAAACTTGTAAATTTTTTTCATCTAATTTTAAATTTTTTAACATTTGATTGTTAAAAGATGGAGAAAGCCGAAACTTTCCCCACCTCTCAACTAAAAACAATGAAAACTCTCAATTTGTTTGTCAGGTATTGAGAAACCTTTTCTATTTAGAGTGTTTACCCATGTCAGCAATTCCCTGAGCACCTGTTAAAGATACTAATGCCCAAAAAATATTTGAGACAGATGTTTCATCAACATCTAATGCTTTTGCTATCATAGGAACAACAATTGCTGCAATAGTGTACCATACTTTTTTTGACTTCAAAATAGTCATCAATAAATATTCTTTCATGTTTATTTGTTTTTAATTATTAATTTAATTTTACTTGTTGTTTTTAATTCTATTATTGAATTCATCAGTTCTTCATGAGCCAATGTAGATTGTCCGATCCAATCTTTCTTTTTTGTTAATCCTGTTAAAATACAACCTCTTGTATCTTTTGATGTGTTACCTCTATGAAATAAAATGTAATCTCTGTCTTTTACATCTTTAACCATTAAATGTAAATAATCTCTTGATGCTGATTCTCTTGGGTATCTGAATCTGACATCATATGTTCCTGATGGAATACAAGAAATTGATCTTTGATTGTCTTTCCATGGTAATTCTAAAGTGTGAGCTTTAAATTCTCCATTCAAATACAACTCTCCTAATGTACTTTTTTCAGTAAATGATTTTCTAATCAATAATAAATTTGCTTTTACAATCATTTTTCCCTCAATAGCTTTCCAAATAAACTGTAATAATTTATTTATTATGTTTTTCATTGTATAATTTTATCTCTGCTCTAATTTTTAAGATAGTCCAAATGATTGCAACTGCATAAGATATAATCTTTAATCCTTGTTCCACCTCACTCATTCCTATTCCTATTGCTCCAACATTCAAAAATATTGTTGTCGGACAACATCTTTCAATTATATCTATCATTTTTGTCATTTTTTAATAAGCTCTTTCAATATTAAAAGAAAAAGATCCTCTACAATCTAAATCTTCTAAATCTTCTTCTACTGTTAATACAAACATTAAAACATCAAGTGATGCTAATACTAAAGTTTCTGATTCTTCTGCATTTGATCCTGTTGCCATAACAGGATTATCATTACCTGTCAATGTGTGGCTTGTTGTTGAAATTAAAGTTCCATTACCATAATTTGCTGTTTCTCCATTTGGAGAAAATTTATAAAGATTCAATTTTACAACTGCTCCATTAGTTCCTGACATTATTGCTGACATATCTTGAAAAGTAAATGTCCCTGTCATGTTTGGTCTAATGTAAACCGTACTCCATAATCCATAATTTGTTGTTAAATCATTTAAATTTTCTCCAAGTTCAGTTTCAACTTTTCCTGATTTGTTGTGTTGTTCATTATTCCATCCATAAAAACTTGTTGCTACAGGAACTAAATTTTGAGCTTCATACCTGTATGTTTCTGATATTATAGCAAATTTCTTTGAACTTACTGCTCCACTTGTAACTGTAAAATCTGATGTATTAAAACTAGCAATCCCTTTAACAGAAGTTGTTGCTTCAGTTTCTGCTTTTGTTTCCAAATCCTGAATAGCAGTTTTAATATCTCTAGAATTTGGAATTGTACTTCCTGTAAATTCTCCTAAATTAGTTTCTGTTGTTCCTGTTAAAGTATCAATATCTGATTTTGTTTTCTTTTCAGTTGTTTCTGATATTGTTAATGTCCCATCTGTTATTGAAGTTGAAATATTTGTTCCACCTGCTATTACTATAGAATAAGCTCCCTCTGCTCCTGCGTGTTCTCCTGTATCTGCTGTAATTGTAACACTTGAAATATCTCCTGTTTCTCCTGCAACTACAAGATCAATTGTTCCATCAGCATCTTGATATGTTGCGGTAATATTTGTTTCTGTATTACCTGTAAACATAGCTCCAACAATGTCCTGAACTTCCTCTGTAGTCAAAGGGGCACCATCTAAACTGACATTGAAATCTAATGTATTATCAGAATCATCATAGGTAACAGCAACATTTGTCTCTGTGTTTCCTGTAACCATATCTCCAATAGTGTCAGCAATATATTCTTTAGCATCTGTCATGGCTAAAACTCCTGTGTTGGCTGTAGCAATAATAAATTCATCTTTATCATATGGTGATGTTTCTACACTAACTGAAAATCCTGTGTTTCCAACTTCCCAATCTTTTGTGTTAAAGTTTTGAACTACATATGCTGATGTTCCATCAACTGATGATGAATAAAGTTGATGAGCAGTTGAATGTATTGATTCAACTTTTGCTTTTATTTGATCAACAATTGTTGCTACAGTATCATTGGTGTTTAAGGTAATTTCAATCAACCTATCAGTTAAATTATCAACATCAGCTATTGTCAATGTTCCTGCGTTATTTACATTAAAATACATAGCAATTTTTTGTGTGCAATTCCTTGTATAAATGTAAAAATATTTGTTATTCAAACTTCCTGAACTATCAGCAACAGGTGTTAATGTAATTTCTTTCAATTCGCTTGATCCTAAAAATTTTTGATATGTATCATCTGATTTACAAAGAATTGTTTCATCATGTGCTTCTTTGTATCTTCTAGGATAATGTAATTGGTTTCCTGTTTGTTTAGAATGTATATTACTCATTGTTTTTTATTTAGTAAAAAATTATTCCATGTGCTTTGTTTGCTGATGAATCTCCCAATACATCAGTATCATGAGCATTGTTATGATAAGTTGGATATGATCCGACTTGATTTTTATCATTTAAAAAATCCAACATATCTTGTAAAAATAAATTTGCTTTTCTGAAAACATCTTGTTTCATCATATTAAACATAGCAGGATCAACAGGTTCTGAAAAATCATCAATGTTTGTTACAATTCCTGCTGAAGTTGTATTATTTTGAACATCATTCATTAGCTCAAATTTTACAAACCAACACAAAGTCCTTTTCAAATAATCATCAAATAAAGTTTGATTAGCAGCAGTAAATGATGCTCCTGCGTGTTGAGTTACCATTTCTTCATAAAACTCTCTCCCCAAAGGTTTTTCAATATGAGTGATCTCTGCTAATTTAATAATGTCATCTGAAATCAAATATTTATCAAAATTTGCATTTGTAATACATTGTTGAATTACTTCAATATTTGTAACCAAAGTTGCTAAATTATTTATGTTATTGTAAGCCATTATTCAGTAACACAAAAGATTTCAAGATCACATAAATCTCCATTCGCCATAGCAGTAATTTTTGCCATGTCTTCTAAAGATCCTATTGAAACATCACCTTCAGCATTCATTTGATTAGTCATTAAAACATAACTGTCTCCTGATTCTAATTTTATTGAATAATGTTCTGCTGCTGTTTTAAAACTAACAGTAATGTAATTAGTATTGTCCAAGTTTGTCAATCGTAAATACTTCATATTGTCTCCGACTACCTGTCCTGCTGCTTCTGCTGTAGAATGAAACAATAATAAATCTTCCTCAGATGTATTTATTGCTTGAATTCTTTGTAATGCGTTTCCAACTACTGTTGTTGTTTTTGTTGTTGTGTTACCATAAGTGTTTCCATTTAAAGAAACTGCTTCTGTTATTGTTACAGTTAATGCTGTTGCTGTTACAGTTGTTGCCATTTTATATTCTTTTTATTTATTATCTATACTTTTTAATTTTCTAATTGCCCAATTGACTCCACTACTTCCACCCCAACCTAGCCACGCAACATATCCTTTATCTTTCCATGGTGTCGCTTTAAATTTTGGATCAATTTTTGCATTTTTTTCATGTCTTTTAAATGATGCCATTCTTGCTATTGTTGATCTTGAAATCTTTTCTTTTTTTGCTAATTGATTTGCACGATTCCAACCAACCCTAGTCATTCCTTTTACTTCATCTTTGTGTTCATCTCTCCACTTCAAAACTTTTTTAGCATTGTTTGAAGCACTCTGAGGATAATCATTATATGTTTCCATAAACACTCTCAAAACATCATTAATATGTTCAATGATATTATTATCTGAAATAAAATTAATCTTCATTTTCTTGCTCTTGCTCTTTCTCAATTAATTCTTCTTCAATTTCAGCTTCTTCTTCCATCAATTCTTTTTCATCTTCAAGCTCTTGCTCTGCTGCTTCTTGTTCAAGTTGATGTTGCCACAATGTTTGAGTTAAATTTGGTAGTTTATCATAACCCTCTTTTGCTTCATAACCCAACACCTCTCTCAATTCATTAATTTCTAGAACATCATCAATTTTAATATCTGACATAAATGAAATTGGTGGCTCATATTTAACTTCCAAATCTTCAACTTCATAACCTGAGTCATGTAAAACTTGTTTGATCGGCTCAAATAACAAATGCATTGTTCCTTTTACAACTGTAGCCATAACCATCTCATATGCAATTCTAATTTCTGATCCTGTTGAATTCATTTTTCCTGCTGAAACCAATCCTGATAAACTAGGTTGCCACTGATGTGCTGTTATAATATTTTGATTTGTTATGTTTGCTAATTGTAAAAAATTTCCTTCTGAATTGTCTGACAATGTTGTTACTTGTGCAGGAGATGTGTCTCCATTCTTTACTAAAAAAAGAATTTTGCCATTGTTACCCTCTCCTGTAAATTTGTTTCTTGCTTCTTCAACTAATGCTTCTGCTTCTTCATCTGACATATCTCCATTAATTTCAACAATTGAACTCGGTTGAAAGTGATTTTTAAATTTAGTATTGTTCCATCTTCCGATTTCATAATTTACAGATATATCTTCTAATGCTGATATGTAGCAAGGCAAACCATAATATTCAAACTCGGGCTCATAATCTTTAATGTGAATGACACTTCTTTTGTTTCCTTTGTCTTTTATGAAGTTTGGATAAAATGGAATGACTTCAGCTTCATCTTTTCTTTGTTCATATTCATCCCAATCTGCATGAATGATTACATTTTCTTGATCTTTTGATATTCGGACTTTGGTAGCATCAATATGATAAATGTTTACACCACCATCATAATGAACTACTTCATAATATGCGTTTCCGAATGTATAATAATCATCAATTACCTTTCTCCATATTGACATGAAGTTTTCTCCATGAGCATTTGCATTTTCAAAATATGCTAAAACAGATTCATCTTCTGTATTAAACCCAACTCCTGTTGTAAAGATTGTTTTTTGAGCTAAAATTGCTCTATGAGTTGCCGATTTTCTTTTTAACTCTGCTAAATGTTGAGGAAAATCATTTTCTTCAGCTTCCCCAAATGGAATATAATCTTTAGTTAATTTAGTTAAATCTTTTTGCTCCCTAACCTCTCTTTGAGTTACTAAATTTAAAACATCAAATGCTAATACACCTTTTGCTTTATTTAGTTTTTTCTTTGGCATTTGAATCTATTTCAATGTTTGGATTACCTGCTTTGTATAATACTTTCATTACCT
>CEQR01110964.1_pt1 | contig 39440 bp, 53 predicted proteins | sample 530901 | NCBI WGS metagenome assembly CEQR01 (sample SAMEA2621085, study PRJEB7988) | marine metagenome | isolation source: saline water (ENVO:00002010), including | reverse complement strand
AGCAGTATTTGAACGCTGCCGAGGCATACGGTGCCAGCGGGAATATCTATCAGCAGGCACAGGCACTCGTAGAGGGCAGTCTAGATGATTTAGCGAGCCGTTTAGGTAGCGATGAACTAGAGGACATCGACCCGCAGCTACAGGCAATGGTCGATCAACTCAAGAACGTTGCCACCAACACTGGTTTAGCGGGGCCGCTGGCGAAGCAAGTGCCGTTAGCACAGACGTTCGCGGAGTTCTTCGGCGGGAGTGGCAACCAGAACTACATGGTTCGTCAGATTGGGGCGTTGGCTGAAATTGAAAAGGCCATTAGAAATCTTGAGTTTAGCTCTGGTGGCGGCTCCGATATTGACACATCGCCTAGTCAGCCTGCCGGAAAAACTTTGACTAGATCGCAAGTAACTTCACTGGTTGATGCTAGCGATAATTTCTCGTTTTTAAAACAAACCATGAGGGGCGATAGCTCGCAAAGAGCGTTTTCCCGCTCTCTAGCAGGCGACTTTAACTCAGGATCGCTCGCACCTTCCGTTGCTAGAAACAACGTAGACAAGCTGATTTCAGCTGTGGGTTTTGACGAGGCTAACTACCTGAGACTAAACCCGGACATCGCAGAGGCTATAGGCCGCGGCGAGGTCTATAGCGGCTTTCAACACTTCTTGCTTCACGGTATAGACGAAGGCCGCAAATTCGCCAAGGGCGGCGTGTTCACTAATAGCATCGTTTCATCACCCACGTTGTTTGACATGGGCTTAATGGGTGAAAGCGGTGATGAAGCGATTATGCCGTTAACTCGCCATAGCAATGGCTCGCTGGGCGTGCGTGCCGAACTACCTCCCATGCCACAATTCCCCTTGCTGGGTAAGAGCGATGTAACGCAGGTAATGCGCGACATGCAGCGCACGATAGAACAGCAGGGCAAAACTATCGAGCGCCTGCTCAATGACAGCAACACCCACCTAGCAGCCGCCAACAACCAGCGCGGAGCCGCTGCCACACAGCAGATTGCCGCTACTAAAGAAGGCAACAAGATGCTGAAAAAACTGGAAGATGACGCACGGTTGGAGGCGGCGAAACGATGACATGGACCCTCACCGTTGAAGCGCTGAATGCCGCCAATGAGCCGGAAACCCTGCGCTTTAGCCTGGGGCGTTACGACGCCCCGGACGATGCGTTTTATGATCCGCGCATGTTGCAACCAGGCTTGTATCAAGCGGGTTTATACGCGGGCCAACTACTGCAACAGGGGCGCAGCGGCCACGGCGAAACCACGCTTGAGAACAGCGACGGCGCCTTGGACTATCTAGCCGATTACGCCGTAGACGGTCGCACCATGCAGCTGAGGTTTGACGAACAGCTGCAGGTGGTGGGTACCGTCTCCCGGCTCGCGTTTCGTGAGAACGAAGTGGGCGTGATCTTGCGAGACCCTTTAGAACCACTGCGCAGCCCGCAACCGATGGACGTTTACGCTGGGGACAACGTGCTTCCGGATGGCGTGGAAGGCACTGAGGACGACATAGCGGGCGAGCCCAAGCCTCAGGTGTGGGGCCGGGTACGCAACGCTCAGCCGGTGTTGGTCAACACCAGCAAATTGATTTACCAAGTGTCGTCGCTTGCTGACTGCAACGTAACCGCCGTGTATGACCGTGGCGTGGCGCTGACGAACGGCGGCACTTACACCGACATAGCCCAGCTGCAAAGCACCGCACCAGCAGCGGGCCAGTACCGGCACTATCAGGGGTATTTCCGCCTAGGGGCAAGCCCAGTGGGTACGGTAACGGTGGATGCCGAGCAAGCCACGCCCACGCTGGGCACCGTCGCCGCCGCGCTGGCAGCCGAGCGCGGCTACACGCTGCACGCTGATGATGTGACCACACTGAATGCTTTCGGGGCCGTGAGCGTGTACCTCAACAGCGATACGGACACGCTCACCCTGTTAGACGAACTGGCCGAGAGCATCGGCGGTTACCTTACATCACCCGCTGAGGGTGATCTGCGTATGGGCGAGTGGCTGGAACCCGAGCCCAACAACAACGCCATTCACCCTTACAGCATGAGCAGCATCACCCGCAGTAGTACCGGCGCGGGTGAAAACGGGCTGCCAGTGTGGCGCGTCACCGTCGAATACGACCCCAACGGCACGGTTCAAGACGACCTGGCGGGCAACGTTAGCGACGAGCGACGCGCCCGCGTGGCGCAACCCTATCGCCGCGTTATCGCCAGCGCCCAAGCCGTGCGCGACCGGCACCCGCTGGCAGGGGAGCTAACGATTCAATCACGGCTCACTGATCGCGCCATCGCCCAGCAAGTCGCCAACCGCGTGCTAGCGCTGCTCAGCGTGCGGCGGGATACCGTCGAGATCGAGGCCCGCGAAACCCTCACGCCCACCGTGGGCGGTAGCGTGACGCCCACCACTCCCCGGCTGGGCTACGGCGCAGGCCGCGCTATGCGCGTGACCGGCTACCGGCTCAACGCCGAAAACCAAGAACTGACACTGCAACTGTGGGGCTAACCATGGCACTTGATCCCAACAAAATCGTACTGTGCTGGCCGAACTACGTGCCCGCTGCCACGCTCAGCGGGGGCAGTTGGGTGCCTACGCTGCCGCTGGCCCACGTACAAGACCGGCGGCTATCGGTCGTTGCCAAAACTGCATCGCTAGATCCCGCCGATACGCGTTTTACGCTCACCCTTCCCGGGCGGCGGCGGCTGCACGCTGTGGCCATCGCCGCCCACAACCTCAGCCCTACGGCCACGGTTCGCGCCCGAGCGTACCGCGATGCCGAGCGTACCGACGAGATCGCCGATACGGGCGTGCAAAACGTCTGGCCCATCGTCTACACGCTCAACGACGTGATATGGGGCGACGACAATTTTTGGAACCGCAGGCTCAGCGAGGAAGACCGCGCCACGTACACGCCGCTGATGATCCTGTTTTTTGACGAGCGGGTGATCGGCACGGCGGTAGACGTCGAGCTAAGCGACCCCGGCAACCCCGACGGGGCCATCGAGCTGGGGCGCGTCATACTCACCGATGCCTGGCAGCCGGAGTACAACATCAGCTACGGCGTGCAGCACGGCTACAACAGCGGCACCACGATGACTGAGGCCCGCGACCCCTCACGCACTGAGTACGCCGATGAGGTGACGCCCAAGCGCACCGTCTCGTTTGACCTGAAACTTCTCAATGAAGACGAAGCATTCCTACGTTTGCACCGCCTACAGCGCACCCAGGACATCGTCGGCGAACTACTCTACGTCTACTCAGTGACCCCCAGCCCCGCCAACTTTGCGCGGGCGATGCTGTGCAGGCAAGAGACGTTAAACCCCATCACCCACCCCTATTTTGCTAACTACGAAAACCCGATGGCTTTGCTGGAGATCCTATAAATGGCTAATAGCGTCACGTTTCCCACGGAGTACGGCGGTAGCGGCATCACTATTACCGATGATGCCGACCCCACGACCGGCCTAGACGGCACCGGCTACATCGAGCGATTTGTACCCGCCCTGCAGCAGGGCCTAGCCATGACCGGTCACGCTGTGCAGAAAGCGGGCGAAGCTGATAGCGCAGCGCAAACCGCCAGCGCCGCAGCGCAGCAAGCCAGCAACGACCGCGACAGTATCAATCTCGACCTGCAAACCCTCAATGGGCTGGTCAGCGATGCCGACGCCAGTGCCGTAGACGCCGCCGGTAGTGCGACTACGGCGAGCAATATGGCCGATGCCGTGGCCCAGGCCACCGCTACTTACGCCAGCGTTTCAGCGGGCCTAGCGGGTACGGTAGACACGAACTACTTCCGCGTGATCGAAGCGCCGGAAGCCGAGCGTGTCAGCGTCTACCGCAACGATGCAGGCGCAGCCACGCTCATCACGACGTACTACACAAAAACAGGCGTAGACGCCAAGCACTCCGCCGCCGTGCGCTTGAATCGCTCGCTACAACGGCTAGGCGATAACGGGCAAACGCTGCACTCAGATTTTAATCTAGCCGCCTATGGCCTAGGCACGCCGCTTTATGGAGGGGTGCAAGATGCAGTAGAGAGCGAAGAACTCTGGAACGGCTTCGAGCGACTAGGTGGAACGCTCGCATATCAGCATACAGCCGATGGCTCGCTGAAATACGTGTATGTGCCGCCTAATGTTATTGCGCGAGAGTGGAACCCTGAAACGCAGCAGTATCAGGCGCAGATTTCGGGGGCGGTGACGAATGAGTTGTTGTGGTCTACGGATTTTAGTAATGCGGCGTGGAACAGCTCCGTTTCTGTCAGTGCATCTTCGGTACAGTCCCCGTTTAACGGTAGCGTGTTTTATGAAGTGGCTGATAATAGCAATTCGGCTGACGAATACCTGGGCCGAAGTATTGCAGTCCCCAACGACACTGTAACTAGAACCGCATCGGCTATTGTTTCTGCGGGAACGAGCAATGTGGTGAGGCTATCGATTGCATATACTGGTGGCACGGTTAGAGAGGAAGGCGTATGGGTTGATCTAACAACTGGCGAGTTTTTAACAAACGGAAACGCTGTAGCTAAAGTGGATGAAATTTCTAGTGGGGTTTTCAGGATTTCATGCTCTGTTGAAAACAACGGATTGGGGAACAATAGGGCGCGTTGGACGCTACGCCCAGCGTCTCGGGATAATCTAACCAGTCCTGGGAGTGGAACACTGACGGGTAGCGTTCTGTTGGCCCACGCCCAACTCGTCGAAGGCACCGTCCCCGGCCCCGTAATCGTCACTGAGAGTGCGCCTGTTACCCGCGCTGCTGACAATATATCGCGGCAGTTAGGGGCCGAGTTTAATACAAGTGAGGGCACTTTTATCATCGAGTGTGAAATAGATGCCTCAGAAACTACGCAAACATTGTACTTTTTAGGTGATAGCGATAATAACCGCATCGCGCAATACTACTCTACAAGCGACGGGGCAATACTTAATCGATTTGTTGCAAACGGCGTGTCCTATAACCCCCCAATCACACCTGTATTGGCGGGAAAAATAAGGGCCGGGGTTACATTCAAAAACGGATTAGCGATGTTCGGTGTTAATGGCACTACGGTTAGCAGTGTGCCAGCGTCACTACCAAATATCACACAAGCGCTACTGGGTAGAAATTCAGAAAATGCGTTTTATTTGAACGGAGTAGTTCGGTTAGTAAAAGCTATACCGAAAGCTGTCTCTGAACCTGAATTTCAACGTCTGGTTTCTTTAGAGGATAGCCAATGATTGACGCCATTATCTACGTACCCAATTTCCTTTCGCTAGTGGCATACCTCGACGAACACGCGCCCGATACCCTGGCCCGCGACGCTAACGGCGCAATGGCCATGCCGCCCAACGTCACTGCATTCACGCGCACCCGAGCTGAAATGAGGGGCGATAGTTTACTAGCATACTGCGTTTTTAAAGACGACCAGGCTGAGAAGTGGCGCGGCACGCCGGGTGTGGAAATACTAGCCGAAGCCCCGCGCATCGACGGCCAACGCGACACCCATGAGCGTGTATACGCGACGCTGTTTGCCGACCCCGAAGCGTTGGCGAAATACGAGAGCGTGTGGGATCGCGTGAAAACCTACACCGATGACGAGGGCGTCGAGCATTCGTATACCCAGGATTGGTTTGGGTACGTTCAGTCGTGATGGTGAGGGATTAGTACACGGGCCGCCTTGAGCGGTTTTTTTGTGCCTTAAAAACGCCCCGGTACCCGTCGGGGCTTTTTCTGCACAGAAGTCTCTCGGATGCTTGCGCGGCACGTCGCTCGTGTTTTGATAAAGGTGTTGGCGGTGTTGAGCGTTATTTCGAGCGCGGGTTCAGGGCCGCTAACATCCGCGTAAGCGCTTAAAACCGCTTAGCAATTTTCCATTAGCGTCATGCGGTGTAGTATGATGCTGTATGTATAAACAGTTTTAGGTGTGCGCAAACGCGCACCGGGGAGGCGACACAATGAGCGAGCAGCAGGGAACGACGCAGCGATATAACACTAACGTACTGGTGGGCATTAACCAGCGCGATACGCTGCAAAACATTGATGTGATGATGGAATTTATGCAGGTGACTGGCGAAGAGCCGCACGCGGGCAATCACATGATTCTAGCGATGGTGCGCGATGCGCTGGGGCATGAGCTGCAGCGAGCGGGCAAGCACGGCCCTCACTAGCCCCGCATTCGCCCAGGTTGAGAGCGTTTTGAGGAATTTTTTTTAACACAGTTCGTGTCAAAACGCTTTCGGGATGCTAGGATTGGCAAACAGTGAATTGATGGCCAGCGCCGGACGGCGTTGGTTGGAAGGCAAAAAAGACATACAAATTAACTAGATAGACACCCAAAAGAAAAGCCCCAGTTGGCGCTGGGGCTTCTCGGATGTTTTGGGCAGCAGCACTAGCGACTGGGGCACAAAACCGACTCCCCAGAGTTTAACTGCTGCACAAGGCGCGGGCAAGTCTCTACAGAGATTTTGCGAATGGATGCTGCAGCAGAGAACGCGCAGCCCCTCACGTGGGGGCGCGTGCCATACGAACACCCCGGCAAGTGGTGGGGCACCGGTAACCGGTGCGGGCATAACCCCGCGAAAGGGGAATTTGAGCGCTATTGCCAGCCCGTTAAAAAGGGGCGGCTACCCGCCACACTGCAAGCGCTGGTAGACGGTGCCAAAGCCTACTACACCAGCCCCGGCCTATTGCCCACGCTGGCCAACCTGAACGGCAAGGCCAACGCCGATGGCAACCCCCGCTGTAACCGATCTGAGGCCCGCGCTGCTGAGTCGCTGGTGCTTTCTGCCATCATTCAGTTTACCGAGTTCGCCAGTTTGCGCGTGGGCACCCCACTAGCGGATGGTGGTTTTAAACACCGTAGCTGTGCGGAAATTGCCCGCGTGGCGGGCCTGCTGGCACCCGGCAGCACCCCGGAAGCCCCCGAGCCTAGCCAACGTTTTTGGCGCGCCTTCCGGCGCTTAAAGCTCGCTGGCGCGTTTACGGTGCATTTGCAGCATGAGGTGAAAGCCGACGGTACTAAGCGCGCCCGGCCTGCTGTGAAGCTACTCAACCCGGATTTTCTGCTGGCGCTGGGGCGTGTGGGCTACCAGAAGTTTAAGGAGTTCCGCGACTGGTGCAGCAACCGCATTAAGAAAGCCCGCCGTAAGCACCGCGAACAGCACCCCAAGGCGTACGACGCCGCCCAGGCCCGTAGCCGCCTAGCGATGGCAGGCAGCGGCCCCAGAGCGATGCAGAAGCAGCGCCGGGGTAAGAAGGATCTACCCGACGCCAACGATGAAAAAGAACTGCAGCGCCGCTATAACCAAGAGGCAAACGCCTACTTTGCCCAGGTGGTGCGCGATAACCCCGGTGCCAGCCATGCCGAGGTGAACAAGCTGGTGCGCATCAAGTACCCGCCGTATGAAGAGTGGCTAGACCGGCAGCGACGTTACTAGCCCGCTGCTAACCCCACCTAAAAACGCCACATAGCGCCCACGCCGGGCGCATCGCCCGTGGTTAAGCGTTGCCCTGCCCTCACTTCCCCGCCTGTTTTAGCGCCGCGCTGGCGCAAAATCTCACCGATCTAAGCCCGATAACACCCCCGGAAAGCCCAAACCCCGCCGCTGATTCGAACCCCCTTTAAAGATGTAAAATTAAGTGATTTGAAAATAGAATTAGGTAATATGAGATTAAATTAGCTGTACACCGTTAATATGCTTCTCTTATGTAATTAAATAGGTTCAGCTAACCCCCACTAACGTGGGGTTTATCCACAATGCCCGCGCAAGCGCGGAAGCTCTTTTAAGGGCACAAGGTCAAGGGCTTTAAATGCCTGCGCAAGCGCAGAACCGCTCTACACTGACGCCCAGCCCTGCCGGGCTGGTTGTCCCAGGGGTTGCACCCCTGGACCCCGCTAAAAACCACCCCAAACCCCGTTTAGCAGTGGCAAGGGGTGCCGCATAGTTGGGCGGGCTAACGCCCGTTCGCCGCGCAGGTATAATTCCTGTTTATAGTTCAGTGGGCGGCTTGCATGTCGCTAGCGCGACATAACCCACAACCCCCGGTAAACTAAGCGCATGACGCTACCGCCTTCCCTTCCCCGCACGCTTGCCCAACTGCAGGCCACCACTTGCACGCACTGCAACGGCCACGGCTTTACGCATGGGCTTTTTCACCGCTTCCCATGCGCTGCGTGTGCCGAGGTGGGTTATGTGCAGCACCCAGGCAGCCGCCGGTTAGATCGCTTGGCCATTGGCGTGATTGCCCGCACCCGATCACAGCAGGCAGCGGCCCACGCCCGGCGTCAAAACACCGGCACGCCGGATAACTGGATACTCAAAAACAATTTCCGGGGTGATTAGCGGCTGCTATAGTGGGAATATGTCACGCTAACAGGTGCCCGCTATGCCCCGCCCCAAGCAAATGAACGCCGATGAAGTGGCCACGTGGTTAGCTGTGCTGCTAGATGCTGCCTTTGACCCCGCCCACGATGCCGTAGAACAGCAAGGCAAGGCCCAACTGCTGGCGCTGGCCAGCGACTTTACCCACTACCCCGACGATTACCCGGACGCCCGCCGGGCTGAATTGCTATTGCGGTGGGTGTCGATCTGGCTACCCGGCGAATGGTGGCAGCGGTTGCAGGGCCGGGTAAGAAAGCGGCGTTCACGTGGCGCTTAGTGTGCCTTTTCGCGCATAGCCCGCTTTACCTTTTTCACAGTGGTTTCACCGCACCCGGCTAGCTCGCAAATGCGCGCCGTGGTGAACGGTTTGCCTTCACCATCGCGGGCGTTCAATAGCGCTTCAATTCGCTGGTGTAGTGCCTTGTTGGGCCGCTTTCCCTGGTACTTGCCTTCCTTCTTTGCTTGCTCTATCCCCTGGCGCTGGCGCGTTCGCCGGTCGTCGTAGTCTTTGCGGGCTACCGCTGCGAGTACGTCTAGCATCATGGTATTCAGCGCATCGAGCATGCGGGCGGTAAAATCCTCGCCCTGGCTGGGCGTGGCCATGGCTGCGTAGCTAGTGGGAAGGTCCAGCGACACCACCCGTAACCCTAGCGCCTCAATCTGCCCCCGCAGGTGCCGCCACTCTGCCGCCCCCAGGCGGGAAAGGCGGTCTACCGATTCGATCAGTAGCACATCACCTTGCTTGGCGTCTTCCAGAAGCCTCCTGAGTTCCGGGCGCTGGCTGCTAGCGCCGCTCACATTCTCGATATACCAGCTCACTACCTCACGGCGATGTTCAGCGGCGAAGTGTTCTAGCGTGCTGCGTGCCCGCTGGGCGTTCTGCTCTGCCGTGCTGGCGCGTAGGTATCCCCTGACGTACATGCGTTCCCCCTGGCGGTGTTTTGGGCGTTTTGGGTGGGCAGTTTAGCAGGTGGGCGTTTTGGGTGGGGGTTTGACTAAAACGCCTGATTGATCAGGCGGGCCACCAGTGGGCGCTTAGGGAGTACCTAAAGCAGCGTAACGCTCTGTGCTACATTGTGTAGTTTTGAGCTACATAATATGTTATACTGAAATTGTTGCCGCATGTATTTTGCTATATATCGTGGCAACCAACACAGGCAAAGAAAGCAAAACCATTACTAAAAAACCAAGGAGATGACACATGGCTAACCCAACCAAAGGCACAACAGAACCCATAAACTAAACGCGCCTTGCAGGCAGCAACAAGCTGCTGAGCAAGGCTAAGGAGAGAAACACCCTTAAACAGCGATAGGACATACATCATGAAAAGCACAGCTGCTGAGGCAGTGGCTAAGCCACTGGCACTCAATATGCGTGTTGACCCTAAAAAACGCGCCTTGATCGATAGAGCCGTAGCGGAGCTGGGGGGAGATCGAACCAGTTTCGTGGTGGAAGCCGCATGTCGAAAAGCCGAAGAGGTACTGCTGAACCGACGATTCTACATGCTGAATGAAACCGACTACGCGTTCTTCGAAGAGGCTATTAAACAGCCAGCATCGGAGGACCCATGCTTTCAGAAACTTCTCAACAAAACACCGATTTGGGCGTCGTCGCAGCCCCAGAGCTCTTAACGCCTCAGCACGACCTAAGCCACTTCGATTGTGGCGTGTTCACGCTAAATAAGTTTTTAGCCAGTGAAGCGTTAGGCAACCATCAAAGTGGTGCTACTACGGTCTATGTAGTGTGCGCCCCAGGCACAAAGCTAGTGCTAGGATATTTTGCGCTTGCATCTGGTGCAGTGGACCGCGAAAAAATGATGGGCAAGTTAAAAAAGAACATGCCCCGAAGCGTTCCCGTGACCACGTTAGGGCGTTTAGCCGTCGATAGCCGACTAAAAGGCAAGGGGGTCGGTTGCCGTTTGCTACTGGCTGCTTGGCAAACTGCAGCCGATCAGTCGCGTTTAGTGGGGTCTGTGGCCCTGATGATAAACGCGTTGCCTGATGCGGTGGATTTTTATAAGCGATACGGTTTTAAGCCTTTGCCCAGCGATGAGCTGACACTGGTTAAATCGTTGCGATAGCAAAACCTACCCCGCCTTACCGGTGGGGTTTTTAATTTTATATACCGTTATCAATCGCGGCCCGCTGCTTAGTCAGGTCATTAACCTGATTACATGCGAGGAGGAAACAGGCTTGATCCTGCCGCTCATTGTGTTAATTTTTTCTTGTTAGCTTTATCGATAGGTTTTTACCTTTGTATGAAGGCACGCCAATGCCTCATACACATAAAGCCCCAGTCTGCCCGGATTGGGGCTTTTTCGTTGCTCAGGCATAAAAATAGCCCGGCTCATTGGCCGGGCTATTGCTTGCCGCTAAAAGGTCAATCACTGCTGGCGCTTTCCTGCTGCCAGAATTGCTGAAAAATAGTGCCGCCATTTTCCAGGTACTCGTGTATATCACGCTCACATGTCACGACATCAAGCTCTAACACCCGAAAGCAGGCCATTTGCAGCTGACGATCCAGCGCCCTGAGGCGATTCATTTCAAAGGGCCATTCTTCAGCGTTGTACAAACCAAGCAGGAATCGACGCACGTGGTGGCTTTGGTGGCTGTCTCCTTGGGCCGCTTTAATGAGGCGCGTTAGCGCCTCCATTGGGTTGTCTTGGAAGTAATTAATCATACGACCTCCTCATGGATACGCACGATGCGTTCTAGCGCACGGCGGCTGATGGTTGGGCATTGGTATAGGTAGGCGCACAGCAGGTGCAGCGGCAGCGTATGCAGCTGGTTTAACGGTGTGCGTGCAATCGTGGTATATTCTGTTGCTGACATGATAGTAATCCCCATTGGTATTATGTCGTTGCGTAACGCCCGCCCGGCCTAGCCACCGGGTGGGCGTTTTAGTGTGTGCTATAGCTCAAAGCCATAGCGGGCTTTCAAGTCGTCGTGGTGCTGTTCCCACCACGCTTCATCCTTCCATTTTGCGCGGCCTTCGTTGCGGGCGGTAATGTCGTCTAGCATGACGCCAAAAGCGCTTAGCGCGTCTTGATAGGTGCTGTAGGGTGCTTCCTGCAGTGCGTAGGCCGTTCCCCAGCGTGCATCGCAACGGATGGCAGCGGTTACGCCCTTCCCGCTTGGGTGCGAGCCGATCAGCACCGCTTCCATGGCGTATTTGTTGTTGTCATTCAGCCGCCCAGCGATAGTGCATAGTGCCAGCTCATAGCTGGGTATCAGCCGTTCAAGCTCGGCAGTTTCGTTGATCGCCATGGTTTAGCCCTTCCCTTTTTCCCGCTTATACGCTGCCCAGGCTTCCTTGAGTACGTCCACCATTTGCATGTCATGCTCTACGGCAAACGCTTTAAACTCCCGGCGCATTTCAGGATCAACGCGGAAATTCAGCGGCACCTTTTCGCCGCTTTCCGGTTTGCTGGTGTTGTTGCCCACTACCGGGCCGGGGGTAGCTGCCGTGGGTGGTGCGCCTTTGCTGCTGGGTTTAAGTGACGGTTTCGCCATGCTGCTTACTCCTGCGTGTTAGCGTTCTAGCGTTATTTCACGCTGACTGAACGAGTGATTCAAAGCGGTTGATGATGTTTTGTATCAGTTCATCCGCTTGGGCCTTCGGGCCTTTGAAGGGGGTTTCAACAATCGACAGCCCTTTATCTTGGGCTAATACAAACGCGTCGCGCTCGGGTACTTGGCCATCGAGTACAAAATAGGGCGTATGGGCGAGGTAGGCGCGGGCATCCTGCAGCTGCGTTTTGCTCTTGCCTACTTTGCTCAGCGCGATGGCGATGCGCTCAATGGGTACGCCCTCTTGGCCGGTGAGTGTGTTGGCCAGCCTTACGGTGGGTTCAAGGTCGTCAACGCTTAACGCGGTAGGCAGAACGACGAGATCCGCAAGCCGGGCCACTTCGGCGGTGGCTTTGGTGGCGTGGGGCGCACCGTCGAAAATCATTAGGTCGTAGGTGTCAGCTACTTTGAGGGCGCTGGCCACCGTGCCGAAGGTTTCCACCGCCACCTCGGGCGTTACGCCGCTTTTGAGGCGGCGCTGCAGCCATGTAAACGAGGTGGACTGGTTAATATCGAGGTCGGCGATTTTGACGTTCCAGCCCGCCGCCGCATAGGTGGTGCCGAGTGCTCGACTTAGGGTGCTTTTGCTGACGCCGCCCTTTTGGCTCACGAAGGCAATTTTGTATCCCATTGGTGTTTCCCCTTGGCTAACGTTGCGTTTTTGCGCACTGGCGTTACAGCGTTAAATAACGCTAGCACGCAATAACGCTAGTATAGAAAAGCGCTGCTAGGGGTGCAAGATAAAACGCTAAAACGCTAGCGTTTTATAACGCAGGCGTTCAGGCAGCAAAAAGCCCGCGCGGTGGCGGGCTTGGGTGGGCTGGCGCGGGTGGGCTTACTGTTTGGTGAGTAAGCCGTTGTGGATTAGCACTTGCTTGGCTATCGCTTTCCAGTTGGGGCGTTGGCCGATGTGGTGTTGGCCACCGGCTAGCTTGCTGATCCATGCCGTGTAGGGCTGGCCTTCGCCTACCACCTCTTTTAAAAACGACTGTTGAAAGTCATACCTAAAATCTTCGTATTGGCGCACCTTGGGGCGTAGGGCTTGGAGGCGTTCCATCACCGCCGGGAAGTCGTCCTGGCTTAAATCTTCGATGCGTTTTAGGCAGTAGTCGGTGCGCACGCCGTTGTAAAACCAGCCGGTGGCGCTTTGGCGCATGCCGTGGAAATTGCGAAACACGGCGTTAGCCGCGTTGGTGAGCTGTTCGCGCTGGCGGTGGTCGATGGGCGTGGGGATGGGCTCGGCGGTGGTGGGCTGCATCGCGCCTTTGACGCGGAAATAGCTTTTGACGAGCTGGCGCTGTACTTGCCATGCGAGGTCGTCGGTAAACGATTTGACCAGCATAAGGTAGCCGGTTTCGGTGAAGAGGGTTAGGCGTGTGGTTGCCGCCGGAAACAGGTCGGGATAGGTAGTGACAATTTGTCCCAACCTTTCAGAATCAAGGGCATAGAAGTCTTCACCCTCAATAAAATGCTTTTTGTTTCGCTGAAATGAGCGTCGTGCCGTCGCCTTGGATTTTGAATGTACGCCGTCGATCATGGCGAAAGTGACGACGGGTTGCTGCTGATATTCAATATAGGGAAGGGTGACGCCAGACACTGTGATAGTGGGGGTGCTCATGGTGCGATTCTCCAAGTCTGTTGGAGTTCGCCTGTCGCTGCTAAACGATGGAGGCGAACCGTACGCGGGTTAGCAGACCGGGGACATTGGAAACCCGGCGCGCCGAAGCGCCCCACGCACGGCCCGCCATAGTGCATCACGCGGGCACAAAAATAGCGCCTACACGATGATTGGGGGCGCTTGTGCGCCAATGTCCGTTGAGCTGCTAAACCCGGTCGCTGATTTTGCAGCGACTTCGGGCAGAGTAGCGCTATGCAGTTTTGTGGTCAATGCTGGCGCTCCTGGTATTCTTTCAAGCTAGCTTCTTTAGCGTCGATGGCGTCTAGAATTTCGCTTTTGGTTTTAGCCGTTTCAAGACCTACTCCCAAGCGCATTAGCCTTTCTATATCATTGTCTTGAAGACCCTTGGTACGCATTTTTTCAATGAAACGCAGTCGCCTTTTTCCTTCGTTTTCTTTTGATGTGCGCCCGGTGAGCATTTCTCTTTCTCTCTCGCATATCTCGCACATGTCGTTGCCGTCTTTATAACCTTTTATCCAGCGTCCTATTTTTTTTCTGAATTCATATCTGCCGCAGTCGCACTTCACCACCCATATTGAGCTGGTTTTGCTGGGTGACTCTCTAAACCAGAAAAACGCGGTCATTCTGCCGTTGCGCATTCCTGCGTAGTCTTTGGCGGTTGCAGGCATCTTTGGCTTTGGCGGCGGGTTTTCTAGCGTTATCCGTCTCTTGGGCCGAGAGTGAGTGAACTCAACTTCAAAGTTTTCACCTTTGAAAAAACCAACCCTTAGAGCTGTGCTGTCTGCTGGCCTCTGGTGGTCTTTCAGCTTTGAAATAGGTGAATTTCTCATTGTCGGGCCTCGCTGGCGCTATCCTGCGTGAATTTACCCCATCCTAGCGGCAGGCCGTTGGGCTGGCATAGGTGTTCTGGCACTTCGTCCCGCAGGCAGTCGGGCGCGCTGGCGCTGTCAGGGTTGACGCCCGAGCATACCCCGCTGCGGGCAATAAACCCGCTTTGGCACATGCGGCATTCACCGCGAAACTCTTTGCAGGGAATGCGCTGGGCGTTTTTGGCGCGGTGGTCGATGATCATGGCTGTTCGTCCTTCTCGATGGGGTCGCCGTTGTGGTCGAGCTGTTCCATTTCGCGCTTGCACTGCCACCCGGCGTAGGCGACGGCGGCAGCGGCTAGCCCGATCAGTAGCATTAGCGGGGTGGGCATGGCATCGGTTCCTGTTGGTTGCGTTATAGCGTGCTAGCGTTTTTTAACGCTGGCGTTATCGTTGGGCTGGCGCGTGAGCCAGTGGCCGCACTTGGGGCAAATGGGGTTAGCGCCTAGCATCCAGCCGGGGGTGTTGCCCTGGTTGCATTTGGGGTTGTAGCAGCGGTAGAGGGTGGCGGTGTTCATGGGGTTAGCTGCGCGTAGTGGTCGGGGATGTGGCCGTTTTGGATCAGGTAGGCTTGCATCCATGCGGCGCGGTTGTAACCAATTTTGAAATGACGCTGGAGCTTGGAAACCGTGAGCTTGTCACGCGGGGAGCGCTTCACTAGCTCGATGGCCTCTTTCAATAACGGCTCTTCTTTTTCAAAGCCGCCGATCTGTTCGCCGGGGTGGCTGTCGTCGGGGCGTGTGCCTTTTTCTGCTGCTACTTCACGTACGGTTTCACCGCCCAGCATGTGAACGAGGCTATCCAGCGTGTCGCTTAGGGCGTGGGCCATGAGGAAAAAGTCGCTTTCCAGCCGGGCGATGGCGTCGTCGCCGTCGTCGCTCTTTGTTTCGGTCATGTCGGCTTGCTCTATGAGCTTGTCGCTAAAGCGCAGCCCTTTTAGCTGCAGGCTGTCGGTGAGTACGCCGCTCACGCGTTCGTCGATGGTAATGGCGAGGTTGGTGGCTTGGCGCCCGCTTTCGAGTAGCTGCTGTATTTCGTCGCTGTCGAGATCCACTTGCGTGGCGGCTATTTTACCGTCGTCGCCTTTGGCTTTGAGCGTGGCTTTGTCGCCGAGCTGGAGGTTGGCGGGGCGGTGACTGGCGTCGCCTACCCAGGTGGTCATGGCGCGGATGGGTAGCGTTTGGGTGCTGAGCGGGGTGGCTTTGAGGCTGCCGAGGGTTTCGCGTAGCAGGTCTAACAGCTCTTCGCAGCGGGCGCGGCTGCCGCTGTTGATGATGATGCGGTTTTTTTCTACGTCCCACCATGCGTCGATTTTGACGCTATCGATAAAGGCGCGGGGTAGCAGCTCCTCGGTGATCTGTTCTTTGAAGGCGGTTTTTTCTTTGCGCGTGACCTTGCGGCCTTCGTTGGCTTCGACTTCCGCGACCTTTTCCTCGACCGCTGCTTTGACGACCTTGGGCGGCAGCATGCGTTGCTGTTTGAGCATGCTGAGCAGGCGGTGGCCTTGGCTTTCATGTAAATAGGCGTTGCTGGCGCGACCTGCTGGGGGTGTCCAGCCAAGGCGCTTGGCGTCGGTATTGCCTAACGGCTTGGCGGCTTCTGCTTGCAGCGTTTCATGCAGCGTTATGCTGTCGATCGCTTGGGCGTTGTGGAGCTGGTAAACGGTGATGTTGGTAAACCACATGGCGGGGCTTCCTGTGTCGGTTTTGTTTGCGTTATTGCGTGCTAGCGTTTTTTAACGCTGCTTGCTGAAGCCGCTTCTGGCGGCGTTCGCGCTTTTGCTGGGCGCGGGCTTTGCCGCCGATGCGGGCCGCGTGGCTGGTGGGCATGGGCGGGGTGTTGAGTGCTTTATCTAGCGGCCAGTTGCGGCTAATGCGGTGATACACCAGCTGGGGGCTTAGCCCTGCTGCAAGGGCGCGTTCGCGTAGGGTGTTTTGCAGTTTGGCTTTGCGCGCTTGCAGAAAGGCTAGGGCGGCTTCGTCGCTTAGCTGGCTTTCGGGGTGTTCGCGGCGGTAGCGGCTTAGGGCGCATTCATCTAGCCCGGCGGCTAGGCTTTTTTGGCGCTTGCTTTGGGCGCTGGGCTTTATGCCACCTTTTTTGAGCGGCTTGGTGGCGGCTTTTTTCGCGTCCATGGTTTTCAGGCGATAGAGAAACGTTCTGCGCTGAATGCCGTTTTGTTCGGCAATGCGCTGCCAGTGGCTTAGTGGTAGGTCGGTCGCCATAATTTTCATGCCATCACCCCGTAAGCGGTTAACCGGCGTTCTTCGTGGTCGCCGTAGTGTGGGTTTTCAAAACAGAATTCTGAGCGGATGCGGTGCGGGAAGTGGTAGCCATCGCAATAGCACGTGTATTTACGCCAGCCCCGGTTATCGGCCCATTTGTCGACCGCCAGGGTGTCGAACCGCCCGCAGTGTTTGCAGCGAATGCGGCGGGTGTAGTCGTCCGGGTGTTTGGCCTTGACCTGCCGCCCGTGACAGACGCGACAGCGGCAGTGCCGACGCCGTGGACCTGTGAGGGTGTGCGGTTTCATGTGCGGCGACCCCCTGCGCTACTGCCCCGCTGAGTACGCATTAGGCGGGCGCTGGCGGTTTGCGTGGGGCGGCGGGGTAGGCGCTGGGCGATGGCATCTTGTTGGGCGCCATTACCGAGTGTGGCGACGATCAGTAGCACGGTGAGGCAGCGAGGTAGCAGCACGCCCAGCACGAACGCGCGGGTAATGAGGTGCGCTTTGCTGAACGCGCCCAGCTTGGCCCGCAGGCTGCTTTCTAGTTGCTGCTGTTGGGCGCGGCTGGTGCCGTTCATGGCGGCAATGGCGCTAGGGGCGTTGCCGTTGGCGAGGGCGAGCAGGTGGGCTAGCTCTTGGTCGCTGAGGGCTTGGCCGGGCTGGGCGAGGGCGTCGTTGTCGCGCCATGTGAGGGCGTTATTCATGGCGGCCACCCGTGGCGAGTTCGGCCAGCGCGGCCTTGATCTCTTCTAAATCGCGGCGGTGGCGGTTAATGAGAGCAAAAAGGTTGTCGAGTTCTTCCGCTGGGTACTCGCCTTCATCTAGCGCGCATTGGGCCATTTTTTCGAGGCCGCAGGCGATAGCCACGCTTTCGCGCAGTGCTTGGTGCAGCGCTTGTGGCGTGCAGGCGATGGGGGGCGATGCGGCAACGGTGGCTAGCGCTTGCGTGGTCATTAGTGAAACCCTCTTGATTACACAGTCTGTGTAAGAGTGACACTAATTGTGTTATTCGGCAAGCCAAAAAACGGCACTTTGTAGGTGCCGTTCTAGGAGTGGGGTGTTTTTCCGCTGGGCGGGGGTTAGCGTTCGTGCTCGATGATGGCGACGCGTCCGATGATGTTGAGCTGTTGTAGCTGCTCGGTGGTGAGGGTTTCATCCGGGTATTGGTGGCTGTTTTCGGCGCTCATGGTGTAGCTGCCGTTGATTTCCGGGCGTATCCAGCGCAGCCAGATACGATCACCCACGAGGATGGCGAACAGGTCGCGCACGGCATCGGGCTTGCGGCTCATGTCGATTAGCGCTAAATCGCCCTTGCTGATAACCCCTTCCATGGCGTCATCTTCGGCTTTGACGGTGATAATACTGCTGGGCTTTAGCCCTTTTTCGGCTAGGTAGTCGTCGCGGTAGGCGGCTACATCGGTGGCGTTTTGCACGGTGATCGAGCCGCCACGGGTTTTAACCGTGGTGCGGTCTAGCACGACGTAGCTGCTGTCGATCATGCGGTTTGTCCAGCCGACAAAATAGCCGGGGTTGCAGCCAGTTACGTTGCCGATGTCTTCCAATTCTTGATAGCCGGGCATGCGAATGCCTAGCTCCCAGTTGGTATAACGAGAGCGCACGTAGCCGAGCGCTTCGACTGCGTCGCGGATCGACCACCCTAAGTGGGTGCGCACTTCCACTAGTCGCTGTGCGATTAGCTCTTTTTTGTCCTGTCTGTCGCTTTGCTGTGACATTTTCCGCTTCCCGTTATCTATCCCGCCGTTGATGCCGTCCGTGTGCGCCTTCGGTGATTAATTTTCGGGTAAATATTACCTCTTAGGCAATAGTAATACACAAAGCGTGTAAGTGTGGAATAAAAAAACCTTTGTACGTGGGCAATCTTCGCGCTAGGCTTAACACAATTCGTGTTAAATGGTGCGCTAAAGTGTTGCTGAATGATTGGATTGATCAAGTGGGCGGGCCGGACTGTGCGGGCGCGCTGCTCAGCGAGAAGCCCCGTACGGTGATGAGCTGGTATCGCTTTGATCGTGCCCCGAGTTTACGCACCGCTGGGCGCATCGTGCGGTTGACCGCTGGCGCGGTGGATTATAACGGCATCTATGGCCCTTGGGCGGCGGTGCTGGCTGAGCGCGACGGGGTGGCGGCGTGAGTGGGTTTGTTCACCCCGCCGGGCTTGCGCACAGCGAGGGCGTGGCCACCGTGGCGGCTGAGTATGGGTTGATTGGCTATGCCCGCTATTTGCTGGTGCTGGAAACCCTAGCCGCCGCTACCGGGCCGGTACAAAAAACCTATGTGGCGTGGGGCGATTTGATGCAGGCCGACGACGATAGCGCCCGTGAGTTTATGGCGTTTTACCAAGCGCAGGGGCTGTTGATCGTCGAGGATGATGGCGAATCACTCACGGTGCATTGCCCGACGCTTGAACGCGCAGACCCTGCCCAGGCACCCACCGATGACACCCTTTATCACCGCGCCGAGCAGTGGGCGGCGTGGTTTATCAATGATCTGGCTTACCCGCCCCACGTGGCGAACCACCCCGATAACCTGCGCTATTTCGCCCGCTGGTGCGTTTCCCGTGTGACCGTGGGGGATATGAGCGCGGCAGTCGAGGCGGCGTTGCGTCAGGGCGATGCGGCCAAGGTGACCGTGTTGCACGACATTTTGCAGGCGCATCGCGCCCAACGACTCAGAGAGGCCGTCGAATGCTATTGATTGGAATTGCTGGCGCTAACGCGACGGCACGCGAGCGCGTGGCGCGGGCAATGCGTGATGCGCAGATTTGTACCGTGTCGGTCTATACCGATGCGCCCGCGCAGCGCTTTGGCTCTCATGCCGAAGTGGCACGCCGCATGCAGCGCCTTGAGGGGATGATTAGCGCGACCCCGGCCAAGGGCGCGGAGTGCTTGGTGGTGGCCCACGTGGTGCATCGGGTAGAGGCTGACCGCATCCGTAAACTGGGCGGTCACGTGGTGCATGTGGAGGGCGTGCCCAGCGACGAGGTGCCCATTGTGCGCGGGGATCTGCTGGCCACCGCCACCAAGGATGGCCACCGCCATTTTATCGATGGTGAGGCGGCGCTGTCTGAGCTGTGGGCTAAGCGGGGTGTTGCGTGAGCCGATACGCCAAGGGCGCGGCGATGCTGTGCAATAACCCGCTATTTCGTGACTATCTCACGGCTACCACTGGGCGCGCAGTGCCGGATGCCGCCACGGCGGCGGCAGAGGTGCGGCTGGCGTGTGGGGTGCTTAGCCGCCGTGAGCTAGACGGGAATCTCGACGCTGGGCGCGCCTATTTGGCACTAGTGAGTGATTTTAACCGCTGGGTGGGGAGGCAGCATGCAACGGCATAACATGCGCCGCCGTGCGCCCAATGCGGCTAAGTACAACAACAAGAAAGTGACCATTCACGGCCATACGTTCGACTCGAAAAAAGAGGCGAATTACTACCTGTACCTGCTGAGCGAGCAGCAGGCCGACCGCGTGACGATGTTCCTAATGCAAGTGCCTATCGCCCTACCGGGTGGGGTGAAATACATCGTTGATTTTGTGGTGTTCCGCGCTGATGGCTCGGTGGAGTGGATCGACGTGAAGGGCATGCGTACCGATATGTATAAGCTCAAAAAGCGGCAGGTCGAGGAGTTGTACCCGCTGACGATTGTGGAGGCGTAGCGGTGGGGCGTCGGGCAGCAAATGATCTGGATGATCTGTTAGAGCGCTGGGCGCGCTGGTGCCTGCAGGGCGGCGGTGCTGCGCTGGGTACGTCGCTGCTGGGCGTGTTGATCGATAACGGCGGGGTGGTGAGCCGTTCGACCGCTGGCGGCGCCCCGCCCATGGGTGCGGAGTCGTACCCGCTCGAAGAGCGCATCGAGTATGCGGTGGTATCGCTGGCGCGTGAGGATCTGTTGACCGCCGACGTGCTGCGCCTGGAGTACAACGCGGGCGTGGCGCGGGTGGTGAGCCGCCGCAAGCTGCGTGGCTATGACCACCGCAATATAGGGCAGCTGCAGAAGGCCCACGCGTTAGAAATGGGGGTGAGAACGTACAAGCGGCGGTTGGCTAAGGCCCGTTTGCATGTTGAGCAGGTGCTAGGGCTGTGACTTCCAAAGCGGTTAACCGTGTATTCCGCGTGACCGTTTTGGAAGGCAGGAAGCCTAAGACGTTTTCTATGGTGGTGCCTGCCAGCACTACCAAGAAGGCAGCAAGAACAAGCGTTATCGCCCGCTTTGGGGCGCATCGAGTGGTAAGCGTGAAATAACGCTAGCACGCTATAACGCAGCAAATGGCAATGAGCGTTGGCGCGCTATTCAGAACCGACAGTAGGAGGGCATGCAATGCCTAATCTCGATCAGCCCCGGTTAGTGACCGGGCATGCCGTTAGCCCCAACGGGCGCGGTGACATGGGCCAAGCGGTTATCGCTCACGGGCCGTACTCCCCAGGTGGTGCCCAAAACCATTACCTCATTGGTGTGGGCGCTGACTGTGAGATGATGAGCGGTGGCGCTCAGGTGCTGGGGTGTATCAGCTTTCAGGACGGCAACCCGCAGGAGGTTGGGCCTAACGGTGTGAGCATAGAAGCGTTGCTGGCGGTGTGTGCTGACCGCCTTGAGCGTTTTTAAGATGGGCCGCATGCGAACCTCTATAACGCTGAGGCGCTGCTAGGGATTGAGCGGGCGTTAGAGGCGCTCAAGGATCGTGTGAGGGAGCGTGATGCTTACATCTGAAAACGCCACTCACCTATTAGAGTGTTACCACTGCTGCCGATGGGTGAAGCGTTATCACATGCGTTGTCACGTCTTGAAGGAAATGCCGGATGGTCGCTTAAAGCTAAAGGTGTTTGGTGACCGGAATTGGAGGGATATGGAGCATAAGTCACGCATTCGCTACGTTCCGGCGAATCGAGTAACCCCTATCACTAATTAGAGCGCTATAACGCTAGCGTGATATAACGCAATAACGCAACGGCTCAGCCCGGCGCATTGACCCCCGAGCGGGGGCGTTGCTGTCTCGGAGTTTGAGCCAATGCCTAAAACCCTCGCTGTTCCCCTCTCTGATGCTGCGATTAAGCGGCACCTACCTGACCCTGATATTTTCCAGTTGCGCGACCCGCGCTACCCGGTGCGGGTGCGCTTTCATGCTTCCCGTGAGCGTGCCAGCTGGTACGTGGTGCGCTACGCGGGTGGGCGTGGCCATTGGCATCGGGTGGGCAATTACCCGGAGTTGACGACCCGCGCCCTGCTGGCGCGGTTGCCTGAGTTGGAGGCCAAGCTGGCGCTTGATCCGGCGGGGCCGGTGGGCGTCGATGCGTGGGAAACCGTGGCTGACCTGCTGTGTTGGTATCGTGACCGTTCGGCGTCTCATGGCCGGTTATCCGCTACTCGAAAATCATCGATCAAAACCGCCGTTAATCGGCACCTATTGCCCCTGTTCGGTGCCCAGCCGTTGGCAGGCATTACCCCGGCGTGTATCGACAGTGGCTTGGTGTGGCCGCTGCAAGAGCATTATTCCGTTGCTTACGTTCGTTTGATATTTGGCGTGATCAAAGCCGCGTTTAAGCAAGCCCGTAAGCTGAACCTGCTGGATACTGACCCCTTCGCAGGCGTGAATGTGGGTGATTTCATCGACGCGAAAACCCCAGCTAAGGCGGGGGCGCTAACCGCTGCCGATGTGCCCGATCTGATAAGCGCCTTGCGTTCGTGCGAACCGCCGGGGTGTTTCCTGCTGTTGTTGATGCTGCTGTTTGGCACCCGCATAGGGGAAACGCGTTTAGCGAAGTGGCCTCAGTTCGATCTGGAAGCGCGCACCTGGACTATCCCTACCGACAACACAAAATCAAAGCGACAACACCGCCTGCCGTTAACGCCCATGGCCGTGACGCTGCTAACCCGTTACCGCGCTTATCAGCAGGCGAACGGTTACCGGGGCGTGTATCTGTTCCCTGGTGCATCCAAAGGAAAGCCGCTATCCCGTTCAGCCGTGTTTGATTTGGTGGTGAGTGCCAGCGGTGCGCGGTGGCATTCCCATGACCTGCGTAAGCTGGCCCGTACAACGTGGGCTGACCTCGGGGTCGAGTATCTGGCCGGTGAGTTGTTGCTGAACCATGCGCTATCGAAGCTCGACCGTACCTACATTCATACCTACGCTGAGCGGCAGATTCTCGATGCGTTGGAGCGCTGGCATACCTGGCTATGTGAGCGCGGTTTTAGCGTGTTTCTGACCGAGACAGAACCAAGATTGTCGTTTTATCACAACAGCGACCAGCCCCAGTGGTGGCAAGGGGTGGCGGGGTAATGAGCAAACCTATCTGTTAAGAGTATCCAGCACGTGCCGTGATGGTGGTTGGCATGCTGGTGTGTAACACTCTTGAGGGGCATTTAACACGCTAAGTGTTGCATCCGGTGGCACTTTGATCTATCGTTTATGGCATGTGGGGTATTTCCGTTCCCTTAGCCCCGCAGCAAGCCCTTTAATGTTCCGTGTTTAGACATGCCGCCCCTCACCGGGCGGTTTTTTTATGTCTGCGATTTGGTGATTGCTTATGAAAGTCGACGCTGGCCGTGTGATTGCGTACGTGGGCGGCAGTGGCGTGTCTGCTGTGTCGCAAACGTCTAAGGCCAGCGCGGCCGCCGTCATGGATATTTCACCCTCGCCCGGCGAGGTGGTGTCGCTACTGAATGCGCCATGGTTTGAGATGGGAGGCGTTCACGTGGTGACGGCTGATGTGGTGAGCGTTGGCGGTCTGGTGTTCGTCGGGCTGCGCTTGGCGTTCGATATTTGGAAGCATTTTGACAACCGCCGGAGAGAGCGCAATGGCCAACAAGAGAGCGATTAGCGCCGGAGTGGGCGCAGTAATGGCGATAGCGGCGGGCATCATCGTGCCGTTCGAGGGCACCAAGCTGGAGAGCTACCGCGACGCGGTAGGCGTGTGGACGGTATGCACCGGGCACACGGCCACGGCAGCCCCAGGCCAAACGCTCACCCCGGCAGAGTGTGACGCGTTGCTAGAGCAGGACATGCGCGAGGCGCTGAGCGCGGTGGATCGCATCATTACCGCGCCCCTTCCCGATGATACCCGCGCCGCGTTCGTTTCGTTCACGTTCAACGTGGGCGCGGGCAACCTGCAGCGTTCGACGCTGGCCCGGCTGGCGAATGCTGGGGAGCTTGAGGCTGCATGCAATGAGTTGTCCCGCTGGGTGTATGCCGGTGGTGAGCGGTTGCGCGGGCTGGCAAGACGCCGCGCCGTTGAGCGTGATGTGTGTTTAGAGGGGGTGCGGGATGCTGAGCAGGCTGCTAACGAAGCTGATTCCGTGGGCGCTGGTGATAGCGCTGGTCGCTGGCATTGGTTTGATGTGGCGACTCAGTGGGTTACAGGCTGAGTTAGAGCAGACCCAGCAGCAGCACGCGAAAGCACAAGCCGCGCTTGATGTGACCGCCGCGACGTTGGCGGTGCAGGTAGAGCGTAACCGGCTGTTAGTTGAAGCGTTAGATGTGCGCGAACGTGAATTAAACGACGGCGCGCAGCGCATCGACCGACTGCGCGCCCAGGCCGAAGCCATGGGGGTGAACGATGCGGATTCAGATTCTAGGGCGTGGGCTGGCCAGCCTGTGCCTATCGGCGTTGCTGATTGGGTGCGCCGCCTCACCCGCCCCGACACCAGCGGAGCCGACACCCCAAGCGCTGCCGTGGTTCCTGACTGAGCCACGCCCCGCACCCGTTCGAGAGATCCACACCAACCGCGACCTGCTGCAGCTGCTAGCCGACTACGAAGCCCTGCGCATCCGCTTCAATGCCGACCGCCGCGCCGTCGCGTTGATCTTCCGCAACCGGCAGGCCGAGTAATGCACCAACGCGGTGCAGAAAAATAAAAAGGTACTCCCGACCCCACCCCCTAGAGTACGGGGGGAATCAGTCGCGGAATTTGCGTATGTACGAGTTTTTTCTGGGGGGAGGTTGTTGTTTTGTCTAAGAACGATAACGTCGTCCAGCTTCACCCCGGCTGGCTGAACAAAAAGGATATGGCCGCTAGCCTCAGAATATCCGTGCAAGCCTTTGATAAATGGGGTGTTGAGCCTGTGGCACGGCAGGGCCGTTCTGTTTACTTTGATGCCCGCGCCGTGCTGGAGCATCGGCTGGCAGAGATTGCAGCGAAGCACCAACCCAACGCAACTGATGACGGCGAAGAGATAGACCACAACATCGAGTACAAAATTGACGTTGAGCGCCGCCGATTGTTGGCCGCTCAGTCAGAGGGGCAAGAGCAGAAAAACGCGGAGAAAGCCAAGCGCTTAATTGATGCGGGATTTGCCACGTTCGCGCTTTCTCGCATGGCGGCAGAGATTGCCACCGTGCTAGACACCCTGCCGTTAACCATGAAACGGAAACACCCCGACCTAGAAACCCGCCATCTTGAGACACTGATGCGCGAGCTGGCGAAGGCGCGGAATCAGGCAGCGGGGTTAGATGACCGCCTGCCTGGATTCCTAGATGAATTTATCGCCGCCAACAACTGAGCAGCTAGAAGAGCTGGCCAAGGCGGTGCGCCTTGGTTTGGCGGCCTTACACCGCCCGCCACCCATGACCACCGTGGAATGGGCCAACGAACACTTTTACCTGTCGTCGGAATCGAGCTACCACGAAGGCCGGTGGGAAACCCTGCCGTTTCAGGTCGCCATTCTGAACGCGATGGGTAACGACGAGATCCGCAAGGTCAATATCGTCAAGTCGGCCCGCCTTGGTTACACCAAGATGATGTTGGCCGCGATTGGGTATCTGCTGGAGCATAAGAAACGTAACTGTCTGACGTTCTCGCCCACCGACGACGACCGGGACAAGTTCAGCAAAACCCACGTTAAAACCATGATCCGTGACATTCCGGTGGTGCTGGCGCTGGCACCCTGGCACGGCAAGAAACACACGGACAACACCACCGCCGCCAAGCGCTTCGCCAACGGCAAGCAGCTGTTTATGCACGGTGGTAAGGCGGCTCGCAACTACCGCGAGATAAGCGCCGATGGCGTTTTTTACGACGAGCTATCTGGTTTTGATAGCGACATCGAGCGCGAAGGTACGCCTACCACGTTGGGCGACAAGCGCCTTGAAGGCGCGACGTTTCCCAAGTCGGTGCGCGGCTCGACGCCCAAGCTGGCCGGGTCGTGTCAGATAACCCTTGCCGCTGAGGAGTCGCCCCACCTACTGCGCTGCAACGTGCCTTGCCCACATTGCGGTGAAGAGCAGGTGTTGAAGTGGGGAGGCAAAGACGAGCCCTACGGGTTCAAGTGGGACAAGGGGGACGCGGAAAGCGCGTTCTACCTGTGTGAGCATAACGGCTGTGTGATCCGTCAACATGAGCTGCATGACGAAAACCGTACGCACAGCATCGCCCAGGCCCGCTACGTCTGTGAGAAAACCGGTATTTGGACGCGGGACGGCATCGACTTTTTCGATAAAGACGACCAGCCGATACCCACCCCGCGCACCGTGTCATTTCATATCTGGACCGCCTACAGCCCGCTCACCACCTGGTCGCAAATCGTTTACGACTTCCTCGACGCCAAAGGCGACGCCACCAAGCTCAAGACGTTTGTTAATACGACGTTGGGCGAAACGTGGGAAGACGAGTACGGCGAAAAGCTGGACTGGGAATTGCTCTACGGCAGGCGCGAGGTTTACGCCCAGGTGCCCAACCGCGCCGTGGGGCTGTTTGGCGGCATCGACACCCAAGACGACCGTTACGAGGGCCGCGTATGGGCGGTGGGCGCTGGCCAAGAAATGTGGCTGGTGGATCGCTGGATACTCTACGGCGACCCGGCAGGCGCGGAGCTGCTGAAAAAAGTGGGCGAGCGCCTGCACCGCACGTACACCCGCGAAGATGGCGGCGTGATGAGCGTCATTCGCTGGGGTTGGGACTCGGGCGGCAGCTACACCGACGAGGTTTACAGCCAGTCGAAAAAGCACGGCCTGATGTGGGTGGTGCCCGTGAGGGGGGCCAACGACTACGGCAAGCCCATTGCTAACTTTCCGCGCAAGAAGCATAGAGGCGTTTACCTCACTGAGGTAGGCACCAATAACGCCAAAGAGCTGATTTATAACCGTCTGAAAATCCAGCCACAACCCGGCGTGCCGGTCGAGGGCTGTATTCACTTTCCCGCTAACGACGAGTTGTGTGACGAGGACGAGCTAAAGCAGCTCACCGCCGAGGTGAAGCTACCCCGTGTGGTGAAAGGCCAGCGCAAATATCTATGGGATTCCGGCGGGCGCCGAAACGAAGCGCTTGATTGCTTGGTGTACGCCTTGGCGGCGCTCTACGTGTCGATGCAGCGCTTTGGCTTTGACCCCAACCAACAGCCGGTCATGGCCACCCCGCCACCGGATAAAACACCGCCACCCGCCCCCGCCCAGGCACAAGCCCCGGCAGCGGGTGGCGGCTGGCTGCAAACTCAAGGAGGCAGCTGGTTATGAGCTACACCGCCCAGCAGATGCTTGATTTTTACATTCAGGCAGAGCGCGACGTTTTAGAGGGCCGCACGGTTACCCAAAATGGCAGAACGCTCACCATGGTAGACCTGCCCGCCATACGCCAAGGGCGGCAAGAGTGGGAGCGTAAGCTGGCGCTAGAGCGTAGCCGTGGCGCATCCGGTGGCCCTGGCTTTGTGAGGTTCCTATGAAAAACTGGATCGACAAAGCCCTAGAGCCGTTCGCCCCCGGTCGCGTGGCTCAGCGCTTAGCCGCCCGGCAAATGATCTACGCCTATGAAGCTGCCGCCCCTAGCCGATTGCACAAGGCCAAGGGCGAAGCCAAAAGCGCGGACATGGCGGTTCAGCTGGCCGGGCGCTCACTGCGTGAGCAGGCCCGCTATCTGGATGAAAACCATGATTTAGTCACGGGTATTCTGGACCGTCTGGAAGAGCGCGTTGTGGGTGCGGATGGCATCGGCATTGAGCCGATACCGTTAGACCGTTCGGGCAACCGCCTGAACGAGTTGGCCGCGCAAATTAAAACGTGGTGGGCCGAGTGGTCGCTGCACCCGGAAACCACCGGCGAGCTAACCCGCCCGCAAATGGAGCGCTTGGTCTGCCGTAGCTGGCTGCGTGATGGTGAGGTTTTAGCCCAAGAGCTGCGTGGGCGTATCCCTAGCTATCAGTACCTAACGGCCACGCCCTACGCGTTAGAGCTGCTAGAAGCGGATTACCTTCCACTAGATGCAGACGACCCAAAGCGGGGCATCTTTGCCGGGATCGAGCGCAACGAATGGCGGCGCGTGCGGGCCTACCACATTTACAAAAGCCACCCCGGCGACATGCGCGGCTGGCTGTTGAATACCAAGCGCGTCGAAGCGGAGCGAATGATTCACCTCGCCCACCGCAAGCGCCTACAGCAGAGCCGGGGTATCACCATTTTGCACTCGGTGATTACCCGGCTAGCCGATCTAAAGGATTACGAAGAGTCAGAGCGCGTAGCGGCCCGCATTGCGGCAGCGATGACGATGTATATCAAGAAAGGCGACCCGGCCACATTCACCGACCCCACTCAGGCGGGCAACAACAGCAGCAATAGCAACCTGCCCCCAGGTTCCCGGCAAATACCCATCGCGCCGGGAATGACGTTCGACGGCCTGTTGCCCGGTGAAGACGTGGGCATGATCGAATCGAACCGCCCTAACGCCCTGGTCGAAGGGTTCCGGGGCGCGATGATCAAAGCCGTTGCCGCCGGTACGCGGGGCGGGGCGTCTACGTGGTCGCGGGATTACGACGGCACCTACAGCGCACAGCGCCAAGAGCTGGTGGAAGCCCAGCTTGGCTATGAACTGCTACAGGATGAGTTTATCGCCGGTTGGTGCCGTCGCGTCTACCGCAGCGCATTAAGCATGGCTGTATTGAACGGTGATATTGCCCTGCCGCCGGATCTGGACGAACGCACGCTCTACAACGCGTTTTACCTAGGTCCGGTAATGCCATGGATTAACCCGCAGCACGAAGCGCGCGCATGGGAAGAGTTGGTAGCCGCAGGCTTTGCCGATGAGGCCGAAGTAGCCCGCGCCCGTGGCCGTAACCCCCAAGAGCTGAAAAAGAGCCGTGAAGCGGAGATTAAAGAGAACCGCGAAAAAGGGCTGGTGTTCAGCTCAGACCCCTACCACGACCATTACGGGAGTAAAGAGAATGGATCACCTAACGCACCCCCTCAAGGCGCTGCCCGCCGCGCTAACCGGGAGCCTGTTATTGGCACCGAAAGCTAAAGCCACGCCGATTGATACAGTAAAAAAAGGCGACTGGTACAAAATTAATGCAAGCGGTAGTGGCATTGTTGAGATTGCGATTTATGACGAAATAGGAGAGGGGGCGCTTACTGCAAGAGACTTCAAAGCAGAGCTTGATGCCCTGAAAAACGTTTCACTAATCAAGCTATATATCCATAGCGGCGGTGGTGATGTTTTTCAAGGTACTGATATTTATAACCAGCTGATGAAACACCCGGCTCGAATTGAGGTGGAAATACTAGGCCTTGCAGCTTCTATGGCCTCGGTGATTGCGATGGTGGGTGATGTGATCATCATGCCTGAAAATGCATTCATGATGATCCATAAGCCTTGGGGAATGCAGGTTGGTAATGCTAATGACATGCGTGAATACGCGAAGCTGTTAGACCTGGTAGAAAACACATTTATTCCAGCCTATGCGTCCAAAACAGGAAAATCGGCAGATGAGCTTCATCAAATGCTGGCTGAAACAACCTGGCTTGACGGAGCGCAAGCGGTAGAGCATGGCTTTGCCGATCAACTTATGCAGCCATTGAAAATAGCTGCATCGCTAAGTTCAAAACGAATTGAGGAGTTTGACCAAATGCCTGAGAAGCTCAAAAACCTAATCGCACCGCGTGCGCAAAGCAATTCACAGCCTCCTGAAAATAGCAGTCCCCCGGCTAACCCGGCACCGGCCCCGGCTCCTTCTGGCGCTGCACCCACCGCGCCCGCTAACCCGGCACCGGCTAACCCGGTCCCGACGGCAGGCTACACCCGTGAGCAGTTCCAGCAGGAAGAGCAGCAGCGCCGCCAAGCGGTCGCCGCCGTGTTCGCCCCGTTTGGCACTACTCACGCAGCGCTGCAGCAAGAGTGCCTGAACGATTTTACGATTGATGCCGCCGCCGCTAAGGACAAGCTGCTGCAGGCATTGGGCAGTGGCACCACGCCCACCGCCCCGCCGCGCCCGGACGCGCACATTCACGCGGGCAACGGCAACATCGTGCGCGACGGCCTGCAAAACTCGCTAGCGGCCCGTGTGCAGCTGGAGACGCTGGAAAGCGACAACGCCTACGCGGGTATGTCGCTGCGTGAAATGGCGCGGGCGTATCTAGTCGATAACGGCGTTGGTATTGCCAGCTATCGCGGCGACGTCATGGGCATGGTGGGCGCGGCCTTCACCCACACCACGGGCGATTTTGGCAACATCCTGTCGGACGTGGCCCGCCGTCAAATGCTGCGCGGTTACGAAGAGGCAGAAGAGACGTTCCAGCGCTGGACGGCGCGCGGCTCGCTGCCCGACTTCCGCGAAATGGAGCGCGTCGACCTGACCTCGTTCCCCAGCCTACGCAAAGTGCGCGAGGGTGCGGAATACAAGTACGCCAGCGTGGGCGACCGCAAAGAGAAGATCGCCCTGGCCACCTACGGTGAGCTGCTGAGCATTACCCGGCAGATGATTATCAACGATGATCTCGGCGCGTTTACCCGCATCCCTCGCATGATGGGCCGCGCCGCGATTCGCACGGTGGGTGATCTTGTGTACGCCATTTTGGGAAGTAACCCGAAAATGAGCGATGGCAAAGCGCTCTTCCACGCTGACCACAATAACCAGCTCAGCGCTGGCGCGTTGTCGATTGCCCGCTACGACCAAGGCAAAACGATGATGCGCAAGCAGAAAGAGGGTAACGCGGTGCTCAACATTCGCCCCGCTTACCAACTGGTGCCGGTGGGCCTGGAGAGCACTGCTAAGGCGCTGCTGGCGGCTGAGTACGACCCTGCTATGGCTGAGGCCAAAGTACCCAACCCCGTGCGCAATTTGGTAGAGGTTATTTCCGATGCGCGCCTTGATGATCAAAGCGCATTAGATAGCTACCTAGTAGCGGACCCCAGCCAGCATGACACCATTGAGGTGGCTTACCTAGACGGCAACGATCAGCCCTACCTTGAGCAGCAGCAAGGCTTCACGGTAGATGGTGCGGTGTTCAAGGTGCGCATGGATGCAGGCGTTGCGCCTATGTCGTACCGCACCATCGTTAAGATGCCCGGCGCATAACCGCTAGGCCAATCCACCGCCCATAATCAGCCGCCTTGAGCGGTTTTTTTATGGGCGCTTGTTAACCCTTGGAGGTAAACCCCATGGCTAAGAATTTTGTGCAAAGCGGTTCCGCGCCTACGTTCATCGCCCCCGCTGGCGGCGTTTTGTCGGGCATCCCCGTAGCGATTAACGACCTAGTGGTCGTGCCGCTGGATGACGCCGCCGCCGGAGAGCCGTTCGTTGGTCACACGGGCGGCGTGTGGAACGTTCCTTGTGCTAACGGCCTCACTGCTGGCTCTAAAGTGGCTGTGCTGGCCGGTGAGCTGGTCGCCGATGGTACGGCAGGATCGACCCCGTGCGGCAAGCTAACGGCAGACGAGGCGAACGGCACTGCTGACTTCCTGTTGGTGCAGTAATGGCCAGCCGCTTTGCCCGCGCTACGGCGCGGGCTAACCGTGTCTTTATGGATCGTCTCACCGACGGCACCGCCACCTACACCCCCGTCAGCGGCCCCGCGCTGCTGGAAGTGCCGTATCAGCTGGATCTAAGCCACGAAGTCTACGACCAGGACCAAGTGGCCATGCGCGTGGCCACAATCCTGTTGCCTGTTGAGCGGGTGCCGGAATCCCGGCAGGGCGATACCGTCGCGCTGCCGGATCGCACGTGGCGGGTGCAGCAGGTGTTAGAGGACGATGGCCAGTGGCGGCGAGTGTGGGTGTCGTAGCGCCAAAGGGGGAGTTATGCCCAACCTGCAATTTGATGTGCGCGATCTGCAGGAGCTGAAACAGCAGTTCGACCCCAAAGACGTAGAAAAAGCGCTGAGCTGGGCGGTGAACGCCACCGCTCGCAAAGCGGCCACGCTGATTAGTCGGGAAACCCGGCAGCGTTACGATATTAGCGCGGGGGATATTCGCAAGCGCCTACGCATTCAGCGGTTAGACCGTGGCGATGGGCGGGCGATTCTCTACACCGGCAGGCGGTTACCGCTGGCGCAGTTCAAGCCCCGTGAGCGCTGGGTGACGGTGAGTTCCAAGCGGCGGGTACAAAGCGGCCCCCGTAAGGGCAGCATGGCGCGCCGTAGAGGCGTGACGGTGCGAGTGCGCAAGGATCGCGGGCGGCAGCTGGTGCAGGGTGGCTGGTTGGCCAAAAACCACATCTACCGCCGCAGCGACAAGGACGACAACAAAAGCACCCCGGAAATGCGCTTTGGCCCATCAGTCCCTGAAATGGTCGGTAACCAGCAGGTCATGGAAGCCGCGCAGGAGCTGGTGCGCGACGACCTACCCCAGCAGTTTAACGACCGGCTGAATTACATCCTCAACCGCAAAGCAGGCCTAACATGACCGACCCGGACATTATCGACGACCTGCTGGCGCGTTTGCGCGACAAATGCCCAGGCATGGCCACCGTACAAGAAGCGTGGTTTGCCGACCCCATCGACAACTTCGAAGCCCAAACCCCCGCCGCGCTGGCCTATTTTGCGGAGGATTCCGCCAAAGGCGATGCCCAGACCACGCGCCCAGTGCAGGAAGTGCGCCTGACCTACGGCATTTGGCTGGTGTGCAAGCGCAGCGAGTTCAAAGCCCAGCGCCAAGCACTGCGCGAGGCGCTGATGGGGCACGGCTTTAGCCCCCAGCACAACCCGATGCAGTACCGGGGTGGGCAAACGACCGACATTCGCGGCGAGCTGATCTGGTGGCGAGAGTTCTGGACCACCGACACCTGGCTGCGCAATTAGCCATCACCACCACCCAACACCCCGCCGCGTGCGGGTTTTTTTATGCCTGGAGGAAGCCCCATGCCCAATGCAGGAGGCCGCTACGAGATCCGTGGCGGCAAGCGCGTGCTCGTGCACAACACCCAGCCCGCGCCCGCAAAGCCCGCCACGGAGGCAAACACGCAACCCGCCGCGCCAGTGAAAACCGATGCAGCACCCAAGCCCGCTAAGGCAGCGGCCAAGCAAGAGGTAGATACCAATGAGTAAGCAATGGCGACGCCGCCTAGCCGTGGTGGCCGTAGAAACCCAGTACGGCGTAGCGCCGGACCCCGCCACCGCCACCATTCTAGAAGTGGTCATGCTGGACGCAGGCAACCCCTACGCAGGTAACACCGTCGAGCGTGAGCGCATGCGCTACGGCTTCGGCAACTTTGAGCAGATCAACACCGGCCCCAGCGTTGAACGCCAAATTCGCGTGCCGTTCTCCGGCTCCGGTACCGCTGGCGAGCCGCCCGCGTACTCCCCGCTATTGCGGGCCTGTGCGCTGTCGGAAACCATCGACAACACCACTGGTAGCGAAAGCGTCACCTACCAGCCCGTTTCTCAGGGCATGGATAGCGTCACAATCTGGTGGTACGAAGATGGCCAAGTGCAAGAGATTAGGGGCGCTCGTGGCACCTACGAGGTTGGCGCGGATGCCCAAAGCCTTCCGTACTGGCAGTTCAACCTCACCGGCCTTTACAGCCGCCCCCAAAACGCCCCCACTGTGCAGGGCGCAGAAAGCACCGTGGCCGGTGAGGTTCCGATCAACAAACAGAACAGCACGTTTACCCTGTTCGGCTACCCGGCGCGCCTGCAAGCGTTTAGCCAAAACGCAGGCAACCAAGTGGAATACCGCAATCTCGTCGGCTACGAAGGCGTTCACATCACCGACCGCCGCGTAACGGGCAACATCACCATCGAAGCCCCCGCGCTGGCCGACTTCAACGCCTTCGAGAAAGTCGAAAGCCACCAGGGCGTGACCTTGGGCGCAGTCGCGCTCACTCACGGCACCACCCCCGGCAACATCATCAAAGCCGAAGGGCTGCAGGCGCAGGCCGCGAACATCACGCCCAGCGACAACCAAGGCATCATGCACTACGGCATGGAAATCCGTTACCTACCCACCGGCAGCAACGACGACGACGTGAAATACGTCTTCACCTAACCCAACCAACCAGCCACACCACGCCGTCCAATGGGCGGCGTGTTTGTTCTACCCCTACCCATTTCAAGGAAAACACCATGTCATTAGTGCTGAAAAAGATCCCCACCACCACCGTGGATGTACCTGTTCAAGTGCCGGGCGAAGAGAAGCCCTCCACCATCCAAGCCACGTGGAAGCTGCACGACTGGGATACCTACCGCGCCACGGTCGAAGCGCAACAGAAGGGAGAGAAACACGACGAAGAGTTGCTCGACGATCTGGAAAGCGTGAGCGGCATCAAGGACGAAAACGGCAACGACATGCCGTTCAACAAAGAGCTGGTAGAACAGCTCATGCAAACCACCTACATTCGCCGCCCGCTGATCCTCTCCTGGTTCGCTGCCCAAGAAGGCCGCAGCCAGGCCGCTGCAAAAAACTAAGCGGCGCTGGCCAGTGGTGGGCGGGTGCCCGGTCGATTAAAGACCACACCGAGGAAGACGCCAAGGCGTGGGGCATCCAGCGCAACAAGCCCCGCGCTCCCGCGCCGGAAACCTACGGCGTATGGGAGGAACACTGGCCAGCGCTGGAGCTGTTTCTGGCCATGCGCACCCAGTGGCGCGTGGTCGCAGGCATGGGCGGTGCCCATCACCAGGGGATTGACTACACCGCCCTCTACGGACACCCCAAATTTGCCCGGCTGGGGTTCGATGAACAGGATGCCCTGCTGGCGCAGGTGCAGCACATAGAAGCGGGCGCGCTCGACGCCCTGAACGAACACCACGCCCTGGCACAGCAGGAGGCCGAAGAGCAGCAGCGAATCACCCAGGCCATCGACGCCCGCGCCGAGCTGAGCTATCAGCTGGAATGCCAGCAGCGTATCAACGCGCAGGAGCTGATGAACGTGCAGCACCTGCCCGCTGGGTATGGGGATGGGGCGTTTGTGGCGTAGCCAATGCAGGCCAAGTGCGCTAAGTTGCCTTTTGGTTCAGTGAGAGGTGAAGGGCAATGGTGCAAATATTAATACTTGTGGTGCTGGTCATTATCGCGGTGATCTTGGCGCCTTGGCTGTTGGGTGTCGCTTTAGCGTTGGCGGCTGTTTATGGCCTGCACTTGGTTATTTTTGGCGGTTTGATGGCGTTAGTTGTAGCTGTTGGGTCAGTGTGGATGCTTGTTTCAGCCGTGAGTAATTCTAAAGCGGCGAATCAGGAAGCCGCGCCGATAGCGGGCGGTAGGGTGGTATGCAGAAGCTGCCAAGCGGAGGTATCAGACCGACGCAAAACGTGTGATAACTGTGGTAAGCCGATTTGAATACCATCAATTACGTAGGTTAGCGAAAGTGATCAAGCGATTATTGGCAATATCAGTGGTTCTTTTTAGTACAGCGCTGCCCGTGTATGGAGGGGTAACGTTCGTTGAGTATGAAGCTGCCACCGAAATGGCGAGAGACTTGGCAGCTAATTGCCGTAGAGAAATTCGTGGTGGTGGTGGTGCAGATCGCTGTGAAGTATTTCACCGTTATCTGGATGAACGTTATGAGCCTCTTTCGGATGCGTTTATGGAGAGGTTCCAGCGCGACGGTGATCAGGCGTTTTTAGGAGTAGATAACGTCCGCATGCAGCAACACATACGAAGTCAGGAGCGATTGACCCGCGATATTCATTATATTTCAGACCATTTTCAATACTAGAAATTCACGATAAGCCCGAGCCCGCCTAGTGCGGGCATTTTTTTTGCCCGTTATTTGAGGTGCCGCCATGTCCCGTGGACGCGAACATAAAACAGGGTTAATCATTACCGGCGACGCTAGCGGCGGCATTCGCGCAATACGGGCGACCGATAGCGAGCTGGGCAAGCTCAACCAGGGCTTTGACCGCGGCTCCCGCCGTAGCCGTCAGTTTAACCAAGACGTTAACGCCACTAGCCAAGGTTTGGCCGTGCTGCGCCGCGCCGCTGCGCCTATTGCCGGTGCTATTGCGGGCATGTTTGCGGCTAACTCGCTGCAAAACCAGATCAACTGGGGCGACCAGCTACAGAAAACCAACCTGCGGATTGGTGCCAGCACGGAAGCGCTGAGCCAGTACAACTACGTCGCCAGCCTCTCTGGCGTCGAGTTCAACCAGCTAACGACGGCATGGCAGCGCCAAACCCGCCGCATTGCCGAAGCCGCTGCAGGCACTGGTGTTGCGGTTGCGGCGCTGGATCGCCTCAACCTTAGTGCCCAAGAGCTGAACCAACTGGCCCCAGAAGACCAGTTCGAACGCATTGCGGAAGCCATGCAAGGCGTGGAAAACAGCAGTGAGCGGGTGCGCCTTGCACAGCAGCTTTGGGATAGTGAAGGCGTGAAACTGGTGCAGATCGTCAACAGCGGCACTGATGCCATTGCTGCCATGCGCGCGGAGGCTGACGCGCTGGGCCTAACGATCAGTCAAGACACCGCCAACGCCATGGCAAGCTATAACGATGAAGTCGATCGCCTAAAGTTTGCCGCGCAAGGTGTCAGCCAAACACTGCTTTCTGAGCTAGTGCCTGCGATTACGGCAGGGCTACAAAACGTCAATGCGTTTATCCAAGAGGTTGGCGGAGCAGAGGTGGTGGTTGGCCACCTCACCGATGGCGCTCAAGTGCTTGCCGCACTGCTGGCAGGCCGCTACGCGGGCGCGTTTGCCACCGCTACGGCGGCAAAACTGGCGGCTACCCAGCAGTCTATCGCCTATCAAATGGCGCTGGCGCGCATGGCGGGCGTTAGTACGACTGTGGTCGCCAGCCAAACCGCGTTAGCCGCTTCAGTCCGTGGTGTTTCTGGGGCGTTAACGTTAGTGGGTGGGCCAGCTGGCGCAGCTGTGATAGCGGTTGGCTCATTGTTCTATTTCCGCGAAGAACTTGGCTTTGTCGATGCAGCAGCAAAAAACGCAACTATTGCACTGGATGATAATAGCGCCGCTATACGTGACGGTTCTGCCGCTGCCCTGGATGCCACGTACGACAACCTAATTAACTCTCTTGAGGCTGTTTCGCTGCAGGCTCAAGAAGCCATGGCGCAGCTAACAGAACTGGAAGCTCGCCAAGCATTCTATGAAAACTCACACCAAGGCATGGCAGATAGTGTGTCTGGTGCAGTGGATCAACAAACAGAAGCGTTGGCAGACCTGTGGGCTCGTCAAGTCGAGCTGCAAACAGCTATACGCAAAAACCGAGAAGCGAGAGAGCAGGCCACTAGCGCCGACCGCGCAGGTGCTCAGGCGCTTGAAGACATAGTAGTCACTGCGGATGCTGCCAGTGCATCCACCAACACCGCCGCCGCCGCATCCCGTGACGCCGCCAAACAAACCACCACCCTCGCCAACAGCTACGAAAACCTGCTAGACCGCATTCAGCCCAACCGCCGCGCCGCGCGGCAGTACGCGCAGGACGTGGGCACGCTGAATTTGGCCCTGGCCACGGGCCGCATCAATGCCGTGCAGTACATGCAGGCCATGGGCATGCTGCAGGAGTCGTTTCAAGCAGCGCAGCGGGAAGCAGAAAACACCGCCACCGCCTCAGAAGACGCCAGCCAGCGCATCGCCAACAGCTTCCTTAGCTGGGAAACCGTCGCGGATAACACCCTGCGCCGTATTGATGATTCCGGCCAAAGCCTGTGGCTAGGCTTGATCGACGGTTCTGAAAGCGCGCTGGATACCGTCAAACGCGGTTTCCAGCAAACGCTGGCAGAAATCGCTCACATGCTCACTACCCAGCGCCTGACTTTCCATGTGGCGGGCATGATGGGGCTGGATACCGCCGGCATGCCCGGTGGGGGTGGCGGCGGCTTCAACCTCAGCTCGCTAGGCTCGCTCTACACCGGCGCTACCAATCTCCCCTATATAGGCGATGCCATTAGTAGCGCCGGTAGTGCGCTAGGTTTTGGCGGTTCAAGTGCTGCAGCGGGTGGTTTGTACGCCAATGCGCTCACGGGCAGCGCGGCAGCGGGCGGCTTGTACGCGGGCGCGTCAACGGGCGCTGCCGTGGGTGGCCTTTACGGCAATGCCCTAACTGGTGCGGCAACCACCGCCTCCGGCGGCTTTATGAGCGCTGCCAGCGCCGCAATGCCGTGGCTAGCAGGTGGGGCGCTGGTTGATAACGTGCTCGGGCTGGGCATCGTTGACGGCATCGTGGGCGGAATTAGCGGCCTGTTCGGTGGCCGCAAAACCGCCCCTAAATTCGAGCTAGCTACCGTAGGGCAGGACGTAGACCCCACCCGGCACGGGCTGTTTGAGAACTATGGAGAGGGCGTCTACAGCCGTGGCGCGCTGGGCACCGTAGGGTTTTATGACCCTAACACTGCCCGTTTGGAAGAAACGTTCGACGGCTTCGATAACGCCAAGGCGTTTTTAGACGGCATCACCGCGCTAGATAACGCCCTGGTGGGGGCAGCCGCCAACCTAGATAACGGCGCAGAGAAAACGCAGGCCATGGCCAGCGCCGCCCAGGCTGTGCGCTTGAACGCCAGCGACGCCGCCGGGATCGCTAACCAGCTCGCTACGCGCACGTTGGCTGTCGTTGACGTTATCGACGGTGATTTTTCCGCCGCCTTGCGCGGTCTGGGGCTGGATGCCGAGCAAATCACCGGGCGCGTGGTGCAGGCCGCTAACGCGATGCAACTCCTCGACAGCAATAGCGCTCGCCTCAACCTGCAATTCGACGCCAGCGCAGAAGGAGCGCTCAATGCCGCCGCCGGCTTGTCTGACTACGTCGGCGGGCTGGATAACATCGCTGCCGTGAATCAGGCGTATTACAACGCCGCGTTCACCGAAACCGAGCGCCTAAGCAACGCCCAGTTAGATCTCTACAGCTCGCTATCCAACGTCACGGATGAAGTGCCGACCACTGTTGCGGGCCTGCGTACCCTAGTCGAAGCGCAAGACCTTAATACAGAGGCCGGAGGTCAACTAGCGTATCAGCTGATGCAGCTTGCCCCGGCGTTGCGCGAAACCAACGCGGCGGTACGCCAAGCGATTGAGCAGGCGTATCAGAGCGAGCTAGGCCGTGCGCCGGATACTGCTGGCCTTGAGTATTGGTTTGATCGGGTAGCCTCTGGTTCACTGACGCTTGATGGCGCTCTATGGAACATTGCGAACTCTGCGGAAGCGGCTAGCGTTGCTGCCATCGGTGGCGCGGATGCAATGCGTGAGCGCACTCAGTTAGAGCTGCAGCTACTACGCGTGCAAGGGAATGCCAACGCACTGCGTGATTATGAGTTATCTCAACTAGCAGAAAGCAATCGCCCCCTGCAAGAGCGCATCTGGGCCATTGAGGACGAGCGCGCCGCAATGCAAGAAGCGGAGCGCGCACAACAAGAGCGCATCCGTGCGTTAGAGCAAGAAGCGCGGACCATGATGAGCGCCGGGCAGAACATCCGCCAGTTTGTCGAGTCGCTGCAGAATACCGGCGGCGCGGGCGTCTCACCCGAAACGGCGTATCAGAATGCTGAAGAGTCATTCCTGGCCGCCATCTCAACGATCTACACCAGCGATGATAGCGCGCTGGTACAGGACACGATCAGCGGTATTACCGGCATCGCTCAGCAGTATTTGAACGCTGCCGAGGCATACGGTGCCAGCGGGAATATC
>CEQR01000313.1_pt1 | contig 41238 bp, 38 predicted proteins | sample 530901 | NCBI WGS metagenome assembly CEQR01 (sample SAMEA2621085, study PRJEB7988) | marine metagenome | isolation source: saline water (ENVO:00002010), including | reverse complement strand
AGACTTGAGTTTACCGCAACAGCTACTGGATATGGTAATAGCGTAATAGGAGTAGCCTCTGAAAATATTGGTAGCATAATAGGAGTATCCACTGCAGATATTGATAAAGTAATAGGCGTGTAGTAATTCAAAAAAATTAACTATCTTTGTTTTACTAATTAATAAAATATAATATAATGAAAAATTTAACTCAAGAAGAATTAAAATCAGTACAAGACATTCACAACCAATACACTAAGGCTAAAATAGACTTAGGGGATCATGTCTTACAAAGAAGATCGTTGTTAGAAAACATCGATAGATTAAAAGAAGAATTTGCTGTAGTAGAAAAAAAATTAATTACAAAGTACGGTAAAGATTCTGTTATTGATTTAGTTTCAGGAGAAGTAAGATCAGCTGAAGAAGCAGACAAAGTAAAAGAAAACTTAACAAAAGCCTAATGTCAAAAATAAGTAACCAATCCGCATATCCTGCCTTAAATAATCCTCACTTAGATGACTATTTAGTTATCACGGATTATGATAATAAATTAAAAACAAAAACTGTTACTTTAAATACAGTTAAAAATTTATTTCAGGTAAGTTATAATGATGTTACTATTGAGGTTAGTGCAGCTGAAATGAAAGCTTTATTAGGTTCTCCAAAAACTTTAATCGCTGCGCCAGGTGCAGGTAAAGTATTAGAAGTGTTTAGTATTTTTGTATACCTAGATGCAGGAACAACTGCTTTTGACTTCGGAGACCCTGTTCAAGTTTTACAAGGAGTAGCGCAATGGGCGAATATACCAACCTCACTTTTAAATAATGTAGTGGACGATGCAGGTCATTTTCAAAAAGACGTTGTATCATGTCCTATAAATACTGCGATTACATTGCAAGCTCAAAATTCAAACGCAACTGTAGGAAACGGTGTTGTAAAAATTAATATCCGCTACAGAACATTAGATTTACAAACATTCTAAAATGGTTATTAGAAAAATTTCTATCGGTGCTGATTATAAATCAGGCGCAATGCATTATATAGTTGGTCAAGAAGTTTTAGGAGGAAGTTATAAAATTCATTTAATACAACATGATGAGAAGGGTCAATCTTATCAAATCTGGGTTGATAAAAAATCAGAGATATTATTATGGAAAGAGTTTAAAACCACCTTACCTATTTCGCTTGAGTATAATATAAATTTCTAATGAAATCTCCCCATTCATTTATTGTTAAACCTATTGGTAACAGAAGGTATGATAATATAAAAAAAATTGGAAACATAGATTTTATAACTAGTACCTCAGAAGAGGATTACACAGTATCTAATAGATATGCAAAAGTTGTAGAAACACCAATAAATTACAAGGGAGAAGTTAAAAAAGGAGACACACTTTTAGTACACCACAACGTCTTTAAATTTTATAATGACATGTATGGTAAAAGAAAAAGCGGTAAAAGTTTTTTTAAAGAAGATTTGTTCTTTATTGATCCTGATCAGTTTTTTTTGTTTAAAAGAGCTGACAAGTGGCATGGGTATGGTAAATATTGTTTTGTAAAACCTGGGAAGGTAAGAGATAGTTTTTTAAAAAAATCAGGAACTGTTGAGCCTTTAATCGGAACTTTAATTCACTCTAATGCTCAACTAAAAAAGAAAGGATTGAAAGAAGGGGATGTAGTTTCTTATCAACCAGATTCTGAATATGCATTCAAGGTAGATGGAGAGACTTTATACAGGATGTTTACTAACAATATAACTCTTAAATTAAATGGATAGTAAAAGTATAAAACTACAAATTATAAGCGCAGGGGAACAAGCTGTAAGCCAACTTATTAAAGTTGCAAAGGAAGATATAATTAAATATGACAAAGATGATGAGTTGGCGGCAGACAGATTAAAGAACGCTGCAGCAACCAAAAAACTAGCTATATTTGATGCTTTTGAAATTTTACAAAGAATTGAAGAAGAAAAAGATTTATTGAATGGAGTAGACAAAACAACAACTAACACCCCTAAAGGATTTGCAGAATCAAGATCAAAATAAATTATATCGATTAGCAAACAAACAAGTTCCTAAGTCTGTTATAGCTACAAAGAATAGAGCTAAAAGCTGGCAGTATGGGTATAATGAAAAATACAACATTGTTGTTATATCTAAAAACGGAACTATAGGAGATATATATAATATTAATAACCTACTTATTGCACTTCCCGCAACACCTAAATTAAAATCTGAAAAAAAGAAAAAAGACCAGTACTGGGAATCTTTTATTGTACCTAAAGAAATAAAAAAACTACAAACCATATTTCACTGGCATCAAACACCACCTCATTTTAAATCTAAATGGGTAGACTTTATAGAGAAAGAATTTGATAAAAGAGAGCAAGGACATTGGTTTTTAAACAACGGAACGCCTACATATGTAACAGGAACACATTATATGTATTTGCAGTGGACAAAAATAGACGTTGGGCATCCAGATTTTAGAGAAGCAAATAGAATTTTTTATTTGTTCTGGGAGGCGTGTAAGGCGGATGTAAGAAGTTTTGGTATGTGTTATTTAAAAATAAGACGTTCAGGCTTTTCATTTATGAGTTCTTGCGAAGGAGTGAATCAAGCAACAATAACGAAAGATGCACGTGTCGGTATCCTTTCTAAAACAGGAGCTGATGCAAAAAAAATGTTTACTGATAAAGTTGTTCCTATTTCTAATAATTACCCATTCTTTTTTAAACCTATTCAGGATGGTATGGATAAACCAAAAACTGAATTAGCTTATCGTGTACCTGCTTCTAAGATTACTAAAAAGAATATGTATGTTACTGATGAAAAAGACTTAGAGGGTTTAGATACAACTATAGATTGGAAAAATACTTCAGACAACTCTTATGACGGTGAAAAATTACAATACCTTTTACATGATGAAAGTGGTAAATGGGAAAGACCAGAAAATATATTAAACAACTGGCGTGTTACTAAAACATGTTTACGTTTAGGTAGTAAGATTATAGGTAAATGCATGATGGGTTCTACCTCTAACGCTTTAGATAAAGGAGGCGCAAACTTTAAAAAACTTTACGAAGATTCAGACTGTTTAAAAAGAAATCAAAATGGTCAGACTAAATCTGGATTATATAATTTATTTATACCGATGGAATGGAATTTCGAAGGGTATATAGATAAATATGGAATGCCTGTTTTATATACACCTACAGAACCAATCGAAGGTATCGATGGAGAAATGATAAAAATAGGAGCAATAGATTATTGGAAGAACGAAGTAGAGTCTTTATCTCAAGACGCAGATGCTTTAAATGAATTTTACAGACAGTTTCCTCGAACTGAATCTCATGCTTTTAGAGATGAAAGCAAACAATCTTTGTTTAATTTAACAAAAATTTATCAGCAAATTGATTATAACGACTCTTTAATAAAAGAGCATTTTATTACTCAAGGATCATTTCATTGGCGTGATGGGGTTAAAGATTCTACGGTTGTGTGGAGTCCGAACAGAAATGGAAGATTTTTTGTAACTTGGCTACCAAGAAAAGATTTACAGAATAGAGTAGTAAATAGAAATGGAAGAAAGTATCCTGGCAATGAACATTTAGGATCTTTCGGATGTGACTCTTACGATATTTCTGGGGTGGTTGTAGGGAAAGGTTCTAACGGATCTTTACATGGTATGACTAAATTTAGTATGGAAGAAACACCTAACAATCATTTCTTTTTAGAATATATAGCTAGACCACAAACTGCGGAGATATTTTTTGAAGAAGTTTTAATGGCCTGCGTCTTTTATGGTATGCCAATATTAGCTGAAAATAACAAACCCCGTTTGTTGTATCATTTTAAAAATCGTGGCTATAGAGGATTTTGTATGAATAGAGTAGATAAAAAATTAAGTAAATTGTCAAAAACTGAACGTGAACTAGGAGGTATTCCTAATTCATCGGAAGACGTAAAACAATCACATGCTTCAGCCATTGAGTCATATATAGAAAAACATATAGGGCTTGATTTAACTGGAGAATATAGAGACAAAGAAGAAATGGGGGAGTTATATTTTCAAAGAACTTTAGAGGACTGGGCTAAATTCGATATAAGTAATCGAACTAAATTTGACGCATCAATTAGCTCTGGATTAGCTATAATGGCTAATCAGAAGCACTTATATACACCGACTAAAGAAAAATCAAAAATAAGCGTTAACTTTGCACGATACAACAACTCAAGCTCTTACAGTCAATTAATAAAGTAAATGAAAGAAGTAAAAATAAATATTAAGTCCGCTGTATTTCCAGATCAATTCGCATCCGATGCACAGAAAAAAACAGAAGAATTTGGATTACAGGTAGGGCAAGCTATACAATACGAGTGGTTTAGAAAAGACGGTGGGAGCTGTAGGTTTTATGACCAATGGACTGCTTTTAATAGATTAAGATTATACTCTAGAGGAGAGCAATCTATAGCAAAATACAAAAACGAATTAGCTGTAGATGGAGACTTAAGTTACTTAAATTTAGACTGGACTCCTATTTCTGTAATTCCTAAGTTTGTAGACATTGTTGTGAACGGAATGTCTGACAGGTTGTTTAAAGTAAAAGCGTATGCTCAAGACGCTATGTCTGCAGAAAAAAGAAACAAGTTTCAAAACATGATTGAAGGACAAATGATTGCTCGTCCTTTACTAAGTCAAATAACACAAGATTTTGGTGTGGATGTGTTTAGCGTACCTGAAGAAACATTACCTGCTGATGATCAAGAGCTGGAGCTTTACATGAATTTGAAATACAAACCAGCTATTGAAATTGCTGAAGAAGAAGCGATAAATACTTTATTGGCTGAAAATCATTACGAGGATTTGAGAAAAAGAGTTGACTTAGACTTAATGGTGTTAGGTGTAGGTATGACTAAACATCAGTTTTTATTAGGACAAGGGGTAACTCTGGATTATGTAGACCCAGCCAATGTAGTGTATAGCTACACAGAAGATCCTTATTTTAAAGATTGTTTTTATTGGGGGGAAATTAAAACTATTCCAATAACAGAGTTGGTAAAAATTGACCCAGATATCACCAACGAAGAAATGCAGGAAATTTCAAAATACAGTCAGTCGTGGTATGATTATTTTAATGTAGCGCAGATGTATGAAAACAGTATGTTTGCAAAAGACACCTGTACCTTATTATATTTTAATTACAAAACCACAAACACTTTTGTATATAAAAAGAAAGAAATAAGTGAAGGGGTATATAAGACGGTAGAAAAAGACGATCAATTTAATCCACCTGAAGATATGATGTCTGAAGGAAAATTTGAAAAAGTAGAAAAGAAGATTGACGTATGGTATGAGGGTATTATGGTTATGGGAACTAACATAATATTAAAATGGGAAATGATGGAGAATATGGTTAGGCCAAATTCTGCAAATCAATACGCATTACCTAATTATGTTGCTTGCGCTCCTAGAATGTATAAAGGAAATATAGAATCATTAGTAAGAAGAATGATTCCTTTTGCTGACTTGATACAAATGACTCATTTAAAAATTCAACAAGTAGTAGCAAGAGTTGTGCCAGATGGTGTGTTTATAGATGCGGATGGTCTTAATGAGGTTGATCTAGGAACAGGAAACGCTTATAATCCCGAAGATGCTTTAAGATTGTATTTTCAAACTGGTAGTGTTGTAGGAAGAAGTTACACGCAGGATGGTGAGTTTAATAACGCTAGAATTCCTATTTCTCAATTAACATCAAATAGCGGTCAAAGTAAAATGCAAATGTTAATAGGAAACTATAATCATTATTTAGATATGATTAGACAAGTGACTGGCTTAAACGAAGCAAGAGATGGGTCTACTCCAGATCCTAATTCATTAGTTGGGGTTCAAAAATTAGCTGCACTAAATTCAAACACTGCTACTAGACATATATTACAATCTAGCTTATATATTACTAAAACATTAGCCGAAGCTTTAGCTATTAGAACTGCAGATATTTTAGAGTATTCTGATTTTAAAGATGAGTTTGCTATGCAAATAGGAAAATATAATGTTGCAATTATAGAAGAAATTAAAAATTTATATCTACACGATTTTGGAATATTTATAGAGATGTCTCCAGATGAAGAAGAAAAAGCATTATTAGAACAAAATATACAAATGGCGTTATCTCAAAAAGATATTAGCTTAGAAGACGCTATTGATATAAGAGAAATACATAATCTAAAAATGGCTAATCAATTGCTAAAAGTTAAAAGAAAAGCTAAACAAGAGGCTGAGCAACAACAACAAATGCAGCAACAACAAATGCAGGCTCAAATGCAAATGCAGCAACAACAGGCCGCAGCTCAGGCAGAAATGCAAAGAACTCAAATGGAGTTGGAAGGTAAAATGCAATTAAAGCAAGCTGAGATTAGTATGGAAATAGAAAAACAGAAAAATGAAGCTACATTAAAATCTCAATTAATGGCGGAAGAGTTTCAGTATAACATGCAAATTAGAGGAATGGAGCAATCACAAATAGATGCTCGTGAACAAAACAGAGAAAAAGCGAAAGATAAAAGGATTAATCAACAATCTACGAATCAATCAAAAATGATTGAACAAAGAAAAAGAAACACTCCTTCTATAAATTTTGAGTCTAACGAGGACAGTTTAGATGGATTTGATTTAGCTGAATTCGACCCACGATAGCTTAAATTTATATTAAATTAAGTATTAACTTTGTAAAAAATTAAATAAAATGGAATTAAAAGTAAAAGAAGTAAAATTCGAAGAAGAAAAATCTGCTCAAGAAATTGAGGCACAATTATTAGATGATCACGCAAAAAAGCAAGAAGCTCAAGAAGTTACAGATGAGCCGAAAGCTGAAGAAAAAGAAAATGTTTCGACTGTAAAAGAAGAAACACCTGCTCCCGTGTCAGAGCTAAGTGACACAGATGTTCTTTCATATATTAAGAAGAGATATGATAAAGACATAAATTCAGTGGATGAATTGTTTGCTCAACAAAAAGAAAACGAGCCATTACCTGAAGATGTTGCAGCATATTTCAAATATAAAAAGGATACTGGACGTGGTATCGAAGACTTTTATAAATTACAAAAAGACTACGATAACATGGATGGTGACCAACTGTTAGCTGATTATTATGGCGCTACCGAAGAAGGTTTAGACGCTATAGATATTCAAGATATGATGGAGGATAAATTTAATTTTGATGAAGAGTTAGATGATCCTAAAGATATTAAGAAAGTTAAATTAGCTAAAAAACGAGAACTTGCGAAAGCAAAGAAGTTTTTTAATGAACAGAAAGATAAATATAAAGCTCCTCTTGAGTCAAGTGGGGGTGGGTTATCTGATGAACAAGAAAAAAATCTTAATGCTTATAAAAGTTATATAGAGGAATCTAAATCAGTTGAAGAGGCAAATTCCAAAAGATATGACCATTTCTTACAAAAAACAGAAACTGTTTTTAACGATGAGTTTAAAGGTTTTAAATTCGATATCGGAGAGAAATCAATATCTTTTAAGCCTGGTACAGCACAAGAATTAAAAAGCAAACAATCTGATGTAAACATCTTTTTAGAAAAGTTTATGAAAGATGGTTTGATAGCTGACGCAGAAGGATACCATAGGTCTCTTTCAATAGCGATGAACCCAGACAAATTTGCAAAGTTTTTCTACGAGCAAGGAGTTGCCGCAACCGTAGATAATGTTGCTAAGAAATCTAAAAACATTAATATGGATGTAAGACAAGCTCCAAAGACTTTATCGAAAGATGGGTTAAAAATTAGAGCGGTAGGAGATACTTCAACAGGTAAAGGACTCAAAATTAGAAGTATTAAATAAATTATTAAAATAAAAAAAAGTAATTATGTCAGTATTATTAAACCCAAATTTTCAATTACAGCCCTCTGCACAGAGAACTGTGTTGCAATCTAACTACATAACAGACTTTAATTTCTTGAATCAGTATTTACCAGATACATATGAAAAAGAATTTGAGCGTTATGGAAATAGATCAGTAGCATCTTTCTTAAGACAAGTAGGAGCTGAAATGCCAACTAATTCAGATTTGATTAAGTGGGCAGAACAAGGTAGATTACACGTTAAATATACAAATGTAAACGCAGACAACTTAGCAGCACAAGGTGCAGCAGCTGCTGACTTTACAGTTAACGATGTATTAAACCCTGCGACTAACGCAGCCGCAAACATTTCAGGACAAATCGCAATCAGAATTGGTCAAACAATTATGATTTCTGATAACACTCCTGGATCAACATTAAGTAACAAAGCAGTTGTAACAGCAGTAAACTATGCTACAGGAGTAGTAACAGTTGCATTCTATGAGGCAGGTGGTCAGACAATGGCACAAAACTCTACTGTAACTATTTTTGTTTACGGTTCTGAATTTAAAAAAGGAACTGATACAATGGCTGAATCATTAACTTCAGATGATTTCATTTTCCAAAATTCACCAATCATTATCAAAGACAAGTATAGAGTTGCTGGTTCTGATATGGCGCAAATTGGATGGATTGAAATTTCAGGAGAAGATGGAGCAAACGGATACTTATGGTATCTAAAGTCAGAGCATGACACTAGACTGAGATTTGAAGATTACCTAGAAACAGCAATGGTGGAAGCAGTTCCAGCAGCAGTTGGTTCTGGTGCAATCGCAGCTGGTGGTGATGTCGGAGACAAAGGTTCTGATGGAATCTTCTATGTTGTTGAGCAAAGAGGTAATGTGTGGGGTGGAGGAAACCCTGTAACACTTGGCGGATTTGATTCAATGATTCAGAGATTAGACAAGCAAGGAGCTATTGAAGAAAATGTACTATTTGTAAATAGATCATTCTCATTTGATATAGATGATATGTTAGCAGCACAAAACTCTTACGGAGCTGGTGGTACTTCATACGGTCTATTTGACAATGATGCAGATATGGCTTTAAATCTTGGATTTACAGGATTCAGAAGAGGTTATGACTTCTACAAGTCAGACTGGAAATATCTTAACGATGCAACTATGAGAGGTGATTTAGTTGGTGGAGCAGTTAATGGACTATTAGTTCCAGCTGGTTCAACTACTGTATATGACCAAATCTTAGGTAAAAACGCTAAGAGACCATTCTTACATGTACGTTATAGAGCTTCTGAAACAGAAGACAGAAGATATAAAACTTGGATTACTGGTTCAGCTGGTGGTGCATCATCTTCTAACTTTGACAGAATGGATGTTAACTTCCTTTCTGAAAGAGCTGTATGTACTTTAGGTGCAAACAACTTCTTCTTATTCAAGCAATAAGATAAGCTAACCAAATATTAAGGGGGGTGTAATACCCCCCTAATATTTATTTTAAAATTTAATTAAATTATATTACAATGAAAAAAACAAATAAATTTGTCGCTAAGACATACAAATTAAAAAGTCACGCTACACCTCTTTCTTATATGTTAGCGTCACGAAATTCAACAAGATTTCCTTTATTACATTTTGATGAAGAACAAGGAATTAACAGGCCTTTGCGTTATGCAAGAAATCAAAAATCTCCATTTGAAGATGAGCAAGATGGTAATGCTATATTAGAACCAATAGTTTTTGAAGATGGTTTTTTACATGTTCCAAAAGAAAACCAAATACTACAAAAATTCTTGCATTATCATCCACAAAAGGATAAGGTGTTTACTGAAGTAGATAAAAATAAAGATGCAAGCGAACAAGTAGAATGGATGGATTTTGTTCTAGAAGCTCAAATTCAAGCAAGGGAATTATCAGTATCTAAATTAGCTAGTCTTGGTAGAGTTATGTTTGGACAAAAGGCTGACAAAATGACTACAGCTGAGTTAAAAAGAGACATGCTTGTATACGCTCAAAGTGACCCGCAAGATTTTTTAGATACTTTAAATGATCCTATGATTCAGGTTCAAGATGAAGTGGTTCAATTTGTAAGCGCAGGATTATTAAGAATTAACAATAATAAAGTTAATTTTAATTTACCAAGCAATAAGAAAAAATTAATGACAGTTCCTTTTGGCGAGGATGCTCATTATATTTTAGCTTCTTATATGCAAAGTGATGATGGTTTAGAAATTTATAAGTTGTTAAAAAAACACCTCAAGAAAGCTGAGTAATATTTAGTATCTTTACAGCTAAAATAATTATTAACCCATTAAAATTTTTAACTATGGTAAAATATCTAAAATTTAGAGTAAGTGACGCTGATTATTTAATTCCTATTCAAAATATGTTGGGAATTGAAGTAGGCGCTAACACTAAGGTAAACATTCTTTCAAGTGCAGTAGGTCACAGAGCTACTGGCGTGTCTGAAGTATTAGGATACGAAATCACTGCTAGTACAGCAAGTGATGCGGCTAAGACTAAAGAGCAACTTAATAGCATCGTGGATGCTATGGAGCAAGCTCTAAGTACAAGCTGGCAAAGTCCGTATTTTGAATTGAAGCCTAAGTACCCTATAACAGGTGTCGCTCAAATCGAAGTAGAGTGGTCTGCATAAGACAACTTAACTAAAAAGAGAAAGAGGCTTAAAAAATTAGGCCTCTTTTTTTTTGCGTATATTTGTAAAAATAATTATACACTATGCCAGCAAATATTAATGAGGTAAGAAACACTGTTTTAGCTATTGCCAATAAAAATAATTATGGCTACATATCTCCACAAGATTTTAACTTGTATGCTAAACAAGCACAAATGGATATGTTCGAAGATTATTTTTATCAATTTAATAATTGGAAAAATAAACAAAACGCCAGAATATCAGGTACTGGGTATGCTGATATAGTTAAAGGATTAGTTGAAGTAATAGATTCATTTTCTGTAGAAGCTTTTTTAGTTCAAACTTTAGCTAATACATATCAATTACCAGCTGATTATTATTTAATTAACAAGATTTTTTATTACCCTAAAGTGCTTTCTAGCGGAACAAACACTACGGTAACAGCATTTAAATTAACAGACTCGGCTGCAAGTTTTTCAAATTTAACCTCACCATACACTCCGCCTATTTCAAGCTTAATAGTTAACACAACTACTTTAGGTCAGGCGTTTGTAACAAATGTAGACAACCCATCTGTACTGTCTATTAGCGGAAACATTATGAATTTAAATGATAGTTATGTTATTTATGATAACACAAAAATTACAGAAGTAGAGAGAGTTAGTCAAAATAAAATATTTTATTTAACTAGCTCCCCACTAACCGCTCCTTCTGCCCAGTTTCCAGCTTACGTTCTAGACGGAAACACTGTGACTGTATACCCTACAGTATTAGGGCCTAATGTGGGGAGCAACATATTTAGTCAATGGACTGCTTCTAGTATAATGTGTCAGTATGTAAGATACCCTCTTACGCCACAGTGGACGTATGTAACATTAACTGGAGGTGAGCCTTTATTTGACAACACTTCAGCTAGTTTTCAGGAATTTGAATTGCCTGACTCAGACGAGCCAGCGCTAATTGCTAGAATTTGTCAGTATGTAGGTATAGAAATTAGAGAAGCTGATGTATATAATTTTGGAGAAAAAGAATTAATAGAAGAAACACAAACAACAACATAACATGGCATATATAAATGATTATCAATATTACGAGAACGGAGGAAATCTTCCTGCAGATGCTAATTGGGGTTCGTATCAATATGTGTCGTTGGAAGAGGTCGTTAATAACTTCATGTTAATGTACACTGGTAACAATGAATTATTAAATAATGTTGAAAGATATCAGGTTTTGTTTTATGCAAAAAGAGGAATACAAGAGCTGAACTATGATGCTATGAAAGAGATTAAAATCTTAGAGTTAGATGTGTGTAATTCTTTAAGATTTGTTCTTCCTCAAGACTATGTAAACTGGGTTAGAATATCTATATATAAAAACCAGGTGTTACTACCTTTATCTGAAAACATACAAACACTTTGGAGTGGTGCGTATTTACAAGACAACAATTGTAACATTCTATTTGATCAAGACGGTAATGTGTTAAAACCACAGCATTCTTCTTTAGATATGGATAGAATAACTGGAACGAAAAAAAGTATTTATCTTAATGAAGACAGTCCGTTCAATCAGCAACTAGGCTACAACGTAGATGGATACTGGTATTTTGATTATGCAATTGGAGCAAGGTTTGGATTAAATACAGAAACCGCTAATCAAAACCCAACATTTAGCATCGATAAAAAAGCTGGTGTTATCAATTTTAGCTCAGGGACATTAAATGAATTAGTTATTTTAGAATATGTATCAGATGGTATGGAGAGTGGTAATAATGCAAACATAGAAGTAAATAAACTTTTTGAAGATTATTTATATGCATATATTAGATATTCTCTGTTAAACGGAAGATTAGGAGTGCAAGAATACATAGTAAATAGAGCAAGAAAAGACAAGTCTTCTCTATTAAGAAATGCAAAAATAAGATTAAGTAATATACACCCTGGAAGACTCTTACAAAACTTAAGAGGTCAGGCTAAATGGATAAAGTAATATGGCTTTAATAAGCACAAATTTTGTACAAGGTAAGATGAATAAGAGCGTTGATGAGCGCCTTATTCCTGAGGGTCAGTATATTGACGCTATGAATGTGCGTTTAGGGTCTACTGAAACCACTGAAATAGGTGCTGTAGAAAACTCTAGAGGTAATACTCAGCTAACTAATATTTCTGATTTAGGAGGTAACCCAAGATGTATTGGAGCTTATGATGATGGTATAAGCGAAACTATGTATTGGTTTATTACATCTGACACAACAGATATGATTGTGTCTTACCATACCCCTACACAAGTAACTACTAAACATGTAGTTTCTGTAAGTGTATTAAATTTTAATTCTCAGTATTTAGTAACAGGTGTAAACTTAATAGAAGACTTGTTGTTTTTTACAGACGATTTTAACCCACCTAGAAAGATAAATATAAACAGGAATTACCCTGAACCAAGTGGAAGTCCTTTAGTAGATAATATTACACCTGAAGATTTAAACGTAATACTAAAACCGCCAGGATACGAGCCTTTAGACAACTTACCAGCGCCTGATGTTAGTTTATTAAATATTCCAGGAGAAGAAAATTATATTGAAGATAGGTTTGTATCTTTTGGTTACAGATATAGATATCAAGATAAAGAATATAGCGCTACATCTTTATTTACAGTTCCTGCTTTTCAACCAGGCACTTTTAGTTTAGACCCTAATAATTATAATAACAGAGGAATGGTAAACAACTTTAACTCTGCTAATGTAACTTTTGATACAGGGCCTTCAAGAGTAATTGAAATTGATGTGTTATATAAACTAACTACCTCTACTACTATTTATGTAATAGAAAGATTTGTTAAAGAAGATTTAGGGTGGGGTGATAACACTAACCAAACAATTTTATTTACTAACAGTAAAATATATACAACTTTAGGATCAGACGAACTATTAAGATTGTATGATAATGTTCCACGTCTAGCAAAAGCACAAACCATTATGGCTAACCGTTTGGTGTACGGAAATAATGTGGACGGATATAATATAGCAAATTCAGCTGGACAAACACTTTCTCAAAATTTTAACACTAGCTTAGTAAGCACTGAGCTTTCTTTAACTGAAGGCCCAAGCCCATCTTTTAACACATCAGTTTCTGGTAACGCCAACTCAATTGATTATGATATAAACCCAAACAGTCTAAACTTTACATATGCTAATAGTACAGTTACTTTTGACTTATCAGACTTTGTAGCTAATGTTCCAGCTGGCCTTCCAAATAAACTTTTAAAAGGAACTCAGCTTAACTTTAATTTTAATGTTGAAAGTTACACATGGCAATCAACCTCAACTGATGTAACAGGAACTACAGTTACCACCTGTACAGCAGCGGGTGCGCCTATAGCAGACTGTTCTTGTTTTCCTACATGGAGCGGAACAGACTCTCCTTTTGATATATCTTTTACTTTTAGATTAAACCAAGACTACACTTCTGTTTTTGATATGGTGAATAGTTCTGAGTTTCAAGCACAAGTAGGAACTCAGTTAAATCTTAATATGACTGCAATCTCAGCGTGTGGAACTGCTAATCAAGGAACATCTATGGCTGATAACTTTAATTGTTCTGTGGCTATACCAACTGTATGTGCATATACAAAATTTAATAGTAGTATAAATTCTGCCGCCCAACAAGGTTTTAGGTTAACTACAACACCAGGAAGCAATCAGTTCTCATTGCAATTAATTGCAATGAATTCACGATTTGTAGATGGAGGAGGAATTACTCATAATGTGTATGAATACTTTAGGTTTGTAAACGCTAGTTTTTTCTATATTAGCGACCAAAACACTTCAAGCCTACATAGTAATAGAGATTATGAAACAGGTATTGTTTATCTTGATGATTACGGAAGAGCGTCTACAGTTTTAGTTTCTTTATTTAACACTGTATTTGTTCCACCAGCTCAGTCTATTGATAAAAATCAAATACAAGTAACTGTACCTGCTTTTGACCAGCCTCCATACTGGGCTAACTCATATAAATTTGTAGTAAAACCAAGCTCGACAACTTACGAAACTATTTTTGTAAACTTCTTTTATGTTGACCCGCTTACTAATATTACTTATTTTAAATTAGAAGGTGATAATATAAATAAAGTAAGAACAGGACAAACCTTAATTGTAAAGAAAGATACTAACGGGCCGACAACACAAGAAATTAAAGTAACCGTATTAGATACGTCAGCTCAAGGAAGAAACTTTTTAAACTCCGACCCTACAACCCCTACACCAGCAACATTTGTTCAATTAGCTGGGTATTATATGCAGTTAAAAGCTATTAACTTTTCAGCTGCCGCACAAGATGGTGATGTAATAGAAACTTGGCCTACTAAAAGTGCAGGTCAAATACAAACAGGGGTTTTTCCTTGTTCAGGTGGTTATGATTGGATTGGTACAAGATCAAGACAAAATATAGCGTCTGTTAATTACAATAGATGGATGTATAGACTGGCTCAGTTTGATGACTTGAATAACCCTGATTATAACAATATGAGTAATATTGATTTACCTGCAGGGTCAGTAGTGCAAATTAAAATTGAAAACAAAAGAAATGAAAGAGGAAGTAAGTGTGAAGGGTTGGAATATATATATGACAAACAATATGTTGTGTCGCAAGACTATGCTTCTTTTAGCGCTTGGTGGTTTGGTGACAACATCGCTATTGATACAGGAGATGTAATCGCTGGTAACTTAACAAACACTTTTAATAATAGTGTTATAAATTCTGCAACTATACCTCCTTGTAAATCTGACATCCCAGACCCTCCTGGATTTGGACAAACACAATATCATTTTATAAAAGACTCAAACGGTATTGAATATTTTGCAATTGCAGTTGCTATCCCAGCCTGTGCAGGATCTGTATTTGCAACCGTAAGAGACTCAATATCTTCAATGGAGCTTGTAGTGTACAGAGCAGATAATGCAATTATATTCGAAACTGAACCAGCTGATGCTGACCCAGACTTGTTTTATGATTCGTCAGAAAAATATCCAGTTGTTCACGGAACTCAAAGAGCTTATCACGCAACAGGCCCTGTAAAAGCTAACTCAACAACGACTAGCGCTTCAGCTAATAAATTAATTGACAGTACAGCAAGTTTTATTGGGGTAGTTGCTGTAGGTGATTACGTATATAATACCACTACAGCTGGAACTCCCAATACAGCTTTAGTTACAGCGATAGATAGCGGCACTCAATTATCTTTAGATGCTAATATTTTTATTTCAGGTGCTGAAAACTACACAATAATAAGACCTTATGCGGGTAACACAAATCAAAACAACACAACTAATGCCGAAATAGTATTGCCTTTTATGAATTGCTATACATTTGGAAATGGAGTTGAAAGTTTTAAAATAAAAGACGCTTTAGATGGAAGGTCTTTTAGTTTAGGAGAAAGAGTTTTAGCTGTATCAAACGCTGATTATAAAGAGGCGGATAGATTTGCAGGACTAACATATAGTGGATTATATAGTGGAACAAATAATTTAAATAATTTAAATGAGTTTAATTTAGGTCTAGCTAATTTTAAAGACTGCGAAACTTCATTTGGCCCTATACAGTATTTACACGCAAGAAAGACAGATATACTTACTCTTCAAGAAGACAGAATAACATATGTTTATGCGGGTAAAAACATACTAACAGATGCAGTTGGTGGAGGCTTAGTTACCTCAGTACCTGAGGTTTTAGGTGAGCAAATCGCAAGAATAGAAGAATATGGAATTAGTTTTAATCCAGAAAGTTTTGCTTCATTTGGTTATGACATGTACTTTACAGATACTAAGCGTGGAGCTGTTCTTCAGTTAAGCGGATCAAGCGCCTCTAACGATGTATTAAATGTGATTTCAGAACAAGGAATGCGTTCATGGTTTAGGGATCAGTTTTACGCACAACTTTTAACTCAAAAAATAGGAGGTTACGACCCTTATATGCAAGAATATGTGTTAAACAGCAACACTATAGAAGTTCCTTTTGAAGCACCTAAAGTTCCTTGCGGTCAAGTATTAACTCAATCAAGCAGAACCACACCTTATGAATACACAGTGGATTCAGGGAACGTAATTGGCACGGTAGCTATTAATTTAACTGTTGCTGGAGGAAGTGGAGATGTACAATTAACAGCGGTTTGGAACGGTATTAGTTTCCCTAATGCGCCTGTAGGCCCTGGGACGTATAACTTTACAGTTAATAAAACAGCTAATTCTCCTAGCGATATAATCGTAACAGTTACTCCTTCAAGCACAGCAACCTACACAGTCGAAGTTAAATGCCCTCCACCTGTTTATATTACTGTAACTCAAGTGGTAGTAACCACAGCTCAGGATGTTGGAAAATATATTCACGCAGAATATTACTGGTCAAATAACGTAGTAACAAGCCCTATCTCAAGTTCAATGGTTACTTTCGGAAGCAGCACCACAACAGCTTCACTTTTCTATTCTCAAACAGGAGTGCGTTCTGTAGGTGTTTTCCCTTATGATGGGGTAAATTTAATTTTAAGAAGCAATAAAATTAATTTTGACGACTTTGATTTTGATTCTGCAAGTAATAAGTTTAGATGGTTAAGCACAAACACGGTTTATCAAAACACACCAACTGACATCCAAACATTACTTACTGGAAGTAATAATATTACACCTATAACTAACCCGCAAACTGGTTTATACCAAGCGCAAGTAACTGGAGCTAGTATACCAGCTAATCAAACTCAATTATATTTGGTGTATGATTTAAGAGAAGTAACAGCTCAAAAACTTTGTTATAGCGCAGTAAGTGCAGCAGAAGCTTGTTGTGATTGTTTAAGTACAGGTGATGGATGTACAGCTGACCCAGCGTGTTGTTTTGGGTGTACGTCTTTTGCGGCATCGCAATTAAGATACACTCCAGCTGATGCGTGTGTTGCGCCAGATGGATCAAATCTTTATCATTCAGGAACTGGTACTTACCCAATAATTGGTGATATCGTATATTCTTCTACTACTTGTGATAGTGGATCACATGTAGCTCAAGGATATTATAAAGTAAAAGTAGAAAACACAGTAATAGAAGTAGGAGTTCAAGGATTAGTAATTAGTAAAACAACATGTTAAGTTATGGCAGGATGTATAGGAACATATTATTATGATGGTACGAGTTTTTCCAGCTCGACATCAATTTATACCAACGCTTCACTATCAACAGTAGCAGCGGATGGATGGTATAGTTTAAATGGAATAAGTAGGGAAATGGTTGGAGGTGTGTTACAAGGCCCACTCGCCTGTGTCACATGTGCTTCTCCATGTACTGTAACACCGTCAGCAAACAGTTCTGGTAGGGGTCAGTTTAAAGCAACAATCGATTTAGGTACAGCTACAGGAGCTGTTATATTAAAGTTTAGACCACAGGGTATTCCTGATAAATTAACCTGGACTTATGACAGTACAACTGCATCGGAATACTCTTCACCAGCTTATGGTTATTTACAAGGCTTAATAGGTCAAATTGCAGCTGCAGGATTGACATCTTGCGATAGTAATTTAGGTTTAGGAAGTGGTCTTGACAATGCAACTGGAAGTAATGGAGGGTCTTATCCAAACACTCCTGTTTATAATTGGGATGCTGGAAGTAATTCTTTTGTAGCTTCAGGCCAAACAACAACATTAGGCCCTTATACTAATCAAGCCGCAGGAGGTGTAGATTTTACAGCCAACCCCCCAGCAGCTTCAAATGGTTGGGTATTTATGGTAGTACCAAAACCGAATGCAACACCAACTCAAATGTTAATAGATGTTGAAGCTCCTTGTAATGGTACAGCGTGGAGTATGCAAAGCTCTTGTCCAGCGGCTTTAACTGGAAACTCTACATTTACCGTAGCAAAAGCTTCTGCAACTTTAGCATGTGCTGAAACCACTAGAGCAACAACTTTATATAATGTGCCAGTTAACGGAACTGCAGGTGTACCAGGACTGTACGACTGGGTATTTACTGATCCTAATGGAGTCACTCCAGCATTAGGGTTTTATTCAAGCGGCCCTCAAGGGACAGGCGCACCATGGATAGAAGTAGGAACAGATGGAGTAGTAGTAGCAACAGGAACTTGTCCGTAAAAAATTAATTATGTCAGGAACATCAATACCAACTTGTCCAACGCTATCTTATAGCGGGCCTCCAGTAAATGGATGGCCATCTTTTTATTCCTTTTGTCCTGATTGGATGCAAGGGATGAATAACTTTTTTTACAGTTTTAAAGCTGGGCAATTATATAGACATAATACCAATAATGCTAGAAATACTTATTACGGAGTGTTTAGTCCTTCAACAATTACAGGTGTATTTAATGCTGAATCTCAAACAATAAAACTGTTTAAAACAATGTCTTTGGAGTCTAATGCTTCTTGGGCAGCCACTGAATTATTTACAGATTTAAGCACAGGATCAATGCTTAATACATATTTTGAAGAAAAAGAAGGAGAGTGGTTTTCTTTTATTAGAGCCAATGCAGGAACTATAAATTGGAATATGCGTTCAGCAAATGGTATAGGAAATAACAATGCAGTGTCAGGGCCTTTAGCAGCTACAGTAATAGGTTTTGCTGCGCCAAATTCACCAGGCTTTATAATATCTGTAGGAGATAACGCTTATTATAATAACGGAGGTGTACCTGTACTTATAGGGCCTGTAACCGCAATAAATAACAGTAACACAGTTAACCAATCAACTATAACAGTAGATGGTTCAGGTAATGCGCAACCACCTATAGGCTCATTTATAATGTATATTAAAAATGCTGTAGCTGAATCACATGGAGCTAGGGGTTATTATATGCAATTTACAATTTCAAACTCTTTAACTACGCCTGTTGAATTATTTGCTGTAGGTAGTAGTGTGATGAAAAGTTATCCATAGATTTTTATTATCTTTGCGTAAATGGATTTATATATTAGAGTATTAAAAGAAGGAGATTACGAAAATATATTAGTAGATTGGTGGAAAGATTGGCGATGGACTCCTCCTTCAAAAGAATTTTTACCTGATGATGGTAAGGGTGGGTATATAGTTTATGACGGTGAAGTGCCTGTATGCGCAGGATTTATGTATCTTACAAACTCAAAAGTAGTGTGGTGTGATTGGATAGTTTCTAATTTTCACTATAAAGATAAAGACAAAAGAAAAGAGGCTATTTATTTATTAATAGCAACTATAAGCCAAATGGCAAAAGATTTAGAAAAAAAATATGTTTATGCTTTGTTAAAAAATCAACCTTTAATAAACGCATACAAACAGCTAGGGTATCAAGAAGGAAGTACTTATACTCAAGAAATGATAAAAATATTATAATATGGCAGCAGTAACATCAGCAATAGTAGGGGTAGCTTCAGGAGCTTTCGGTGCTTATCAGTCGTTTTCTCAAGCGGCAGCAGCAAAATCAGCTGCAGCTAAAGCCGCTAAAGATTCAAAAAAATTAATGGCGGAAGCAAAGATTATGGCTGAGAAAAATTATTTCGAAGGATTAAATGTTCCTATGGATGCATATGAAAGACAAAGAGAAGAAAATTTAGTAGCTGGACAACAAGCTATTTCAGCATTACAAGAAGGGGATCAAAGAGCTTTAGCTGGAGGAGTAGGAGCAGTAAATCAAGCACAATCAGTGGCTTCAGAAAAATTAAGAGGAGACTTAGGTCAAGCATTATATGATAATGAAAAAATGAAAGCTGAAGAACGTAAGTCTATTAATGAAAACTTAATAGCAGCAAATGTTGGTGAGGCTAAAGATTTAAGAGCTGAAGCAGATTATCAAGAAAAAGCTAGAAAACAATCTATGCTGTCGGGAGTTACTTCGGCTTTAGGAGCTGTAAGTTCTGCAGCAGATCTAGTTCCTTTATATGGTAAGAGTCAGTCTTCTAAAAGAGCGGAAGGTATTTATAAAGCAAACGAAAAAGCATTTAAAGAAAGAGGTATAGGTTCAGCAAGAGCGCAAAGATTATTATCTAATTTAGATAAAAATCAATTAAAAGATTTATCTAAAGAGGGCGCTATGTTTGATTTTGACACTATTTTTGGTAAAGGTAGAAAAAATGCTGCTGGAACAATGACGTTGTACGATGGAGACATAGGATTCTATGATGATCCTTCAGACGATTAAAATAAAAATATGGCTAATTTAAAAGATAAAAATTTCTGGTCAGTCAGAGGTGAAAAAAGTGTAGCGGATACACAAATAGACTGGAGTACAGTATCTAAAGATATAACTACAACTTTAGAAACAATTCGTGATGAAAGAGCTTCAGCCAAACAAGCTATAGAAGATTCTACCAATGAGATGATGAAAGAGTTGATGAAAGGTGAAGACATCAACAACGCTACATTATCTACAGCATTAATTGACGGAGGGCAGAGTGGAGCTGACGCTTTACAAGTTCAATTTGACTTACTGAAAAAAGGTTTAATAAAGCCAAAAGATTATAAAATCTTTATGCAGAAACAACAGAACGCATATACTAACCTTAAAAATGTTGTTACTAACTGGGATGCGTGGGATACTAAATCTAAAGAAAGATTAGCTATCGACCCTGCTACTGGGCTTCAACTTGCCTCACAACTAGAACAAGATTTTAACATAAGTACTTCAGCTTTTGGAAACATGGAAAACGTAAAGTTTATACCAACTGAAGATGGGGGTATGGAGGCTGTTAGGTTTATATACGATGAAGATACAAAACAATACGTAATGCCTGATAGGGACACGAACCCTGAAAACTTTATGAATCCTAATGTTATTGGTGCAAGACAAAGATTTGAAATGAATACCACTGACATTACGACTTCAATGAAAAAACAAACTGACGCTTTAGGTACATTTTTAAGAGAAGAGCAAATACGTTCTGGTAGAATATTTCAATCTGTAGAAGACTTTAAAGATTCTCCTAGTTATTTAACAGCAAAAGAAGACGCTATAAAAGCATTATCTACTACTGATTTACAGAAAGCCAATATAGCTGGTCAAATGGGTTATAGGTTTGCAATGAGTGAAGCTCAAAAAACCAAAATGATTAGCGAAGGAGTAGACGCAAGTAAAATTATTATGTATTCTTCTAACGATGGAAGGCCTAATTTTAAAGATGATGCATTTGATAATGTGGGTATAGAAGAGTTTTTAGGAAATAGATTTGATTCTCAATTAACAGATACATTAAAATTAGAAAAAGGTATCGACCCAATAAAGCCAACATCTACTGAAACTCAATTAGAAGAACTAGATAAGCTAAAAGGTACAACCATAAAAGATTACAACAAAATATTGACTTCAGACAACTTACCAGATGTTCAAGCAAGTTTAGAAGGATTAATAGAAAGTCATAACCAAGGAGTAACAGATAGTGGAAAAGGAAAAACTATTGTTGGATACAACTTAACTGATTCAGAAATCATATTTAAGTATTCTGATGGTAGTTCAAGTGATCCTATTGAAAGAGTAGACCTTGGGCCTGATGGAGAATTAGGAACAGATGACGATACAGATGTCGATATTCAGTCGCAAATATATGCTATAAGTGAAGCTCTTACGCCAGATGTGTTTAGGAACTCTACAGAAGTAAGTGATTGGATTAGTGAAAATAATTTTGAAGTAGGAGAGCAAAGAAGAATAACTAGCGAACAAGCGGATGCTATATTTGTTTCAGAAGACGATAATGATAAAAAGATTGTGCAAGAAGCCAAAGAGAGATTACAAAATAGAGATGAAAACCCGATTCAAAATCCTACATCTGATCAGATTAAAAAAGAAATTATGAGGTTTGGAAAAGATGCCTATGAAGTAGACCTTGGAGGTACTGAACCATTTACTATGGATGACGCAACAGGAAGTGCGGATGATTTCTCTGGAGGTATAGTTACACCTAATGAAGACACCATAATGAATATGACCGCTGGAATCAATGAGAATCTTGGAGATATAAACGCTTCACTATTACAAGCTGTTAACAGTATGTTCCCGCAAGAGATGATAGACTACATGAATGATAATGGCTTCCCTATATCCATAAGTTTGAGTGAAGAAGGTTATTCTGATAAAGATGCTAATCAAATAAAAGACGGAAATGTAGATATAGTTATAACAATAGGTGATGAAGAGTATAGAATTACACAGGAAGATGCGAAAGAAAAATACGCTAGTGATGACATATCTAATGTTCCTTTTTATTCTATAATGAAAGACATAGAAAAAACTATTGTTAGAAATACTTATAACAAAGTAAACAAAAAAAGAGGGAAGAAAACTCAAAAAGGTAACATAGGTGGAAAACCTAAAGGATATTAATTATGGAGGAAAGATTAAAAAAGCTGTATGAAAATGCTTTAAAGTATTTCGATTTACCAGAGTATGAGCAGTTTGCTGTAGACATGCAAGATGCTGAAAAAATGGAGAGACTTAGAGATAATATGGTAGAGCATTATGATATGCCGCCCATAGAACAAATGCTCCAAGATTTTGGGGTTGAAAAAAAAAATCCCGATGGCGTTCCTGTCGTACCTGGTGGGCCTGGTTCACCAGACGCTCCATCAAATTTCAATCCAGATCAGGAAGATACGGAATCTCCTACCACACCCCAAGAAACACCACCTTCATCGGATACTGGAAGCGAAGAAATAATTGAAGAAGAAGTTATTCCTGTTGAAGAGGAAGCTCCAGTGGAAGAAGTGGAAGAAGAAGGTCTGTTTGATACTATCACTATAGATAATGTCGGAGAAGCTCCTGTAATAGCAGGAGGTTTTAACCCGCAAGGAGAGCGATTAACTGCAATAGAAAAATATTTAGGCTATAACGATGTAACTGATTTTTTTGGAGACATGTATCGTGCTTCTGAAGTAGGTGCAGCACAAGCTGACGCTGTTGATGAGTACATGGCTTTAGCAACTAAATCAGCTGAAAATGTTACCGCTAGCGATATAGAAGATTACTTAAGAGTTTTGGAAAAACTTGAGAATCAGCCTGAATCTAAAGAAATGGAACAGTTTAGAAGAGTCTCTGCAGCTAACGGAGGTGGGTTTATGGGTATGATGGTCGGTCTAATGCAAAACTTTTCTATTGCTCCAGCTGTAATGATACAATCTATTCGAAGTATGATGAATGCTTATTCACTAGCTACAGGAGGTGTAAGTGCAGTAGCGGTAGGAAAAGCTTCGGCAGCAGCCAGTGCTGGTTTAGCTTCAGCAGCCGCTTCATGGACAGGGCCTGGTGCGGCAGCCGCAGGTGCTTTAGGGGGATTAATAGGTGGAACTGCAGGAGCTATCGGAGGATTTATTGGAGGAGCAACAACTGCTTTAGAAGGCGCACTATCTTTTGGAGAATTTTTTAAAGAAGAAATGGAAAGGCAAGACCTTCCAATAAACGCTGAGAGTGTTAGAGAAATTTTAAACCAGCCAGCCACTATGTCTAGAGTTAGAAACAGAGCTTTAGCTAGAGGTTTTACTATTGGTGGAGTAGAAGCGTTGACATTTGGCTTATCAAAAGGTGCGGTTACAGGAATAGCAAAAGTAGGAACACAAGGAGTAAAAACAGGAATATTAAAAGGAACTATAAAAGGAACTAAAGCAATTCAAGCTAGTAATATTTCGGCTGGAATTGCAGCTTATACTATAGAAGCAGGAGGTGGTTCATTAGGTGAGGTGTTAGGTAGAGTGGCGGCAGACCAAGAAATGGATGAAATAGATATCTTTTTAGAAGGTATTGCTGGAACATCTACAGCGCCAATATCTTTAGCATCAGGTTTATTAAAAGTTCCTAAATATAAAATTAATGGTCAACTGGCTACTCAAGCTGACATAGATGCTTTAGTTAAAAAAGTAGAAGATGGAGGGATGACAATGGAAGAATTAGCCTCTCCTGAGTTAAACATTGAGGTTTTTAATGATCCTGCTAGGAAAAAAATTATTACTGACGCAAGGTCATATGCAAAACTAGGATTAGAGTTAGACCCTAACATTACAGAGTTTGCTGATAAGAAATTAGCTATAGATTTAGAGTACAAGAAAAGAGCAATTAAAAATCCAGATTTAGAAACATCAAAAGAAACTATTAAAAAAATTGATAAAGTATTAAAAGCTATATCAAATAAATACAACGGAACATTAGATGCGGAAGCAAAAGCAGAATTAATAAAAGAAGGTGTGGAAAATCCCACCCCAGAACAAATAAAAGAAAAATCAGATGCCATTTTTAAGCAAGTCACAGAGAGCGTGGATGTACAAAAACTTACCACAGGTCGCAGCAAAGTGGGAAAGAGAGACGAATCCGAACAAGAAACTACCGAACAAGGTCAGGAAAAGACCGAAGCTGAAGTTGCCGAGACAGAGAAGACGGAAGTAACAGATCAAGATGCTATAGACGCATTGAACGAAGAAGGTATTACCGACCCTACAGACAAACAAGTAACCGACAAGAAACAATCTTTACAAGTAGAAGTCGATAAACTAGAAGAGCAAAAAGAACCAGCCATGCAGCGTAATGAGTCTACAGAAACTGAGACCACTACTAAGGATGGTTCTAAAATTAAAGTTGCAGTAGAAAAGGTTATGGATAATTTATTTAATTATCAAGGAAAACCTATAACAAATAAAGTAGCAAGAGTAGCTTATAATAAAACAGTTAATATAGCAAAAAGAGCAGCTAAAGCTGTAAAAAAGATACTTCCTGAGACTAAAATAGTTTTAGTTGAAGACCCTGATACTTTTACATTACTTACAGGTAAACCAGATGCTGCGGGTGAATATTCCGTAGCTGACAATACAATATATATTAACACCTCAAAGGCCACTACAGCCACTATAGCTCACGAAGTAGGGCATGCTGCATTTATACAAGCTCTTAAAAAAAGTGAAAAAAATATTACTGGAGTAACAACTAGAATGTTTGAGTCTTTAAGAAAGTCTAAAGCTTTAGATAAAATTAGCGTAACCTATACAGATGTTAGAACAGGTAAAAAAGTTAAGGAAAGTTTACAGGATTATTTAAATAAGTTCGCTGAACAATACGAATCTAATTTACAAAATGAAGAAAAATTAATGGAAGCTATAGGTTTTTTAGCTGGTAACTTTTCAAGGTTAGATATAAAAGAACAGGGTACTGTAAGAAAGTTTGTAAACAAAATTCTTAAAGCTTTAAAATTAGATAGATTTGTAAACGAAGTAACTAAAACAGATAAACAAATTGTGCAATTTATGAATGCTATTGCAGGAAAAGTTGCATCAGGTACTGAGTTGACTACAGAGGACTTATCTATATTAAAAGAAATAGAAAAAGAAGTGGCTGCTGAAGAAAAATCTGCTCCTAAAAAGAAAGCACCTAAAAAGAAAGCACCTAAAAAGAAAGTGCCTAAGAAGAAAGCACCATCCAAAAAAACTCCTAAGCCAAAGGCAAAACCAAAAGCTACTACTAAAAAAGCAGTAAGAGGACAGCAAGAGGAAGAGGCGGTTGTCGAAAAACCAACACAAACTGAATTACAGTTTGAGGAAGATTTGTCTGAAACAGGAACAGCTGCTGTAGGAAACCCTACAGAAATAGCTAATCCAGAACAAGAGCTGCAGAATAAGATTAATGATATTGAAATAGAAAGAGATGGAGATATTGAAATGGTACAAGAAGAAATAAGTTCAGTAAAGATAGATTTAAAAAATGATTTAAAAAAACCTGGCCTTACTAAAATTGAAAAATTAGAACTTAGAGAAGATGCAAAAGCAACTCTTGATGACCTTAAATTTGATATAAGTGAAATAAAAGCTGAGGCTAGAAAAGCAATAACTCAAGCCAAAAAAGACGCAAAGAAAGGAATAAGCGATAGAAGTCAAATAAACTTCAAACAAAGCTATGATATGTCATTAGTAAAACCATCAGATAAAATAGACATAAACTCTCTTATAAAAGATATACAAAATAAAAAACAGAAAGTTTGGTTCTGGACAGCCGATCAGCTTGGTGCAGGTATGGTAGACGGGCAGATGATGGATGCTGGCCCGAGCTATGCTTTACAGCCAGAAAACAGAGAAAAAGGTATTATATGGGCTGCTTCAAAGTCCCCTAAATTAATTAATGACAAAATAAAAGAATCAGATTATATTTTTATAATGAGTGGTTCTCCAACAAAATCTCAACTGTTTAATAAAAAAGTATATGATGCTTTTGTAAATAAACTAGGAGACTTCAATGTATTTAAAAAAGAAGTACTTGGTATGAAAAAAGTAGTTGGAGTTGTTAAGAATATTTTAAACAAACATGAGGGGTGGGCTTCATTAAGAAGAAGCCCTGAAAGAAAGGCTTTTTTAAATGCTCTAGTAAATCAATTTGATAAAAAAGGTACAGAATTAAAATTACTTTTAGAAAAACAAAATGCTGTAATAGATTTAAATAAATTTAGAGATGGCTTCTATAAGGCAAACAACTTTGGCATGAATGATATTATGCTAGTTTTAAAACCAACTAAAGCTGGTGGTCAGTCTCAACATTCTACTTATGGTACTGATATTTTAGGAGAGGTAGTAGGTGTTCCTGACAGAAAAGTAAACGCATTCAATATAATGCCTGCAGAACTAAGAGCTAAATATGAAAGACCATTAACTTTATCGGAACAATCTCAAGCTGTAGCTCCTTATGGTATTGGTGTAAGAGATGTGGAGTTAACTGAAAGACAGCAAAAAAACTTTGCAAGGTTTATTGATAACTACCAAATTAATGAAAGAGGATTTATGCCATCTACGGTATTTGACGTAGGAAGATTAAAAAGAGAAGCAAAGGAATTTGGATATGGTGTAAGAGTCGCAAGATACAGAGAGGGGTATAGAGCTGGAGAAATATCTGGGTATTACTTAACTAAAGGTGGTAAATTCTTTAATCCTCGTGCTAGATATCAAATGATAGATTCTAACAATCCTATTGAGGTTGTTGTTGATGCTAGAAAAAACAAAATATCAGACGCAGCTATAAAAATAAAGCTTAGAGCAGATGGGTTAACCACCTCTCAAATAGCTGCAGCTTTAGAAAACGCTGAACTTTTTGCAGACATAAGCACTCAAGTGCCTTCAGCCTTTTTAATTTTAGGTGATAAGGTTGGAAGAAAAGTATATAAACGTGTAGTTGACTTTGTACAAAAAACAAATATAGAAAACGCTAAAAAGAAATACAGAATAAGCGATGCAGAAATGGCTGCTATAGCTGATAAAAAAGAAAAGGCGTTAAGAAAAAAAGCTAAATTAAAATCTCCTGATACAATTAAAGATGAGATAGCTGACTTTACAGCAAGGATGAAAAAGAAAAATCCAAAGCTTACTCAAGATGAATTGAATGAGTTGGCTGTAAAAAAAGCTAATGATATAAATAGAGTAGAAGAGAAGAAGCTTAATACAGTTAACAAAGCCATGAGAAAGTTTCGTGAAGACCAGGTTAAAAGAAATAACTCTAAACCAGCTAAACTAACAAAGGCAGAAATTATTGATCAAGCCATAGAGGTTTTACAAACTGACCCTGCTTACATAGATGCTGCAGGTAAAGTAGAAGGTAAGTCAGACTTACAAAGTCTAATGGTGGATCAGCTAATTGTGGCGCTGTCTACCAAAGCTGCGCTTGATACTAACACCAAGGTTGAACAAGCTAAACAAAGAATAAAAAAACAAACTAAAGGTAAGGTTAAGATAAACACTAAGAAAGATTTATTTTATACACAAACTCAGTTAATTAATTTAATTAAGAAAACCATACCAGCTGCTCAGTTTAACAAGAAGCAAGTTAAAGACCTTATGGCTAAGGTAAGAGATTTAGTGAAGCCAGGGATAAATGTAGAACAAATATTTGACGAGGTTGTTGCTGAAATAAACACTATCAATAGTAAAATTTTACAACAAGAAATGACTGGTATACTAACTAAAAAGTATGAGAGTAAAAGTGGTGGTGTAACTAAAGCAAAACAGATAATAGGTGATGTAGCGGCTAGAATCAAAAACATACTTAAAAACTCTTTAGTAGAAGAAAATAAAAACTTAGACCTAGCTGAATTAGACAACCAGGTGACTAAGAAAAATGCTCAGCTTCAAGATAGGATGAATGAATTAGAGGCTGAAATAAAAGGTACTCCAGAAAACGTTGAGGAGCTTGTAAACGAGATGGCTGATATACAATTAGCTATGATGATTAACAGCACTTTAACTTTAGAAGACAGCTCTACAGCTAAAGTACAAGAGTTAAGCGCTATATTACAAAACTTAGATGAGTTGCTAATAGATGGTAATACACAATTAAAACTTGCTAAACAAGCTCAGTATCAAGCCCATCTTGAAAATATCAATGCGGCATATGAAGCTATTACAGGGGAGAAATTAGATTTAGGTATAAAAGAAAACATAGAAAAGGCTAAGAAAAAAATTGCTGAGACTAAAACACAGAAAGAACAAAATGCTTCTAAGATATTTTTACTTAGTAGAATGATGAGTACAATAGCTTCAGGGTTAAGCTACTTCCGTGATGCTACTTCAGGTCTTTCATTATTGATGGAGAAAATTGATGTACTTCCTGGTGAATTGTTTGGTGGGGTGATGCAAGATTTAGTGTACGAAAAAATAAACGAATCTAGTTATGCTTTTAAACAGTTTCAGATTGATAATCAAAAAATGTTAGAAGACAAAGCTATTGAATTATTTGTAGACCCTAGGTTCTTAGGTATCAAGAAACCCTCATTTATAAAAAGAAGACAGGCTCGTAACGCTTTGCGAGACATGAATATTCCTGCTAATAAAAAAGGAGGGTTACTAGGTAGGGCTGGAAGGAAACTAAGATCTATGTTTACTAGAGCGGGTGCAAAAGAAATTTATACCACTTTTACTAAAGGAGTTAGAAGAGATGCTGATGGTAACCCTATATTTAGAGACCAAGCTGCTGTTGACCAGGCGTTAGCTGATTATAAAAATGCTACAGGATTTTTTAACAGACTGCGTAAGAAAGCCATACTAAGAGGGGTGATGGATAAAAACGTAATTGATTTAAGTGATGGACAAACTTATTATTTATACAATCAATACAAAGACCCTCGTAATCATATAAATTTTGAAAACTCTCCAGATATTGGGAAGGATCATGCTCGTATTATGCAACAGCTTGAGGAGTCTATGTCAGATGAATTAAAAGCTTGGGCTGACTGGCAAGTGAATGAGCTTTATCCTTTTCTATATACAAGATATAACAGAGTGTTTAAGAAATTATACCACACTAATTTAAACTGGAATAGATACTATGCAGGTAGATTATATTTAGATGGAGTAGAAAGAGATGCTGTAAACTTAACAGGTAAACCTAATATTTATAAAAAAGATGGTGTTACAAGCGCATCTATGTTTGATAGAGTCCACCATAATAATGCTATTGAACTAGCAAATGGTAATGATGTGTTGTCTACATACTTGACTGATATGGATTGGTTTGCTGCTTACGGAGAAAGTATAAACGAAATTAGTAAGATGTTTGGTAATTCAGTTATAGCTGGCGCAATAAAAGCTAAAGAAGGAAAATTCTTTTACGATACTGTTATTAAAATTATAGATGAAATAGCAGGTAGAGGAATACAAGCTTCAGGAGCAAATAAATTTATTAACGTAACAAATAACTTCTTCTTAACTACACGATTAGCTTTAACACCAATTCTTGCAATAAAACAATTATTATCTACGGTAACGTATGTAGGAGATATTGGTGTAGTAAACTGGTTAAAATACGCAGGTATGATGACAGCAAACACTCTAACTTTTGGAAAGTTCGGTAAAGGTTTTGCGGGAGCTGCAAAAGAAATATTTGCAAACTCACCGTACATGAAAGACAGATACAGTGCAGGATTCCAAAGAACACTAGAGGCTTATGATGGAACAAAAGAAACAAGATTAGTAGGATCGAGTGGTCAATCGTATCTACAGTTTGTTATGGACTTTAACTTATTTTTCTCAAAGCTGGGTGATGCTGGAGCGATATTCTTAGGTGGTATTCCTAACTATTTGTACTTTAAAGAACAGGCTCGTAAGACTAACCCTGATGCTACAGAACAAGAAATTATTGATATTGCAATAAAGCAGTTTCAAAGAAACACTAAAAATACTCAGCAGTCTTCAGACCTTCAAGATAAAGATATTTACCAAATGGGAGGTAGCGCCTTAAGGTATTTAAATATGTTTAAAACATCTCCTAAACAATATTTAAGAAACTCTATGTATTCACAGATACAATTAGGTAGAAAAATTGGAGCTGCAACCAAAGCAATATTCCAAGGTAAAAATCCCTTAACAGCGATGAGTCAAGCAGGAAAAGGAACATTTGCAGAAAACTTAAGAAACTGGTTCTTATACCACGTTACAATGCCTGTTAGTTTCCAGTACGTAAGTATGGGATTGCCTGGTTTATTAAAGCCAGAGTTTGATGATGAAGATATTAATGATTTAGCTAGAGCTGCTGTATTAGGTAATGTAAATGCTGTATTTATTTTAGGTGACTTAATTAAAGCAGCTACAGATTTAACGATAGGAGGAAAAAGATATGGTGAAGATGCAGGTATCAATTTACCTATCTATGAGCTGTATGAAAACTTTGGTAAAAACTATGTAAAAATGATAACTGTAAAAGACCCTCAATTAAAATATTTCTATGCTGTAAAAGCTTTTGCTGGTATAGGAGACATGGTAGGTCTTCCAGGATCAAAAGGAGTTCAACTGTTCCATCATTTAGATAAAATAAGTAATGGACGAATAAGTAATAATGAAAAGTTAATGAGAGCTTTAGGATTTAGCGAGTATATAGTAAAGCAAAGTTTCCCACAAGAAGAAAAACCACCTGTAGGGTTAACTAACAAAGAAAAAAGAGAGTGGAAAATAAAACAAGAACGAAAGAAAAGTGGTAAAGGCCCAGTCTTAACTAATAGGGAAAAAAGAGAAAAGAAAATGAGAGAAAAAAAGAAAAGAAAATAATGTCACAGTTTGATGAGCATAAATGTATGGATCAAAGCTATCAGGTAATTACTGGTAGAAAATCTTTTGAAGACCTTTTAGAAGAAGAGGAAGATGTGGCTCTTATGTTTAATCCTACCCGACCAATTATAGTAATGGTAGATGATATCTACGACATACTAATAGATTACTTCGCCTCAATTGAGGAGTATGAAAAATGTCAAGAAATTTTAGATATAAAAAATTTAGCAAAGGCGATTCAAGAGTGAAATATTCTAGGCCTTCTTACTTTGATGAGGTCTATCGAAGCTATTGATCTGTTACGCATATATTGCTCTATAGACTTATCAATGTCATCAGTTCTTAATTCTACAGAATCTTTAGTCCCATCTGTCAAAGTATATTTTACTAGGTAAGTTTTCATTTAAAAATAATGTGTTAGTCTAGCGACTTGACCAGTGGTTTTTTCGTGTATAAAACCCTCGCAAGCTAAAGGTGCGCCAGTGTAACCTTTTCTTGAATGCCAGCTATCTGCTGAAGAAGGAGATCTCATATACTCTACAGTCACTCCTATAAAATCTTTTCCGTCTCTCCATTTGTGTTTTATTTTATGATGCAAATGATGTAAGTACCAATACCTATGGGTAGTTAATGCCCAGTCTTTCGGGTTTTCTTGAGCCATTAATAACGGGAGGTTATCCATCTTCGCTCCATCCCCATGCTCTATCCCAAGCAAATTAGTTCCATAAGAATAATACTTTCGATGAGAAACACTGATGTCAAACTTTACATCTTTAGCTTTTCTAAACCAGCTTTTTAAAGTATGAGCTAAATGAAAACCTGATTGGTAATCGTGATTACTCATACTATGAACTACATCTACAGGCCCTATCTTTCTTAACATTTCCACACACTTTACATAAAGCATTAAAGCTATCTCATAATGCTCCCACCATTTACCATCAGTATCTTGATAAGTTCCTTTAGTAGTAGTAGAGTAAACATTGTCAATATGTAAAATATCGTTTCCTATGCAGAATAAAACACGATCTATATCAAACCCTTTAGATTTTTCAATCAACCCTGTAACACCCTCTAAAACTCTTTTAACAGCAGTTTCACAATCATATTTCTGATTTGTCTCTATCTCGTTTGCATATTTCCCAATATGTACATCAGCAGGGTTTATAACCAACAGGTGTGATCCTTTTTTTCTTTTTATGGTTGGGTAGTCTGGAGAATAGTCAGCTACAAACTTATTAACTTTAGCAAACAACTGCTGTTCATCTAGCCCGATATTCTCTTTGGTTACAATAGAAAATCTATATTCGCCACTCCCACTCTGCCAGTGTTTAACACTTACGACATCCTTTTTATCTATACCTCTTTCATCTAGATGTAGATCAAGAGCTGTGTTGTTGTTTATATTATCTAGATTTGTGGCTCTTTTTTGTAGAATATAATCTACCTCTTCGTGAGACAGCCTTAGTCTTTTACCGTAATTTTTAGATTTCATCAGATAGAGATTGAATTAAGTCAGCAAGAACTTTAATTAAATTTTGTGCCTTCTTCCTTGCTTCCTCATGCTCTCTATCCATTAAGTCTTCGTAGATATCATTTCCAAAGTCGTGAATACTATTAGACACGAAGTTAATGTGGCTAATGGTATTAACGTCATCTCTGGAAACTCTAGACATTTATTTTTTCTTGGATAGCTTTTATATTATTAGATAGTTCTTGTACTTGTAAATTTAGTAATTTATTTTGTTTAACCAAATTATTCACGGTGTTTTTAAGTAACACAGGATTTAGCTCAATGTATTCTTGACAGTCCATTTTCCATACTTGCATGGCTTTAGAATAGTTTCTGTTAAGGTTTTTATCTACTTCAACTTCATTTTTAAAATTTCTTAACGCAGACATTACAGTAACATGATTCATACCGAATTGTTTTCCGATGAATTGATAAGTCATTCCTAACTCTTGTCTTAAAATAGCGTAACAAATAGCTCTAGCTTGAATAAATTCTGTTTTACGACATCTTAGAGAAGGATCTACTCCTAATATATCTTTAACTATTCCCTTTAAGGCGTTGGTCTTTGCAATATTCATTTGATTTTATATATAAATTTAAATTCATTAAGTCTAAATATTCATCCATAGAAATTATTTCTATGTCAGAAAGAATTGGGTTGTCTCCTAAAGGTCTTACAAGTTCTAATGCAAAAGCCACTGGCTTATTATTATACATAACCAACCCGCCTACTACATAAGAAACTAAGTTACTGCTAGGAATATACCTGAGATTCTTTTCGATAAACTCAGCTATTCTTACACTTAACGGAAACTCTATGTCTTGTAGGTTTTCAATAAAGAAATCATCTATATCGTACTTCCTAACCTCTGTATATTTCGGTTTTACATCCATGATCTCTAAGTTGTTTTAATCTAAATTCTTGAAGCCGAGAAACTTTACCACCCGATGTTTTGCATTCACTAAACAAAACATCTGCGTCAGGTGGTATAGCTAATAAATCGGGAATACCGTTCTTATTAGTCTTAATGAGTTTAATAACAAAATACCCCTCGCTTTCCAACTCTTTTATTCTCTTGCTTTGTATTCTTTGTTCTGTCATTTACTACAAATCTAACAAATCTCTTTTAAAATGATTAAGAGTGTAGTCCTTTTTCTTTAACACAGCCTTGTATATTTTATACTCAATACCACCTTCAGAAAACACCCAATAAATTTTATTATACTTTCTCTCTTTAGTAGTCATCCTATCTCTTGATTGCCAATAAGATGTAGCGCTGAAATCAATATTGTAATAAACTAAAGCTTCAGCATTACGTAAGCTTATACCTTCCCTACCACTTACAATTTGTAATGCAATATTCTTGTTGGTATGGTCAAAAGTGTAAAGATCAGTACACACACTATCTCCAAATATTTTCTTAATAGCATTCAGCTCTTCCTTAAATTTGTAAAATATAGCTATCTTTTTAGTACCAAATTGTTTTCTAATAAAATTAGCTTTATTATAATTTAAAACAGTAGAGTTTCCAGACTCAAACTTTACAGTACCTGAATATAATTGATGTAGCTTCATCATAAGTTTTACTGCAGTGTCAGCCAAGACAACCTCTTCCTTACCCTCAACAACCAAGTTTTTCTTTAACAACCTAATCACATCAGCAGTGTATTTATCTATAGGAACAGTAAGTATTTCTTCATTAGTCTTAGTAATGAATCCCGCATCCTTTTGAGAATAATTAATAGTATAGGGTTTCATCTTTCGTAATATTTCCTCTCTACCACGTGAGTAATCATTTACCATTAAACTGCTCAACTTTTTTTGAAACACATCAACATATCTTTTACAAAAAGAATAAAAGTTTTTATGTTCTGCAAAAGGATTCATAGGTATACCATAAACCTGATGATACATTTGACTGTAAGACTCAGGAGTAGGTGTACCACTCATTAGAATAACATAAGCGTTACGTGATATACGAAGTAATTCTTTAACATCCTTTGCTCTTTTACTAGGCTTAGGAAATGCACCCAAACCATGTGCTTCATCTATAATTACTGCATCCCATAAAATCACAGGTAGTTTATGCATAGACTCATAATTAATAACGTGTAAATCAAAAGATGGTTTTAATAAATCGTAATCAGCCTCAATGCTTGAGATAGCTTTTTTCTTTGTAAGAAACAAAACCTTTGGGGTTTTTTGAGAATGATTTAGAATCCTATGACATAAACCCATTGAGGTTAAAGTCTTTCCTGTTCTAACTTCCATAGCTAGATACAGAAACTTATATTTTTGTAACACCTGTAACCCTTGTGTTATAATTAACTTTTGATAATCTCTAAATTCCATCTTCGTATTTTTTATTTTCAAAATGAATCCACTTACCAATCATATCTCTACCTATTGAAACTTTTAACGTATCTTTATAGATTGCATAAGAATTTAACCATTTATTAAATTTAGTTCTGGAGATAGTAAATTTAGATTTAGGTGCGTAGTCAGGATATTCATTTATAAAGTCATTATATAAATCGGACATATAAATTCTTTTATCCATTATAAACTTCTCGCTTTCAGTATTATTAATTATACCAAGCCATTCTAAAAAGTCGTGACTTGTTTCTGCAGATAACTTTCTAATCCTTAGGTTAACAAACTCACTTTTCATTAAACCATTCATTAAGTAAAGCTGAAGGTTGTTAATCATATAATTATCAAACTGACACCACTCATCATCATCCCACTCTCCAAACATCATTTTTCCAAATTCAACTAGAGGGGTAAAATCTTTATTGTAATGTTGTGTTAATTCTAACTCCCATTTTCTTCTTTCAAAACTAGCACCCTTACCTCTTATAGCGTAGTTGGTAGTAATAGCAACTTTAGGGCTTTTGCTAAAAGGAATTTTAATTGCATCTTTATTTTTCTTTTCTAAAGTTAGACCCTCAGTTACTACACTAAATAATCTTTCAAAGTCAAATGCTTTTTTTACATCATCGAAACATAGTATTTGTGTATCAGCAGAAACTAATTGATAAGCAAAACTCTTTTCAAAATTAAAAGATTTACCATCAATAACCACTAACTTTTTCATATGAGATAGTCCGTTCATAAACAATCCTTTTCCTGTACCACCTTCAGGGTTTTCAGATATTACCTCATCATTTAAAATAGTAGCGGGACTGTAAGATAAATTTTTCCATCCATGTAGTAAGTATCCTATAGTGGAACGCATAGAGTTTATACGACTTTCATTCTCGCCACAAATGTTAGAAATAAATACTTTGTAATCACACTCCTTAGGTTTGCATAAAGTAAAAGTCCTGTCTATAACATGATCCTTCCACACATAACCACCCAAATCTATGTAATCAATCATAGTAACTTTGTCTTGTGTAATTTTTACTGCACTGTTTTTGTAATATAAATAAGCAGTATCTTTATCGTCCTCTATAAAATAAACATCTATAGATGCTAAAAGGGTTAGAAACTCCTCTCTAAAATACCTTGTGTGTTCAGCAAAATAATTATAGACACTGAAGTCATCAATACCTAAAAGATAAGAAAGTATAAAGTCTTTAATTTCTTTTTCACTTGTGTGGTCTATTAAGTTATTAGTAACCTTAACAAATATATAACTCTTACTACCCTCTGGGTTAAATTTATAAAAACCATTCTCTTCTAAAAAGTTTTTAAATAAAATGTGTACAATTTTAATTGTCCCTTTTTCGTTCTTAGTCCAAAATTTATGATTCGCTTGTTCTTCTTCAAGCCTGTTAATCACATTGTCTGCTATACCGACCTCAATCTTGGACTCTTCTAACTGAGATCTAATTTCTTTTTTTGATACTCCTCTTTTAAGTTTTTCTTTTACTTCATTGATTTTATCTTCATCCTGATAATATTTTGTACCGAAGTTTTGTTTATGAGAATAAGCAGACTGAATTGTTCTACGTACTTCATTGGAAGGAAAATCCCGTGATGCAAATCTATTCATTACATACTCAGCTAGGTTTTGATTTACACCAAAGTCATTAAAAGCTGAGGCTAATATATAAACATTATTGTTTCGTTCCCCCTCTATCATACCGTATTTTCTAGTCCACCATTTAAGTAGGATGTCAACTATTTTATTTTCATCAGTAATTGGAATGGTAGGTATATCTACGTGTTTAGTTATCTGCTCATACTCCTGTTCTTCTATATCTTCCCATACACTTGCTAGTGTGTTTATATGGATTAGTGGGTCATAAGACTCATAACAAACTCTAGATAAATTTTTAGAGGTTTTGTCAAAGTGTGGAGAATCAAAATGTTTTTGTAAAGCAAGAAAGTATCCTTTATGATTAGCTATATCCTCAGGTATACGAATTAAAGCCTTTAATCCTTCCCCACTTGGACTTATAAATACCGAGTATACATACTTGCTTTTAGATAGTCTTTCTTTTTCTTGTAGTAATTCTTTGTTAGACTTATAACCATCAAAGTCTAAGCATATTATACCACTGTGGGTGTTTAAAGAGTTGTCGTTTCTTTTTGTAAATTGACCACTAAAACATATAGCGGGTAAAGATTGTTTAAGTAAATTACGTTTGGTCTTATCCTTTTCTTGTCGGATTTTCTTTACTAAATCCTTAGATTTACCCTCCTGAATTCTATTTAAAACAACAGCAATATCTACAAAAAAGGGCTGTGAAGTCTCTTTTATGTTTTGAAATATGGTAATTTTCATAAGATTATGTTGAATTTATGTTGATTTTGTGTTTTGTAAGTTCCTCATTATCAATATTTAACTAATATTTATGTTGAAATGTTAATAATGACTACATAATGTGAAGGTAAGTAATTTAAGTCAAATAAAAAAGGACAGGGGAGAAAAACTCCCCCACCCTTATATAACCTACCTTAGATTATGGCTAGAAAGGTAAGTCTGGCTCAGCTTGTGGTTCAGCTTCTTCCTTTTTCGCCTCAGGCTTCCAAGTGTCCACTGCAACATAATGCGTTTTACCATACTGATCAGCCTCTCTTTTCTTCTGAACGATTAGCTTTACATACTTCTTACCATTGTATTCGAACATGTGTTCCTGTGGTAAATCTGATAAACATAAACTACAAGCGACTTGGTCTCCATCAAATTTGGAAACCCCGCTACCTACATAGATTTTTTCTGACATAATTTATTTATTTTAATGTTTTGTTCCATATGATTAATTGTAGATATGATGATATCATCCTTATCTTGTCTACTATTACAGGACATTGGAACTTGAATCCACATAATAGAATTGCTTGGTGTTTTTTTTGGTATCCAAGACCAAAGTTTATTAAAGATTTTCATAATGAATGTATTGATTAATATCTTCATTTGCATTTTCTGAAAAGAATCTATTATATACAATCACTGCTTCAGCAACCTTTTGTTGACCACTAGCTAAAAATATTTCAGTCGGCTCATATATACCTAAGTTGTGTGTTTGTTTATCAACTACATAAAAATGTAGAGGTTTATCAAACAACATTTGATATATATATGCCTGACTGTCATAACCAAAAGTACGAGCCTTTTTTGGAAACTGAGAAAGCGAACTTGTAGTCTTCAGATCAATTAATATATTCTCTGAAACAATATCTGCTTTACCTTTCCAATTTAAACCCATATGATTACCTATGTTAGCAACCTCAAACTCATTACCCTCTCTATATATATCCTCAAAAAAGGTAAGGTTTTGCTTCATTGCATCTGCACATTTATTTAAATTATCTACCTCACTCTGTAACAATAGAATATCCTCTTTACTTTCGTAAACAGTTTCTTTGTAGACCTTAGTAGTACGTGTTGATGCATCAACTATTTCGTATTGATTTAGTTTTTCAGGCTCAAGCATAAGGGTGTGAAAATAACTACCCTCAAGCATTGCTTTAGTTTTTTCAACAGTCTGATGAAAATCCTTTGGGTTATCTCTCAATGTTTTTATGTCGGAGTTTGATAACCATTTTTTTCCAAAGTCGCCATAATAACGACTGTCATCCTTCAACATATTAAGGATGTCTGTTTTGTTTAACTCCATATTAAGAAAGTTTAGCTAGTTCCTTTTTAACAGATGCTTTTATACTGTATTTAGTTTCTAACTGTGGAATTATTTTAGCTAGACCTAACGCTTTGTTCTTCGCTATATAACTTAATACGTTATACCAATTTTCATCCCCTATGTCTAATACAATCTTTTTTTGTTGAGTTTTGATTGTAGATTTTTTAGGGCTTGGCTTGGATTGATTAGCTATTGCGTTTTCAACTTCGTTAGCTGAGGCAACAGATGTGTCAATACCAATACCAAAATTCCCTAATGCTCTACCCCACGCTGATGTTTCGCAATTTTCAACGTAAGATGTTTTGTTAATGAAGGTACTCCCTTTTTCTTCCTCAGCCATACCCGTTGCTATGACTCTACCATCTTCATTTATAATAGATGCGAGGATTAGGATTGATTTGTCAGTTTTCTCCAACACTTCTGATGTTAAAGAAAATTTAGGATATGTTTTTCTAAAATAGATTAACCTTTCGTTAACCTCAACATACTCCTTACCTTTGATGTTTACTGTTTTTAATTTTCCCATTTGATTTATTTTAATTTAATTAATTTGATTTTGTGTTTTGAGTATCTATTTAAAATACCCTCTCTTCTTGTTTTTAAATTCTGAATGTGCTTGTCGTTTTTACGTGTGTTAACCTCAACTTTCATCTTGTTTTCAATCAGATCAAGTTTATGTAAGCAATTATTCATTGCAGTTATAACGCATCCACGTTTCCACCCATTATTAAAAAAAACTTCATACTCGGTTTCGGTTAACTCCTGAAAGTAATCTCCACCTTTAGAACAATTAAGTATTTCTATATAGTCGGTAAACTTTTGCAACTTAACTCCCATATTTAAAAACGACTCTCCTCTACTCATAGTACAATAAATAGAAGATTTGTCTTCCTGTGCTTGTTCAAATATTTCTTGTAAACTATACTGCTTCATTAATTGATTCTATAATATTTTTATAATCCTTATCGTTATCAATTGTCTGCTTTGCTTTTTTATATCCGTGAATGATGGTAGTGATGTGAACATCAAGACCAGCTTCAGACATAAATCTTTTTATATAAGCAACACGTATAGGTCTTTCCATGCATAAGTAGTAAAGCATTTGTCTTGCATCTACTTTTTCTTGTTTCCTACTTTTGTCAAACATTTCATCTAAACTTAAATGAAACTGTTTTGATATAGCAGTAGCGTAGCTATTAAATATTTCTTTTTTCATTATTTCTTTTTTTCGTTTAATCTCTCTATTTCAAATTCTAAATGTGCAATCGCCTTACGTAAATCCTCGACAGGAGTTTGATGTTTCCTAGAACTACGTAAGCAGTAAGTAACTGCAGTTCCGATATTGTAAGTGCAATCAAAATCACTAACAACATATCGTGCTTGATAATTTCTTTTTTTATTTGTACCTACATAATAATGTGGTACTCTTCCATCTGTGGAATTTATACTCATTCTTTTATTTTTTAAATTTATATTTCGACATATCATTATTGATAATCGTTTTTGGATTTGCTTTAGGTGGGAGTGGCTCAATAAATCTTTTTTTATATTCTATTTTACCACTGTATTTAAAGTAGTTATTTAAATCAACAAACACGTTTTGGTGGTGCTGATCTAATAATTTTTTCTGATATAATTCTTTTATAAGATGTGTAGGCATTGATTAGTATTTAAGAGAATATCAGGGGGGACAAAAACATTTAATATTATGGGTTTCTTACACCCTTAAGATTATTGGCTATTATTAACCTAAACCCCCCTGTATATCCACATTATGAAAACACACGTAGCAAAACTATATAATTACTTTTGAATATGCAAGTTATTATTTGACTTATTTTTAAGCATTGCATAATGCTCTATTGTTAATTGTTGTAGCCATCTTATGTAGTCATAATTTGGCTTGTCTTTTAACTTTTCTTTTAAAATAAGTTTCTCTAATTCATTCATAATTATCCAAATATTATTGGTTGATTTCCTTTTCTATCTTTATGACAGTGATACTCAAACACTTCTTTAAGTGTCTTCCCATAGTATTCGTTTAAACTATAGCATTCATACCACCCCTCTTCATATGTATCACAAGCATTGGTGTGTTCTGTGCGTAGGTAAGATACTTCACAT
>CEQR01006547.1_pt1 | contig 133463 bp, 118 predicted proteins | sample 530901 | NCBI WGS metagenome assembly CEQR01 (sample SAMEA2621085, study PRJEB7988) | marine metagenome | isolation source: saline water (ENVO:00002010), including | reverse complement strand
GTCAGAGACCTCATCATAGATGTCATTAATATTGAGCTCTGCTGACTTCAGTTGTTCCGACACAGTTTGTACCTCACAGGCAACTTATCCGATGGAATTATACCACGCCAAATAATATAAGCATTTACTAATTTAGCTTTTGACGTACAAAAAAAGCCGACAAAATCGGCTTTTTTTGATTCGTCGCTCTGTCAATTATCGTTGGAACTGTCTTCCATGTTTTTAACGACCTTGTAGGCAATCACGCCAATCACAACAATTGTCAATACAAGACTTACAATCGCACCAATCGCTACAGCATCTAAACCCATATCAATCTCCTTGAATCTATCGACTCGTAATTACGTTAGCTTGAGTCTACTCTACGCCACCACCGAGTTGATGGACATAAACAGCCAGTTTTTTGATTTCAGTTTCTGAAAGCCGTTGAGTTTCATCACCTTCATAATATTCTTCAGGATCATCACCGTATTCTTCTGCTTCCAAACGTACGGCAAGCTTTTCATTCCAGGCTGGCATTACTGCAATACGAGTCTTTGGATCATTCGCAGCATTTACGCCGTGAAGAATCGTATGGCGAATTTCATCCGGTTCCCCAGAAAAGCGCCAGACTTTATCTGATAAGTTAGCCGAGCCTAATTGCTGAATGCCTTTAGCATCTGCACCATGGCATGCTACACAACCTTTTTCGTTGTAAAGTTTCCATTGCGCTTCGGTGGCTTCACCAGCCGAGTTACTCAACACGAATTCAACCAGACCATCCACTTCTTCTTCGGTTAACAGCTCAGCATGTGCTGGCATCATTCCTTGACGACCTTTGGCCAGGGTTTCAATGATCTTGTTTACCGTTCCACCGTACAACCAGTCATCATCAGCCAGGATAGGATATCCCGAACCAGGTTGAGGATATCCACCCACACCATGACAAGCGGCACAATTGTCACCATAAAGCACTTTGCTTGAACCTACTGCATAGCGTAACAGCTCATCATCTTCGAGAATTTCTTCTGCTGACATTGCAGCAATACGATCTTCAAAAGGTGCACGTTTTTCCTGAATTTTTGCCATGTCATCCTTGTATTCATTGATCTGCGTCCAGCCCAGAATACCTTCGGTGTTTCCATTCACTAATGGCAGAGAAGGATAAAGAATAAAATACACCAGCACTAACAAACCGCTCAGGTATAAAGCTATTGTCCACCAACGCGGCGGTGGATTAGTCAATTCTCTGATGCCATCCCATTCATGTCCGGTATCAGGACATTCATTTGGGTTTTTATTGTTATCAGCCATCATTTTTCTCCGAATTTATATCGTCATCTCTCAGTGGCAAGTCACGATGCGATTCAAGTTTTTCTTTGTTTTTAGGGCGTAACACCCAGAAATACATACCAAACATCAGTAAGAAAATAACAACCGTCAGAATGGTACCCACCCAATCGCTTACGGTCATTGCAGACCAGTTTGTCTTAAAATAAGACAGAAAATCACTCACGGTAATCTCTTCCTGGTTCAAATTGAATCATGGTGCCAAGCACTTGCAGATAAGCGACCAGAGCATCCATTTCAGTTTTGCCTTCTACGAATTCTGCTGCTCCCAGAATTTCTTCATCACTGTAAGGAACCCCCAGGACTTTCATTGCTTTGAGTCGCTTAACCATGCCTTCACCATCGATGGTGGATTTGTCCAGCCAAGGATATCTAGGCATAACGGATTCAGGTACAACAGAACGCGGGTCACGCAAATGCTGAATATGCCATGCATCAGAGTATTTACCACCAACACGCGCTAAATCAGGACCGGTACGCTTGGAACCCCACTGAAATGGGTGGTCATATTTGGACTCAACAGCCAATGAATAATGACCATAACGATCTTTTTCATCACGGAATGGACGTACCATTTGTGAATGACACAGATAGCAACCTTCCCGCTGATAAATGTCACGTCCAGCTAGCTCAAGTGCAGTGTATGGACGTACACCCTGCAGTTCTTCGTATTCTGGAAAAACATCATCCTCAAAAGTATTATCCAAATAGAACAATGGAACGATCTCGACAATACCACCGACTGACACTACCAACGCCGTCGCTAGCACCAGCCCCCACACATTTTGTTCTACCCACTCTTGAAAGCTAATGCGTTTATTAGATTTTTTAGCCATGCTGATACCCTCAAATATTCGCTGCAGTTGCCATTTCGGCGGACGGTTTTGCAATCGCGCGGCGAATAGTCACTGTTACGTTAAACAGCATGATGACCGCACCCAGGAAGAAAATCAGTCCACCAATTGCACGCATCGCGTAATAAGGATGCATTTGTGCTACAGACTCAACAAAGGTGTAGGCCAAATTGCCATATTCATCGTATGCACGCCACATCAGGCCTTGCATGATACCGGACACCCACATTGCAGTGATGTAAATTGCGGTACCAATAGTCGCCATCCAGAAATGCAGATTGACCAGTTTGACTGAATACATGGTTGTACCCCACATACGTTCGACCATATGGTACAAGGCACCCACAGAAACCATTGCAACCCAACCAAGTGCGCCTGAATGAACGTGACCGATAGTCCAGTCAGTGTAATGTGACAACGCATTTACGGTTTTCGAAGCCATAACCGGACCTTCGAAAGTTGACATCGCATAGAACGCCAAAGAGACAATCAGGAAACGTAAAATATAGTCTGTACGTAATTTGTCCCACGCACCGCTCAGGGTAAACATACCGTTTAACGCACCACCCCATGAAGGAATAATCATCGCAAGGGAAATGGCTGCACCCAGTGAACCGGTCCAATCTGGCAGAGCGGTATATTGAAGATGGTGAGCCCCCAACCAGACATAACCGAATACCAGCGCCCAGAAGTGGATAACTGACAGGCGGTACGAGTAAACCGGACGGTTTGCCTGTTTAGGTACGAAGTAATACATGATGCCTAGGAAACCAGCAGTCAGGAAGAAACCAACAGCGTTATGACCCCACCACCATTGAATCATCGCATCCTGAACCCCGGAGAAAATGGAATAGGATTTCCACATACTGACGGGAATAGACAGACTATTGACTACATGGAGGTAGGTAATCATGATCATCATTGCCAGGAAGAACCAGTTGGCAACATAGATATGCGAAACCTTTCGGATCGATAAGGTCATGATGAAATTGAACATGTAGGCAATCCAAACCACCGCAATTAAAATATCCAGCGGCCATTCCAGTTCAGCATATTCTTTTGATTGAGTCAGACCTAAAGGCAGAGTAATGATGGCTCCGAGAATAATCAGGTTCCAGCCCCAGAAGGTGAACCATGCCAATTTATCACTCCACAGTCTGACGCCAGAGGTGCGTTGAACAACATAAAATGCTGTCGCCATCAAAGTCGAACCACCAAACGCAAAGATAACCGTATTGGTATGTAATGGGCGTAGTCGACCAAAACTGATATACGGATTATCAAAATTCAAATCTGGCCAGGCTAACTGCGATGCAATAAATACACCCATACCCGTTCCGGCAACCAAATAGACACACGCCATATAGGCGAACCATTTGACCACTTCAAAGTTGTACTGTTGTTTCGCCTGCATAGCGATCACACCTTCTCTTTCATGAAAACTCTTTCACTGTTTCTTTATTAAGAAAACAGAACCCCATTTCATTCTGCCTAACGTTCCAGCTAATGAATTTTACCGCAAAACAACTAGGTTGATGATTTCAAATCCGTGATCCAGATCAATTTTGCTGGTTTTGCTTCTACTTTCACTGGCTTGAAGTTATCCAAATAGGAGAATTTTCCTGACTTCATCTGACGGGGTCAAGTATTAGCAAAAAAGCTATTTCAGCAGAAGCTAATAAGTAACGTAAAAACAATGATTTAATCCATATGTTTAATATGGTTATTTACTTGTTCAATTGCGGTGCATTAGTCGTCATCCGCATTAATTGTAAAAGTAAATCAATACTATTGGTTTTCTGCCTTCATTCAACAGCAAGTTATAGGTACGGCAAGCAGCGCCAAGTGACATGGTTTCCAGTGAGATCCCATACTGTGCCAGGTTGCCAGTAATTTGTAATATATTGGGAGTAATACCTTCGTTATTCACCATAATGACAACGTCAGCATTGAAGGATTTTATTATCTCAATTTGAGAATCGCTAGACTGTTCAGCGAGAGTTTGGAGATCCAGTGCATCGAATACACCTTCAGGAGATAAAACACAGTCATGTGTTATTTGTTGTGGAATTTGATTTGGAGCTTGAATCAGTAGAAAGCCGTCGCCATAACTTTTAATTACAAGAGCGTCAGTAACGGCTTCCTGACTAATTTTCATTTTTGTTAAAAACCAGCGGCATTATTAACGCGATCGCGTAATTCTTTTCCGGGTTTAAAGTGTGGTACATATTTTTCATCAAGTTTAACGGATTCACCGCTTTTTGGATTACGTCCTACTCTTGGTGGACGATGATGCAAGGTGAAACTGCCAAACCCTCTGATCTCAATACGATCACCACGTGACAGACAATCGCTCATCTGTTCAAGAATTAACTTCACCGCTAGTTCAACGTCTCGGTAATTCAATAGAGATTGTTTTTCGGATAGTATTTCTATCAAATCAGACTTGGTCATAATTTCCTAGATTCCCGGCAGTAGACTTTTGGGTTATGCCTTAAATAAAAAGGCAGCTGTATAACAAGAAAATGAGCATCCGGCCTGACCGGATGCTCACCCAATGATCAGATTAGCTGTCTTTCTGATTCATCTGTTCTTTCAGCAAATCACCTAAAGTGGTATTGCCGGAACTAACATTACTGTACTCTTTCACTGCTTCAGATTCTTCCTGATCATCCTTAGCTTTGATTGACAGAGTCAGCGTGCGATCCTTGCGAGACATTCCTGTAAATTTAGCTTCAACTTCATCACCGATATTCAGCACTTTGCTGGCATCTTCGATACGCTCACGTGCGATATCAGCTACGCGAACGTAACCTTCAACACCTTCAGCCAATTCAATCGTTGCACCTTTAGCATCAACTGCAATGACTTTACCAGTCACAACGGTGCCACGTGGGTGTTCAGACAGATAAGCTGAGAACGGATCGTCCTGCAATTGTTTGATACCCAGTGAAATCCGTTCACGTTCAGGGTCAATCGCCAATACAACAGCTTCCACTTCATCGCCTTTTTTGAAGTCACGAATTAATTCTTCGTTTTCTTCTTCCCAAGAGATGTCTGACAAGTGGATCAGGCCGTCAATGCCACCATCCAGACCAATGAAGATACCGAAATCAGTGATTGATTTGATAGCGCCGCTGACTTTATCACCTTTGTTATGAGTCATTGAGAACTCTTCCCAAGGGTTAGTCTGGCACTGTTTGATACCCAGTGAGATACGACGACGTTCAGCGTCAATATCCAGAACCATAACTTCAACTTCATCACCCAAAGTAACCAGTTTAGAAGGGTGAACGTTTTTGTTGGTCCAGTCCATTTCAGACATGTGAACCAAACCTTCAACACCATCTTCGATTTCAACAAAGCAACCGTAGTCAGCAATGTTAGTGACTTTACCCTGGATGCGGGTGCTATTTGGATAACGACGTGCGATATCTTTCCATGGATCGTCGCCCAACTGTTTCAGGCCTAGCGATACACGTTCACGTTCTTTATCAAATTTCAGAACCTGTACATCGATTTCGTCACCGATAGCGACAACTTCTGAAGGATGTTTAACACGTTTCCATGCCATATCAGTGATATGCAACAGACCGTCAATACCACCCAAGTCAACAAACGCGCCGTAATCAGTCAGGTTCTTAACGATACCTTTAACAACTTTGCCTTCTTCCAATGTTTCCAGAAGGGCTTCGCGTTCAACGCTGTTCTCAGCTTCCATAATGGCACGACGAGAAACAACGATATTGTTACGTGGGCGATCCAGCTTAATCAGTTTGAACTCAAGCTCTTTGCCTTCGAGGTGTGAAGTATCACGGATAGGACGTACATCAACAAGTGAACCCGGCAGAAACGCTCGGATGTTTTCCAGATCTACAGTGAAACCACCTTTAACCTTACCGGAAATAATACCGATAACAGTTTCATTGGCTTCAAATGCATGTTCCAATCTAATCCATGCTTCAGCGGCTTTGGCTTTTTCACGTGATAATTGTGTTGCACCAAATCCATCTTCCAGTGTTTCCAGAGAAACATCGACCAAATCACCAACAGAAACGGTGATTTCACCTTTTTCGTTCATGAACTCGGCAACTGGGATAGCGCCTTCAGATTTCAGACCTGCGTTAACCATAACAACATCAGGACCAACATTGACTACCGTACCGGTAACAATTTTGCCTGGTTGCATTGGGGTTGCGTTTAGACTCTCTTCAAAGAGATCAGCAAAGCTTTCGCTCATTATAAATATCCTTGATCCTGTTCAGATAACAGAATCGCCCGTTAGTCCTGCGATTGCAGGAAATTAACAAAAAACCTGCCTGGAACACCCAGACAAGTACCCTAATAAATCAGCCGATTAATGCACTGACTTTTTCTAAAACAGCTTCGATACCGAGTTGTGTTGAATCGAGAATAACGGCATCATCGGCAGGCCGTAGTGGCGCTACTTCACGTTGCGTATCCCGTTCATCACGTTCTGATATTTCGGCTACGAGATCGGAAAGGTTACTATCAATTCCTTTCTCTTTCAACTGCTTATATCGTCTCTCCGCCCGAACCTTGGCACTGGCTGTGAGAAAGACTTTGTATGGCGCATCTGGAAACACCACCGTACCCATATCGCGGCCATCTGTGACTAAACCTGGCGGTTGGCAAAAATCACGCTGTCTTTGTAATAAAGCTGAGCGAACTGCCGGAAATGCGGCAACTTTTGATGCGGCATTGCCGGCCTGTTCAGAACGAATCAGTAACGAAACATCTTCGCCTTCGAGAATAACCTGCAACTGTCCATCCTTTAACACAAACTGCACATCCAGCTGACCCGCTATGGATGCCAGCGCTGCTTCATCCGTTAAATCAATTTGATGCTTTAATGCCGCCTGAGCCAGGACACGGTAAATTGCACCACTATCCAGGTAGTGCCAACCCAGCTTTTCTGCCATACGCTGGGCCAAAGTGCCCTTTCCGGAGCCGCTTGGACCATCAATTGTTAATACAGGTATATCAGACATCGAAGGCATCAATCTGCAAACCACAGTGAGTCGCTAATTCGACAAAATTTGGAAATGAGGTTGCCACATTGGCACAGTCATTAATCTGTATGGCGCCGCCAGCCTGTAGTGCCGCCATAGCAAATGACATCGCAATACGGTGATCACCATGTCCATCCACTTCGCCACTGCCAATAATGCCACCTTCTATAATCATGCCATCAGACGTTGGCTGAGCATCGATGCCGAGTGCCTGTAATCCATCAGCCATGACCTGAATTCGGTCACTCTCTTTCACCCGTAATTCTTCAGCACCCGTCAATACTGTGCGGCCTTCTGCACAGGCTGCGGCAATAAATATTGCCGGAAATTCATCAATCGCCAATGGCACCTGATCCTGAGGAATTTCAATTCCGCTCAACGGTGCATAGCGAACCCGGATATCTGCCACCGGTTCACCACCGGTTACCGCTTCGTTGCTCAAGCTTATATCCGCCCCCATTTGCTTCAAAATATTGATGACACCCGTCCGCGTAGGGTTAATACCTACATGTTGCAGAGTAATATCCGAACCCGGTGCAATAGCGGCTCCCACCATAAAGAACGTGGCCGAGGAAATATCGCCAGGCACATCAATACTGGTTGCGGTTAATTTTCCGCCACCCTGAATACTGATGCGGTTACCGTGAACCACGACTGGATATCCCATGCCTTGCAACATGCGTTCAGTATGATCGCGAGTCGGGGCAGGTTCCGTCACGCTAGTGGTTCCTTCAGCATACATGCCGGCAAGTAACAGACAGGATTTAACCTGAGCACTGGCCATTGGCAAGTCATATTCAATAGCCTTTAATTTATGGCCACCATGAATAGTCAGAGGCGGTTTACCATCTGCACTATCGATATTTGCCCCCATGAGGGCTAAGGGATCGGTTACCCGACGCATGGGACGACCTGATAAAGATTTATCACCACTCATCGTCACATCAAAACTTTGCCCTGCCAATAAACCACTTAATAAGCGAATTGACGTGCCAGAGTTACCGACATATACATCATTTTCCGGGGCTTTCAGTCCATGCATACCGACACCATGCACGGTGACTTTGCCATCCGTCGGCCCATCAATTTTGACACCCATGGCACGAAAAGCGGCCAATGTCGCTAGTGCATCTTCACCTTCCAGAAAACCGCTGATTTCAGTCACACCCTCTGCCAGTGATCCCAGCATAATAGAACGATGTGAAATGGATTTATCTCCGGGCACGCGGAAGCTGCCTGTTAATTGACCACCAGCCTGTACTATAAATTTACGATCCTGCTGCCCGCTCACGCTACTGTTCACTCCCACTTTACACTTCGCTGTTATCTTTCAGATCTGGATCGGCGAAACGTGTATCTCTGGCCCGTTTTGCTCGCCCGAATATATCAATAAGATAATCGCCATCATCTTGCCGAATCGCCTGTTCAATCTTATCCAGACCACTACGATATTGTTGTAATAATTCTAGAATCGCACTACGGTTGCCGAGGCAGATATCCCGCCACATCACTGCATCACTTGACGCGATCCGGGAAAAATCTCGAAAGCCACCAGCGGCATATCGCAATACTTCATCGCAATCTTCACGCTGGGCTAACATTCCGACCAGATTAAACGCCAAAACATGCGGTAAATGACTGGTAGCAGCCAGCACCACATCATGATGCTCAACCTCCATTTCAAATACATCTGCACCGGCCTGTTGCCACATTTGACGCACTTGTTCCAGAGCTGATTTATTGGTTTCTGCCACTGGGGTTAAAACGACCCGATGCTGTTGATAAAGCTCAGCAAACGCAGCTGATGGGCCACTTTTCTCAGTACCGGCAATCGGATGGCCTGGCACAAAGTGATCAAACTTAATCCCCAATGCCTGGCGAGCCGCATCAATAACCTGTTGTTTGGCACTGCCACCATCAGTCACAATCGTCTGCGGTTTAAGATGCGGTGCTATTTGTTCAAATACTGCCTGCATCGCCCCCATTGGTACTGCCACAAATACCATATCGGCATCTGCTACGGCCTCCGCCAGCGACGCTGCTGCTTTATCGATAATACCTAACGCCAAAGCTTCTTCACGCGCGGCCTGAGAGCGAGAGAAACCTGTCACCTGTTCAACCAATCCGGCTTTTTTTAATGCCAAAGCCAGTGAACCGCCAATCAGTCCAACGCCGATGATAGCCAGATGCTTAATCATTTGGCCTCTGACAAACTGTTTGCCAATGCTTCAAGACAACGCTGGTTTTCATGCTCCAGGCCGATGCTTATGCGTAAATGGTTTGGCAGACCATAGCCTGCAACCGGTCTGACAATAACGCCCTGTTGCAGCAGCTTTTCATAAATATCAGCAGCATTGGTGTTTACATCAACACAGATAAAATTGGCTTTTGAGGGAATATAATTCAATCCCATCGCATCAAAGCCATCGATGTATTGCTGCATCCCTTCGGTATTCACCTGTTTAGCACATTGCAGATAATCTTCATCGCCCAACGCGGCAATCGCAGCACTCATCGCCAGATGATTGACATTAAATGGCTGGCGCAGACGATTTAATAAATCAGCAATCTCTGGACTTGATAGCGCAAAACCCACCCGTAATCCCGCCAGACCATAAGCCTTGGAAAAGGTACGGCAAATGATTAAGTTAGGAAACTGTTTGAGCCAATCAATGCTGTTTACCTCTTCATCGCCATATTCAATATAGGCTTCATCCAATACGACTATCACGTTATCAGCAACTGACTGCAGAAAAGTATGAACTTCCGTTGCCGGAATATGCGTTCCGGTGGGATTGTTAGGATTGGCAATAAAAATCAGCTTGGTTTTTTCAGTGATGGCCCGCTGCATGGCTGTTAAATCATGTCCATACTGTTTGGCGGGCACTTCCACCAATGTGGCACCTATTGCCTGCGTCACCAATGGATATACTGCAAACGCGTGTTGGGAGAATATGACTTCATCCGCAGGTGAAGCAAAACAGCGAGCAATAAGCTCCAGCACATCGTTAGAACCATTCCCTAAGGTAATCTGGTTGGCATCAATCTGAAACTTTTCAGATAAAGCCAGTTTTAATGCATAGCCATTACCATCCGGATAACGGGTTAAATCGCGAGTTGCCAACGCAATTGCAGCTTGTGCAGCTTGTGATGGACCAATCGGACTCTCATTTGAGGCGAGTTTGATGACATCTCTTACGCCATATTGACGTTGTAATTCCTCAATGGGTTTTCCCGGTACATAAGGCTGCAAACCGGCAATGCTTTCTACCGCTAAATCACACAGATTCATTTTTGCTCCGCTGGTTTTTTGAAACTATCCACAATCAACAATACGGCGCCAATACAAATAGCCGCATCGGCTATATTAAAGGCTGGCCAGTGATAACTTCCAACATAGATATCTATAAAATCAATAACATAGCCATGGATGAATCGATCAATAACATTGCCGATAGCACCGCCAATAATCAATGCAATTGCTATCGCTTCGACTTTTGCCTGCGCTTTCAAACGTGATAACCAAATCATTAACACTATTGAAACGGAGATCGCCAGACCAATAAAGAAAAAGCGTTGCCAGCCACCGGCCCCCGCCAGAAAACTGAATGCCGCTCCACTATTGTGTGCCAAAGTGAAATTGAAATACGGCATCACGGCGACGGTTTGATAAAGCTCCAGCCAGTTTGCCATAACAACTTTGGTCAGCTGATCCAGCACAATAACCAGGGCGCTAATCCATAACCACTTCATCATAATATTGGCCTCAGGCAAAACGGCGGGTTTCGCCATCGCCATCTACGTTTTCAACACAGCGACCACATAATTCAGGGTGGTCAGCGTGACTGCCCACATCGTCAGTTTGGTGCCAGCAACGTTCGCAGCGAGAATTTGCAGAAGCTTGAATATTGACTGCCAGGCCCGTCAAACCGGTATTAATAGCCGTTCCCGGTTTATCTGCCATTGCAAAACGCCTGGCTGACGATGTAATCAATACGAACTTCAACTCATCGCCAACTTTATTCAATATTTCCAGCAACTTATCTTCTGCATACAGATTAACGTCAGCAGTTAAACCGCCTTTTACTTCGCCGTGATTTCGTTTGTTTTCCAATTCTTTTGCTACGGCTTCACGTACAGAAAACAACTGTTGCCAATCAGCCACCGACAAAACACTATCTTGCGATAAAGGTTCCAGAGATTGATACCAGTCATTCAATAACACCGAAGCATTACGTTGACCCGGAATAAACTCCCAAAGCTCATCCGCAGTGAAACTCAGTATCGGTGCAATCCAGCGGCTTAACGCTTCGAGGATATGATACATAGCTGTTTGCGATGAACGGCGTCCAAGGCTGTCAGCTGGCATCGTATACTGCCGATCTTTGGTGATATCCAGATAGGCACTGCCCAGCTCATTGGCACAGAAGTTATGTACTTTCTGATAAATCAGATGGAACTGATAGCTTTCATAAGCCGCCAGGATTTCCAGCTGCAGATGATAGGCACGATCCATTACCCAGCGATCCAGTGGTAATAACTTCTCCGTGGCGACCAGATTGGCGGCAGGATCAAAATCATTCAGATTCGATAATAAATACCGTGCAGTATTACGAATACGGCGATATGAGTCCGCGGTGCGTTTCAGAATTTCATCCGATACCGTCATTTCAGCACTGTAATCCGTCGCCGCTACCCAGAGACGGATAATATCGGCACCAAGATTATTGACTACTTTTTGCGGTGAAACCGTATTTCCCTTGGATTTGGACATTTTCTTGCCTTCGGCATCCACGGTAAACCCGTGGGTCAGCACCGCTTTGTAAGGTGCTTTACCAGTAGTAGCAACTGATGTCAGTAATGATGATTGGAACCAGCCACGGTGTTGATCACTGCCTTCAAGATACAAATCTGCAGGGCGTTGTAAATCATCACGCCGGGTTAACACGCAGGCATGTGAGACTCCGGAATCAAACCAGACATCCAGCGTATCGGTGACTTTGAAATAATTTTCTGCGTCTGCACCAATCAAATCGCTGGCATCCATATCAAACCAGGCATCGATACCCTCCTGTTCAACAGCCAAAGCAACTTTTTCGATTAAAGCCTGTGAATCGGGATGTAATTCCCCACTCTGCTGATGAACAAATAATGGAATAGGCACACCCCAGGTACGTTGGCGGGAGATACACCAATCCGGACGACCTGACACCATATTTTCAATACGTTTCTGGCCCCAGTCCGGCATCCATTTAGTGGTAGCAATCGCCTGCATGGCCTGATCGCGCAAACCATTCTGATTCATGCTGACAAACCATTGAGGTGTGGCACGAAAAATAATCGGCGTTTTATGCCGCCAGCAATGTGGATAGCTGTGACGGATATCGATATGGCACAGCAAAGCCGATTTTTCTTTTAATAATTCAATAACCTGTGGATTGGCCTTAAATACCGACTCACCGGCAAACACTGGGGTATCAGGCAAAAACACACCATTGCCCCCCACTGGATTATCTACTTCCAGCTTATATTTCAGACCAACAATATAATCATCCTGACCGTGACCGGGAGCAGTATGTACCGCACCGGTACCGGCATCAGTCGTGACATGGTCACCCAGAATAACTGGCACCTTGCGATCATAAAACGGGTGTTGCAACTGTAAACCTTCAAGCGTTGCGCCTTTAACCCGGGCAATCACTTCACCGGTTAATTGATAACGTTCCAGCGCTTTTTCATACAACGCTTCAGCGAGCACCAAACGCTCGTTATCACATTGCACCACAACATAATCTAACTCAGGATGTAAACAAACAGCCTGATTGGCAGGCAGTGTCCATGGTGTGGTAGTCCAGATAGCAATGCTGACAGCGCCAGAGCCATTGTTCGGACAGGCTTTATCAAATGCAGCCACATCGACCAAAGGAAAACGGACATCAATGGCCGGTGACGTTTTATCCTCATATTCGACTTCGGCTTCAGCCAAAGCTGAACCACAATCCACACACCAGTGAACCGGTTTCACACCCTTGTGTAAATGACCGTTTTCAATGATTTCACCCAATGTGCGGATAATGTCAGCCTCAAACTGAAAATCCATGGTCAGATAAGGATTATCCCAATCGGCCAGTACACCCAGTCGTTTGAAATCTTCACGTTGCCCATCAACCTGTTTAGCCGCATAGTCACGACAGGCCTGACGGAACTCTGCCGGACTGACTTTTACACCGGGCTTACCAACTTTTTTCTCGACATTTAATTCAATAGGCAGACCATGGCAATCCCAGCCGGGAACATAGGGAGTATCAAAACCACTAAGGGTTTTGGATTTAAGAATAATATCCTTGAGGATTTTATTAACGGCATGGCCGATATGGATTTCACCATTGGCATATGGAGGTCCATCATGCAGAATGAATTTGGGTTTATTTTGATTTTTTTGTCGCAACTGCTGATAAAGTTCTTGCTCCTGCCAACGCTTTAACATTACTGGCTCACGATTGGGCAAGCCGGCTTTCATTGGAAAGTCAGTCGCAGGAAGATTTAAAGTCTGTTTGTAGTCGGCCACAAAACGTCTCGTTGTCGTCAAATAATAAAGCGCTCGATTATACGGGTTTTTCGCGCTGACCTAAATCACTGAAAAGAGTTTGTTTGGCCTTTGCCTGATGTTACACAGTAAAATGCCCAATCATTGTCCCCTTTGTTAATTTAAGAGCACCACATTCAATGACTGCAACGGAAAAAGTGATCATTAAAGGCATCACCAAAGACGGCGGTAAATTTCGCCCCAGTGACTGGGCTGAACGACTGTGTGGTGCGGTGGCCAGTTATGGTCCTGGTAGAAGAATTATCTTTCACCCACGGGTAAAACTCGCCTCATTGGAAGGCACAAAATGTGTAGTAATTGATGCGCAGCTTGAAGAAGAAGATGTCATGTTGTTCGAGTTTCTCATCGAATTTGCTGACGATAACCAGCTGCAAGTTGAAAGAATGGCGAAGCTACCCGAATCATAGGCTGAAGATTGGCGCTATTTTAGTCTCAACAGAGATGACGATGGAAAGATAAACAGGCTCTAATCTTCATGCTCGGCGTCCGGCCAGTTCTGGATATAATTTTTTAACAGTTTATTTTCAAACTTCGCTTTTTTCAGCAGCTCTTCCACAATATCGGTTATGGATAACATGCCTTCAAGATTGCCTTTGTAAACTACCGGTAAATGACGGATATTATGCTCGACCATCATATTCATCACTTCTTCAAGCGTATTATCCGGATCACAAGTATAGGGATTGGGTGTCATGGCATCAGCGGCAGTTTTCGGCTCCCACATGGCGTGCTTCTTGTGCAACACATTCAGCAAATCACGCTCTGACAAAATTCCCACTAACGCACCGTTATCCGTCACCACTAATGAACCAATACGATGTTCCATCATCAAATGAACGGCTTTGTCCAGCGAATCGGTTGGTGTCAGGCCGATAACCGGCTTACCTTTGTTTTTGGTAATGAGTCTGACTTTCATCTCTCTCTCCGGTAACGAATGGAAAATTCATTCTGCTTGAGAGTGGCGCCAATTAGCAAGACTGTCAATAAAGTTTCAATATAAATCAGAGGCTACAAGCCGAAGCTATGTAGCCTCATATGTCCATTACCAGTTGTAACTGCCCGTTAGCATCACACGGCGCCCTTCACCGAAATAACATAGTTGTTCAGTGCATGACGTATCGTATTCTTTATCGAATAAATTTGTGACGTGTAATGCCAGTCCAATATTTTGAATCTGATAACGCAGGCTGGCATCCATAACGGTATAACTTTCACTGTCCAGCTCTGCGACGGTCTCACCGGTTACAAAAGCAATCGTGTTGTTATTTAACGTCGAGTAGCTGCTTTGACCCACATAATGCAGCCCCAAACCTAATCCCAAGTTTTTAAACATCCCGGTTTGTTGGGTATAGTCCAGCCAGACACTGGCAGTCTCGTCAGGTTGCATTGGCGTTCGACTGTCTTCTTCCCAGGCATTAGGTGATTTGGTGATACGAGCATTAATATAACTATAGGCTGCCGATAATCTGAAACTATCTGATAAAGCCATTGCAGCTTCAATTTCTACCCCTTTGGATTTAACTTCACCGACTTGGCGGCGAGTGGCTACACCGGCAGAGTTATATTCACTTAACACATAATTCTCTTTGGTCAGTTCAAACAAAGCCAAACTGATAAAGCTGTCGCTGCCTTCAGGTTGAAATTTAACCCCAATCTCATATTGATCAGAGAGCTCGGGATCGAACAAATTACCGTTAACATCGGTATCGTTGACAACATTAAATGCTTCGCTATAACTGATATAAGGCGCAATACCATTATCAAACTTGTAGACAAGACCCAATCGACCGGAAAACTGTTTTTCTGACTGACTAACATCAGAAGCAGAATTTTCCCTGTCAAAATTGACATCAATATCCGTTTTCACCCAGTCATAACGCCCACCCACCATCAGACGCCATTTGTTATAGGCAATCTGATCCTGAAGATAGGCACCAGTCTGACGACTGTAAACCTCTCGATCTTTTAGCAAGGCCGGATAGGCGATCTCCTGATCATAGTCAGGACTCAGGTAGTTAATAGACGGGGCATTACTTCTGTAGCGCTGTTCATCGGCATTGCTATAGCGCCAATCCAAACCAATCATCATTTGGTGAGCCAGAGCACCTGTGTCAAAAACCGTTTCAAGACGATTATCAATGGCAAGCGCATCCAGTTTTTCATTCTCTATTGCTGCGTTGCGCTGTAAGTCAGCGGTAAGAGGATTACCACCGCGTAGTGACAGATAGCGATAGTTGAGATCCACCTTGTCATAGCGAAGGTTTTGGCGAAATGCCCAACTATCGTTGATGACATGGGAGAACTCGTAACCCACTGATTGATAATCACGCTCGAACTTGTTGAAATCATCATCACCAATAAAAAAGCCGTTATCAATATCGTAAGTTGTCCCAATAGCGTTGAAAGCTTCAAGAATATAAGGCGAGAGATGTTGATTAAAACTGTAGATCTGATCATCTTTTTGTTGCAATGCTAACAGCGTAAGTTGTGTGTCATCACTTATATTCCAGGTAATTGATGGTGCGATCAATTTACGCCTGGTTTCATTTTGATCGACTTCTGTGTTGGCCTCATTGCCCAAGACTATCAGGCGATATAAAAATTGGCCGTCTTCATCAATCGCGCCGCTGAAATCACCACTTAATTCAGCAAAATCATCCGATCCCGCAGATACTCGCAATTCACGTCGTGTTTCTTCGGTCGGCCGTTTAGTGACCAGATTCACCAGACCACCCGGCTGCGCCTGCCCATAAAGCACTGAACTAGGGCCACGGAGCACTTCGATCCGTTCCAGTGTGTAATTATCAGCCCGTGGCAAACCGTAAAGACTGGTCGGTTGCAATAAACCATCTCGGTAAACTTGTGATTTGGCATCAAAACCGCGGAGACTGAACCAGTCATAACGTGTGTCATAGCCGTAAGGAACACTCAAGCTCGGCGTGTAACGTAATGCATCCTGAACATTTAATGCCCCACGAAGCTGCAGTTGCTGCTGGGTAATAACAGAAACGGATTGTGGTGTATCCAATAAATCGGCACTGCCTTTGGTGGCTGAGGTACTTCGGACAGCTGCATATCCCGCTAATGGTGCATAAGGCGAAATGACTGTCTGCTGTCCCGTTACGGTAACCACTGGCAATAAGGCACTTGTCGAACCTGTATCAGTGATCAAGAAACTCTTATCCGCTTGTTTTTGAACAGTAAGTGAGGTGGATTTTAATAACTGTGTTAAGCCTGCTTCTACTGAATATTCCCCGCGGAGTCCTTGACTTTGCAGTCCCTGAGTCAGTTCTGGTGAGTAGGTCAATAAAATATCGGCTTGCTGGCCAAATTGATTTAAAACAGAAGACAGTGAGCCTGCGCTGATATCAAACTTAACTTGATCATGAAGACCTTTGGTCGACATTTCAGCCGCTTGCACTGTATTGGTTGTGGTGAACAATAAGCCACCACTAAAGAGTATTGCGAGGGTCACGGCGCTCAATAGCGTCGGTGTTTGAAGGGTAGTTTTTAACATTTTATTTCTCGTTCTCCAGTAACAATTCAAGTCTCTATCTGTACTGTCACGTGAGAAATAAAAACGGACCACAAAAAATTAATTTTTTGATTTTGCCTTCAATGTTATCCAGTAGCGGGTTCGGTAAACCAGTTCAATCGGCAGTGAGGTAGTTAACGCTCGAAGGACACGATCAATATCATCCAGCGGATAGGTACCCGAAACCCGCATTTGGCTCACCGAGTTATCACAATGAATCCAGCCATGGTGGTGATAACCAAGCTCTTTTACAAAGTCACTCAGAAACATCGCATCAACAACCAGTATATTTTGCTGCCAGGCCAGATCACTACTTTCCGCAACCATCAATTCACTTAAGCCATTCTGGTCAAATACCAGTTTCTGTCCTGACTCTATGCGTAACGGTGAAAAGTGCAATTGATCTGTTTGCCATAAATTGACGGCTCCCTCATAGACAGCCAATAATCCGTCTTGCTCACGGCTGCGAATATAAAACCGGGTACCAAGTGGTTGAAAACGCGCCCATGCAGCATAAACGACCAACGGCCTGGCGGCCTCACCCCTAGCTGTTTCTATCAATACATCGCCGGTTAACAAATAAAGGCTACGTTCATTTATGGAGAAACTGACGTTAATAGCACTCTCTGCATTGAGCTCAATTCGCGTACCGTCGTTGAGAGTAATTTGCCTGGTTTCGCCCTTACCAGTGCGGTAGTCAGCCGCCATAACTGGAAATAACTGATGACGTTGTAAAGCGATCCCACCACCAGCACCGACAAAAGCGATGGCGAGGATGGATCGAAGCAATTGGCGACGATTTTTGTTCTCAAGCGTCACACTTTTATGGGTAAGCGTTTTGGAAATTGGGTTAGCCAATGAGCCCAATTCCTGATTGAATTGTTCGATTTTCAACCACGCTTGATAATGCGTTTGGTCACTATCGATCCATGCTTTCCAGCTTCGTTGGAGCTCGGCATCCTGTGGGCTTTCTTTGAGCGAGAAATACCATTCCACCGCTTGTACAGCAATATCTTCGTTAATCTTCAGTGCCGCCATAGTTTATTGAAGATTAATAGCGAAATAACACTGTGCGGCAGCCTGAGTCAGATAACGCTTAACGGTGGAAATGGAAATATTGAGTTTCTCGGCAATCTGCTGGTAACGCATACCATCAAGCTGGGAATACAAAAAAGCCCGTTTGACTATGGCAGGCAATCCATCCAAACGCGCATTTATCTCTACTATCGTTTCGATAATCACAGCCCGCTCCTCTTCTGAAGGATGCAATGGTTCTGGATACGCCCGCAAAGCGTCGAGGTAAGCCTGTTCAATTTGCTGGTGACGCCAATGATTGGCAAGACTGCGGCGAGCGATAGTTGTGAGAAAGGCCCGCGGCTCATGGATCTGTTTGTTTTCTTCACGAGTCAGTAATTTAACAAACACATCATGAGAAATATCCGCCGCAAATTCAGGAGAGTCCAGTTTTCTGCGTAGCCAACTCAGCAGCCAAGAGTGATGATCTTTATATAATTCGCCAATATAGTGCTGATCGATTATCTCTGAAGCCGACATGGAAAACTTGACCGTATAAAGTAATGAGAATCATTATCATATAATGACAGACATTACATAGGCAAACTGTCGTGCCGACTAAATCAGAGATGTTCGCGGGTAGAACGGAATTCAATTTCCGGCCAGCGTTCGATTGTCAGATCCAGATTGACCCGTGTCGGGGCAATATAGGTTAGGTTGTCCGCTCCGTCCAGGGCCAGGTTCATCGACGCTTTACGCTTGAATTCCTCCAGCTTTTTCACATCATCGCAATACACCCAGCGTGCGGTATGCACCTGAACCGGTTCATATGCGCATTCAACACCATACTCACCTTTCAATCGGTGTACGACAACATCAAATTGCAATACACCAACCGCGCCGAGAATCAGGTCATTGTTATCCAATGGACGAAATAACTGGGTGGCGCCCTCTTCACTGAGTTGTTGTAATCCTTTTAACAAGGCTTTGTTTTTTAATGGATCTTTTAAACGAACGCGCCGGAATAATTCTGGAGCAAAGTAAGGAATGCCGGTGAATTGCAGATCTTCACCCTGGGTAAAGGTATCGCCAATCTGGATGGTGCCATGATTATGTAACCCGAGAATATCACCCGGCCATGCTTCTTCAGCCTGCTCCCGCTCAGCAGCCATAAAGGTCACTGCATTGGCGATAGTCACATCTTTGCCAATGCGCGTCTGCCGGAGTTTCATGCCTTTGGTGTAATGACCGCTACAGACACGCATAAAGGCAATGCGATCCCGATGCTTAGGATCCATATTGGCCTGGATCTTAAATACAAAGCCGCTGAAGATATCTTCATCGGCTGCTACGTCACGGGTTTTTGTTTCCCTTGGTTGTGGTGCTGGCGCATATTCAACATAGGCATCCATCAATTCGGTGACACCAAAGTTATTCATTGCTGAACCAAAAAACACCGGCGTCATTTGTCCAGACAAAAAGTCATCAAGATTAAATTGGTCGCTGGCACCGCGAACCAGTTCAATTTCTTCCCGTAACTCCTCAGCCATTGAGCCAAATAGTTCATCCAGACGCGGGTTATCCAACCCTTGAATCACTTCACCTGCATCGGCATCTTTGCCATGCGCTTCGAACAAGCGAATATTGTCATTATAAAGATGAAAAATCCCCTTAAAGCCTTTTCCCATACCAATTGGCCAGGTAATTGGTGCACAGCGGATATTCAGAATATTTTCAACTTCGCTAAGCAGATCCAAAGGATCACGGCCTTCCCGATCCAACTTGTTGATAAAGGTTAGTATTGGCGTATCGCGTAGACGGCAGACTTCCATTAATTTAATGGTACGTTCTTCGACACCTTTGGCACTGTCAATGACCATCAATGCAGAATCTACTGCTGTCAGCGTGCGATAGGTATCCTCAGAAAAATCAGCATGGCCTGGTGTGTCCAACAGATTTACAATGCGGTCTTTATAGGGGAATTGCATCACTGAAGAGGTCACTGAGATACCCCGCTCCTTCTCCATTTCCATCCAGTCCGAGGTGGCATGCTTATCGGTTTTGCGTGATTTCACGCTACCAGCCATTTGAATAGCCCCCCCAAATAACAACAGTTTTTCAGTCAGGGTGGTTTTACCGGCATCAGGATGCGAAATGATAGCAAAGGTCCTTCGCTTATTGATTTCATTAAGAAAATCTTGGTTTGCCATGTATAAATTCTTTTAGTTTGTACACGGATTTGTACACACTTTTGGAAGTACTCTCTTTTCAGTTCTTCACTTGTCAAATCCGTCGTGTTAATCGTAATTGGCCGCTATTTTCGCTGATCTTGACTTTATAAACAATCAATGGTTATCTAATCGGTTACCATTTACTCTCAGCGTGCGCCAATGCTCAGTTGTAGCTGTTTGCAATCGTTGCTTCTTCAGCTCATGAACAACTGTGGCTAAACCACAAATTCCTTCGCTACCAGAAATCGATGATAGCTTGTCGTACTACACCGATGATGGTGCAGTTGCCGTTGATCGGTATTGCAGGGTATTGCGGGTTCAAAGGTTTTAGGTACTTCTGTTCACCATCAATAACTAACTGCTTAAAGGTTGCTTCTTTCGAATCATCCAAACGCGCAACAACCAATGAACCTGAAGAGTAAGGTAATTCAGGATCAACAACGATCACTGCCCCCTCAGGTATGGATTTTTTTCCGCTTGGATTTTCCATACTGTCGCCTTTTACGCGAAGTGCGAAACAACCCTCATGTGCTTTCCCAGTGACTTCACGCCACTCCTCAGCATCTTCATGGGCAAATCCCTCCGCTATTTCAGTCCAATCACCGGCCTGAACCCAGTTAATGAGAGGAATTCTTCCCTTAATATCAGGCCCGACTTCTACATTACCGACCCCCAAGCCAATCTCGCCATCACCTGTGGCGAGCCAATGAGCATTCACGCGAAGCGCCTCCGCGATCTGCATGGTGTAACGAGACCTAGCCGATTTACCAGAGCAAATCTGGCTGATCGACTGCTGTTTGATACCAATGCGACGAGCCAACTCAGACTGAGTCACCCCAGTAAGCTGCAAGGCATGGTTTAGTCGTTCGGATAAAGTTTTCATAAGCCCGTATTCTACAAATAAAACTGTAGTCTTTCAACAATTTTAACTGTTGACTAATCTACAGTTTAAACTGTAACATTCAATCTTGTAACAGTTATTATTGTAACAGGAGACGGTATGGAAGTGTTCAACACGACACAAAAACATCTCCGCCGTGCCATTGATTTGGTCGGCGGGCAATCAGCATTAGCACGAGCCATCAACTCAAAACAGCAAAACGTCTGGTTTTGGTTGAATAAATCAGGGCGTGTTCCCGCTGAATTCGTTTTACCCATCGAACAAGCTACGCAAGGACAGGTAACCCGATCCCAGTTAAGACCGGACATCTATCCCGAATGCCCAAGCGAGCTGAAAGCCAGTAACCAGTAGGATTAAGGGCAAATAATGGTCAGCATTTTACGTAAACACAAAAGCGAGTTCCTCCATGCGTGATTATGGCAAGGTCTATACCCGCTTTTGGCTAAAGCAAAACGTTTTGTCCTGGAGTGACTCAGCGAAGTTGCTAGGGCTGTATTTGCTTACATGCCCACATTGTAATTTGCTTGGCTGCTTTCGATTGCCGATTGGTTACGTTGCTTCTGACTTGAACTGGGATGAGCAACAGGTTGCCAAGGCTCTAAATGAGTTAGAACAAGATCAGTTCCTCATTCGTTGCGAGGAATCCGGTTGGACTTTGATTCGGAGCTTTCTGAAGCACAACCCAATCGAAAACCCAAACCAAGGTAAGGCAGCCTTTCGGTTGCTTAAAGATGTACCTGCCGACTTCATTGGTATGGCATCGCTTTTGAAATCTCTTGCCGCTTTTCAAGCTCGGCTACCAGAAGAATTTTCATCATTGTTTATGCCAGATGGCAACCCGGTAAGGGACTCTCAACGGTCGGATGACTCTGAGAGAAGCAATAAACCAACAGTTAAAACTGTTGACCACATACAGTTTGAAGACTTCTGGGATGTACAAATACGCAAAGAAAAAAAAGCGAAAGCCAAAGAAGAATGGCTACGCATGGGCCTCAATGAAGACCATGAACTCGCCTTGGAAGTGCTAACACGCTGGAAAGAGCAACGAGACAACCGATTGCAGTATCAAGATCGGACTAAGACCCCTATGCCACATAACTGGCTTTTAAACCGGCAATGGGAAGACGAGTACGTTCGCATTGATGAAGTACAGCAATCATCGACGAGCCTAAAGGGCAGCAATCACCAATTGAACATTGAAGAAAGCAATCGCCGCATTGCTGAAAGCTGGGCCGGACCAGGTATTCGGGAGGTTCGTTCAAGTGCAGGAGGTTGATAAACGCGAGTTTGCTGAAGTTTGGGGAGCAGCTTGGGCCATGTATGGCAAAAGCGTATCACCACAATTGCTATCCATCGCATTTGAAGCCCTTCGTGCTTATAGCATTGAAGAAGTGCGAATCGGTCTGACTCGGCATATTCAATCACCGGATACAGGGCAATTTTTTCCAAAGCCCGCTGACGTCATCAAGCATATTGATGGCAACTCTGGCTCAAGAGCCATGGTTGCTTGGAACAAAGTCGACAAGGCTATTCGTCAGGTTGGCGCTTGGACATCCGTGATGTTTGACGATGCGCTTATTCACCGCGTTATTTCAGACATGGGGGGGTGGGTTGAACTCTGCAAGGTTGACGACAGGGAATACCCCTTTAAGCAAAAAGAGTTTTTAGCACGCTACCAGGCTTACTTGCTGCGGGACGAAGTGGGTGAATACCCAAGGCTATTACAGGGTATTGCAGACCATCAGAACCAGCAAAAAGGATTTGATATGCAAGCGCCGGTTGCCGTGGGCGACTGGTCAAAAGCGGCACAAGTTTACACGAGAGGCATCGCTGACTTTAGCGCAGTGCCTTTAAAAAGAATAAGCCCGAAAGCCATTCAGGCGCTTCTCGGAAATCAATTAGAGGACAAAAATGAAAACGATTAAAGCAAAAACCATTGCCCTAGCGATAGCCATGTCCGCAAGCACTTCAGTCTATGCTTTTCCGGGCTATCAGTGGGAAAAAGCAGCACAACGCGTTGGTATTGATCCAGTCATGCTCTACGCCGTTGCCTTGGCTGAGTCGGCTTCACATCGAGGTCTCAACATGACCAGTCCATGGCCATACGCAATTCGCAATGGTTCAAACGCAACCTACGCCAAATCTAAGACAGAAGCAGAGCAACTGTTAAACCAGGCACTGCAAGAGAGTGAAAAATATCAGCTCGATATTGGCCTTATGCAAATCAATTTGCATTGGCATGGGCATCGGGTGAGCTCAGCAGCGGAACTGCTAGACCCCATCACCAACCTTACGGTCGGCTCAAGTATTTTGGCCGAAGCAATCAAGTCTTCACCAAATGATTTAGAGCTTGGCATAGGCCGCTATCACAGTTGGAACGAAGAGCGTGCACGCTGGTATGGGCAAAGAGTGCTTTCTATCTATCGCAATATTTTACATGAACTGGAGGTCCGTCAATGACAACCAATCAACAAGACTTCTATCAATTAAATTTGGCGTACCTACACGCAGCACGGGAATTGGCGCGCATTGATCCGCAAGAAGCGGTCTTGCGCTTTGGACTTACACGCGACGTGGTGGATGCTCTGATTAATGCTGGTGTTGACGACCTGCAACGAGTAGCGACCTCATCATTCATGCTGTTTCAACCAAGGGGTAACCAAAGCCAACTGATTGAGATGGTGAAGAGCAAAGGCACAGGTATCCCAAGAATCGCTTATTTATTATCAACCTTAAACAACAAGGGGGATGCATGATTGATAACCTGTCCAAAAGTGAGCTGTTTACCCGAGCCTCGCTGCTTATTAAATACGGATTTCGAACAACCATTATCGCGCTCGATACAGGTTTGCCAATCCACATTATCAGAAGGCTTCACAAAGAAGTGACTGGCAAGTCACCTTGTCCTGGTCAATTGCCAGAATCTGATGCCATCGTTAAAAGCAGAAGAGCATTAGTTGAAGGCTCTCTGCTGATGGCGCTTTATGTCAATATTGGTGGTGATAATGTCTACAAGCAATTAAATATCGATGCTTTGATGAAGGCTTACGATGCGTATTTGGTTGCAAGAGAAGAAGCAGATCTTCCAGCTGAGATCCCCTGGAAAAAACTGACCATCAATGAAGGTTGGGTTCTAGCTCGTGATTTAAGATCACAGCTTGCATCCTTACACCGGTGTCGATGCGGCAGTCTGTATTTGACGGTATCACAACAGCGCATTCAGCTTAAATGCCCTGTGTGTGAGATTATGGCCGAGCAAACCACTAGAGCACTTTTTGAGAACTAACATGCTGATGCATGATTTGATTGTGCACCGCCCGTGCACTTTGAGAGTACGAAGAAGATGACAAACTTACTTAAATCTTTACCAGCACGCTGCTGGTTTATATCACTGGGGCTTTTTCTGGCGACTTTGGCTGCGGCTCATTTCTTTCCATCAGAAATATTAACGGCATCTGCCAAGTTAGCGGCTTTGCCATTTCTGTTCTGCACCGTCGTTTTTTTCAGCTACTTGGGATTCAAAGCAACTGCTAGTCCTATCGGCCTTATAACCATCACCACTATGTTTTTAGCAATCGCATATTGGCAAGCGAGTTGGGCAATTTTATGTGTCGGTTTAGCTTTCTTAGGCTTAAGCGGACTAATCCATTTATTTCAAAGACAACTGAAAGATACCGGGCGAGAACTAAGCCTGAGCGAAAAAAAATATTGGTACTGGGTAAACGAATTTGCAGACGGTCGCTCATCTATCCTCCCCAAAAGGCCAAAAAAATAGCCAGCCCATCACAAGCTGGCTACCTTCTGTTTTTAGTTCCTTCCTGAAGCCTGGTTATAGGCCCTAATATCGATCAAGTTGTTCTGAGCATAATCTCCCGCAAGGGATGCATTTGAGATCACTGCAATCTGCTTATCCACAAATGCTTTATCTTCTTCGGACACACTGTCGGGGATGTAAGCACCGCTCTCATCTTTTTGACGATACTCATTTAGCATTTGCTCCCTTAGACCAAGCATTTCAGGCGACCAACTCGATGAATCTTCAGAGTTGAAAACGCGCCCCGCCAAACCTTCATTGAAAGCTTGAGCGAACACTTGACTTTGAATCGGGGTCAATCCCATTCTCTGCCCTTCGCTGTATGCTTCCTGTTTAAAATCATCGGCATACTGTTCTAAGAACTCACCATATCGATTGTTAACTGCCGCACCGAATGCCCCAGCCAACATGGCTTCAGACTTAGTACCCCAGTTTACTTCGGAGGCATACTGCGAACTCGATCCACTGAATGCATCATTAAACGCCGTCAATGGATTTTCCAAAGAGGTTCCGGCGTCAACGGCTGCTTTTAAGCCATCCCAGGTTGATTTACTGGCCACCGTTGCATTGTGCAAGAAACCTCGTGAGCCAGGATCTTCAAGCGCTTGTTCTTTGTAACTCTCATAGTCTTCGCCAAAGTGATTCAAGGTATGCAGTGCTGCATCAGTATGCTTGCCACTGAAATCACCAATAGCACTGGCGCTGTTGAAGAACATTTCAGCACCAGAAACTCCGCTATCATCAGCCATAATGCGTGCTCGCCACTGAGACCCAGCTTCACTGTTTAGTCCAGATTGATAGGTACTTGTGTCAGAAACTACGGCCTGTTGGGCTTGTTGTTGATGCGCATTTAGTTGTCCATCAACACCAGACAAATTAGTTTGGTAAGCTGATTGAGCTGCGTTGAACTGAGTTTGAACAGTTGCAGCATCCTCGTAGCCGCCCAATACACCCGATTCCACTTGGCTTTGAGTGCCACCAAAAGTAGGTGCAGCTGATGACAAGCCTTCATTAGAGCGCGGTTGAATTGATCGTAAATCGGCTCCGGTAGCCATGGCCATAACAGTCATTGCTGCTTGATAATCATTGTCGCGTTCAGCGGGCGTCGATGAGTTGCTATAGGTTAAAGACTCCATAGCTGCGGCCACATACGCCTGATTATCATCAGGTAGCAAGCGCTGATACATTGGAAGGTTTTCACGTAATCGGTTACCTGCTTCAACATGCTGGTTCATATAGCGACCTAAATAATCCATGACATCAGGATTATCCGCTGCTAATCGAGTTAACGTTGCACCATCCGTGTTCCTTTGTCCTGATAGACTGTAGCTGGCCTGATCAAGCTCACTAAAGCGGTTTGATGCCGTGATAACGTCTTGTGCTGAACTCTGAAGTGACTGATAGTCTTGGTTAGACAACGACATTTCAACGCCAGAACGTCTTGAATCTGAAAGGTCCTTAACCATGGCATCGCGAAACTCAGCACGTCGTGAATCACTCGATGCCAAGCTTTGCATCTCCCCAGTGAGCGTATTTGCGGTCGTAGATCGAGAACTGCCTTCTGACGACTCAACTTGGCCACTAAAGTTTCCACCTAAATCCAAGCCTGCTCGTAACCGTGATATCTTTGGCACTCTTGATGATTCAGGCTTATCCACTCCTGGTAGGTTGCCTTGTGGGGAGTCATTCCCCCCTGTACCAAGTAATCTTCCCAAGAACCCTTTATCTGCTACTTCTTTATCACCGGTATTTGTAATGGTTCCATCTCCACCGACCCTAAGGCCTCCCGATAACACGCCCGATACCAAGCCACGTACAGCATCTTTTTTATCGTCTCCAAAACCATACCGAGTTTGCAGGTCATCAGTAACCTGATTAACAACGGCGCTAGATGCGGAATTAGAAGAACCGATCTGACGTCCAACCGAAGAAAGGTTGTCGTAACTTAGCTTTTCACCAAAAGTTCGACTCATGGTATTGCCAACTTGACGGCTAAAGGCTTGAGTTGCCTGAGTCATGGATTCTTTTGCAGAACCGACCATTGAACCCACCGCATTTCCGACAGAGAAACTGCTTAGTAGGTTTGACGCGCCGGTCATAGCAGAACCTGTGAGGGCTGAATTTTGGAACATTGACTGTGATTGCATCACCGGGGCATTTTTCGCGACATCTGGACTTGCCATCTTTTCATCAATGGCATCACCGTTTTGAAGACGTCCAGCCAAGTGGGTAGCGGTTATTGCTGAGCCATACACGAGCATGAGCGAAATCGCCGGAACACTCGACGCCAACATGCCGCCAGTAGCTATCCAGGTTTGCAGCACTGAATCCATCTGCATCATCCCAGCAAAAGATGGCACTTCTGTACCTGCAAAGGCATCAAGAGCCGACATTTTCCCAGCAACGGTTAAATGGATATATAGGTTAATGATGGCCATGACAGGCATCCAAAGTTGAATCCAAAGCAGGATTAACAAGTACTTCCCGGCCATTCGCATCCCGATTTGGCCAAGGGCAATCACAAAGGCCATCAATGGGGTGATGGCGTAAATGAAACCCTCAAAAAACGTCATCATCGGACGAACGATACTTTGGAACAGGGTCTGCTCCGCCGCCCATTGTGTATTGCGCTGCTCAATCGCTTGGTTAACCATGACGGCTGCGGTGAAAGCTTGATCATCCATATACTTGCCCGTCACGCTTTGCTCATAAATAGGCAAAAGCACCGACGCGGTCATGTACTCTTGGGTGTTTACTGAAGCCAAACCAAGGTTATTCAGTGCATTTCGGATAACGTCATCAGTGTCCGTTGCAGACGAAGTCCCCAATGAGGCTGACAGAACCTGTTTAAGCCTTGGAATGAAGGTTGATTCTGTCATGAGTTTCAGCTGGCTATAGGCATCGGTGCAGTCCAGATCGCTACTGCTACCACTGAGCATGATGCGCGTGCCATAAATGCGCGAATCAAACCTAATCGCAGTCATCGGGTTGGGGTCACTCAGCACCTGATCGAGGTTCTTTTGTCCAATGTCGATACCAATCAAGGTGCACTCTTTGATGTAGTTAAACCACGATTGCTCGATGTCCGAACCGGCGACACGATTTGCATCACCCAAACCAGAGCGATCCATCACCTGTTTTCTCACTTTAATCAGTGACTGTAAACTGGATGCAAAGCCGTATTCCGTCATGGCGGGAGTTGAGAACGCCGTTTCAAACAATCGCGTGATTTGAAAGCCAACAGTCGAAATTGTACTGCCTGCGGCAGCAACACCGATGGGCACATTATCAACCACTCGAACTTGTCCCGTGTACGCATCCTCAATGCTCACTCGGGTACTGGGTCCAAACATGGTTGCAAAGACTAGCCATGAGACTAAAACGTGTTGAAAGTTAATCCCACGACCGCCTTGCATTAAGGCCTGGACAGAGACCATCAATACCCCAATGAGCAAGCCAATGCGAACCATTGAAGTAAAATCGCCTGTACCAGTGATCATCGCGACAGCGTTCAGGACCTGCTCTAAAAAAGCCGAATCCCCGATGGAATAGATTTCCCACATGACCTATTCCCCCAGCGCCGTAGATTTAACGGTGTAATAACGCTGTTTGCGAATGGTCTGAATCACCTGGTTAAAATGTGCCAGCAACTCTTGCTCTGAGCCGTATCTTCGCTGCAACGCGGCGTACTCCTCATTGATTTGGCGACGTGCACGTTCAAGGTCTTCCGTTAATAACTTCGCATAGGCATGATCTTCCACACCGGAGGTACTTCTAGCTGCATTGAGCATGTCTTCAACCAATGCTCGGGCCATCTCAACAGCAATAAATGGAGCCGCTCGTGAAGCAAACGACCTAGCAGCCCCTTCATTTAATGCAGAAAGTGTTCGAATCATGCCGCCAATACTCGCGGGAGCCGAGGTCATAAAAGCCTTTTCGGTGGTGCTAGCAGCCCCTGTATTTCGAGCAAATTTAAAAATAATGCCGTTACTAGAACCTGTACCTAGAAGTAAATTTTCTACCTGGGTTGATAACCCGGTTAGGGTAACGTTAGTGATTGACGGATTCAGACAGCCGTCTTGTGTCACTGTGTCACATCGGTACATAGCGACGTTACCGCCATGAATTAGATGCTCAATAGTCACTTTATTGCCATTCAGTCTGGTCAGTTTTGGGGCTTTACCTTGACCATCAGCCGCATTAGCCAAATCACCAACGATGATCGAACCAGTCACCGACATAACCGCTTCAAGAAAACGATCATCCCCCGATGCAAACCAGCTTGATGCCGAGTGACGTTTCAGTGCTCGCCAAACCAAGTTGCCTTTAATCGTTTTGTTCACATCAGATGCCGCGACACTCGAAGCGTTCTCATATGGGTTCTTACCATTGGACTCACTCCAACTGGTAAAAACGTCTCCAGCCCCTTTAAGTGAGCTCAACATGCTGGCTTCTGTTTGCCCCTTTTTACCAAAAGCAGCCAGGGTATCGTTCACGACTCCCTGAGCCATTTGACAGGAATTGCCAAAATACTCGTTCAACTGCTGGATTTTCTTTTGCAGTGTCTCCATGTGCTGGGAGCATTTCTCACACATAGCACTGAGCGCCAATTGGAATGCGTATCCCTTGGCATTTGCCGCTACAGAGCGAAGTAATTGAACAAACTGATCCGCGTTAACAAATGACAAACTTCCAGCGAACATATCAATGCCGCCACAACCAGCTTGGAATGACGAAGGCACCATAGAGACGAGGTTTTCGTTCATGATCCTGTTACGAACAACAACACTTCCACCAGATATAACGCCACGCCGCTGACTCTCGAATACACCAGGCGCAGTGGTGTTGGTCATTGAACCAAATAACTGGTTCATCTCCTGTTGCAAGCTTGCTTGGCTCATAGAAGAAAAACCAATCGCACAGGCGATTAGCGATACTTGGAATACTTTTTTCATCGTTATAACCCTCCTTGTGCACGCAGATAGCGAACAAGGAACTCAGGGTCCTGTAATATTTTTTCGTTAAGCTCTTGGGCTGACATCGCGAGTGAAACGCCGGGCTGAACAGGTCTGGTGGCATAGTAAGTTTGATCGTCAATCCAACCGGCTTGATGGGCTGCAAGAATGATTCGATTATTGAGCTCATCAAGGCTCATTGCGCCCTGGCCAATCGGAGTGATGACATTAGGCGGGTCAACTAAGAAAACCGCAGGAACAGTCGTAACAGACAAGGATTGTGCTTGTCCTGAATCGACTTTGTAATTGGGAAACTCTCCACCCGGTAAAGGCATGCCATCGACAGCAATAGCAAACACCTCGAAACCGTAGTTCAAAGCCATGGATTCGATGATAGGCGCTTGAGCATGGCAATAAGGGCAATCCGAACGATAGAAGAAGAACAAGCCAGCCCGTTTTGCTACTTCACCTAAAGCTACATCACGTTGAGCGCCAGCTTCTCGATCCATCCGATTGGCAGCATAGGTCGCCAAGGGTCTGCGACTGATTTCATCCAAAACAGGATCGCCCATGACCACCTGCTGACTAACATCAGCAAACTGTGAGCCCTTATCCATCATGACGCGCTGAAGATACAGATAAGCCCTGACGTTCTCATTCGTCGGCTCATCAATTGCCTTGTCCATGAACGACTGCATATGCTCTCGGAACCATGCGGCACTGAAGGGCTTTAGTTCGCTCTGACTGGACTCCACGACACCAGTTTCCGGCTCTATCAGCTCATCAGGCTGTTCAGGTTCAGGAATGACCTGATACCAAAACCAGCCTTCCTGACCACGCTGATAGAATTGCCCATCACTAGCATGGGCGGGCAAGATGAGTAGAAAGAAAATAATGATTGGGATGGTCACCCATAGGATGCACCAAGGTAACAAGGGGGTTCTCATTGTCAGCTCCAGAAATTTCACAGAGCCAACATGCTAAAGATCCCCGTAAGAGCGATTGGCCAGATAGATGAAGGAATTGTGAGTGTTTCTGACTAGCTGTTTTGACCAGTAACAACAGCTAACTTTAATGAGCAAAATATATGACGACGATTGATGGGGGGAGCCGATCAGATCGTAGCTTCTTGATTTAGTTCCATCGATTTAAGCAACAAAGCCGGATGCAGTGTAAATATGGGATAATAATCTCCTACCTTTGTGATGCTCTTATTAATCGGGGTCTGTTCCGTTATCGCTATCTAATCTAAGAACAAGGGCACTCGTATTTGAGTGCCCATGGTTTATCTGGATTCAATGGCTGGCTAATCAGGAGGCTACATCATGCCCGTGACAAGGCCTGCCGCCACAAAAAATACGATCATCCACAGCACCGAAAGGTTGAGCTTTTTGTGTAGATAGAAACCTACAATCACTAACGCCATGTCGATGGGAGCAACAACTGCGCTGCTAAATACTGGCTGGTAAAGTGCCGAGAGTAGCAATCCTACTACCGAGGCGTTTACACCGTTGATGGCGCCGGAGACCAACGGTTTGCTTGCCAGTGCTTGCCAGTTTTTAAGTACGCCAAGCAGTAAAAGAAAACCTGGTAGGAATACACCAAGCGTTGCGATCAGCGCACCTAAAATTGGCGTATCCGAAAGCTCATAACCGATAAAAGTTGCAAAGGTGAACATTGGCCCCGGTACAGCTTGTGCAGCGGCGTAGCCTGTTAAAAATACATCTGGGCTGAGCTGATCGCCAACAATGTTTTGCAGAAGCGGCAGCACCACATGACCGCCACCAAACACTAAGCTACCAGCTTGGAAAAAATCACTAAACAGCCCAAGCAAAGGCAACGTATGAGCCACTAACGGTAAGCCGAGTAAAAGCACCGCAAATAGAGCCAGTGGCGCTATAGACGGTTTAAACGGCTCGGTTGATGGCACGGAGCCTTTCCTCAGATATCGCAAACCGACAATACCGGCTCCGAGCAACACGAACATTTGCGTCATGATGCTTGGTGCCACCAACAACGCAATCGCAGTCGCGACGCACAAACCAGCGGTCAGTTTGCTTTGGCAGAAGTTTTTGTACATGCCCCAGGTCGCATCCGCCACGACAACGACAGCTAGTAGTTTTAGCCCGTGAACGATGTTTTGAAACATTGCGGTGTCGGTGATTTGGCTACTCACCATCGCTAGCGCCAACATGATGATCACCGAAGGAAGCGTGAATCCGACAAATGCTGCGCATGCACCACTTAAACCGCCGCGCTTATAACCCAATGCAAAGCCGACTTGGCTTGATCCCGGTCCCGGCAAAAACTGACTGAGCGCGACAATTTGAGCGTACTCGCTGTCATCAAGCCATTTCAGTTTCTCAACAAAGGTTTGGCGAAAATAACCAATATGAGCCGCTGGGCCGCCGAAGCTGAACCAACCCAGCCAGAAAAAAGTCTTGAAGATAGTGAACATGTCGAGCCTGTTTATTTAAAAAGCATTTTTGCTAATTTATCGAATGCTATAAAATGACTCAAATTGATGATTTTGATTTCATCTATGAATGAAATGGGATGAGGGTGTTGAAGTGAAAGAGGACATTCAGTGGCGCAACATTGACTTGAACTTGTTGGTGACGTTTTCCTACCTGTATCGCCATCGAAGCGTTAGCGTCGCGGCAGAGAAAAGTTGCGTTAGCCAGTCGGCGATGAGCCATAGTTTATCTCGTTTGAGGTTGTTGTTTGATGACCCGCTTTTTGAGCGCAAAGGGCATAAGATGCAGCCCACAGAGCACGCTCACCACATCGCGCCAACCGTGCATAACTTGCTGGACTCTATCGCCAAAGACTTGCTCACTAAGTCTGCCTTCCAACCTGAAAATTACGCGGGTGTATGTCGCATTGGGTTAACGGATTATGCTGAGTTTATCTTTGCGCCTCGGGTTTATGACGAAATACGTCAGCGCGCACCAGAGGCGCAGATCAGTTTTATTAACGTCAATCGTAGCAACTACGTGGCATTAACAGAGCAGGAAAAGCTCGATGTCATTATTGGCAGCATTCCGTTGTTAGATGACAACTTTGAGAGCTTGTACTTGTACACCGAAAAACACGTGTGCATGTGTGATAAACAGGTATTGAAAGGGGAAACACAGCTGTCTCTGGAAGCGTTCGCTAACATCGGGCAAGCTCTGGTAAGTCCCGATGGGAGCTTAAAGACACAAGTAGACCAAAAGCTCGCAGAACACGGCTTGAGGCGTAAAGTCACCGTGGCTTCGCGCAATTTTCTCACCATTCGGCATTTATTGAAAAAGCGCGATCTAATTGCCATCGTGCCAGAAAAAATGGCGTTGGCGGAGGGCTTTTCGGACGATCTCATTACTGTTAAGCCGCCGATCGCCGTTGCGGATTTTGATATTGCCATGCTGTGGCATTCCAGCCGAAACAATGAAGACAAAGGCATTTGGCTACGCAAGTTAATTTCTTCGACCATCAGCTCTAAATGATAAACATTTTGGGCACTCATCGTGCCTAGAGTTATTTGTTGTTGAACTTCTTACTACCCACTGAGTTATTAGCGTTACACCGAAATAGTACTGATTAAGTAAAATGAATGTCTTTGGTTAGGAGTAATGATACTCCTGATTTAATTCATAAAAGAGGATAATGGAAAAGGTATCATTGAGTTGTACCAGGTTGCTGAGGTCTGCTATCGGCACCTAAGTAAGTATCGCCAATACACATTAGCTCACTTTACTGCAATAACTGTAACCAACGTTTTCATTCGGTCACCCGGAATCATAACAAAGTGCATTTTGCTACCAAGATGCTGCCAGAACTCGGCCTCTTGTGCATATTTTTTTGCTTTTTGGATAGCGACGTTTTCTGGCAACTGAGTTTTAGTTAGCCCCGAACATAGCAGCTTTGAGCACAAAGCCTTCCAAGGATGCTTAGGTACACCGTCTGAAAGCCGTTCCACAAACCGTTCCAGTGCATGACGAGTCACCACGACAGGTCCAATGTTCGGAACGTTGATGACCTCATCGATTTCTCTCACTGTAGCATTATCGACGCTGTATTCTTCGAAGGAATGTGAGAGCCAATCGTCCCGCTTCTCTACCGAGATCTGTGCTTCCTGGTATCGAGTGAGCAAAAACCTGGTCAGGCTGTAAAGTGAATGCTGAGTTGAGCGTTGTTTCTGTAACTTTTTGATGGCTCCTTTACTGACTCGGATTTGAAGCCCATTGCCGCTTCGGTTAATGCCCATCACCTCTTTCACTGACAGTAGGTGGTGAATTGCATAGAGCTCAGCGGCAATTGGCTTTTGCTGCTCAGGTAGCATGTCGTATTGCTCACCTAAATCGACCTTTAGCTCACCACCTCTTCGAAGGCCGGTCTTCCAGTAAACCGTAAACTCACCATCAGTCTGCTTTGTTAACAGGGTTAATACCATCATGTTTGTTTCTCCTATTGGTTATCTATTTTTCATTCTCCATGTTTTTTCAAATATGCAAGGCGCAAAAAAAGGGGCCGAAGCCCCTTGGATCAGATATGAACTTTCGGAAAGCCCATGGCACCGTAAACATTCAGCACATCATTCCAATCCCAACTTTTCACGCCAAGTGACGTTGGTATCGGGGGGATCAACACTTGCGTCAGAATGCCTTTCTGCCAGGCTTTTTTCTTGAGTTCATTCGCTGCATTCAGGCCGGTCTCAGAGAGATCGTGGTCTGCCCAGATGTACAGCATTTTCACATTACTTGGTGGTTCAAACCTAGCCAGTAGCGTTGCATTCACAACCGACCAACATGTTTGCCCCGTTGCTCTGGTTACCGCTAGGGCCGTTTCTATACCTTCAGAAACACCTAGTACTTCACCTGGCTCACCTATCGGAATGGCACCACCAGTGATTGTTCTGTCACTTGGTATCGGCATCATCTTTTTAGGCTTTTCAACCGGCGCTTTGAATCCATCTTCACTTAGGTAGATCCGATGAAACGTGGCCGAACGCCCTTGCTGAGTAACGATTTTACCTAGCAGCGCTGGGTAGCTATCGATAAACAGACCATCTTCATCATGGTAAGGCAAGCTTGGATGAAACCTCAGCACCGAATCCCATTCAGGACGAAGCCGCGTCACAATGCCACGACGATGCAAGTAGTTCCAAACTGGTTGCGCACGAGTATCTGCAAGAGAAAACGTTTCTCCCCAGGTTTGATTCAAGCGATGGATAATCGCTTTGTCCTCGTCCTGCTTTCTAGCCTTCCAATCAACAGCGTTACGCGTTATTGCCCGAGAAGGTGCTTGTATTTGTCCGGGTTGAATACCAAGAACCTGGCCGATTGCTTCAATAGACTGAGCAAAGTTCCACCCATTAATCCAAGACAACAGTTCAAAACCATCATGAAAGATACCGCAGGTGTTACAAACGCCACCTCCGGTATATTCAGCATCTTTGAACAGCCTAAAGCCATCACGACCGCCATGAACAGGGCAAGCCACATGACGGCCTTTTCGAGCAATAGCGGCATCAAGTTCTGGCACCAATGCCGCCAATACCTGAAGCCATTGACCATTAAGATATGGCCTCACTGTTTCAATCTGTAAAGGTATCGCCATATAACCTCCTTAAGTAAAAAGCCGACTCCTACCACAGGTGGTAAAAGTCAGCTTGGGTCCTGCATTGAGCCGTTTGGTTAATGCAGGAACGTTAGTCAAGCTGGATACCATGTCGTCTTAATAGCCACATGATGGAATCACGAAGCACATCAGGATCAACAACCGCAGCTATTGCGCAAACACGAAAGCAAAATGGCGTTAATTCGTCATTTTGAATCCACGACAACACATCCTTTCGCAATCGAGTACTGACACGACCGTCTAGCAATACACGGATCGCATCCAATAGAATGCCTTCGCGTAACTGCCAGATTTCCGTGTCAGACCAAGTGACAGGGGCATCATCAAACTCAAATAGAAATTCGAGCTGTGCTGATGTGTGCTGATGGGGCTGCTTTTGTGATGTAGGAGAATGGGCAATACGCCCATTCATTAAAGATAACCGCGTTCGGCAAGCGAAACGCAGCCCTCGGATGCGACCACGACATGGTCAAGCGTTCGAATATCAACAAGTGACAAGGCGTCACGGAGTCGATGAGTTATGCGTTTATCAGCTTCACTGGGCTCAGGATCACCCGATGGATGGTTATGAACCAGTATCACTGCTGCCGCATTAAGCTCTAGCGCACGCTTTGTTACTTCCCTTGGATACACGCTCGCCGCATCTAAAGTGCCTTTGAACAGCTCTTCAAATCGAATAACGCGATGCTTTGTATCAAGAAACAGCACGCCAAAGACTTCGTGCTCATACTCGTGCATCAGTGTTTGCAGGTATGAGAACGCCGACGATGGCTGTTCAATTTTGCGACCTTTACTCAATCGACCACGGGCAAGCTTAAGCGCCATATCTAAAATATCCGCTTCGGTCACTTGCTCAGGAACGATATAAGTACCGGCTTCTTCGCCAGCTAAGAACTTTCTGTTTTTCATAGGAGTCTCCAAAAAAAACGGAGACGAACCCATGCCCTGACGGGGACGGAATCGTCCCCGCAGGGTGGTAAAGTTGATGTGGTTACTGAACTAACAGTTGTTGTGTTACTTCGAATAACTCACGCTTCAGATCTTTGACGTCGTTAATCACGATGCTTTGAGGAAAGAATTTCTCAACACTGCGTGTTTGAATCCCGATCCCCAGCAGCTCAAAGCCACTTCGTCTGCAACGGTCAACAATGTCATGCGTAGCAGCCCAGTCATCTGGGTCACCATCGGTTAGCACTATCATTAGCTTTCGCTTCTGTTTTTGTGCTAACAAACTGTTTGCCGCAAACCACATCGCTTGTGCCATAGGCGTACAACCTCGTGGTTTTTGGTCAAAACAGGCAGCCCGATGTCGAACCGATTGCTTGGGTAATAACGCGATAGAAACGTCCTGATGAATACCAGGAAAATAACTGACCGCAGGTACAACACCCGGTATGCCTTCCAGTGCCATGGCCAAAGCCAAAGCGGCTTCATTGGCAACATGAAAGTACTTTCGATTACCTTCGCCAATGGGCTTACCCATTGAGCCTGATATATCAACAAGCAAGTGCACAGCAGCATTGGGCGCAATGCGAGGTTGCCTTTGAATAAACAATCTCGACTCACCTGCTTGTGAAGCGGCAAGACGATGGGTTGCAACTCGAAGACCTTGCCGTTTGGCATGATTCCGATTGTCCTGACTGGACTGAACCATGCCCCTAAGTCGGGCTCGAATTTGAGCGGACTCAGACGCCGACAAGGTCAAGATGGCCTCGTCACCCAACATAGCTTGCTCTGCTTGGGGCAAACTGAGTGGAGTGACGCCCTGATGTCCTTCAGCTTGTTCCGACAACACTTCTGCCACTTGTGCAAAGGTATCGGGTTCAAACTGAGCGGCACTGGCCTCTAGGGCTTGTCGCAAATTGTCAGCTTGATCAGAGTGATCTGAATCACCTGTTTCAGCAACATCCCCCGTTGCAGACGAGTCTGTTTCTGGGGTTTGACTATCACTACTGTTATTGCTGTCATTACTCGCATCTTGTCCAATGTCATCACCGCCATCAGCATCCGACTCATCCTGTGGTGGACGAGATTCTTCTTCCAACATGGCAACGATGGCATCGACAAGTTTCAGCACTTCACCTGTAGACCCTAAGCTAGGCACTGCTGTCAGCATGGCACTTAACCGGCTCATCGCTGCGGCTGGAAAGAGTTGTCTCACTCTTTCATCAACTGCTTGATACAAAGGCGTCAGCGCTTTCTGGCCCAGAAAATGGCATCTCAAGCGGAACAACAACCAGGCTTGCAAGTTAGATGCAGGCTCAAGCTGTTCAGGTACACTCATTTGCTGAGTGTCCACCATGTACTCAATCACTTGCGAAATACTGCGCCGGGTTCCGGGGTAATCCTTTGCCAATTCGTTTTCAATGCGAACGTCCTCAATGATATTGAGAAGTGCCTTACGGATCGGCTTGGACGACGCCTTCTGCACCATGTCAAAATTAGTATGCCGAATATGCGCCGCTTCATGAGCCAGATAACCCCAAGCTATCTGTTGATAGTGTGGGTCGTCTGGGTTTGCTGTTGGGATCACAATCCGCTCACCATCGGTAAACGCATCTTGTCCTTGAATAAGCACCTTCACACCAAACTTTTCGCCATAAGCGGCGGCAACGATTGGCAGTGCGTTTTTTAATGGATGATTCATGGGAGTCTCCTAATCATTAGGGGGAATACTCCCTCAGCGGGAGCGTTTCCCCGCTGGTAATGTAAGTGTTTAAACCTGTGCTTTTAGCTTATCCAGGTCGTATTTTTGACCTAACCAAGCCACCAATTGAGCTGGACTCTCGTGCTGCTCAAATGACGTTTTAAGCTGGTCTAAACTCAGGATGTCATCCAATGTCAGACCGTACTGGTCTTGTAACTGAGCAGACACCTCGTGTTGATATTGCAGCCAGGCCCGCTCATGAACGGTTTGCTGCAATGCCATGTTTGGAACAAATACTATGGCCGTTACCCAAGCTCCTTGTGCGTCCGCATCTGCGATCAGCACAGGGTTCTTAGGGATCACGACACTATGTGTTGAGTACGACCGTTGTACTAACGCTCGACAACACGCCACTTCTGGTATCGATTCACTTTCAACCGCATCAGTCACACCACGAAAATGCGGTTCAAACTGGTTCAGTTGGCTGGGGTTATGGATGGTTGATTGCATAATTTCCTCTTACATAGTTCAGAGGACATGCGCCCTTCAGGGCAACATGCCCTCAAGGACGTTAGAAATAAAATGAGTTTGGTACAGTCGAACCAAGGTTTGGTCTGACGGTTGGTTGTGGTATTGCACGTAAGTTATCTGCCTGAGCAGATACTGGCTGTGCGGGTTTAGGTTCAGGTTTGGGCATCAGTTGTCTGATATCCAATTGACCTTCACCGTGCATTCTCATCTTGTCTGGATCAGACAAAATTAAAATGGTCGCCATCAGTTCGTGATAGAGATTGTCTGTCACAGGGCCGGTCTTCGGCAGACGAACAAATAAATTGTCCATCGCTTCAACCATCGGCTGAACTCGATGATCCAGGAATGACAAACCATCCAACTTGTCTCTTAATCGCTTGAGAGGATTAAGGGCTCGCTGGCTGATTTGATTCTTACCTGCAACGGAACGCTCAAACAGTTCATTGGCATCACGAGCCACCTCCCTAAAGAGGGTGTGTCCCATGCCATTGACCTTGTCATCTAAGCCACCACCTTGTTCAGCCGGTTGCATTCGATAGATGGCATAATCGAACTGAAGCCGTTGTTCCACGTCTTCGATGGGTGACAGCGCACGCCGGATTGCATCTGCAAATTCCGGGTGTTTTGCAACCCAGTCAAACGTCACCTGATCATAGTTGTCCAAGAACAACTGCTTGCACTGCGCAAACTCCTGACCGATCCGGTCAAGCTCTGGAACAATCTGATCAATTCGGTCCTCAGGGACGGCATAGCCACCTAAAAACCGCACACCGACTTGCTCACACAAGCGCTGCGCTTCTTTCTTAAGCCTTTCAAAGTTCGCCAATGCCTCAGGGTCGCAAATTTTTTTACTCCCTAAGCTGGCAACATCCTTCGGTGGAAGTTGGCTGCCATTGGCTAGTCTGAAATCTTCAGGCCTTAGTTTTTTTCTACCGCTCCAGATGGAACAGTCGATGTGACAAATCAAAAGTTTGTCGAGGGTTTGAATACTCATAGTGCATCCTCATGTAAGATGGGGACGCACCACTCCCAACAGGAGCAATGGCCCCCGTTTGGGTGGTAGTAGCTGACGCGCTAATGGCAATACCACTATCAGAAATAGTAATTTTGCGAATCAGGCGACGATTGGTTGAGATCGATTTTCGCAGGCATTAAGTCCAGTGCTTCAGCTATCGGGCGAACCCGCTCTAAATCACTGCCTAGCAACCGCAATACATCTTTTTCCAACTTCAGTTGGTCGGATACTTCTATCCCTTCAGAACTCGCTACTGTTAGCGAACACAGTGGTGGTAATTGACGCTTAAAGGCCAGTAACAGCAACAATGGCCACGGGCCATCATCATTGTTAACAATGCCAGCGCCTTCACCTGACACCATGCTGATTTGATTGGTACTAGGTAATCCGCTTTTGCAAAACCCTAATGACCATTCTCCAATCCTGACCTGGTTATCATCAATAACAGCCAAGCCATAGGCTTCAAGCAGCTTTGCCATATCGAACAACGCTTTTTGCGCCAGCGAGATTTGGCCATTGACGTCCTTGCGAGTACGAAACTCCCAACTGACGTTATTGGCACACGCGACGCTATCTAGCGCATTTGAGAGTTCAAATGGCCGCCCTTGATGATCAATGCCGACTTGTCCAACCAATCGATAACCCTTGTTGATTTTCTCATTGATTCGTCGGTCTGCTTCAGCGTTAGGATCAGTCGAATCAATCAATCGCTGCTGCGACAATTGACCTGCTTTTCCAAACCGAACTTCAATCTCCTGGTTATCTGATCCAACGTAAATGGCCCATTCTTTGGCTGTCCCATCAGAATGACTGTAACGGTAAAGAGCAAAGCACTTTTCCATCATCAATCCTCCCAGTGGTCACCGAAGACATCAGCGGCAATACGGTGAATGGCTTCTCGTTGCTCCAACTCAGCACGAGCCGTCAAAGACCGAACCAGTGCATACTCCACTGCGTTAGGAGCGCCTTTAAAAGCAAGTGTTAACTTTGCCCAGCGCACCAAGGTCCGAGTGGACATGGTGATACTGAGTTCTGCACCGCCATCCGCGCCCCCAATAAAAAGACGACGAATGTCACCTGCCACCTTCACCATTTTTTGGCGAAAGACCTCTGGTAAGCCCGGCGCAACGTTCTCCAGAATGGCTTCCTCTACAGATGGTTCTGCATAGGTCGCTTCAATGATTCTAAAGCGATCAAGGAAAGCCAAATTCTGTTGAAGCACGCCTTGATACAAGCCCGTTTGGTCACCGCTGCCCGCACTGTTGCCGGTAGCGATAAAACGAAACTTGTTGTGTGGCATGATGATCTCTCCGCCATTTTGTGCGATGACCAAAGGGGCACCTTCCAAAATGTCATTGAGCCCAGCCAGTTCAGCAGGCTCAGCAAGATCCATTTCATTAATGATCAGCAAATGGCCATGCTTGACAGCCAGTGCCAGAGGTCCATACACAAAGGTCATGTTGCCATTAACCAGTGTGTGGTGACCGATAAGATCGGACAATTCCAATCGACCGTGCGCAGTAATTTGCTGAACAGGCCAATTCAATCGAGAAGCAACTTGGCAAATTAGCGAGGTCTTCCCGCATCCAGTTGGGCCTGTAATATACAAACCGTCACCGTCTGGGTGAGACAAGAACGCCAATACGTCACGTAAGTCTTCTTTTCTAAAGACATACTCGTCCTTGCGAACGGGAATGTTTGGATGGGTAGTGTCGGCACTAAATCCTTCCAGAACGAAAGCATCAGGAGCCGGGACATTAAACGCTTGATTCACTTGAACCAAAAATGGGGATTGTTCAGTCATGGTAAACCTCATCAGTTTTGACGAGGCCCCATGCCCCAACAGGGAATGAAGTCCCCGTCGGGTGGTGTGTTGATTGTGGTATGGCTGTGTATGTAAGAGTTCAGCTCGCTCTATCATTCGTACCCAGCATTGGCTACGAGTGAAACTGCTTTCTGATGCACTCGATGTAAGCGCATGAGAAAGGAGCCGACATCGGCTCCAAGTGAACGTTAAAAGTAAAATGAGCTCGGTGAGTCACCTGGCAGAACCAAGTTCTCTTGCTCAAGGCTGATTTTGATTGGTGTTTCAACGGGCTGCTCTGGCTTATTGGTGCTGATACGCAACCGCTCTTGTGGCGCTTTTCGGTAAGCAGCTAAAACCTGTTCATCCAGCTCGCCTAATTTATCGGTGGCCAATTGCTTATAGTCCACCGTGCCCGCCATCATGTAGCGGCTGAGTTTGACCCCAGCATAGTCGGCATGAGCGTAGTTACCCATCATGGCGACCAATTTTGACTGAGCGTCTCGCATTTCCTCTTTCAAAGATTTAATGTGATTTTCCAGTCGAACCACTTCGGCATGTGCTGAGCAATACTGCCGTGATAGCGATGTCCAACGGTATTGGGCTTCACCCTTGGGAACAAAACAATCTTGCTCAGGGCATTTTGACGGTTCTTTTTTGGTCTGTACTAACTCCCAAAACTGAAGCGCTGTTTCTTGCAACTCAGTTAAGAACGCCGCGTCTCGTTGTATTTCAAACTCAATCAGTTGATCCTCAAAATAGAATACCAACCAACCACGCGTGCTATTGGCGACCAGTATTTGATGCTGTACTTGTACCCAATACAACTGGTACGCCTCGCTTTGTTGTCGGTGAGCTTGCACATCCTCAAAAACTGACTGGCAAGGACATTTCAGTTCAACGGGTTCGCCCGCATCGTTGATGCCATCAAAGCTGGCTCGAAAGATTGCGTTATGATCGGCTTCTGCACATAACGGCAGAAGAAAGTCATTATGCGCATTCTCAAATGCTCGCCTTGCTTGAGGCTCCAACCTTATACCGCGAAGCACATTTGGATTATTCGACAGGTCTTCCGGTAATACGAATCCAGTTTTTTCTGCCCATAATCGCCAAGGTGTTTTGTAGGGTGAACGCCCCATAATAATTGGGGCTTCAGATGCCGTAACCCCTGCAATGCGCCACTGGTGCCATGCAGGAGTACGTTGTGATAGGTCGATAACCTTCATATTGCCTCCTTTGAGGGGGAGACTCCCCCGAAGGAGAGAACTCCCCTTCAGGGTTAAGTGGTTACTTTGCTGCTTGTGCTAACGCTGTTTGGTGCTGAACAACACTTGCTTGAACCGAATCAATTGCCGCTTTACCGGCTTGAATCGAACCTAAGACAAGGGCAACAACCAATACCAAGCGAAAAAGTGAGGCTGATTTAGTCATGGAAGATCTCCAAAAAAGACGAGACCTTCCCCCTGATGGGAGAATAATCCCGCCAGGGTTAGTAAAATGAATGCGTGGCGCTAAGAAGCTAAAGGCTGTGTGAGCGCTTTGGCTGCTTGTTGCTGTGCATTAAAGATTTCTTGTTTCGCAAACGTCAGCTCAACACCTTGAAAATGTTCATTGGCATATTCCAATGCACTATTCCAAGCGTTTGAAGCTTCCGCCCGCTCGATAAGCTTGTAAACAAGCCCTCGGGTTCGATCATCAACTTGCTCGGGTGGAATCACAGATGGCTCAACAACGTGTGTTGCTTGGCCTTCGATAATTCGCTCCGCTTCGTCTTGATCGAAAATTCCCACAAAGCCAAACGCAATGCGGGAACACTGGATCATGGATTTATGCCTTAGCATTCGCTTAGTGTGCGTCTGCCATGGACCATCTACCCGGTAAGGGCCATTTTTGCCGTTACCTTCAAAAGGTGGTCGATAGACTTCATCCAGATACTCAGTGATTTTGACTGGGTGCGAACGGTCGCGCCGGTAGATAATGCATTCCATCCATTCAGGGCATTCTTTCGCGCCATCCAGTGAGACTTTGTTTTCTGAAGTCTTAAACTCCATGCCATCAAACTGGTCGTGTTGATTGATGATGCGAGACCATCCATCGACACCTACCACTGGAATAATTCCAGCTTGCTTATCAGGGAACGCAAAAATCTCTTTGGTGAAAGGGTTCAAGCCGTACTGATCTGCAACCACCAAGAGCGCCATCATCTGCTCATTGGTCGGTGCACTACCGTCACGTTGCTTGAATGCTGTTGCTTTTAGGGTATCGAACAACTTGTTTGGATCGACACTAAAGCGCTCAGCAAAGCGTTGGATTAGCTTTGGTTTTTCCATTGTGGACTCCGACAATCAAAGTGGGAGTCTGCCCCTGACGGGAAAGTACTCCCGGCTGGGTTAAAGCGTTTTCGCTCGGTTAAAAATCTGGTTCAGGATAAGTTTGTGCCCAATTAGTTTGGGAGCCCGCATCATCCGCCGGTGATGGCTCAGATGCTTTGTTCACACTATCAAGAAGCAGAAACTCGTCCGCGTCCACTTCGGTCAATCGATGTTTAATGCCATCTTTCTCCCATGAGCGCGTGCGCTGAGGCCCTTGAACAAAAAGCTTTGCTCCTTTTTGGATTAAATCTTTTGCCCTGAGCCCTAACTTAAATCCACCACGATCTCGAAAAACGACCCGATGCCATTCCGTATGCTCTTTGAGCTCATTGGATTGACGGTCGCGCCATTTCTCAGAAGTGGCCAGCGAAATGCTGGTCACCAAATCACCTGATGGATAGGCTCGCGTCTCTGGCTCAGAGCCAACGTAGCCTATGAGTGTTACTTGGTTTTTCATGATGTTCTCCTCGTCTTAGTTGAACTCTGTGCACACAGTCGCTTCTACCCGGCTGGGCAAAGAAGACTGACGACGCAGATAGGTTGGTATTTCGAGTAAAGCCATGTCGTACTGATGTGGCTCTTTGTAAAACGCAGATGTCAAACGGGGCATACCAGGAGCTTTAGGCACTGCCATTGGACGACGTTTTGGTGTTGGTGTGAGCAATCGCTTGATTTGAGTAAGTACAAATCGAAACGGGCGCACGCTTTGACGAGCAAGCAATCGCAAAAGCGACCAGCTCAGTTTTGCAAGCAACATAATGCCTGCGATTTGGATAATAAATCCGAAGATATATTCCATTGGTGACTCCTTATGTTGGTTTTGAAGGAGTCACCCCCAACTGGGGAAAACTCCCCCAGCTGGGTGGTGAAAAGGCGAACCGTAAGGAACGCATGGTTGAGCATGTAAAAACATGCAGGCTATTTGTTTAAGGAGGCTAGCTACCTCTTAGTACCACTGAGAAAACTCAGCGGCGGGCTTCCTTTGAGCTCATGCTCTCAGGCGCAGATATCACTGAAACAGATCAGCAATATTTGATAGTCAGTGTAACCGTCTTATCCAGACAGGATAGTTAGAAAGATGCTCAATTCTTCCACCTAGCTGAAAGGCCATTACCTCACAGAGGATTAGTCTAGGGACTGATTATTGTCATATCAGGAGCAAACTTATGGCCCAAGCAAAACCCAATTACTCAAAACCCATCTTTGAACAATCATTCACAATTAACAGCTTACAGGCGCAACGTGTCGTTGACCGTGTTTTTAGGCGCACGGTCAGTGCGCTCTACGGAATCGATGTCATCCTACGCATCATTGGCGATGAGAACGAAATTGATGAAGTGGAACAGATCATTAGCCAGCTGATCGAGGATTGCGCTATGGCGGTAGACAACGAACAAGCTCGTTTGGACAAACTGATGGAGTCCAACGGTATCGATGAAGTACCTGACTACACCGATCCGATTACCTTCAACGCCAAAATCAGCTCGCCTCAGGTTGGCCAGTTTGTTGGCTTAGTGCGCAAACTCGATGCGTTGATGATCTCAATGGACACACTCTGGTTATCTAGCGTGCTTAGCAACAAGCAACGCGTTGATGGCAACTACGCATGGCAACAGCGCATTATCAAACTTGCACGACGCATTATTGATATCGAAATTCGAGCACGAAAATCAGCCCAAGCTAAGGGTAAAGAAGCAGAAGTTGAGCAAGCGGTGCCTTCAACCGATGACGATATCACTGAAGAGGAAACAGATAACCCCGCCAACTAGCCAACTAGGCTCCCATCAACCAGCCCCTCTCGAAGGGGCACTATATCGCTATCCATGCTATCGGTAATGAGTTCAATAAACAGTATACAATGTACGCATAATGCAGTACATTGTATTGCTTATTTATCATGGAGAAGCACAGTGTCGCGTTCCAAAGAAGAGACTTTGTCAATACGAACATCTAAAGAAATCAAGCTGTTGCTAAAAGCAGCAGCGGAAAAAGAACATCGCTCTCAAGCGTCTATGATAGAAATACTAATTTTGGATTATGCAAAATCGAATGGGCTAAGCACCATCATAGCCTCAGATAATACTAAGTAGTTACGTCTGATTATTTTAAATCGTTATTAATATGATGAAATAATTAGTATTTAATACGATAAACGACTGAGTAATTCGATTATAAATGAACATTGCAAAGGGGAATAATAGTGGCTAACGGTAAAATACTGAGACAGTTGATTAGGGCTGGAACCATTGGTGATTCCGAGGCCTTTCGGCTTGCTTCAGAAGCTGTTATTCAAGATGAGCGTCAAAAGCAACATCACCTTCTTGCAAATGATCTTGAGCAGATATTGTATGGTGAGCATTTAAGACCGCTTAAACAAAATGGACGTAACGCTTTGCCTACTCCTCCTGTAGATAAAGAGCGAGGACTACCACTTTTAGATGTTCGACAAGCTCAGCGACCAATAGAAGAAATGGTTTTACCTGAATCTAGTATCGCACCCATCGAGGAACTTCTTGAGGAACACCGCCGTGTCGATGTACTGAGAAGTTTTGGAATGAAGCCTTCTGGAAAAATTATTTTTCATGGTCCTCCAGGTTGCGGGAAAACCTTAGCAGCTGAGGTCATTGCTTTTGAGCTTGATTTACCTCTTGCAATTGTTCGTCTCGATGCGTTGGTATCTTCTTTTTTGGGTGAAACAGCCGCGAATCTTCGCAAAGTTTTTGATTTTGTTTCTGAACATTCTATGGTGGTTTTATTTGATGAATTTGACGCCATAGGCAAAGAACGTTCTGACTCAGGTGAACATGGTGAGTTACGCCGCGTCGTTAACGCAGTGCTTCAGATGATGGACGCTTATCAAGGGAAGAGTCTAATTTTAGCAGCTACAAACCATGAGCACATTTTAGACAGTGCTATCTGGCGACGCTTCGATGAAAAAATTGACTTCCCATTACCTGATGAGCTGCAAATACAACAAATTCTTTCACTCAAATTGCGTGGTGTACGTCGCCAATTTGAGTTAGATGATAAATCTATCCTCGGGATATTTTCTACAAAGAGTGGCGCTGATATTGAACGTATTGTTCGTAGAGCAGTAAAAAGGATGATCCTACGTAGTCAGGAATTTTTGACCGTTAAGGACTTGAAGCAAGCAGCTTCTCGAGAAAGTTAAAAAAGGGACTAGGAATGGCTAATTATGAACATCTTAAGATTGAAAGAGAACTGCTTGAAAATGAACGTAGAACAAGGAAAGTCAATATCCCAAAACATCCACGAGGTGATCTTCGGGGGCATGGTCAAAAATTATCTAGAGACTTAACTGAATCAATCAGATTCGCACAAAGTCAGCAAACGTCACGTCCGGGTAATTTTGTACTGAAAATTCGTTATACAGGACTTCTCGATATTACCCATCTAAACAAACATGGTATCGAGTTTGTAAGCCAAGAAGACAATCATCTGTGTGTTGTTTTTGTTGATGAAACCGGAATGACTGTGTTTGAAGATCACCTGCAACGCTTAGGTTTGGACGAGACAGAATTGACGTACAAGCAGATTCTCGAGGCCATAGAGGGAATCGATAACTGGACAAGTGATGACCGGAAAAGTTGGGCTCTAAGAAGGCATGGCTTACCAAGGTCAGAGAAGTTTCTCTTAGATGTAGAGCTTTGGCCTGTAGCTGTTGCTCATCACCCAGAGAGATTAAGCACTTGTGATGCATTTGAGCGTTGGCTAGCTCATAACGGAATACGGCGAACAGATAAAGTTAACCTTGATAGCTTAGTAATGTACCGTTTGGAGGTTAACTCTAGTCAGGCTAATCTACTGCTGAATCACTCTGATGTCAGACTTGTTGATCTCCCCCCCAAGAGCGGTATTCGCTATAGCCAACTAAATTGTGACATCAATAGAATTCCTGAAGGAATACAATCCCCTACTCATCAAGCTGCAAGAGTTTGCGTCCTTGATAGCGGAGTAAATACTAACCACCCCCTGTTGGCACCCGCAATTGCGGAAAGTGCAGACTTTATTGGTGATACAGACGGCATGGATTTGAATGGTCATGGCACTGCTGTTGCTGGTGTAGCTCTGTATGGTGACTTGGAAGCGTGTAACTCAACAAATTATTGGCACCCTGAACTTTGGATTTTCAATGGTAGAATTCTTGATGAGAATGCAGAATTTGACTCCAGTTCTATCGAAAAAACTCTCATTGAAGCTGTAACCTATTTTGTCGAAGAACACCAATGTCGGATTTTCAATTTGTCGTTAGGGAATTCCAATGCACCTTACGATAATCGTCATATTCGAGGAATTGCGTATGTCTTGGATAAATTGGCTAGGGACTTCAATATCTTATTTGTCGTTTCTGCTGGGAACTTCTCAGGCTCTATCGATCCAGATGTGCCAAGACATAGCTGGAGAGACGAGTTTCCAGAATACCTTCTAGCTGACGAAAGTATTATCATAGATCCAGCTCCGGCACTAAACGTTCTAACGGTGGGAAGCTTGGCTCGACATAATGCGACTTTCGATGCTCAACGGTATCCTGAAATTGGGCAATTGGCTCCAGCCACAGAAAATCAACCATCCCCATTTACACGTCACGGTCCCACTATTAAAGGTGCAATTAAACCCGAGCTGGTAGCTATGGGTGGAAACTTGGCTTCTCCAATAAGAACAGGCAACGAACTCAATGCAGTTATGCGAGGCATGGGGGTACTGACCTGTAATAGTCGATTCGTTGGGAACACATTGTTTAGCGAAATTAGCGGAACAAGTTTTGCGGCACCTTACATTACCCATCTTGCAGGTCGTTTATTGAATAACTACCCGAAGGCTTCTGCTAATTTGCTCAGAGCACTACTGGTTAATCATGCGAATATGCTGTCGGAGATTGAAAGCAGCTTTCCTGAAGATATGAAGAAATCTTATAGGAGCGCAAATGGACGAGATGCGTTTAGAGATATAGCTGGTTATGGTGCTGTTGATGAGGGGGAGCTTTTTAGATCTTCACAAAATGCCGTTGTCTTAATGGCTGAAGAGAAAATTGAAAACAACTCGCATCACTTTTTCGAACTGCCGCTTCCCGATGATTTTTTAAGGTCTCAGCGTGCTTCCAGAGAAATTAGAGTTACTCTGTCTTATTGTCCAGCGGTCAGGACAACTAGGATAGACTATGTGGCCACTAAAATGTCTTTTAGGTTAGTCAAAGATCAGTCGCTTGAGTCTGTTCAAAGGCATTTCAATCACAGTACTCAGGATGAAACTAAAACCAGAAATGATGATGCTACAAGTAATAGGGACATAAGTGCTGAATTAAGAGGTAAAGGTACAGTTCAATCTTCAACTTGGCGGATTAAACAGCCGAAGCCTTCTGAAAAGTGGTTTGTTGTAATTACTCGACAAGATAGAGATTGGGGTGAGGCGTTGAGTTTCGAACAAGAAGACTATGCCTTGGTTGTGACTGTCACTGATCGAGAGAATGAGGAAGCCCAGCTGTATAGCCAAATATCACAACGCATAGAGCTTAAGGCTAGAGAACGTGCACGGGCTCGAGTGTAGGGAATTCTTGTTCTGTAAAAATCACCCATGGAACGGGAAGATTTAATTTTTCGGGCCATATGTATTAGGAAAAAAGGATGAAACTGCACAGTATTCGGGTTTCAAATTTTCAGAGTTTTGGTGCTGAACCAACAGAACTGACACTGGAAAATATTACCTATCTGATTGGCCCCAACGGGTCAGGCAAGACTGCTGCACTCCAGGCTTTGTGCCGACTGTTTGCATTTGATCCATCATTACGCCGTATTCAGCGCTCAGACTTCCATGTCCCGCACGATGAACAAGAAGCGCCCGAAGAAAGGCAGTTATGGATTGAGGCGGACTTCGTGTTCCCCGAGTTGGAGGATGAAGAAGATAACTCGACCGTTGCTCCCCATTTCAGTCACATGCGCCTTGATGACCCTGACGGAATTCCTAGGGTACGATATCGCCTAAGTGCCACTATGGGCCTGGATGGGGATATTGATGAGACTTTTGTGTATGTGCTTGAAGCTGGCCCGGATGGTTCGCCTCTAAATCCTCAAACGGTTCCAAGGTCTGAACGAAATCACATACAAGTCCACTATCTGCCCGCAAGAAGAGATCCGACTGACCACATAGCATATGGAACGAACGCGCTGCTTGGCCGCTTGCTACGGGCAGTGAACTGGGAAAATGAACGGGAGGAAGTCAAAGGGTTCACCGACCAGATTAGTGAGAGTTTGGCTGCTAATCCATCGGTCAATGCTTTTAGTGCCCACCTGAAGAAAACTTGGGGCACCCTTCATAAAGGCAGCTACTTTACAGATCCCAAGATTACTTTTGTGGCATCTGAGATCGAGGCGTTGCTTCGTCATTTGTCCGTATCATTCTCGCCTGGACATGATGAACATCTTGTCGATTTTTCCAGACTCAGTGACGGCCAGAAGTCGATGCTCTATCTGTCATTGGTTCTTTCATCTCAAGCAATTGGGCGTGCTGTCCTTGCCGGTGAGGACGGCTCTTTTGACCCAGAAAAATTGCGTCCGCCAGTCTTTACTTTGATTGCCCTTGAGGAACCAGAGAACAGCCTCTCGCCTCACTATCTGGGGCGGATTGTCAGCGCTCTGAACTCCATGACGAGCAACGAGGATGCTCAGGCCCTAATCGCTACGCATGCTCCGTCAATGTTACGACGTGTCGATCCGGAACATATTCGATATCTTCGACTTACCGAAACCCGGCAATCAAGAATTACGAAAATCCAATTACCCGCTAAAACCGATGAAGCGCACAAGTTTGTACGCGAGGCTGTCCAGGCATTCCCTGAGATTTACTTCTCACGTTTGGTTGTGTTGGGTGAAGGGGATAGCGAAGAAATTGTACTACCGCGCCTTTTCCAAGCAAAGGGTGCGCCAGTTGATGAATCAGCGGTTACGATTGCTCCGCTTGGAGGTAGGCATGTCAATCATTTTTGGCGCCTGTTATCAGCACTGCAAATCCCATTTTTGACCCTTCTCGATTTAGATGTGGGCAGATATCAAGCGGGCTGGGGAAGAATAAAGTATGTAAATAACCAACTTGGCTTATATCAACCTGAAAAAGTTCTGCCAAATACTTTTTCTTTATCAGATTGGAATGATGACAAAGTACCTGTTCGTACCCACCACTTCTTTGAAAACGGCACTAAGAGTGTATTTGCAGAGCTGGAAATGCGTGGTGTGTTTTTCTCATTTCCAATGGATTTAGATTTTTCAATGCTCCTTGCTTTCCCAGATGCTTACGGTGTTCAGCAGGAAGTTCCGGATGACTCAACAATTAAAGCCGTGTTAGGCAAGAGCCATCATGACCCATCCCAATATAGCTATGACGAGTTAAATCTTTTCTCTACGTATCACAAGCTTTTTAAACTGGGCAGCAAGCCCGCTGCTCATATCGAAGCTCTCGCTCAACTAAGCGACGAGGATTTGCTGGCGAACATGCCTGAATCATTTGGACGACTCACTGATGCCGTGATCGCCAAGCTTGCGGAACTGCCCGAGTGATTGCTGTAGATGCATGGCTGCCTTCGGATGGGCTAACTCTTGAACCCAATGCACTGCGGGCTGCGAAGGAACAAGCGCGCTGTCTTGCACTGACGGCGGGGCCGGGCGCGGGCAAGACGGAAATGCTTGCACAAAGAGCTGACTTCCTCCTACGAACCGGAACCTGCCGTTATCCGAAGAGAATACTCGCTATCTCTTTCAAAGTTGACGCCAGCAAAAACTTGAAGGAGCGAATCCAGCAACGCTGTGGACAAGAATTGGCTTCCCGTTTTGATAGCTACACATTTCATGCGTTTGCAAAGCGTATTATTGATCGCTTCCGAGTAGTGCTTACTGGTAATGATGCTCTTGATCTGGATTATTCGATTGGCGAAAGAAAAGTCACAAAAAGGCAAATTACATTTCATGATCTTGTACCGCTAGCAATTCAAATTCTTAAGGCCTCCACTGTCGCAAGAAATGCCATACGCCAAACTTACAGCGATGTTTTCTTGGATGAATTCCAGGACTGCACGGATCAGCAGTATGAACTCGTGAAGGTAGCCTTCCAAGGTACGAGCATTCGTCTCACTGCTGTCGGTGATACCAAGCAGAAAATCATGGGATGGGCAGGTGCATTGGACGGAATTTTCCAAACGTTCGCTAGGGATTTTTCAGCGGTCCCATTAAACATGTACCGAAACTTTCGTTCAAAACCACGCCTGCTTCGGATGCAGAACGAGATAATTCGCGTGCTCGATCCGGCTTCCGTCATGCCAGATCACCAACTTGCTGGTGAAGAGGGAGAGGTCTTCGCGTGGCAATTCGAGAATGCCCAGGGTGAAGCTGAGTACTTGGCCGATTTGATTGCCGGGTGGATAAGAAATGAACAGGTTCCGTTATCCGAAATCGCCGTATTAGTGTCCAAACAACTAGATCTTTACGCCAATCACCTGATGGTGGCATTGGAAGTTAGGGGAATACCGTACCGGAATGAGCAGGAGATGCAGGATATTACTGTCGAACCTGCCGCAAGGCTCGTTGTTGACTATTTGTCCTGTCTCTATGGCCAGCGAGAGCCCAAAGCCTGGATTCGGCTGATGAATCAATTGATTCCCTTTGCCGATGACGAGGTGCAGTCTAGCGTCAGGCAAAATTTCCAAAGCTTCTTCAAGGAACAGCGAAAAATCATCGCCATGGCCGAGTTGTTGGATGAACCGTTTTCGGGATGGTGGGATTCTGTGTGTAGATTTTTGAAGAAAATAGGAATGGAGACTCTTGTTGCTCTCTCGCCTGACTATGAGTCACATGCCAGATTAGGTGAAGTTGTGGGAGATACCAAAGCGCGCATTGAAGAATTGCTTGAACTTACCCCCGACTTGCCTCAAGCCTTGACTCGTTTCTCTGATGATCAGGCTGTGCGTATTCTGACTATCCATAAGAGCAAAGGATTGGAGTTCGACTCAACGATAATTTTGGCCGTTGAGAACGAAATATTTTTTGGGGATCAAGATTCTAATCTGTGTGCTTTCTTTGTTGGTGTATCCCGTGCCAAGCGTCGGCTTGTTCTTACATACGCTAAACAACGCGACAGGCCCCTTAACTATGCTAAAAGATGGGATGTAATTCGAACTCCACAACAGGAATATCTTCAATATGCAGCACAGTTTATTACCGATTTAACGCACATTTAAAAAGTCATTAGCTAAACTACTCAGTTCAAAACTTGCAAAGCCATAAACCGTCCTCAAAAACGTTCTCTTTACTAAATATAATGCAACATCTAGCGCGATGTCAGCTCCAAAATATACTGGAGCTGACAAAGATTTTTTCTTCTAGTTATTCCCCGAAATTTCCTCCGTCGCCTCCTGACGCAGTTTCTGGGCATCCATTCCGTTTAGCCGTTCAAGGGCTCTGTCTGCGGCACTCTGACGATTTCCATCAACGTTTAGCGTACTTCCTGAGCCTGTGAGTCTTTCCAGATCCAGTGACGGTACTTCGGGTAGGTTGCCTGTTATCGATAAGATACCTATCCATTCATCCAGATTGACTTGGCTCCAATCCACCTGGTTTAACTGACTCGCGGTCAATCCTTCACAGTTTGGAGATTTCGCACTGCCCCAGCCAAGGCCCAATTGCGGACGCACTTGCTCTTGAATGATCCGTGAAAGCGGCGAAGTAAAGCAGCAATATGATTGCCGTTTCTCAACACAGGCACCTAAGAACTTAGACTTGCAGTAAGAGCCCACATAGTGGCAACTCTTCAATACCCGCTTAGCGTTCATCTCAAACTCACTCTGCTCACATTTCCAGATAAGCTGAATGAGGATCATGGTGACTGAGTAAATCATGTAGGCCGTCATAACCGTACTCAGAACCGCGCCCGCAGCGCCACCCAGCGCAAAGTTACCACCCGAAACGACACCATCGGCTCCAACTGCGCCACCAACGTTACTAAACAGTGCCGATTGCGCCCCCGAACCAAAGGTCGTACCTACCCATTCAGCCGTTTTGTTGGTCAACACCTGCATGAAGCCAGTCGCAGCTTGCTCCGCTCCCGCGCCAGCAGCCGTTGATGGCCCAGCCCCCATAAGAGAGTCCCAAGCAGACACAAAGGGCTCTTTGACCGCACTCCAAGTACTCGTGATTGGCTCCCTAAGCGTATTCCAGGAACCATAGATTGCCGACGACGGATTCATGGCCATGACTGCCGTATCAAGCTTGTTGACCGCCACAATCATTGTGATGTAATCCGATAACGACACGCCACTTGGCTTTTCACAGCAATCCACTATACCGCCAACGGCTTTTTTGCACTGGCCAGCATTACCTTTAAAGACCGTACACTCGACGTTATCTTGGCCATCAGCTCCCGTGCATGACATATCATTGGTCATAAACTGCGCCGCATTAAGCATCGCGGCGGCCTCTGCAAAGTTAGCCTGCTTGATTGACTCTGGCTCTAAACAATCTGTGCCCATACAGCGAACTGGCCCCTCACAGTTGTATTGAGTTTCCATTCGTGCATTTTGCACTTCAACGCTTTGTCCACAGTCATACACCAAACTTTGGATATAACAGAAGCCTTCATGACCAGCCCCGCCTTCAGTGCATTCGGTTCTGACATACTGGCAGGCCGGGTTTTGCTCCAGCGCGGCACACGTATTGGTGGTCGTGTTTTGTCCGTTATTGACGATGGTTTGTGTATTACCATTGGCATCTACCCAGCTATCTGAGCTGCCCATGTTGAATTCTGGATGAGCAGTCGAAGCATTGTAGGTCGCTTTTGCCCTCCAGCATGAGAGCCCCAGTCCATCAGAGCTGCCACGACTGGTTAAATGAGCAGGAGACGAAACAACCGTCGGATAAAGGCTTCCAAGATTGGCCAACTCGCCACTACCAACTGTTAACCCGTCGATTCGTTTTATGCCCGTATCCAAACACTGCCACTGCACCGCAGTGAACTGATCCGTTTGCATCAAGCATTGGTCTATGCCCGGATCACTTGATTGATGAACAACGTCTTGCTCTAAGTATTTGCCAGAGAAGGTCAAGGAAGCACTCAGTTTCGCAGGAGCCAAACACTTCTGAACTTCTCGGCTGCAAGTATCGAAATCGACTTTGTTCCAGCCGGACTCACATCTGGAACGCGTGACTTCCTGCGGTTCATGCCACGAAATAATCGACCCATTAACGACCTTGCACAATGAGCCAACCAAGGTTCCTTTTGGACAGGTCATTTCAGGGTATTTAATGGACGGTTTCGTCTCTGTGACCGTCTCCTTGTTGCCCGTCAATGAGAGTGTCGTTTTCCAGCCATTTGCCTTGGACGGCGACTCGGTGATTTTTATCTCAGTATTTTGATTATCAAACACTCTCAGCGTCGCGTTTCCAGTTTGCATGGTACTGCTGTGCTGTGGAACAAAGCTGAGCGTTTCAGAGCTAAAGCAACCGCGCTCAATGGACCAGCTTTGTTGATGGGTTTCAGCGGATACACGTCGTTCTAACTGACACTGAGTAAGCGTGCTGATCTTCTCGCACACCTGGTAATCCGGTACATGCTTGGTTTCAGTAAATGGCGTAATCGTCTGAGTAGGCTCACATGCCTCAAAACTACTCGGCATAAGATTGGATACCACGCACTTTGGATCGCTGGTTTGCAATCCACAGTCATAGGTATCGGTAAAACGAATGCATTCACCTTTATCATTGGTTTCGGCACATTCTGACGACATGAATCCACAGGAAGGATTCGCTTCAAGCACTTGGCAGGCCTGATTTTCAATCCCCTTATAGCTTTCATCATCCACACTGACTTGTACACGCCGACACAAAGGCGATATGCCAGCCACAGGGCTTGGAGCAAAGTAGGATTCACAAACTGAAACACCATTGACCACCGTACATCCGTTGGTTGAAGACGGCTGATCCGTGCATTGAATGCTGTAGTCTGAAAACTTAGTCGGGATATCCGCTGCTTGTTCGATACAGGATTGTGGCGACCAACTATCATTCATCACCACCTTGGTTGGATCAAAGCGCACCTTGATACGTGCATACCCCTCACCACTACCCGTTACCGATACGCGAATTTTTACTGGCACTTCTAAACCGGGCTCTACCGCTTTTAGCTTAGAGGTTAAGTCAGTATTAGGATTGCGCTCCCAACTTGTACTGAGCTCGCAGCGGCCAGCCGTTTCTGGTGGAAAGTTATTGTTCGGCCCAGACCAGACTTTCTGATCACCAAGCCACACTTGCATGTAGTCATCCCATTTGGCGTATTCAAGAACGGCTGAGGTAATCGCATCGGGGTTCACGACTTTGAGTGTGATGGCCTGTTCAAACACTTTACAACGGCCACTCCAGTAGTTGTCGCCAATTCGTCCAATCCAAACTTCAAGACATCCCTCACCACAAGAGCGAAGGTTCATTGGTCCTGAAACATGCTCAATAATGCCTGCCGTGTAATCGTGAGTAATCGTGCAGCTGTTAACCGCTGTATTGAGCCTGTCACATTGCTGGTAGTTTGGGCTGCCTTCACCTTGAGACTCACAGCCGGGGAAGCTTTGCGTTAATAGATTTGGGTCAGTTTGAACCGCATCAGTTAATGCCCAAAGCGGATCATTGACCATATCTGGCCGAGACCTGTCTTTGATTTCCTGTAGCGAACGAAATGCTTCACCCGTAGCGCCACTTTCGGATGCCATGCTCTCTTGGCGCTGTGTCCCCAATTGATTCATGCTGGCATCAGAGCCATAAACGCCCGTTAAGACATCCAATGAGCCCTGATCCATACCAGGGAAAAGCTCTTGCAAGTTAATGGACTCATTACCACTGCCATTCGGCACCGACAATGTATTGCCATTGAGTGCGGGCATCGTCCAGTTTTGCAGCAATTGCTTACCTTCTTGTTGTCCGCTTAAGCCGGATTGGCGCTGCACATCAGCGGCCACACCATGTAAGGGCAGGCACGCCATAGTGATTGATAAAATACCCGCTAAAACTCGGGTAAAAAGTGTTGGTTTCATGGTTAACCTCCCGAGTTACAGCAGTCTTGCCAGCGCCACAAAATGTAGAGCGCATCTTCACCGGCACCGGGGATCGTTCGCCACTCTCCCCATTTCATGGTGCTTTCACCGATGACATGCGCACTTTCAGTTTCCGGTACAGGGAAGAACATACTCATCTTGTATTGGGATTTCGGCAGCATGGGTTCGATAACAGGTCGGCATAGCGCACTGCTCCCCATTGTTCGTCTTGCAAGACCACGCCTGTGTTGAGCCGCGATTGCACGCGCCGCTAAATGGCTGGTGTTTTCTGCTAATGAACCAAAGGCTAAGGTGTGGCCAGATAACGGATAGAGATGGCCCCAACTGCCAGCACACCAAAACAACTGATCGATGGGTTTACCAAGCGTTGATGAAGCAGCGTCAGCGGTACAAGCAGAGATAGCCAATGGATTAGCAACAGCAGCAGCTTCAGGCTGAGTAAAAAAGGCCAGTTCATCGTTCAGCCATGTTGGGTCCAATTCCGACAAATACATCAAGTCAAAATCCATGTAACCATCGGCATTGCAATTGCCATCCATGAACAAATCGAGCATGACCAAAAGCGGAAAGGCGTAATAATGGTAATGATAGAAAGCAAGATCACCGGTATCGTATTCACCTTCACCATGACCACCTTGCAATCGCCTATCACCTAACGGTAAGCGAATCCCTCCCAGTGAAGGCGAACAACCCGGCGTTCTGACCAGTTCAATCAGACGCGCTGGCTCCCACATGCTGGTAACAATACCTGGCCTTGGCACACCTAAGTTGTCTTCACATAAGCAAAACGACTTGTTTGATGCGCCGCTTGGGACACTGCCAGAGCCAAGTGGAAGACCTGCAACCCGGATAGGAAAAATGCATGACCAGCAAACATCCGTCAGCAACTTACCGGACAATAAACCCGCGTCTGGGCAGGTCAGTTCGGCTTTAGCAGAAATAGATGCGCCCAGGACAAACATGACAACGAGAGTCCGCAACAGACGATACGTATTATTGAGCTTTTTCATGAACAAGCTCCTTTGCTGGAATTTCTTCTATTTCAAACGCGAGCCCCTTTGCTTGAACAAACGATGGGGTGACTTGCAGATCAAAGCGCTGCTTTAGCGAGGCATTGAGAAGGTAAACCGGACTGTCCAATGTCTTTTCGAGCGCATTGAGGCTATTCCAACCTTGAGTACGGTCGAGCTGCGTGGTGATAAGCGTAATGCGGCGCAGTGTCCTATCTTGCGTCTCAAGCCAATGCGCAACTGCGTCCACTTCTTCAGCGTTCGACGCATTAAACACCACAAGCTGCTGAGTAAACGGCAAGGCTTTTAGCGGGTTAATACGCGTTCCTGCTGGGATCAATGTTCGGTCATTGGCATCCAATAGTGGCCGCTTCATGACGATGGTTGGATCAACCATTCTTATCCGATACTGCGTGGCTTTGGGTAAGTCAGTGAAAGTTTGGCGAGACCAGAAACGCTCAATGGCTTTTTTCTTTAATGCGCCCAGGTCAATCGACTGTAAACGCTGCATCGCCACTTGCATCAAATCCGGTTCTAAAATGGAATGAATAGGACCGCGTTGACCCAATGAACCGGTATTGCCTGTTTCAATTTGACGCTGCAACCAGTCGTTGCTGTAAACCCCTAGTGCACTTGCAGTCACCTTGTCATCTTCTATGCGGAAAATGGCAGGCACGCTAGTCACCCGCCAGTGCACAAAGGCTTTCGGATCGATTCGAACCTGAGGAACAGGATCAAGCCCCGTCATCAGCGTATGCCAATCACGGATAGCCGCCCCCAAGGTCTTTCCTTCAGGAATTCCCCGAAACAACACAATAGCGCCGGTAGCACTGGCCTCTTTAAATAGCTGCTTCAGTGACGAATCTCCCAGTGAAGACGACGCAAAAATCAACCATTCATCGTTGTGTTTGAGCGACGCAGGTTGTTCAATCGGTGCAAAAGGCTCAATAAATTCAGATGAACCATCCACAGCACTTTGTAAAATGCTGCGGCTCATTTCGACGATCTTTTTGTCTTCGTCAGACAACGGAAAAGGCTCTTGTGCCCAGGACACTTGAACCCAAGCCAATGGCGCAACCAACAAAAATAAGAGACATAGTCTTTGCATCATCTACCTCCTACCAAAGCGGCCAAGCGCGACCGACAATCTGCTCGCGCTTAACGGCGTTCCAATAGCGGGAGTCGAAACTCGTTGCGGCCTCACCGGAAAACCAATACTCGTTTTCTTGCAGCGTCAATGAGCGGCTAAATTCTGTTTCAGCCACACCAAGACGCTGGGCTAATGCCATGCCGGTAGAGACTTCAGCACCATTCACCAGTACATGCTCAGGCGTCACCTTGACTTCATCCCCTGGCATCCCTGTTAGGCGTTTCAGCATCCGAGTACCGTCGTTATATAACGGAGCAAGTCCTTTTGAGTGGAAGGCATACAAACCATCCTTAACGGGCTCTTTATTCCATAGGTCAATCAGATACACCGTGGTATCAGGCAGGCAGCGCTCTTGCTGGGTATCAATACCTATTCGGTAGCGCATCATGGCGTAGGTGCCTACCAAGGCCATGATTAACGCAAGAACAGTCAACCGGATGAGGTATGGCCGCCAAGGCATTCTTTTACGGAGTATCTGCATGAGACACCTCCTTTGAGCCTACTGGCACAAATACGGAATCATCAGCACCCACCACCGCTTGGGCATCCAGCACGATAAAACCGGCTGTTTTTAACTTTTCAATTTGCTGATTGGTCTGAAGCAACCTGGATTCGATGTCTTGTTCGCTGGCATTGGGGCCCAGTGACAACACCGCCTCCCCAAAATCTACGACTGCAATGGGCGTACTTAACGCCAACTGGCTGTGGATGGGTTCGAGTGTTTTCATTAAGAGCCAGCTGGTCATTAAACCGCTGCCTGCAATAGACAAAGTAATAGAGGCCATAAATGGCCAAAGCGTGGTCTTATTCATAGCCTCGCTCCTTCAACAACTGAGAGATGGCATCAGCAACAGAAAGGCCTTTGCGCGTTAACTGTTTAATCGCGTTTACATCTTCTGCACGGGACGAGTACAACAGCTTGTGAAACGGATCGACAATGAGGCGGCCAATCCCGGTGCCCATTTCGGTAATAAAGAAAATCTCGGAATAGACACCCGTGACGGTATGAACCGTTTTCAGGTATTCATAGCCGCCTTCACCTAGTGGCAAGCGGCCTTCTTTTTTGAGCGCGTTGATGGTTTCAGCTTTTTGGCCAAGCAGGTACATATTGGCCGAGTTTTCAGCGATGGCTTTACCTGTTGGGCTGTCATACAAATCGTTGACCGACTGCGTTACCGTTACAGCACTGCCGCCATATTTTCGAAATCGACGGTAACCCGTCTCAATGAACTTACCGACATCACCTTGAGTCAGCAGATCCCAAGCTTCATCAATGAACACAATCTTGCGACGATCCCGCTCACCTAAGTACATCTCTTGTTGGATTTGGTAGATAAGCTGAAGCAACACTACTTGTTGTAGATGCTTACGCCCCTTAAGCTCTTCTAACTCCAGAACGGTGAAACGGTTTTTGAAGCGAATATTGTTGTGGCCATTAAAGAATCGGCCATATTCGCCCTGTGTCGTAAACGGATAGAGCTGCTCACCCACGTCTTGCACACGTCGGTCTTCATGATTTTTTAAAGCCTCTGCCACATCATCAACCAACATGGCACGACCTTTTTTCTCCCACAGTTCACGGGTCTGACGCTTTAGGTTTGCCATCTGAAAATCGGTTAATGACTGCGTAGGTGCGGCCATTGCGGCCAATAACCCAACCAACACATCCGCTTCTTCGTCATAGTCCTCAACGATTTCAAACGGATTTAAGCAAATGCCACTGTCTCGCCCGAACTGTAAGAACTCACCGTCATAGACTTCACACAGCTTTTCATAAGAGCGGCCAACATCAATCACCCAGCATTGCCCGCCTTCTGATAGGTAGGAGGAGATGATTTCGTTCACCAGGAATGACTTACCCGATCCCGATTGCGCCGCGATGCAACAATTGTAATTACTGCCCGAGTCATAAAGGGACACACTCATGATCTGGCCATTACGGGAAACAAAGTTAATCACCGGCGTGCCAGTGCCTTTCCAATCCGCAAACAAAGGCAACAGAGGGATCACATGCCGTGTCGCCATGGTCTTGAATCGAAACAAGTCGTTCATCGCCTGGCGGTCGGCACCAAATGGCAGGGCATTCAGAAAAATGGGCAAACAGAAGTACTTGTCTTCCATCAGCTCAAATCCGAGTTCTTTGAAATAGGTTCGAGCATTTGAAACAGAACTGATGGACGCTTCTTCCGTTGGGGAAAACAGCGTCAAAGTCATATTTGCCCGAATAGGACGATCACCTTCTTGCAAAGCTTCAAAAAGAACATCAAATCTCTTTTTCTTGGCTGCAAGCACCGGCACAAACTTGAGCATCGGGCCATAGGCCTGATTGACCGCCCACTGACGCTTCGTCTCTAAACGAGATCGCATCGCCTCAGCTGAGGGAAAGTGAATGGTGACATTTAGCAAAAAGCTGCCGCGTAAACCGCGACTGCCCGTCATCATATCGCCCGCAAAACTTGCGGCATGACCAAACCAGATCCGCTCAGGCAAGCGTTTAAACGATAAGGTTTTAACTCGGTAATCGCCCAGCATCAGACCTTGGCTATCCACCTTGATAGCTCGGTCATAATCCAACACTTGCTCCCGAAGTGGTTTATCTGCCTCACTGCGGATTGGTGATGGATTACGCCAGGAAGCATCTTTTCCCCAGTTAAGCTGAGCACTTATTGCCGCGAGCCAGTTTCGGTCAGTCATCTCAGTGACGCGAAAACCAACCGTTGCCAGCGCTTGCGAGAAAGAAGCCCGAAGCGCGGATGCTCGACTCAACTCACGCTCCGTCGGAATAGGACTTTCCAAAGGCAATTTGCAGGTGACGATCAGTTGAAAGTTGCGTACCTGAGTCTGGGTCGATTCTTCTATCGATTGAACCGTGCCCCCATCGAGGAAATCCGCACGTTTGCGTATCGACGCCCTAAGCAATGGATCAGATTGACGATGCCGTAAGCCCATCATGCGCTGAAGGTCGGTTTGAATATCAGGCGAGGCGTAAAGGCCAAATTGCAGCAAAGTGTCTTTTGGCCAGTCGTTGTTGAGTAGAACATTAACCCTGTCTGCAACAGACTCATCACCACCCGGCAATGGGTCACATAGAAAACCAAAGCCAACACTTTGGTCTTCCATGAAAAACAGTTGCTCATCGTCTGAATAGGCCAATACTGGCAATAGCTCTGAAGCGCGTTGTCCTGAATACAAAGAGGCTTTCATTAACGCCCCTCCAACCAAGCAGAAAGGTCATAAGGACGACCTCGGCTGATGCGACCATCATTGGCGACAATGAAAGGCACACCTTGAATGCCCAGAATTTGAGCCGTCACCAAGGTACGCTGCATTGGTTCTAAGTTGCAGGCATCATCCTGTTCTAGGTTACCAATCCGGCCATTCAGCAATGCATCGGTGGCCGCTTTCTTGTCACGCGCACAGCCAAGCTGGCGAACCTGACGCTCTGAATCTGGACCAAGCACTGGCACAGGGAGAATTTGGAAGGTGTATTCTTTGGTTAACGGCAGGGCTTGTTTCAAAAGCTCATGGCAATGTGGGCACCGAGGGTCAACAAAGACCACCACTTTCTTTTTGCCTTCGCCTAAAGTCAGTGGGTTCAAATCAGCCATTTTTAAGCCAAGGCGACTTAAGTCCAGCGTGTTTCCCGCTTCTCGAATTTCTTCAAGGCTGGTAAGCGGCTTTTTGGACCAGGCATCATAGAGCGTGCCATCAATGACGAACCGGCCACTGTCTGACATAAAAATAATACGGTTATTGCTTTCGACCGCTTTCATACCCGTGACAGGTAAAGAAACCATGCCGTCAATTTTGCCAACGGGCGACACTTCAGACACAGGTTCAGCTTGAACAAAAGGAGACAGCGCAAGCGCCAGAATAAATGGAGATAGTTTTCGCATGAGGAGTCCTCGTTAATGTAAATCGAGGCTCCAGTCTATGCAGTTGTCCTATGTGGACTCGGTTAGATAGATTGAAGAATTGAATACCTTACTAAATAGCTGCTCCGAAGTGTAGATCACCTGCGAAGGTGAACTCAGTGTTGAATGAGCGATCAGATAAGTCTCCAAACCGCACTTTACAGAAGCACTTGGTGGTTTTGAAACCGCCCCCTACAGGTAGATTTCGAGAGGCCTTCTCTCATCAGAAATACAGATCCAAAAGGTATTAACCTTTTGTTCGTGGCACACGCCAGCACAACACTTTGATTTTATCGCGCTGTTTTTGGTGAACAGGAATAATGCGCCACTTACTAACGGTAAATCGGTGTCACTTTCGATAATCGCGGCAAGGCCGTTGATGGACTTTCTAAAATCGACACTTTCACGATACAGATAAATCTCTAGTGAGCTCAGCATGCCTTTCATGATAGCGCACCGATGAGTTCAGCCAGGTTACTTACTGGCGTGCATTGGGGATTGCGCAGTTCGATATCATTGACGAAGAGTGTCATGTTGGCGGTTGCCACTTGGGCCTGATACTGAGTTATCTTTTCAACGACTTCTGCTCTAACAAAACCTTGAGATGCGCCAGTGTTGTTGAGTTGCTGGCGCTTGGCAGAGAACGTTGAGGGATTGAGTTGATTGAGCTTACAAAATGTGAGTGTTGATAATGAACTCGATTCAGATTGCTTGATTAGCGTTTGCCATTATTGGTTGGTGCATCGTTTGCCATTTTAAATCTCCTTATGGTTGGAGACTTGATCTTATTCTGCGTGTTAGGTGATTAGAATGCGCGGTTTATGAGGCGCTTACGCTCGATTTGCAAGTTCGTCGAGGAAAGCAGATATTCAGAGTAATAAGGCTCTGTTTTGCCGGAGAAATACGATTTTGCATCTGGCTTATCAACCTCCCGCGGGAAACCTACTAAGCGGATGATGTTATGGCAATCTATCGTTGTCGCTGGCAGGTGAAGTTGCGATTCAAAGAGTTGAAATCCCATACAAACTTGCAGAAATTTATGGCGGCACAGAAAGCGATTGTAGATGGTTTGGTATGGTCAAGCCTGCTCGCTCTGATCATTCGGCGAAGCGTCTTTCTTCAAATCATGCCATCAGTCTAGCTATTCAAGGCCGCCAAAAATGTGGAAATTTGGCTGTTGCCGATCTTGAAAGCATCAGCCAGCACGCATGGTCAGAAATAGCGGAGAGGATAGATTGGGCGACCCGTTATATAACGAAGAACGCCCAAAAAGCCCAACAGTCAAAAGACAAACAAAACATCACGTTAGATGGGATACTGCATGGGCTTAATTCTTAAGGTCCAGTCTATGAATGAATGCCCTGAATGCGAAATTTAAAGTTGCCTCATTCAGGAGGCAACCGTAAAAGGAAAATACTAATCCCGAGGAGGGAAGCCTGCTTCAATTAGAGCATAGGAGACCTTTTCAACTGATAATGAAGTTTTTACCGTCACCTTACGAGTCGGAGGATCAGTTAAAACTGTAGCCTCTGGGTCTATATCCTTAATTGCTTTAGTTACCGTCCGGGCGCAGCCCCCACATGTCATATTTTCTAAATGAAATTGCATTTATATACCTCCAGTTTGGTTTGAGTACTTCTGATTGTAGGGCTTTCCACTGTTGTAAGGTCAAGGTCTAAACTCATTTCACTCTGATATCTTTTCACTAAAGATTGACTATACTTTCTGCGTTTTTTCTTAATGACAGATTTCTTACTATAACGTAAAACACCGGCGTAAGTAGTAATCCAAAGAAGGTTACACCAAGCATACCGGCAAACACTGCAATACCCATGGCGTGACGCATTTCTGCTCCAGCACCACTAGCTAGTACAAGAGATATCACACCAGCAATAAATACAAGAGAAGTCATCAAAATAGGACGCAAACGTAAGTACGCTGCCTCGAGTACGGCCCCAAGCGGTGATCGTCACTAATTCTCCTGAGTCCTTGCAAAATCAACGATTAAAATGGCATTTTTTGCGGCCAGCCCGACTAAAACAACGAAGCCAATTTGAGTATAGATGTTATTATCACCGTTTAGATCCATATACCGCCAATTGCAGAAAGGAGTGCCATTGGTGCAATAAGCAGCACAGCAAATGGAAGCGACCAACTGTTGTACTGAGCGGCAAGAATCAAGAATGCAAAGAATACCGCCAATGGGAAAATATACAGTGCGGAATTGCCCGCTAATTTTTCCTGATAGGTCAGATCAGTCCATTCGTACGCCATACCTTCAGGTAGATTTTCCTTAACTATTTTCTCAATAGCATCTGTAGCCTGACCAAAAGAATATCCTGATGCAGTACCTCCCGTAATATCAGCGGATGGATAGCCGTTGTATCTCATAACGCGATCAGGATCTGAAGTTAGTTTGATATTGATCAATACTTATAAAGGGATCATATCACCAGCAGAATTCCTGACTTTCAATAATCCAATATCGTCTGCCTGCATACGGAATGGGGCATCAGCTTGAGTTATTACACGGTAGGTACGGCCAAATCCATTAAAATCATTGACGTAAAGCGATCCCAAATTTACCTGTAATACATCAAAAATGTCGGTCAAAGCTACCCCCTGAGATAGTCCGGATCTGCTCCAGACTGATACCTAATACTTTGCAACTTAGTATAAGCTGCAACCGCTCAACTTGCTCCTGCCTTTATTGCCTTTAGTTGTTGCTATAACGATCAGGAGCAGGTAAAAGACCCTGAGCCTCGTAGAACCCAGGGAGTCCTCGTTAGCTTTGCAAGCTCGCCGGTTTTCATACTCATCTACACACGCATGGAGGCGACTGCCACCATGCGTCATTTCTTGGTACGAATATCCAATACCAGTGCCAGTAGGGAAAAACTAACTATCGACTCGCTTGCGCCACACCACTTGGTGTGCTCTCTGTCCACCCGCCTCCCAGAGCCTTGTAGAGCGCGATAAGGTTGCTCAACCGAGCCAGACGCGTACGCACCAACGTCTGCTGCGCGCTGTACAGCGTACGCTGCGCGTCAAGCAAGGTGAGGTTATCGTCCACACCTTCCCTGAAACGTTGCTCGGCCAGGTCATACATGCCCTGACTAGCAGCAACCAGGAATTGCTCTGAACGAATCTGCTCATCAAGTGTTCGCTTGCCGGCAAGGCCATCAGCCACTTCACTAAAAGCAACTTGAATGGACTTCTCGTAGTTGGCGATCTCGATGCGCTTTTTTACGTGCGCCACATCCAGATTGGCGCGCAACGCGCCACCCCGGAAAATAGGCACCGTAATCTGCGGCAAGAAGCTCCAGGCGCGCGAACCCGATTCGAAGAGCCCATCAAGCGATGCGCTTGCCGTCCCCGCCGAACCCGTCAAGCTGATGGTGGGGAAGAAAGCGGCTCGCGCTGCTCCGATACTGGCGTTGGCACCCAGAAGTACCTGCTCGGCCGCGCGCACATCCGGTCGGCGCACGAGCAACTCAGAAGGTAGGCCACTGGGCAGTTCGGTCGGCACGATGCCATCCGGCAGCACTATGGCTTTGTCAAGTTGCTGCGACAGCTCAAGCGTCAGCGGCTGGCCGAGCAGTAGCACTAGCGCGTTTCGGTCTTTGGCCGTTTGACGTGTGTAGTCCGCGAAGTTGGCCTCGGCTGTACGCAGTACAATTTCCGAGCGGCGCACGTCAAGTTGCGTGGCATTGCCAGCCTCGAACAGTTGGGCAGTAAGTTCATGCGAACGCTTTTGCGTGCCGAGCGTCTCGCCTGTTAACTGCAGTAACTCCTGGTCAGCCCGCAACGTGAGATAGGCGTTAGCAACCTCAGAGATCAAACTCATCTGCGTCGCTATGCGAGTCTCGTCCATAGCCAAGTAGGAAGCCAGCGCTTGGTTGCTGAGGCTGCGGATACGGCCCCAGACGTCCAGTTCCCAGGCAGCGGTCACCCCAGCAACCTCGTAACGACGCACGACGTCGGCAGCGCCGGTGTTGCTGAGATCGGCTGGCAGTCGTTCTGCGGCCCCTCTGCCGGATACCCCCAAGTTCGGGAGCACCTCAGCGCGCTGAATGCGGTACAGTGCCTGCGCCGCCTCAACGTTGAGCGCAGCTTTGCGCATGTCGCGGTTGCTCTCCAGCGCGATACCGATCAATTGTTGCAACAGCGGGTCGCGGAAGAAATCTCGCCAGCCGATATCGGCCGCGTCCGTGACTGGGGCCTCTGGCGTCGCTTTCGCCGGTTCTGCATAGGCCGCGCCCGAAGGATATACTATATCAATCGGCGCTGGCGGCCGATCGTACTTGGGTGCCATGGAACAACCGGCTAACGCTATCGCGAAAGCTACCGGTGCCAAGCTCTTGGCAGGTTGTGTGAGTGCGAAAGGTTTCTTCATCTCAAAATTCCTCCTGGCCGTTATGCTTGTCGCTCATACCGACGCGGGCTTGACTGGCTTCACGACGCAACGCCAGCTTGCGCACTACGACGTAGAACACCGGCGTGAGCACCAGACCGAATGCCGTCACGCCCAACATGCCGGCGAACACAGCGATACCCATTGCGTGACGCATCTCGGCACCCGCTCCACTCGCGAGCACCAGCGGTATCACGCCAGCGATAAAAGCCAGTGACGTCATCAGAATCGGGCGCAGCCGCAGCCGCGCCGCTTCAAGCACGGCCGCCAACGGATCGACACCTTCACTCTCCTTGGCACGGGCAAACTCCACGATCAGAATTGCATTCTTGGCTGCCAGGCCTACGAGCACCACGAAGCCAATTTGCGTGAAGATATTGTTGTCGCCGCCCGTAAGCCAAACACCGGCGATCGCCGAAAGCAACGCCATGGGCGCGATCAACAGAACAGCGAATGGAAGCGACCAACTGTTGTACTGAGCTGCCAGGAACAAGAATGCCAACAGCACTGCCAACGCAAAAATGTAGATGGAGGTGTTGCCAACCCGCTTTTCTTGGAACGTCAAGTCAGTCCATTCGTAGGTCATGCCGTCCGGCAGCGATTCGCTCACGATCTTCTCGATCGCGGCAGTAGCCTGGCCAGACGAATAGCCCGGTGCTGGTCCGCCGCTGATGTCAGCTGATGGGAACCCGTTGTAGTGCATCACTCGATCGGGACCGGAGCTACGTGAGATCGTCGCGATCGCGCTCAACGGGATCATGTCCCCCGAAGCGTTCCGCACCTTCAGCATGCCAATGTCTTCAGCCTGCATACGGAACTTCGCATCGGCCTGCGTCATCACTCGGTAAGTTCGGCCAAATCGATTGAAGTCATTGACATAAAGCGAGCCCAGATTGATCTGCAGCGTGTCAAAAACTTCGGTCAGCGACACACCTTGCGACTTGGCCTTTACGCGGTCGATGTCCACCTGCAACTGTGGAGCATTGGCCTGGAAGCTGGCCAACATGTTGGCCAGCTCAGGCGCTTGCATGGCTTTGCCCATGATCTGACCTTGGGCCTGTGCAAGTGCGTCTGGCCCCAGGCCCGCACGGTCTTCGATCTGCAACTTGAAGCCGCCCATTGAACCCAGGCCAGGCACCGGTGGCGGAGGAAAAATCCCGACGAAGCCGTCCGGTATTTGACTGAATTTGCCCATGAGCCTGCCTTGAATGGCGAACGCCGACAACGACGGGTCCTTTCGTTCGTTGAAGGGCTTGAGCATGGCGAACACCAGCGCGGTGTTGGGCTGATTCACTGGGCCGTTGAAGGAGAAGCCGGGGAATGCCATCACGCTTTCGACGCCAGGCTCGGCAAGCGCGATCTTGCTCATTTCCTTGACAACCGCGTCGGTGCGGTCCAGCGAGGCACCAGTCGGAAGCTGGGCGATGCCCACGAGGTAATACTTGTCCTGTGCGGGCACAAAGCCGGCAGGTACCTTATGAAAGCCCAGCCACGTCAACCCCAGGAAACCGACATAGAGCAGCAGCACCACAGCACTTCCGCGAACTGCGCGGCGCACGCCTCCGACATAAGCATTCGAGGCGCTGTCAAAGAAGCGGTTGAAGCGGCGGAAGAAGCCACCAAACAGGCCGTCGATGAGGCGCGTGACTCGATCGGGCTGGGCCGCGCCATGATGCGGCTTGAGCAGGATGGCGGCCAGCGCGGGCGACAGTGTGAGCGAATTGATCGCCGATAGGATGGTCGAGAACGCGATGGTCAGCGCGAACTGGCGATAGAACTCGCCTTGCAGCCCAGACAGGAACGCCGAGGGAATGAAGACCGCCGCCAGCACCGAGGTGATGGCCAGGATCGGGCCAGTAACCTCGTCCATGGCTTTGAGCGCTGCGTCCTTGGGCGACTCGCCAAGTGCCATGTGGCGCTCCACGTTTTCTACCACGACGATGGCGTCGTCCACAACAATGCCGATTGAGAGTACGAGGCCGAACAATGACAGTGTGTTCAACGAGAAGCCGAACATGTGCATTACGGCGAAGGTGCCGACCAGCGAGACCGGCACGGCGATCAGCGGGATGATCGACGCTCTCCAGGATTGCAGGAACAGCACCACCACGATCACCACCAGCAGAATCGCCTCTAGCAGCGTGACCGCTACAGACTGAAGCGAGGCCCGCACGAAGACCGTAGGATCGTAGGCGATCTTGTACTCGATGCCCTCTGGAAAGCTTGCTTGTAGACGATCCATCGTCGCGCGTACCGCGCTAGACACATCTAGTGCATTGGAGCCAGGCGTCATCAGGATCTGAATGCCAACCGTGTTGCCGCCATCAAGTTGGGCGCGCATGGTGTAGTTCTCCGCACCTAACTCCACACGTGCCACGTCGCGCAAGCGTGTAACCTGGCCGTGGGTGCCAGCCTTGATGACGATATCGCCGAATTGCTCTTCGGTGGTGAGACGCCCGAGTGCGTTGACGGTGACCTGAAAGGCAGACGAGGCGTTAGGCTGCTGACCGATAGAGCCGGCCGCAACCTGCACGTTCTGCTCCCGAATGGCGGCGACCACATCGCTAGCGGTCATGCCACGAGACGCAACCTTTTCGGGGTCGAGCCAGACCCGCATCGCGTACTCACCCTCACCACCAAGCAACACGTTGGCGATGCCCGGCAGGCGTGCCAGTTCGTCACGGACGTTGAGCATCGCGTAGTTGGACACATACAGCGGGTCGTAACGATCCCCTGGCGATAGCATGTTCACAACCATCAGGATGTCGGGCGCGGTCTTCTCAGTCACAACGCCGATGCGTTGGACCTCGGGTGGCAACCGGGGTAGCGCACGCGACACCCGGTTCTGCACCTGGATTTGCGCGATATCGGCGTTGATGTGTTGCTCGAAAGAGATGGTGAGCACCATCTTTCCGTCCGTGGACATCTGGGACTGCATGTACATCATGCCTTCCACGCCGTTGATGGCTTGCTCTAGCGGCGATGCCACGGTGTCGGCAATCACTTGCGGATTGGCGCCGGGATAGCTCGCCGTGACCTGTACCGTTGGGGGGGTAACCTGAGGGTACTCGCTCAGTGGCAACTGGAAGTAGCTGATCGCGCCCGCGATCAGCATCAGCACCGAAAGGACGATTGCGAAGATAGGGCGGTTGATGAAGAAACGGGGGAAATTCATTTGCGAGCCTCCGCTGAGCCAGCTGCGCTGTCAGCCTTGACCTGATCGGCCCCAGCCGCCCCAGCGGCCTTGGCAGACTCCGCAGGGACTGCCGGGGCACTAGCCGCAGTCTTAGTCGCGTCGGGAGCGCCGGCGGCCGGTGCTGCCGGCCCCTGCATGGGCACCATGCGCGGCGTGACAGTCATACCAGGTCGTACGAGGCCTTTGATTATGATTTTTTCGCCACCCTGCAGGCCACCGTTTATAACGCGCAGACCGTCGACTACGGGACCCAGCTCAATCGGACGATACTGAGCTTGGTTGTTTTCACCCACGACCAGAACATAGTTTCGGCCTTGATCGGTGCCAACCGCTTGGTCGTCGATGAGGACGGCCTGCCGAGAGCTTGCGGTGGAGAGCTTGGCCCTCGCAAACAGCCCAGGCGTCAGCCGTCCATCAGGGTTGGGGACGACCGCGCGAGCGCGGATCGTGCCGGTACTTCTATCAATCGCATTGCCGACGAAGTCGAGCACGCCCTTGTACGGAAAGTTTCTGTCAGTGCTCAAGCCTACTTGAACGGGCAACGAAGCATGAGTCCCTGAACCAGGTCTCGAGCGGCTCACCACATTGACGTAGGTTGCCTCATCGATGTCGAAATAGACGTGCACAGGATCGATGGACACGATCGTGGTAAGTAGCGTGGCTGCTCCTGCACCGCCGCCGCTGACCAGGTTGCCCTCGGTCACCAGCACTCGGTCCACGCGCCCGGCAATTGGTGCCGATACCCGCGCGTAGGACAGGTCGAGCTGCGCCGCTGCGACTGTGGCCTTTGCCGCCTGTACCTGCGCCTGACGCGCATTGCGTGCGGAGACTGCATCGTCATAGGTCTTCCGAGACAGGGCGCCAGTGGCAACAAGCCGCTCGGCACGATCAAAGTCGGCCTGAGCCTGACTGGACAGCACCTCAGCCTGCCGCAACTGCGCCGTGGCGGTGTCGAGCGCGACTTGGAAAGGCCGTGGGTCAATCTGGAACAACAATTGCCCCTTGCGTACCAGACTTCCCTCGGGCACGCTCACCGCGTCGACGGCCCCCCCACACGCGAGCGCAACTCGACCACCTTCGGTGCGGCCAAAAAGCCGGTGAACTCAGTTGACGGCGTGATTGTGCGCGTGATGGCCTCAGCCACAGGCACCTGCGGTGCCATCGGTGCGCCAGCTGGTGGTGCTGCTGGTTTACTTTCATCCTTGCCATCTCGGGCAGCCACCGCTATCCCCCCGACGGCCGCGATGACGCTAGCTACCAAAATGATCCTGATTTTTTTATGCATGGAAGTTACCTTTTTTATTACGGGGCTTCGGTCCATCCGAAGCGGTTCGCATATGTTTCTAAAGGCTAGCCCTTACAACCACGTCAAGGTCAAGCCTTTTTCGATGACCATGACGAGCATGGGACTGGACTACAAGCTCTGGAACCTTCCGGCCTCCCGGTGAACGCATGAGATGCAGTTACGGCCGAAAGGGACGCATCTGAGCCCATTATCCACGTCCGATCATCCCATCTATTTAAACTCGTTGTTCTAAAGGCATTCGTTTATCGCCTAACATCGATGTTTTCGGAGATCGATTTACAGATGAAGATATGGAAGGGCTTGGCGCCGCAACAACGGCAGTTCAAGCCCTCTGCAATACCTCAATGGGCATCCTGTACGGACACAGAGCTTTGATGACCTCCGTTCTGGCCATCGGCTGGCTCTTGGGCACCCTTAAAGCGGAGTAGGCGCAGCGCATTGAGCGTGACCAAAGCGGTGGCACCGGTGTCGGCCAGCACAGCAACCCAAAGGCCAGTGATACCCAGCACACTGGTGACTAGGAACAGGCCCTTGAGGCCAATGGCGAACACTACGTTCTGGTGGATGTTGGCCATCGTCGCGCGGGACAGCGCCACCAGGTGCGCAACGTCCGTGACGCGGCTCTTGAGCAGAGCAGCGTCTGCGGTCTCTAGGGCCACGTCGGTGCCGCCGCCCATGGCGATCCCTACATCGGCGGTCGCCAAGGCCGGCGCGTCGTTGATGCCGTCGCCGACCATCGCCACCTTCGCGTCGCGCTTCAAGTCGTTGACCAGGCGCAACTTGTCTTGCGGAAGCAACTCACTCTCCCACTCGATATCCAGCTTGCCGGCGATGGCCTGCGCAGTTCTCCGATTGTCACCGGTGAGCATGACCGAGCGCACACCCATCGCCTTGAGCTGGGCCACGCCTTCGCGGGCGTCACGGCGAGGTTCGTCACGCAAGGCCAACAGGCCCATGACATTCTTGCTTGCTTCGTCGAACAGAACCACCACCGTCTTGCCACCATCTTCCAGCTTGGCGATTTCCTGCTGGTGCGCGAGGGTCAGCGTGGCCATCTGCCCTGCATGGACGGGCGATCCCACGGCTAGCTTGCTGCCGTTCACGGTAGCGCGAACTGCCTTGCCCGGGATAGCGAATGCTTCGGTGGCTTGTGGAACCTCCACATCGAGGCTCTTGGCGTGGGCAACGATTGCCTTCGCCAACGGGTGATTCGATCCAGACTCGACGGCGGCGGCGAGCGCCAGTACCTGTTGCTGCTTGGATTGCCCGAAAGGCACGACTTCAGTGATGCGCGGCTTGCCCTCTGTCAGCGTGCCAGTCTTATCGAAGGCGACTGTGCGAACGCGACCAATGGTTTCCAAGGCGTTGCCACCTTTAATCAGCAAACCTCGGCGAGTAGCAACAGCCAGTCCCGAGGCAATGGCCGCCGGCGTTGACAAAACCAAGGCGCACGGGCACGCGATTAGCAGCAAAGCAAGACCACGGTACAGCCAAGTGCCCCAATCACCACCCATGGTAAGCGGGGGAACCACGACGATCAGCGCCGCGATGGCCATCACGGCCGGGGTGTAGTAACGGCTGAACTTTTCGATGAAGCGTGCCGTCGGCGCCTTGGAGGATTGAGCTTGCTCGACGAGCTGGATGATGCGCGAGATGGTGTTGTCCGATGCAGCCTTCTCAACCAGAACTTCAAGCACACCGTCGACGTTGATCGAGCCGGCAAATACGTCATCGCCACCGGCCTTTTGACGCGGCACGGACTCCCCTGTGATCGGAGATTCATCGAGACTGCTTTCGCCGCGGAAGATCTTGCCGTCAGCGGGCACTCGATCACCCGGGCGCACCAAAACCCGGTCGTTCACGCTCAGGGAGGCAGCGGGCACTTCGCGCTGCCCACCATTGGCGTCGAGCAAGACAGCAGTTTTAGGCACCAGAGAAGCCAGCGCTTTAATGCCGGCGCGGGCGCGGCCAGCGGCCACACTTTCAAGCAGCTCGCCGACCGCGAACAGGAACACCACAGCAGCGGCCTCCTCGGCCTCGCCAATCACGAGCGCGCCCAGCGAGGCGACAACCATCAGTGTTTCGATGGAGAACGGGGAGCCAGATATGGCCAGCGCGAAGGCTTTGCGCGCGAACGGGAGTACGCCAGCGATCACGGCAGCGGCGAAGATCCATTCGGCATAGCCGGGGATAAATTGAGCAACTGCATAGGCCGAGCCCATGAGAGCTGCTAGGCCCTGCACATGCTTACCCTTCTTCGTCTGCCACCAGCGTTGAGTGATAGCTGAGGGCACGCGGGCAGGCGCGGCAGGCGAGGATCCATCAAGGCGGCGCACGTCGGAGACGCCGAAACCCAGGCTTTTGATGGTCTTCTCGATGTCGCCAATATGTGTAGGACTTCCAGACGCGAGCGTCAGCTCAAGCGTTTCTGCCGTGAAGTTGATGCGGGCATCTGATACGCCCGCCATGCGAGCAAGAGCCGTTTCAATCTTGCCAACGCAGCTCGCGCAGTCCATGCCTTCCACGTGCATCGAAACGTTGGGTGGGTTACCAGGGGGCTCGCGGCGAGCGTGTGAGGTGTGATCATGTCCACTGCAGGAGCCGTGTTCATGCCCGCCGTTTGTCTTTTGCGTGTGGCCGTGCCCATGATCACCGCCGCAAGCGTGACCATCCTTGTGATCTTCGCTGTGGTCATGTGCATGGACCGATTGGCGCGATACGGCCGCAATCGAGAGCGACGACACTGGCAGTTCTTCCACACCGAACCCCAAAGTTTTGATTTTCTTAGCTACATCGCGAGCAGTGAAGCGGCTTTTCAGATTGCGAGTCAACGTCAGCGTTTCACTAGAAAAATTGACTTGCACGTCCGTCAGCCCATCCATTCGGGAAAGGGCCTTCTCGATTTTGCCGACGCAGCTCGCGCAATCCATGCCCTCCACACGGAAGCTCAGCTGCTCCCTAGCCTTGTCCTGGTACTCCGTTATTTCCCTTGTCATATCTACCTCCAAGTTCTCTGAACACTTTGCAAGTTAGGTTCGCCGCACGCCGCACATACTGCTTAAATATAACAAACACATGAACATACATCCATGTGTTAATCATTAAAAAAGAAGGCTGTTGTCCTTCTGTTTACGATCGTCTGTGGTTGTGGCGTGCGGCGTGCGGCGCACGTGCTTACAGTTTCGACACATTTTCAAAATGCAGATTGAATTTTAGCACACATATGAAGATATGTTCAATTATTTAATTCATGAAGTTAGCATGGTTAATTTCTACGCTCACGATGGGGGGGAGTGAAAGCTGGCGTCGGCTGATGAGGCCCAGGGGATTGAGTGCGGTCAGATTCATACAACCGTCACCCAAACATCACGCATGGGCGAAGTCGCGCTTACTCAGGACTGGGATGGCGCATTACAGTTGCTGACGGGCTGGCACCTCTCTTGCGCAATCGCGAAAATGCCCAGCAAAAAGTAGGCATCTTTGCGTTCGACGCAATTCGCAATCATTCCTCAGAGAAGTGACAGACCATGTCCTGAAACACTTGACTGATGTGCTCATCCGCGATGCCGTAGAAGATATGTTTCGCCTGACGTTATCCACGCACAAGTCGAGCTCCACGCAGGAGCCGCAGATGATGACTGACCAAGAATTGGGATAGATCGAGCGTTTCTGCGATGTCGCCCACCGCGACTGATCCGCGCATGCACTGTAGCAGGATCTTCAGGCGCGATTGATCTCCTAACAGGAGAAAAGTCTCAGCGAGAACAGCGACGTCACTATGAGAGAGCGCCAAGAGCTCTGGGGCCGAACGCTGAGCATTGGTGGCGCAATTCTGAGCATTGTCGCCATTGGCGTGTTTTCGAGAAGTCATGGATTTCTTGTCCCTGAGCTGCCAGCACTACGCTGGCTGCAGCATCAGTGTTGATGACCCGGGACGGAATGGTCGTGCTTATGACCCTTTTCATGGCTGTGGCTAGTGTCATGCTCATGTGGGGTGTGCCCTTGCGGCCCACCTGTCGGCTGCAAGCTGCAAAGGTTCTTTTCACCAGGAGAGTTCCATTCGATCCCGACCGTCACGTGCTCGATGCCAAATTGCTCTCGAAGCACCACCTCTACGCACTTGACCACGGTGCGCGCTTCCTCAGCCACACTAGGGCGAACGTGCAGCGTGGCCATCGTGCGACCAGAGGTAAGCTGCCATACATGCACATGACTGACGGCCGCCAAGCCAGGCACCGCGCCCATCAGGCCTTGTTCCACCTGCTCCGGAGAAGCGTCCTCGGGCGCACCTTCGAGCAAAATGTGGATCGATTTCGCCAGGAGCTTCCAGGCGCTGCGCAGGATCAGGGCTGCCACCAGCACCGACAGGATGGGGTCAATTGGCGTCCAACCAATGAGATAGATGACCACTGCAGCGACGATGGCACCGACCGAGCCCAGCAGGTCGCCCATCACGTGCAGGATGGCCCCCTTCACGTTGACGTGATCGGTCTCTCCGCGGGTCATGATCCACAACACCAGAACGTTTACCAACAATCCAAGCACGGCGACGATCATCATCGGGCCGGCAAGGATGGCGGGCGGAGCTTGCAGTCGCTCCCATGCTTCATAGGCGATCCATGCCACGATCACAAAGAGCGTCACAGCGTTCAGGAAGCCGGCGATGACCTCGAACCGAAGGTAGCCAAAGGTGCGCTTGCTGTCAGCTGGTCGGCGCCCGAACCGGAATGCCGCGTATGCCAGAGCCAGCGCTGCTGCATCGGTCAGCATGTGGCCCGCATCGGCCAGAAGGGCCAGCGAGCCCGACAGCACGCCGCCGACAGCCTCCACGATCATGAAGCCGAAGATCAGGAAGAAGGACAGCAAGACCTTGCGTTCGTTAGCGCCGGTCACTTTTGGAGTGTGGTCATGGTCGTGACCATGTTCATCGTGCGATTGGGACATCAGGGCCTCGCGCAGAAATTAGGTGGTTGACTGTACGTAAAATATAATACATGAACATATGTTTATGCAATGTATTTTTAGCAAACCATACTAAGGACTGCGAAAGATGAGTGGCGGCGATGCGGCTATTTAGTACGCCTATCCTCTTGGCCACACCCTGTGCAGGTCGTCCACAATCAGGTCGTGATGATGTTGGCCCAGATCCAAGTGCTGACGCAGATAGAGGATGACCCGCCGGAAGGTTCGGATGGTCGTGAGCCAGATCGGACGGGGCGCTGGCTGGCCAAAACCGCAGCGCGAGCACCACGCAGGAAAGCGCCTGAAAACATCTAGGAGATTTCAATCATGGACACGAACTTCGACGTCATCGTCATCGTCATCGTCATTGGCGCCGGGCCTGGTGGCGACATCGCAGCGATTCGCGCCGAGCAGTTAGGCATGAATGTCGCCTGCGTCGATGCCTGGAAAACCAAGGAAGGCAAGCCTACCCAAGACGGTACATGCAACAACATCGGGTGCATCCCGTCAAAGGCGCTGCTGCAGTCGTCCAAAAACTTAGACCAAGCCAAGCACCACTTCGGCGCGCTCGGCATCATGTCCACGGGCGAGCTACGCATGGACGTGGCTGTGATGCTGGAGCGCAAGAATCAGGTCGTGAAGTCGAGCAACGAAGGCAAACTCTATCTGTTCCGAAAAAACAAGGTGCAGTTCTTAAACGGTCTGGCGTTTATGACTCGGGCCGCCGTCGGCCTTGAACTGGATGGGCGCGGAGCCGTCGTGGTGAACGGCGAATGGCGCACCAGCGTGCCCAGTATCTGGGCCATCGCCGATGTGGTGCGCGGCCTGATGCTAGCGCACATGGCAGAGGAAGAAGGTGTCGCTGTGGTCGAGCGCAGAAGGTGTCGCTGTGGTCGAGCGCATTGCAGGCCATCGCGGTCATGTCGATTTCAACACGATCCCCAACGTCATCTACACCAGCCCGGAAATCGCCTGGGTAGGTCGCACCGAGCAGCAGCTCAAATACGCGGGCGCAGCATATCGTAGCTGTACATTTCCGTTCATGGCTAACGGTCGCGCGCGTGCATTGAGCGAGACAGCGGGTCTCGTCAAGGTGATCGCAAATCCTACGACAGACGAAATCCTCGGCGTACATGTAGTCGGCCCGCAGATCAGCGAACTTGTGGCTGAGGCGGTCATCGCGATGGCATTCAATAAGGCCTCACTTGCGGTCGATAAGCGCGCTGAACTTCTGATTGATCAGAATTGGACCCGCATTCATCTCATTGAGTGTAGCCGCGGGCGGTCATACGGCCCCAGCTTGTAATAGATCGCAATCCGCATCGCAACGAGCGCTTCGCCCGCGGCTAATCGTCGTTGTGCTCTTCGACGATGTGAGTGGACATGTCCAGCAGCACTTGGTTCACATGCTTGTCGTCCACCTCATAGAAAATTTGCTTGGCCTGGCGCACCCCCTTCACAAGGCGGGCTCCACGCAGCAGCCGCAGGTGGTGACTGACCAGCGACTGCGAAAGCTCGAGGGATTCCGCGATGTCCCCAACCGAGGAGGAACCCTTCATGCAGCACAGCATTATTCTCAACCGAGACGGGTCGCCCAGTAGGCGGAAGGTCTCGGCCAGGATCGTAACGTCATTCTGTGACAAAGAAGCCAGATCGTCGCTTGCACCGCGGGGCGCGTTAACTTGTTTGCGTAAAGTCATTTCTCAAAAATTCCAACTCTCGAACAGCTACTCATGCCGTTCAGAATTAACGAGGCTGCGATAATTTGATCGCACTCGCCGACAAAGATCAGGAGACAGCCTGCGAGCCAAGGCGCGCCGCGTCTATGCGCAGCGAAATCGTCCAAACCAGCAGCGCTCAAAATAGGGCTTAACCTTACAACATAGTAACCCTCAAGTACCCTGTATGTCTAATTTCAATTTTGAGAAGACACCTTGAGCATGCCATTAACAAGTGCTGGTCGTGCCACCGTAGCAGCGATCAGCCTGCCCATCGAGGGCATGACCTGCACGAGCTGCATCGTCCGAATCGAGTGCGCCCTGACCAAGGTGCCTGTCTCTTGATCACATCTCATTGATCAAGAGACTTGGCTAACAGGTAACCTTCAAGGATGGTTTGTGGTAAAACTATCCTTCCCATAACCGCTCCCTGCCGACTCGTCCCGTCCTTTTTGAATCAAACCAACCCACTAATTTTCCGAGACTTATACAAACCCAATAAACACTTGGAGTTCGCTTCGGTACTTTTTTCTTTTCGACTTTTGACCACAGCAGCTTCCAATCACTCACAAACTTACTTGTTAGCACTGATTAAATAAAGTTGACTTTAATCATATGAATTTTAATAAATTAAAAATCAGGCCGCATGCGACCTCATCCTGACGACAAAGGTCTAGCTTTCGAGCTAAACTGCGTATTCCCACCCATGGCGATCACCTAATAACATTGAAGGGAGTCGAAAGTTTAAGGGCAGCTTTCTATGTCCTGCAGATGGGAAGTATCCGCGAGGTAGAGAGCCTTCAGTATTGGGCAGTCGGGTTTTTCATTTCCCGCGCAGCAAGCAGAGAGTGTGGTAAGAATTGATGCCATACGTTGAAATTCTTCAATTTTTAAGGTTAAATCATTAATATGAGATTCAACTATACTTTTAACATCTGCACTCTGACGCGAATGATTTCCCCAAAGAGAAAGTAACTCTCCTGCCTGTGACAGAGAAAAACCGAGATCTCGACATCGACGTATAAAATGTAACTTATAAACATCGGCATCTTTGTAGATCCGATAACCAGCCTCTGTTCTGGAGACTGATGGTATTAGCCCAACCTCCTCATAGTAACGAATCATTTTCGCCGAAACTCCCGATAAGCGGGCTGCATCACCAATGTTCATCTTCACCTCCCAAATGATTTTTACTAATACTGTAGTTAGCTTTAAGTAACATAGTTTCGGGTAACATTTATTGAAGGAAATTTCCTAATCCATTGAACCAAGTAACCATTAACCTGTTCCCAAAAATCTCACCAGCCCCCACCTAACTTCAGGTTAAACCTTCCCCTAACCGGAAGGTCAAGAGAAGTCGATAGATTTTTTGTATGATATTAAAATCTTGATCGTTTAGATTTCCCACATGGTTTAATAATAAATAATTCTTAAAGTTCAAAAATAAATGCCGACTTAATTCATCTGACTCCACTGATCATCTAGTGTTCAAAAAATTATCTACCCATTGAACCATTGCTTTAACCAAATCATCATCATATGCGATGTGCTGACCATGGCGCTGTTCTGGCGAGGGCAGCCTCAAGGTGTCATCGTTCATACTGATAGTTGGACCATTGCAGTTTTGAGAGTCAAATTCATTTATTGAACGTCAACTACCTTGTCCGGTTCGCGTCAATTAACTTGTCCGGTTGACGATGTTTAATTGTCGTTAGCGATAGGCATCTCCTTTCTCATCATTGACGCCTTTTTACGGTAGCTTTCGCCACCTATCTCTAAAATAGTGGCGTGATGCACTAACCGATCAATCGCCGCCACCGTCATCATGTTGTCGTCGAAGATCTGATCCCACCCACTAAAAGGCTGATTTGAGGTGATAATCAAACTGCCCGTTTCATAGCGGTGCGCAATCAATTCAAACAATACCTGTGTTTCTTGGCTGCTTTTTTTGACGTAGCCAATATCATCAATGATGAGCACCGTATATTTGTCCATGCGAGCCAGCACGTCAGTCAATACCAACGCCGCTTTTGCTTGCTGAAGGCTTTGAGCAAGATGGGTAGCGCTAGTGAACTTTACTCGCACCCCTTGCGCCAACAAGGCATAGCCAATACCACAGGCAAGATGGGTTTTACCCACACCACTGGCACCAAACAACAACACGTTCTCGGCTTGATTAACCCACTGCTGTTGATCCGCCAGGGCAATAAGCTGATTTTTATTAATCCCCTCTACCACACTAAAATCAAATTGGCTCAACGGCTTACCCGGTGGCAGTTGTGCTTCGCGGGTATAGCGTTGTAAACGCTTGTGATGACGCTCACCCACTTCGTGTTCACACAAAGCCGCAAGGTAGGTTTGCGGTAACCATTGTTCATCCAGCGCCTTTTGTGCAAGGCCTTCCCAGTGCTGGGCGAAGCTACTTAACTTTAATTCCTTCAAGAGAATCGGGAGGGAGGCAAGATCAGCCATGTTGCACCTCCACACATAACAGCTGATCGTAATCAGCCAGCAGGTGCTGCTTTGCCGTAATGAGTGGAATCACGGCCGTGTCTGTACTAAAGCGCTTATTGCACTGTAAGTTGCTGGGTAATTCACCCCCCTCAATGCTTTTGAGTACGTAACGACCAAGGCTATCTTGGCACTGAGCTGTCGCGGCCAAGTGCAGCAGGCGCACGATGTAACGGCAGGCATCATGGGGATTCAGTGTGCCGTCAACATACTGCCAGATACGGTGGTAGTCCGGGGTGGGTAATAAGTCATCGCGCAGCTGCGAGTAACGGAAGGCCCCCGGCTTTTTAACCAAGGAGTCGATAACATGGCGATAATCGACACTGCGTCCGCGCTGGGTTGTGGTGGCATAAACACGCGGTAAGCTGAGTATCTGCTCATGCCCACTGAACAGATCCAAGCGCTCGTCATACAGCTGAACATACAGCCGCTCGCCGATAAAGCGAGACGGTACGGTATAGGTCACCCGTTTGAGGTCAAAGCTGCTACTGCTGCTAATCAGAACACTGTGCTCCGCATAATCATGAGTGCGCCGTTTTGGCAGTGTCTGCAATAACGGCCGCTCTTGTTCAAAGCGGGTGCGGCATTGCTGGTTAATCTTGGTGACAATACCATCCACGAAGGCTTGATAGGCCTCAAGGGACGTAAAATCAGTATCGCCTCGCAGCAGCAAGGCCTGAGTCATACGTCGCTTTAAATGCCCGTGTGCCGCTTCTATTGTACCGTTCTCATGGCTCTTGCCGGGGTTGTTACGACTGCCTTTGAGTTGATAGTGGTGGCATAAGGCGTCGTACCGAACGGTAAGCTGTTCCTTCTCGGCCAGATTGTTAAAGGCGGCACTCAAGCTGTCGGTGCGGTGTTCAAGGGGTGCGCCACCACTGCGCCATAAGGCATTCTGAAGCCCTGTAGACAAGGCGGTATAGCTTTCACCACCGCAAATGACTTTGGCGTACGTCCAGCCGCTAAAGGCAAGGCGATAGTGGTATAGCAAATGGCAAAATACCTGCCCAAGTATTGTAATCGTAACCCCTTTCAAGAGCGTGAAGTCCGATAAACCCAAACGCCCAGGCACTTTAGTTTGGCGGAACATGACTTCCTTTGCGGGGCCATGTTTGACCTTCCATGCTTTGACACGTCGCTGCAACGTGCGCAGTACGGTGTTGTCATACTGATTGGGGTAGTTGTCGTGAAGGTATTCAAACAACGTGAGCGGCAATAGTTCAGGGTTCGCTTCGAGTAGTGGTACCAGCACCGATGACCAGACCTCAGCAAGCGGGTCTTTGCGAGTGCGCCATTGACGCTTGGGGGTTGGTTCTGTGTTCAGTTCACCGCTGTCTATGCGGCGACCTGATCGCTCTGATAAACCAGACTTTGCCGAAGCGGCAAGCTGGGTTTGACCTTGTTTACGTTCATTCATATATAACCTGATTTGTTGATCTGTGATGGGTTTGCCCGACACGGTTATCTCCTAATGGAATCCGTGACGGACGGTATCAGATCAACCGGCCAACATAGTTGTCGCCGACCGGACAAGTTAATTGTCGTTCAATATCTGGCCACTGTCTAGAATTAAGGCCCATAACTGCCATATACATCCCCTTATTTCTTTTTAATCAGTTTTTCCTCTACAGGACAATCCATTTGCATAATGCGGATTTCAGTTCGCCCCCCCCAGATTATTTAATCTTTGTAGGCGCAGCCGCGCAACAGTCTCCACTAAGGCCATGATCATCTTGATCATGCGATTTCTGGTCATGGTCATGGCCACAACCTTTGTAAGTAGGCTTATCATGATTTAGGTCTTTTTCAACATGCGAATGGTTGCAATCATTATGAACATACAAATGACCATTCGCCTTGTTCAATTCGCCTGATTTCTGAATCTTGCCTCCCACAACCAAGCTTAATTTTTAAATACAACTAGCAGCTTCCTTCCTACTAGAGTTTTACTTTTTTGCGGGACCACTTGCCCAATATGTTTACTATACTGACTACTGAAGACCCTAATCTAACTACAGAGTCAAGTTCAAACGAGGGATATATGAAAATTGGTGAGTTGGCGCGTAAAGCAGGCTGTCCGGTAGAAACGATTCGTTACTACTAGAAAGAAGGTCCACTGCAGGCACCTTTACGAGACATAGGAAATAATTATCGTCACTACGACAAAACCCGTCTTGAAAAACTACTATTCATCCGCCGCTGCCGTTCTCTCGATATGACCCATGAGGAAATTCGCGCTTTGCTGTTAGCAATCAATAATCAGGGTAAAGAATGTGGCCCGATAGATGCAATCATCAACGCCCACCTAATTCACATTCAGCATCGAATCAAAGAATTAGTAGCGTTAGAAGAGCAACGTAAGGAGCTGAATGCTTTTTGTAGCGCTGACCGCAGCATAGATAAATGTTGCATAGTCCAAAAATTGACAGCTGATGAAAGTGATAGCGATCTTTCCTTAACCGCACCAACCAACCATTTAGGGGGGCATTAGTGATGCCACGCGCTTGTTTAAAATGAAAAAAATGTGATGGTGTTAAAACTGCGTAGTCTTACACCATTATGGGCCAATTTAAAGTACTACATTTTGCCGCTCAGCTTATCTCCAGAGCGGCGCTGTACCGCTCCTCCTCGGTTTACGGTGCGGGCTTTGCCCGAAGCATTGGTTAATGTCCTAAGAATAGGACATTCTGACCGCTCATCCCCAGCACAACTCCGGATTAAAACTCGTAGTTTCTCAGTCATTTGACGTATACTTTCCATACGTCGTTCTAAGTCAGCAATGTTCTCCTGAGCCAGGCGTTTAACATCAATGCTCTGGCGAGATTTGTCATTCCATAACGTAAGCAAGCCTTCTATATCTTCCAGAGAGAACCCGAGATCTCGGGCACTACGAATAAAAACCAATCTATGAACATCATTGAGAGCATACTTACGATAACCTGACTCCGTACGCTCGGAGGCAGGGATTAATCCAATTTGCTCGTAATAACGAATCATCTTGGTGGATATTCCTGATTTACGCGATGCTTCTCCGATATTCATAAGCCCACCTTGTTAATGCTCAGCGTTAATGCTCAGCGTCCTCAACCAAAGGAGGCTGGAACCGACGCAGACGCAATGAGTTTCCCAGAACGAACACGCTTGATAGCGCCATCGCCCCTGCTGCAAAAATTGGAGAGAGCAGTATTCCATAAGCTGGGTATAGCAGTCCTGCAGCCACTGGAATCAATGCTGCATTGTAAGCAAATGCCCAAAAGAGATTTTGTCTGATGTTACCGATTGTTGCCTTAGACAATCCAATAGCATTAGGAACTCCCTGCAAGTTTCCTGACATTAAGACAACATCAGCTGACTCCACGGCTATATCTGTTCCTGTACCAATTGCAAGTCCAATATCTGCAACTGCAAGTGCCGGGGCATCGTTTATCCCATCGCCGACAAAAGCAACTTTACCGTAATTTTCTTGCAGTCGACGCACCGCTTCAACTTTGCCTTCAGGTAACACTTCCGCAACCACTTCATCAATATCTAATTGTTTAGCAATAGCCTGAGCTGTATTCGCATTGTCACCGGTAATCATGGCGACCTTGAGACCAAGCTGATGTAATGCCTTTATAGCTACTGGAGTACTTGATTTAATAGGGTCAGCTACAGCAATAATTGCAGCCAACCGACCATCTATAGCAACATAGAGAGGTGATTTCCCCTCATTCCCGAGGCGTTCAGAAATCCGGGAAAAATACGTTACCTCCAATGCTAACTCACGCATAAATCGATCAGCGCCTACTTCTACAAGGCTCCCTTCAACAGTCGCTCGTACTCCCATACCAGTGATTGAATCAAACTCAGTAAGCTCTGGCAGTAAAATGCCGTCTCCTTCTGCCGACTCAACAATAGCGCGAGCAATAGGGTGCTCAGAACGTGATTCAACTGCGGCAACTTTTGCTAATACCTCATTACGTTCAAAACCCTGAGCTAGTTCCAGATCTGTCATGACTGGACGACCTTCAGTCAGAGTTCCGGTTTTGTCTACAGCAACAACTTTGGCATCTTTGAGTAACTGTAGGGCTTCTCCCTTGCGGAATAAAATTCCCATTTCTGCACCACGACCTGTACCAACCATGATAGATGTCGGTGTCGCGAGTCCCATTGCACATGGACATGCAATGATTAGCACTGCCACAGCATTAACCAATGCGAAAGACAGGGCTGGTGATGGACCAAATACTAACCAAATCAGGAATGTAAAAAGTGCTGCCAACATCACAGCTGGAACAAACCACAATGTCACTCTGTCCACAACAGCTTGTATAGGTAACTTTGACCCCTGGGCCTGTTCTACCATCCGTATGATTTGTGACAGCATTGTCTGACCACCAACCGCAGTAGCACGCAACCTCAGTGCTCCTTTCTGGTTCACAGTCCCTCCGACAACTCCACTGCCAACGATTTTTTCCACTGGTATAGGCTCACCAGTTATCATCGATTCATCTATAAAACTGGTACCTTCACTTACCTCTCCATCGACCGGAATCCTTTCTCCCGGGCGAACTTCGATAATGTCTCCAAGCACAACGTCTTTGACAGGAATATCATTCATTACGCCATTACGGAGCACGTGCGCCTCCTTAGCCTGCAAGCCTACTAAGCGTTTGATAGCCTCAGACGTTCTCCCCTTAGCTCTCGCCTCCATAAATCGTCCCAAAAGAATGAGAGCGACAATCACTGCAGCAGCTTCGTAGTACACATTAACGGTACCCTCAGGCAAAAGGTATGGTACAAACGTAGCAACCACAGAATAACCAAAAGCAGCAATAGTCCCGACAGAGACCAGTGAATTCATGTCAGGAGCAAGCCGCGTAAGAGCAGGAATGCCTTTCATGTAGAATCGACGACCTGGAACCACTAAGACTAACAATGTCAATACAAACTGGACGTACCAGCTTTCCTGGATCCCAATGGTATTCATCACCCAGTGTTGCATTCTTGGAATCATGTGAGATCCCATTTCGAGAACAAATACCGGCAGAGCCAGTGCTGTTGCAATAACTAAATCTTTCTTTAATAAAGCCTTCTCTGCGTCCTTTCTTACTTCAGACTCATTACTGACCTGATTTTGGGTATCGATGACACGGGCTTCATAGCCAACTTTTTGAATAGCAGATATGAGATCGTCTATGCCAGCCACTCCGCGAATAGTTGCCCTCTCAGTTGCAAGGTTAACCGTTGCCGCCTTTACACCATCAACCGCTAAGAGTGCCTTTTCAACACGGCCAACACACGAAGCACATGTCATACCTTGCACTGAAAGTTCAACGGATGTTACAGGAACTTCATATCCTACCTTTTCAATTGCTTCGATTAACTTCAGTCGATCAACAGGAGCTTTAAGATGAATATCCGCCAGCTCAGTCGCAAGATTGACACTTGCGTTTACGACGCCTTCAACTTTGTTTAAAGCTGCTTCAACTCGTCCTACACAACTTGCACAGGTCATACCCTCAATAGGTAAGCTAACCCGGGCTTCAGCATTGCTGGAGAGCTGGTTTTTATGAATGCTCATGATGTATTTCTCATTGTTGGTTCAGATATTAAACAGTCTAGGGCTTACCATGATGGGAAGGTCAAGCGTATTATTTTTAACCTCATGAACACAACAAATGAAGCGCCATCATTCCTGATATTCATCCAGCTGTTTGGTAGTGTGTAACTCTAACTCAAAAGAAACGAGCGCCTAAATCTCAAAATATCAGGCTAGTAGCCTGTTTGAATGTGCTCCCTCAAGAAAAGCCCCGCTAACTGCCTTTTGCAGTGGCGGCGCTAGCATTCTTTTCGGTATTCATGGCCGCTGCTTGTAATCAAGCTAAGTGAATGGGAAACCTATTAACTGAAACGCCGTCATGGTAATCGGGGACGGGGTGGGATGACGCCCAAGCCGTCAGAAATCTGGCCGCTTGGGCGTTTTTTATTGTTATAAGGTGCCCAGTAAAACGGCGCTGATTGCTGGAATTGTTGTGCCAATGACTTCTTGAGTGCTAGCAACAACAGGTAAAGTTGCAGACATGACACTTTCAACGACTGTTGGTGTGTTGTAGAGACCCATACCGCCACCAATGCCCAAGGCAAAGGCCATCAAGCTTTGGCGAGCGATACCGCCCACAATACCCACCAGAACCATGGCTCCCGCTACGATCCGTCCCAAAGTACCTTGGGTCCAATCTTTTAGGGTATCCCACACATCGGTGAAAGCATCACCACCGGTGCCTGCAAATGAGGGCTCCGAAATCATTAACGCCATTAAACCAAGCGCACCAATGGTCATTAGGCGCTGAGTCTGAATGCTGCGAACTGCATTTGTCATTCGTTAGTTTCTCCGTAGATACTCAAGTTATCGCGCTTACCATCAGCTCCCGCTGAGGCTGAATCGCTTTGAGTCTGAAGTGGACGTAGCACTGGCGAAACCGTTCGAGGTGCTGACACCCCAATATCCCACCGGCGCGGTTCAATTTCGGTAAACACGTAGCTGGATAAATTCAGATCTCCACGGTCATCCTCCCAAGGCGCAATCCAAATCCGCATTACCCTTGAAGGAATGCGAATAGGTGCAGATTGCTGCGTCTCGGGTAATGCTGGATGGCTCAGCAGTCCTGTCTCTAAATCAGATTGTGAATACCCAGAGGGAGAACCAATTCGAGTCGCCACAGCATCAATCGTCTTGGGTGCAGCGCCATAACTGGTAAGCTCATAGACTTCACGAGCAGATAAACAGCGCACACCGTCAGGCATACCTGGGCATCCATATTCACTACTCCCAAGACCCAATGAACTACAGCCAGACAATAAGGTTGAGCCGACTGCCAATAAAAGTAATCCAGCTTTAGACCACTGTTTTGACTGGTGCTTTGGGTTGTTCTGCATTGATGTCGTCATGGTTAACTCTCCTCTGGATACACATCTTATTGTCTGAAACGGACTTCGATCGGTTAGCAACATGCAGGATTTTTTCATCTTCTTGCACCACCCCCTTGAGAAGTGGCCAACGACAACGAGGCACCACGAGTGACTATGACTTCAATTTTCCTTGCAGCGTCTACCTCTATGACTGGGAACATATTTTCAGCCATGTCCAAATAGAACTTGGCCACTCTATCCAATGCTTTACCTGTGCCTTTAATCGCAGCGCCTTGTAATGCTTCTTGGCTCATGACTTGCTGGTACAGCTGAGTATCACCGGCATTACCCGTCTGAATCGTCGGAACAGGATTTACATCAAATGCGCCAGCCAAGCCCTGAAGGAATCCGGCCATCATCGACTTGGCCACCAGCTGGCCTTGTTTCGACACCAATCGGCCACGAATGCCGGCTTTGCCGTCTTCACCTACAGCATAAGAATCCAGTCGTGTTTCAATGACGCCACCGTCTTCTCTCACACATGAAATGGTCTCGCCTCGCAAATAAGCACGCTCAGAGCTCAAATCACCGTAACCTGCGGCGATCAAGAAACACTCTTTGATATCCGCTCTAAATCGGTTGGGTAAAATGGCTTCCTTTTGAATCCTCAGCAATGCAGGAAAAGGTTCGCGTCTTGCGGACTCGTGAGTAGGTGCATCCAAACCTGTGATCAAAGTACCTGAGATGATGCTGCCCGCCGGTAAATACAAAGGCGGCGCTTCTTGCACAACAACCTCTGGTTCAGCAACCACTTCAGGCTCAATCATACGAATCGTGATTGGCGGCAATGGAACATCCCGAGCTCGTGTACCTTGGCCATTGGCTGGCTGCTGATAGAGCGGATCAGGAAGTGGCGCATTGGCAAAATAGTCGTCTGGGTTAGACGGCAATGGCTTTTCTTCTTCAGGCAATTCCATGGCAGATAAAGGTACTTCAAAGCGGCTATTTGTGCCTTCAACTGCTGCATCACCTCCAGCGCGAACATCATCAAGTTCCGCTCTAAGGCGGGCCAGCTCCGCATTGACTTCACTTGGTATAGAAGGCGAACCTGGGCTTAGCCGTCCTGAATCGACGTCACGACGCAAGCGCTCAACTTCACGACGTAACTGTTCATTGCGCTCACTGAGTAGTTTTACGTTCGCAGCCAAACTATCGACCCCAACATCACGAGTATTGGTATCCGTAAGAATGTGCCGGATCGTTTCCTGTCGGTTCCGACTACTTGAGTCATCGTCAGGATTAGGTGAAAACACCATCACCATAAGGATGAGACCACCAGCAATACCAGCAACCGATAGGCCCCGCTTCATGTTCGGGCTCATTTGTTCCCATTGTGCTTTCATCGTTATTCACCTCCCACAAGAAGCGAAGGTCGCTGACTTTCCACCGCTTCTTCACGATGATTGCGAACAACCACATACAACTCAGTCTTTTCACCCGGCAACAAGATATTGCGAGGCCAGTAGGCGCTTGCCACTATATCTGGTGCATGACAGGCTATTTCACTGGCTTCTATCGGCCCATCGGCAAAGCTTTCAACCAGTCCTACATAGACGGTGAAATAATGGCCTGTCACAATTTGCCCCTGCTTAAAACCAAACTTTAAGCCCGGCTGAAAACATTTCGGGCTTGTGTCAGTTTGGCCAGCTAAACGGATGTCATAGCCTTGTTGTAACTCATTTAGTGCAAGGCGTCTGAGTAAATCACGTAAGCTATCGACGTATGGCTGAGCCGTTTCCCAAGTGGCGGCTTTTCGGTTCACGACGCCCTTAATGGGCCACTGCTGACCATCAATCGCTAAGGTGATTTCACGCGGTGGAATACGACGAGGTACTAAGGTGACTGATAATGCGGGCGCTTCCTGACCAGGCGGTGTGATGTAAAGTGAAACCGGTGATTCTTTGTCCGTGGCCACATATACAACATTCCCCTTGATTTGCGTCTGAGCATCACTGGTTGTTCTCACCTGAGGCGATTCAAACGGCGTCACAATCCGATTCAGATGACCAAGTGCTACAGGGATCAGTTCATTAACCCCCGGTGTCATCAGTAACGTTGTTGGCACATCCGTTGAAACCGTATTGGTTTGAACCGGCGAATTTGCTGTAGCGGGCTGCTTCATCACACTAGCTGGCACAATCGGCAATTCCACGTCTGCATACGACGCTTGAGATAACAGGACGCCACTCAAGCTCATTGCGATTAAGTTTGGTGTTATCCATCGATTAATTTTGGTTCGCATCATTCACCCTCCGGTTTTGCTCTTGGGTCAACTTTTCACGAACGCGCTTCGTTCTAGCTTGCCCCTCATACGTATCCATCCAACTGAGCTTTGGACGGTATTGCTCAATATCGATGTCAAACTCATAGGTGCGAGTTTGGCGCTGTTCATCTCCAGATGGTCCAGAGACCAAGGAATAACCGGTCACAAAGACATGGCCGGTTTCATACTCATACTCCACCTGTCTGGGTTGGAATTTGAGCGTGACTCGGTCTTCTCGGATTTGCCTTGCCTGAATTTCCAGTGCATCGACCACTTGCTGGTACACCGCAGGTGAAAGTAGCGGCTCGATAGCAACCCGGATAAAGGACACATTGCCCGGCGTCACGTTGCCCATAAGCTCAGCCAGGTAGAGTCCCCAAGATTCCAGGTAAGGCTGAGTGGCCTGGTTTCGTGACACTTCAGCCGTTTCAGACAAGGTTGGTGGTTGAATGGCCACCACGGTATTGCGAGAAAATGCCGCTACCGCAAGCAGCAAATTAGATAGCACCAGCACTGCAATCAGGAACCGCTGCCATCGGTTCTCTAATTGCGTGCCTTGCCATGATTTTAAAAACACGTCGAACTTCACGGCAGATAGCTCCTGATAAATGGGTTAGGGATCGTCTTGGCTTTGGTTGGCAACAGTCCGGCCCAGTAGATGGCGTGAAGAATAAAACCATCTGGGCGACCATCACGAAAACGCCGATAGAGCTTGGTTGTCACCAACCCCAACAGGCATAAAACCAAGGCATTACCGGTAAAAATGCCGATCACTAGCCCCAACAGAATGGGAGCCATCTCATCGGCACTCCAAAGCAGGAAGTGCGGCGGATCATCGATATAGGACGGAATACTCACAGGTTCCATAGTCACTCCTCGTTGTTTGAATTGAGAAGTGAAGGATGCCTTGGGATTGGCAGGTTCAGTGGTCAGCTAGATGCCGAATTCTTGAAGGTTTTGAGGGTTCTACTCAGACAATACTAACAATTGATCTTTTTGATGCGGTTGATATGATGGGGATATTGGTCGTGTCGAGACCAGCTGCCCACTTTAGCAAACCCGGACGGGACGACATGCATATCAAATTTATTTTTTGCTTAGGTTTTTTCTGCGACCTCGGCAGTGGGCACCGTATTCGCTAATAGGAGAAACTCAATGCAAATTACTAAAATCATTTCCTCTGCCACGGTTGAACGTTTAAAGCAAAAAGCACGAAAGCTTAAGCGTGAAAAATCCATTACACACACTCAAGCACTCGATGAAATTGCAATCTCTGTTGGTTTTAATCATTGGCATCAGGTTGTACAAGCTAATGACGTACTGAAACCATCAGAAGTGGCATTATCTTCTGGATGTGTCATGGTTTTTGATGACAAAGATGGTATGGATGTCGATACCAGTGATGGTGTTTTAATTGAAGACCACTTATTGGAGATGCTTACTGAAAAGCAGCTATTTGAAATTTATGCCAATTCCCCTGATGAGGACGACGAACAAAACAGGCCGCTAAAAGAAACGCTATCGGATTCAGAGCTTCAGGAGTACTTTCGAGATGATTGCTCATTCATGTACTTTCGTCTTGCCGAGCCTCATGCAAACAAACCACTGAAAGAAGTATTGGCTCTTATACGACAGTACTCTTTTTGGATGCCTCAATATATTTGGCTTCAAGGCCACCTTATTGATACTTACCATTTACCTGCTGAAGACGAGAACGGCAATACCGTAGGCGTAAGGTTTTAGCTCTACAAGATGAGGCCTGATGGGCCTCATATCTTCTTCTGCAAGTGACTTAACGCCAACCCCGCCATCAATGCCAAACCGATGATCAGCGACGGTAACACCACAGGAGGAATAGCCAGCGGAGCGAACAATCCCATAAACAGCAAAATGACACCTGAGCCCAGGATAATCATACTGTAGCGGTGAATGATAGGGCTCGAAAAATCAAAGGTTGTCTTCTTAATCTTCCAGGTCATTAAGCCATCCCACAACGCTGGTAACATGAGAATAAGCGCAAAGGGCAACCAGACCATCAGCAAAGCAAATCGAGTGAACACTTGGTACAACACATCAAAAAATGCCTGAATACGGTCTTCTACCCAGACGAACCAAAAGCCTCCCATGTTCTCCATCCCTTTAGAACGAAGTCGTTGTTCTTCTGTGGGGATTAAAAAATCACGCACAGATTGCTCCATCTGCGTATCCACAATCCATGACTGATACCAGCGATGGCTAGTTTGACCAATCCAATAGCTTGTTTGTGCGCCCAATTGGTTTTGGATCATCTGCTTCTCTTTACTAATCACTCGGCCAGTCCAATCACCGGGCACTAACACGCCAATGGCAATAATCTCCAGCATCAGTGCCAGACACAGCAGCCAAACCGACTTATGCTTGCTCATGCCAAACATCCTCTTCTACTCGGGCCAGCATGGCTGCAACGGTTGGCGTCATAATCCGGGCTTTAATCACTTGTTGAAGCCGCTTTGTCGTCGTATGACCACTTTCATAACGCACTTCGAGGCGTCCTTCAGCCAGATACGCCATCCGATTTGGACGATTACGCATCCAGGTGTGGAAATAGACACCATCCACAGCGGCCCACTCGAAATGGTCAGGATCACGCAGCCGAATCCCCGTTAAAGCACTGGCGGCAGTCCAGGTCAGTGCCTCAATGAAATGCCACAGTCGTACACTGTCATCATCACAACTGACTTCTTCATAACTGCCCAAGCCATTACACAGACACAAATCAAAGATGGAATGGCCATCTAACGTGAACGCATCCGTTAAATAGTCCGCCAAACAGTGCACTGAAGCCAAAGCATGAGGCCAATCGGTTTCAAGCAGTCTTAAAGCTTCCTTGAACTGAGGGTTATGTTGCTGCCACTGAGCAAGCATTTCTTTACTGGTAAGTGTTGTCATTTTCAAACAGACAGAATGATGCATACAGACTCCTTATGCTGCCTGTGTAGAGCTGGTTAAAATAGGAATGCGGCCTTTGATCACGCGGCCACCTGAAAGCTTGGCGATGTACTCTAGGTTGGGGAGCTGGCCTAATAACTGCGGTGGAAACATATCGCCTTCTTCCTCCATCAAGCGTTCGCCATGATTGCCGGTAAACAATGCGGGGCTGTCCGAGTTGGACGACATACCTTGAGTTTGCATAATGTACTGCAACCGAGTCTTAGGCAGATTGTCGGTAATGTACTGCTGCGTTTCGGCGTCCATCACCCGAAGGGCTATCAAGTTGTTGATGTTACCTAACACCTGGCGAGCTTTAGCTTCACTGCCTGTACGAGCTGAAAAATCAGCAAAGGTCTGAGTAGCAATCACACAACGCATTTTTGCGCCACGGCCTTTGTTGAGCAGTTGAATGAAGGGATCGTTGACGACTTCAGCCGCCTCATCGATGAAGATATTTACGGGACGATTTTCAACACCATAGTTATAGCGGTCACCGGCCACGGCGGTGAGATCGGATAAAAGCAACGAACCAATGGCGCTGCCAACCATGGCGTCGGTCAATGAATCCAACCCGATATAGGCCACTTGGGCATTGTTGATAATACGGCCAGAATCCGTAATTAACCGGCTGTCATCCACATCGTTTGCAATCGGTGATAGCAATGGACCTAGTTCACTTGATGTGAGCATATTGAGTACCGGCATCAGTGAGGCCACCATCTTGGAATAGTGGGTTCTGTCATGCTCAAACATACTCAATAGCCCCTCTAAATCGGTATTGGCGGCAACGGGCTGAATGCGTTCGTAGTAGAAAAGCAGCATCGCCATGGCTTGTTTAGCCAAGGTATTGGCCTTTTCAGTAAAGCGTTTAATCTCCACACTAAAGTTCGGATACACCTGCTCCCCCCAGGCTGTGACGGCTTTTACTACCAAACCTTCTGGGCCACCTTCCAAGAATCGTCTCAGTGTTTTCAGATCAGGACGTTGTGAAGTAAGCAGCAGACCTTGAACGATGTTATTCAGTGCCATTTGGCCAAAGGCTTTAAATGGATCAGCCCCGGTTTCGGATGGGATTAGTGCCGCAATACGGCTGGCAATTTCAGTGCCCCGGTTAAAGTTTCTCAGGGGATTAAGACGTACTGAATGCTCTGGAAAACCCGGATGAAAATACACAAAGCGCTCAGGACTACCGGCGGCAATACAGGCTCGCTGCGCATTATCCTTAAGTTCCTTGTCTCCCTTGGGGTCAATAATAATCACGGCTTCATTACGCAAAATGGCCTGAGTGATCATCGCATCAAAGCATCGGGTTTTTCCGGCACCGGTTGTGCCGACAATTAAGGTATGGCCTTCTGTGTGACCAACTGGCTGGTACACATCTTCTTCTTTGGGCTCAACACCATGAATCCAGGTTGAACCCATTTGTTTGCCGTGACCTTGGTTAAGCAAGGTTTGCTTATCCCGCTTTAAGATTTCATAAGCGCGTTGAGCATGACGTTGGTCCCACTCAAAGCCATACCCTAACCACAATTCATCAGGATGTTTTGCCATCACCTTTTGTAAATGCGACAGCTCCATAAAAGCCAAAGGTTTGCCTTTTAGTCCCTTCTGTAACTTATGAAGACGGTAAGCCTCGGGCAGGCGGTACAACGCCATGCCCGAGGAAATCCCCGTCATCCACCAAAATGGCTCAGGTGGTAGCTCAGTCAGCATTTCTGCGGCTATTGCCCCAGTGGCCCCTACCAGCCAACCTGCTGCTGCCATGGCTTCATAATTCGTGCGCCAAGGCATCTCATATGCGTTTTCTTTCATTCATGCTCCGCAGATAACCGTTTGCAATCCGCTTAATTTCAAATGGATTAACGTTTAGCGTGAGCGGTAAACAGAACCGTTTCCCCCTCATCAAACTGGCATTCGTCACTGGCCGAGATCCCCCGAAGCAGTTGTCCGGCTGGAATGCCATGCTCATTGGCGACTTGGCGTAAGATTTGAATCGTGACGCGAATACCATCGGCACTATGATCCACGTCTGGGTAATCGCCATCGGTCAGTAAGATGGGCAAATCTTTCACAAAATTAACCATCTGTTGGCGCTGCGCGTGTTTGGGGTCTGTACTTGAGTTCGCATTGGCCGCAATCGGCTTTTGCTTACGCTCCGCTTTTGTGACGGGCTCTTTTGCTTGGGCATTGGTTGTCTCAGTTCGACTCGGACGCTGTGCAGCCTCTTCGTTCTGAATTGCTACCGCCGCTTCTGCGTCTTGTTTGGAGAGGTCTATCAGTGCAGTTAGCCCTTTAGAAATCGATACCTTAAGCAGTAACCCTTGCTCCTGAACGCCATCTTTCGTTGTCACAGTTCTGGCCTTACGTGTCGGGTTTGCCGGATCTAGTTCAAGCCAATCTAATCGACTGAGTTCAGCAAGCAGTTTTCGGGGGGCACACCAAGGTCTTACGGCATCGGGATAGCGGATCAGTATCTGTTCACCAACCATAACCAACGCACTGCTGGCCTCTGGGAGCCACGCCAAAGATTCAGGGAGATTCAATGCTTCTGTATCGTGCTGGTTTACGTTATTTGAGATAGCGCCATCATATGAATTGTTAGGCTTTTCACATTCATCACCTGGAGCATTTTCAGTTGCCTGGGGGTTATTAACATCACTGGCATGACGAAGTTCATCATCTTGTTCGGACGATTTTGTCGATGGCGACTCAGCCGAACTGCTATGATCGATTGATGATGACGCTTCAGACAAGCCTGGCTGCTCACAGGAACGACTCTGAGGCTCTGCTTGTGTTTGCTGTGTTGCTTCCCACTCAGGTTTACTAAACAGTGTCACACCACTTGGTACATTCGAGCTGAACAATAAATCGGCCTCAGAAATATGCAGCATGGGTAACCAGATTGGCTTGTCGTCTTTGATCAGCACTTCAGGGGCAAGGCTTTCATATCGCTCATTTGAGGCGGATTTAGTGGCCAATCCTCGCTCAATGAGGATGTCCGCAAGGGTATCGGGATCTCTTGGGATGCCCGGTATCTTGTCTTTGGCCAATAGCTCAATGATGTCCTTAGCCGCGCTTTTCCAAACCAGGCAAAGATGGGTTGATTGATTCGATTGTCGTAACCAGACTCTGGCGTCTCGCTGATTGACTAACCACTGGGAACTGGCAAGCAATCGCCTCATGGCATCAAGTAGATAGCGTTCGACTGGGACACCAAGGGCATTGTCGTCAACGGAAATTCGTTGCGCTTTCAGGTCTCGCTGGACACTGGTTTGGTCAGCTTCAATAACCAATTTAGACAGGACATGCTCGGGATCGGTATTGCCAATCGCTTCCAGCATGGCCTGCAAAATCTCAGGGCCCGGCTGGGTTAACCAGGCGAGCAACTCAGGTGTCATCACCCGGTTTAAAACCAGAATTGAAAATTGCTCGTGCCGCTTGCACCGTCCGTCGCGCCAGCGAATGAAATAGCGTTCAATGCTGTTATTTGTGGTCCACTGGGATAAGGTTTCTAAAAAAGGGTTCCACTGATAGCGTCCATCTTCGTCTGTGATGGACAGATCTGAAACTGGCTTACCAATATCATGGAACAAACCGCCTAATGCCGCCGCAACACGCCACCTTGGTTCCAGCTCTTTTTTCTCAACCGGGGTGCCACTGGCAACAAAGATGATCCCCTCAGCAGCTTGTGCCGCCCAGAAAGCAACTTCCAACGAGTGACGTAATAAACCACCAGCACCACTGTGATGATGATGCTCAGAAGCTGGCAACAAATGAACATAAGCAGCCAGATGATCAATGCAGGGCTGAATCAGCCTTTGAAACTCACGCTGGTTAAAGCCAAGTACCTGGCGAAGTTTGGCAATTAGCTCGTCTTGTGTGGACTGCAAATCTTCAGGTGATGCAGCTGGCAACCCCTTCAGGAATGGCGGGTAGCGTGGGATTTCCGTATCCAGTTGCGATGACAGCTCTGGTAGTGCTTTTGTTTGAAAAAATAGGTTTTTGAACATAGTGAACCTCCGACACGATAGTGTGAAGGTTCAATCTGGCGTTGCCGGTTGATTAGACTCAAAAATCCGATATGTATTAACACATATGCCATAAATGCCCGAGGGAGCTTATTAAGCTAAGGCGTATTTCTACTTGGACTTTTAGTTTTTTTCCCAACTCTCCTTTTGGGTTTTTCAATCGGTGTAAAAGCTTCTTGTAGGTGATGGCGAAACCATCGGCGGCGCTCAACTTGACGAAACTCGTTCAAGACAAACCGATAGTCACACGAGCCAAGACGATCACCACAGCCACATGGACAAGGTAATTTATTTGCCTCACGCTTGCGCAAACCTAACGCTTTCAGTGCCCGTAGAACCGATGCTTTACCATTAACATTGAACAACTGAGAATAATCATCAATCAGGCCTTTCTCACCATGCTCCAGTTCGCCATAGGGAAAGTTGCCAAATTCAACCCTATGGGACACCGAATAAAGAAACCTGACAACAATCTTTTCGAAAAAGGTTGTCAATGACGAGTCGGTTTTCAAAATTGACTTAATTTTCAGGACTGAGCCAAGACAAAATGATCCATCAGAGTAAGTATGGAAGTCCTGATTACGAGGAAAGTAACCAGCGGTATCAAACACCACTGGTAAAGCCCTAGGATAATCACTTGGGCATACAATCCTTAGAGAAAATGTTCGCTCTATAAACCGACTTCCAGCTAGCTGTGCTTTTAACTGATACTCTCCCTGCAACTCAACCTTATCTGCATGGACATCTACTAATCTAATGTTCGGATAGGCCGAGAGAAAAGCCTCTAGGCCTACAGCCTTCCAGTGCTTCATCTATTGCTTAAACCATGGCTTTGGATCAGATGATTGAATTGCGAAAGTTGGTTTTGCTGTCACCGCAGGAATACCCAAGAGACGTGCTACCGAACTTGAATCAAGCTTCAAATCCAAACCATTTTGCGCCGCATTTACTATTCGTTGCGTATCATCACTTGAGCAAAGAGCACTAAAATCAGCTCTAGCTTGATACAGCCATTTATAAAAGTTTTCTTGTAATCGGTATTGAGCAGATTTTTCGTCATACCACTTGTCTGCAAAATCTTCGGCTGGGTTGACTGGGTTCGGAATCATTGGCGCTTGTGCAGAAATATGGTCATCCATCTCGGAGAGCACCGTATTCAACGCTGAAGCCAAATCACTTTCACCTTTATATGATTTAGCAGCCAATGTAGTGATGATTACCGATATTGGCTTACTATCCTCATTGTTTTTAAACATAGTGTCACGATGACGCTTCAATAATTGGATAACCTGCTGTAAGGGTGTCTTCCATTGATAATATGGCAGACTATCTATACTGGCTTTAAATCGCATTTCACGTTCATTTATTACTAACCGTGCCGTCTTCATGCGCGTTTCAAACCATCGAGCATATCCTTCAGGATTGCTGATACGCCAGTTTTCATTCACAACTGCATAAGTGAAATCTGTGTTATCGGTAATCGAAACTGCAAGCTGAGACACGTTTTGAGCCAAGCTTTCATCAAACTTAGAGTTTTCGACCATCCGCTTTTTCAACAGGCCTCTTCCTGTATCACTCTCTGGCACACACGGAACTATGTCCATGTGAAAGCTAAGCCCATCGGCATACTCTAAGCGCCAACAGCGTTTCTTCTCGGCTAGCTCTTCCTTAATGCCTCTGGCGTTTCGATAAAGCTCTAATTCATGACCGACTAGGTGCTTTAGTTGCTTTTGAGTGATAGACGTTTTATCCAGGCCACGCCGAAGATTGCACCCCATGTCTAGGTCATACTGTTCTTCTGAATCGGGCCTAATCGCCGTACCTAGACGAAAGGAACCTTGAGAAAACACGTGGGGATCAAAATTCACGCATGTTGACTCTGGGCGATGTAACCAATCGCCTAGATCCTTATAGCGTTTTTCAGCCTTTTCATAAGCACTGTCAGGTAGCTCAATTTTTTCGAGAATTGTGTTTAGAACATCGTTACTTTTGCTATTACTCATATAGATCTCCTCGAAGCTCGATTGCCATTACAAATTGTTGTGTTTTTATGTCGTGGTCATAAATAAGCCATGGCATATCAGCCTTAGGCATTCTGGCCCGTCCTAATTCGACGGCACACGATACTGGCATCACAGGAAAAATTTGCAGTGGCGTCGCATCCCCGTGTGTATTTTTGATTTCAACAATCAGCTTTCTTATGCACTTTCTGAACAAGGAGAGCTGCTGCTTTGACTGCATGAAATCATTATGAGGCTGCTTTATAGTCACTTCCCAAATCGATGTATCTGGCCCTATAACCCGAGTAATTCGCTCATGCGACACATGGTCACTCAAAGAAAGCACCAGGGCTGGCTTTCCCTCCATATTTTGAGGTCTGTTGATGATGTACTCAAAATCATCTGAACAGTCTTGCCAAAACCAGCCTTTAGGCTCTCGATGCAGCTGATAAGTCTCGACGTCAATTTTGTCGGTGAGCAAAGCGCCAAGTTTTATTAACAATGGTTGAGGAGCTAACGCGAACAATGAAAAATGCTTACAAGAATCCTCTTCGATAATCGATGAAATTTTACTTTGAAAACGCTTCGTTAGGTGTTGCGACTCTGCTTGCCAATATTGTTCAGAGTGATCCTTCAGCTCTGATACCATGGATAGGGTCACTGGCTTTTCAGTTGCCGGATACCAATTCGGAAACATTGCCTCAACACAACCGTGATAATTAATCGGTGATCTTTCAGTTCCAATATTGGAACCATATAAAACAACATTTGATTTGCGATCAGGATCAATGCCTGTGAGTATTTCTATACGTTGCTCATGCTGCATTTTCCAACTAATCAAGAGATCGGCTGGATACCTATCCTCGCTGCCTTTCTGATCAATTTTTTTGTGACAGTCATAGCACATCAACATGAGGTTGCTGACGTCATTCAAGCTGGTTGGCTTAGTTTTAAAGAGTCCCCAACCACGAGGCCCATTCTCAGAAAATGCGTAAATATGAGCATTTTGAGAGACATTGACCGATTCCTGGGTCACCGCTGATTTGTATAGCAACTTATTACACCCGCTAAACTGACAACGCGCAGCGGCACGAGCCCAAAGTTCTCGCTCAACAGGGCGTTTAATGTGCCTCGTGACTTCAACGACCATTCAAAACTCCTATAGTTTGCCAATTAACGGAAGTGAGCGCGGTGTTGTCGCATCACAGAGCAAATGGCTCACATAAGCACATCCGGCTATTAGCCCCAGCCCGCGAAGACACTTATCAATTGCCTCTTCCGGTTGCCACTCATACAAATGTTTGAGACCAACACCTAGTGCAGTTAACACCAATAGACTGTGGCAAAACTGGCGATGGTGAGGGTTACCCAAAGAGGGTTCCAAAATATCTGGAAGCTTGCCAAATAGAGAGCCAACCGTAATGGCAGTTACAGGATGGTGACTGACAGCTTGTTTTTTGTTGTCCGCCAAGGCAACGGTTAAACCAACCGCAGCCCCGACGGCCAAATGGGTTTTACCATTAGCCAAACTATTTCTCCTTCCTGACACCTTTAAAAGGTGTTTTGTCGGATGTCTTTACATCCATGAATCGACCAGTATCAGCATCTCGCTTTACCCAATGTCCGCTTGGCGTCTGAGTCTGAGATCTACCTTTAACGGCACCGTTTCTGTGTCCGTCACCTGATGGGGGATTTGTAGCCATAAAACCTCCTATTCTGCTTAACTTAATCACATTTATCAGATATTAATAAAAAAGATCCAAAGGATCTGATCAAATAATAAATTTCAATTCTGATTAACGCAAGCAGATTAACCAGAAAACCAAAAAAAACTACACAATTGATCGGTAGACAAATTCCAGTCCACCTGACTCTGCCACTTCTTTTTGCCCTAACACAAGACCTGTAGCATGAAGCTTCTTTAATCGACCACTGGCATTCTGTGCTGAAATGTCAAAGTGCTTAGATACATGTGACGAAGTCACTGTCTTTTTTGCAATAACAAAATCTAGAAGCTCTTTGACGGTCGCACTGAGTTTTACACCAAGCACTTCGTAACCGCTATCGCTCTTGACTAGAAGAGGTTGATCCTTGGCTGTAGCGCCATAAGACCAATTGTCCAGAAGGTCACGACTCGGTACATTAGAAAGGTAAAAACCTTTTTCTCCTTTTAATGCTTTAGCCAACGAGATTATACTTTCACGAGGAAATGAAGCATCAGTGAATCGAATCCCTTCCAAGCTGATAGCAAAAATATCGCATGATGGGTGACCATCAACGATCTTTTTAATCTTCACATAGGCTTCACTACCTTCATCGTTACCAAAGGCATGGTCAGAACCTACGACTTCTGAAAGAAGAATTTTATGAGTTAACTGTTTCATCTGCTTAAGTTGACACTATTTATCAGAAATTGTCAACATAGAAGTCAAAACAGATATGGGTTCCTGTGATAGGGACCAACCCTCGATCTTCAGAAACATTGATGAGTTGACCCTTCGAGTATTCCAAAGCCAATGAGAAAGTTAGCTGCCTAATTACAATGATAACTTTCTCTTTGCTAGCGTGCTCTCGACTACTCTTAAAGCCTAGCCCCCGGCCTTTACCAAAGCGACTAACCTCACCAGATGTAAATGCTTTTTGAACAAGCGCAATGTCATTCTCAACAGTTTCCGCTGAAAACTGTGCGTACAACTTCGGATGTTCACTTTGTAATGTTGTTCTCAAGGTAGCGGCAATACCTAAACCAGAGTCGGATATGACTGTTTGAATATGCTTTGGTTTATTATACGGTCGATACACTTGCAGACCTGCTAGTCCAGGTATTTTGGATTCACTGTGATCAGTAACGTTGCCTACAAGCTCTGAAAAAACAGTCTTAGCCGCTAAGAAATAGCTGGCTGAAGAATGCTCTACAAACCTGTCGCCCAAACGAATTACAAGCTCTTTGTTTTGGGTTGGCTGTGCAATCTCTCCTAGTTCGACCAAGGTATCGCTATTATCCCGATAAGTTTTAGCAGCTGACATCGCGGGCCTTTCAGGGAAACAAGTTACACTTTGATTAAGATAATCAAAGAAGCCATTTCTGCTAAAAAAACTGTGTGTATTAGGACATGCTGTAGTATCTATCACCACATCCTTCCCATTCGCAGTAAGCTGATTCGCCAGAGCAAGGAAACGGGCTAATGCTATCAGCAAAAACTTACAATCGATGCCAAATTTAAATGTTACCTTTGTTGCATCTTTTTGGTACGCAAGCTTACCGATAGCACTTTCAAAGGCTTTCTCATCAATCCAACCTGTACCGAAATCAATTTCCACATGCTGAGCCCGTATCAAGCACCATTCATGATTTGAGTTTTTCACAAACGTATCCTGGTTTTTGTGAAGAAACGAGTTCACTTGAGACTTATCCAGCCCCAGCTCCTTGGCAATTTGACGTCCTTTCAGGCCTGGTGACCCATCTAATAACTCTGAGATTGCCTTCAGCAAACCATCACTCCTTTCTAGCTACATACCTACCATTCGCTGCATACTTTGCGTCCATGACGCTTTAAATGCTGAATCTCCTGCGAACAACTTGTAGAGCTCAAGTTCATCTTTACGGCGTTGCAGCATAATTTCCTTGAGCATTTTTTCGAAGGCCAAATCTCGATTATGAGGATCTGGGTTGTTTTTGTATTTAGATTCGAAATCTGGGTGATTGCGGATACTCTCAGCGATGTTCACAAACTTAACCTTTTGCTCTTCAGGTGTGGCACTCCAGCCTTGGAACCATCGTTCATTAAATGTGCGAATGATTTCATCCAGCGGGTCAGTTTCTTTTTCACCGCCATGCGCCCCACGTGGGTTTGGATTTTGAGGATCAAGCTCCGCTTCTTGGTCGCTAAGTTTAATGCTGTGGTTAAGCTTCACACGTTGCAAACCGTATGAACTAAGATCGACAGAATCGAGAAGCTCATCAATAGCATCAGCATCGGGATCTTCCACTTTCAATTTCGGTATTAAAAACTTAAGGAACCAAAACAGTTTTTCCCAGCTGACCATTTCATAAGGCATGATAGAAGCCATCTGCCCATAGATTTTAACGAACTGTTTGGCTTTAATCTTAAAGTCCACTTTAGCTTCAGCTTCAAGCTCCAGCTCATGGTCAAACCGGGCTGCTGCAACATCAATGATTGGGCTGAGTGTTTGGGCGTCTTCATTGTTAAAATAACGCGTCACAAAGTCTTCAACTTCAAACCACTCGTACACACCGACATCGTCCATTTCATCTTTCAACTCGTGCAGTACGTTTATATCTGTAGCCTGGGACAATGACGTTGCGGTATAGAAAGGATCGAATGCTGACTGAATATCTTCAGTTGAGTTGAAAAAGTCTAAAACAAACAAGTCTTCTGTTTTCTTCCCTAGCTTAGGTGCACTGCGATTTAGCCTAGATAGCGCCTGAACACACAATACACTGGCGAGCTTCTTATCTACATACATGGCGCAAAGCTTAGGCTGGTCAAAGCCAGTCAGATACTTGTTCGCAACCACTAAAAGTCGATACTCATCGGTATCAAACATATCTTTGGTATCTGACTCTGCAAAACCATTAATATCTGCTTCGGTATATTCAATACCATCAACTTCTTTGGTTCCTGAGAAAGCAATGGCAACTTTAAAGGGGTTCCCTTGCTCCTCAAGTATCCGCCTTATCGCTTTGTAGTATCGAATGGCCGTATCAATATTTTGAGTGACCACCATTCCTTTGCCTTTACCTTTGAGCTTTTTCGCATTCACAACATGTGGAACAAAATGTTCCAGCATAATCTCTGCTTTGGTATCAATCGTTTGCTGGCTTCGCTCTACATAAGCTCTGAGTTTTTTCTGCGCCTTTTTGGTATCAAACTCAGGGTTATCAGCGATTGATTTCTCAATCTCATAATAACTTTTGTATGTCGTATAATTTGCCAGCACATCCAAGATGAAACCTTCTTCAATGGCTTGTTTCATCGAATACAAGTGAAACGGCTTGAAAGAGCCATCTTCTTGGCGCTGGCCAAATTTCTCCAAAGTGCTGTTTTTTGGTGTCGCTGTAAATGCCAGGTACGACGCATTCCCGCGCATCTTGCGCGATTTCATCGCCTGAAGGATTTTATCCTGTGCATCCTCTGCCTCTTCGATTTCAGACTTGCCCATCGCTCGGTTCATATTGTCATGCGCCGAACCAGACTGTGAGCTGTGTGCTTCATCGATGATCACCGCAAAGCGCTTGTCACTAAGATCGGCGATACCATCAATAATGAACGGAAATTTCTGAATCGTCGTTATGATGATCTTTTTGCCATTTTCGAGCGCCTGCTTGAGCTCAGATGATTTGTTCGCCGGGGCAATAATGTTCTTTACTTCAGAAAACTCTTTAATGTTATCCCGTAGCTGCTTGTCCAATAGGCGTCTATCGGTGACCACAATCACAGAGTCAAACAACGGCTGCTCCAAGCTTTTTCCGCCAGCTACATCAGACGAAGCAGGATAGGTTTCAATTAACTGATAAGCAGCCCAGGTAATAGAATTAGACTTACCTGAACCGGCAGAGTGTTGAATTAAGTAAGTCTGACCGACACCGTGCTGGGCGGCATGGTCCACCAATTTTCTCACCACATCCAATTGGTGGTATCGAGGAAAGAACAGGGTTCGCTTTGGTAATGGATCTTTGCTTGACCCATCCAGACGCACAAAATGCTGAATAATATTCGCCAAGCTTTCTTTGGTGAATACTTCTTGCCATAGGTATGCCGTTTTATGGCCAGTTGGGTTCGGTGGATTGCCTTGTCCAAGATTGTGACCTTTATTGAACGGCAAGAAGAAGGTACTGCCACCTGATAACTTGGTGGTCATATACACTTCGTCGGTATCGACCGCCATATGCACTAGGCAGCGACCAAAGGTCAGTAATGGCTGAGTTGCATCCCGATCATCTCGATACTGCTTTTGGCCGTGATAACGTGCTGTTTGCCCCGTCCATGCGTTCTTCAACTCCAGCGTTATCAAGGGTATTCCGTTGATAAACAATACCATGTCGATTTCTTGTAGGGGATTTGCTATGGAATAGCGCACTTGGCGAGTACAGCTAAACACGTTGTCTGCAAAGTTTTGCTTTACCTTCTCACTACTGCTTGCCAAAGGGGCTGGATAGAGCAAATTGAAGTGAGCATCGTCTACGCTTAGCCCTTTCTTAAGTAAATGCAGAATGCCATGCTTTTTAATCAGTCGGTCAAATCGTTCGAGTAACTTACGCTGCCAATCTGAGGGGTTGTTCTTTTGCAGTTTGGCCAGCTCTACTTCTTGTGTCTTTTGCAGAAATTGCCAGAAAAAACGCTCATCAATGGCATATTGCATATTGAAGTCTGATGCGAAACCAACCTGATAAAACCTATTGTGAAAATCAGGTGCAATTTCTTTCACGCCTGCTTTGAGCTCTTCCAGAGTTGTACCCGTTAAACACTTCTCAATCGCCGACTCTAATGCTTGCTCATTAGTTTGACTAACCATACTTATTCCCTAAACCTGCCGTTGCAACCCATGTAACACGAAAAAAGGTCTATCATTACCATTGACAGAACACCCTAAATTAGTTCAAACTTCCAATCGCTCACCTACCAATGCGTAGATAGAGGTGACCGCTAATCGCCCGGTCCACAATAGGCGACCATTCCTTTCTTCTAAAACCACTCACAAGCGTGTAACTCTGGTATAGAACCAGCGCTATATTCGTTAAACCATTTTTGGTAGCTAGCTCTTTTGTAAGCTTCCGTTATATAAAAACTTGTCACTAAAAAGGCATCCGAGGCCCCTAGTTTCTGCACTATAACCACAAAGTCTTCCTTATACGCCCATAAATAGAGGCGAATTGGCTTTTTGCCCTTGGTCTCTTTTCGATAAAACCTGCGAATATCAGCATGATCATGATTCAAGAGAATCGGACGAATCCATTCAATTCGGCTTGCTCTATCAGGATCTAATGGTCGAGTGACTATTTGAGTATAAGTTTTCCCCAGTTTAACTCGCTTTTTCCTTTCCCTTGTCGTTACATGCCAAAAGACTTCCTCTCGCCCATCTCTCATACCTTGCCCATTGGGATCAACGTAAATACTGGTCGCAAGTAACGTTCTTTGAGTGATAAAATCGCGTTGAAAGAGCGGGTAAAGGTGATCAAAAGCTTGCTGTTCACTAAATGAAGATAAATCTATTGGGCGGCTTAACATTCAACCACCTCTAACATTCGCTGGGGCAAAGCGAAATATATTGAAATTACGCTCCCATGGTGGGGTGCCATAGTCAAGCGCGTGCCCTAACTTCTTCTCAAGATAGTCAACAATCTTGGTTTTGATGAGACTGCTCTTTTCAATATCACTTCGGTTTTTATAGCTGATTGCGCCAATAATCAGATCACATGCCTGAATTAACTGCGACTCATACGACTGAATAATGTAGGGTTTTACATTTAATTCTTCACGACCTTCCGTCCTTAAAACCTCACATAGTTTTTTAGTTTTTTCCCCGCCCAAGGTATCCATATAGTCCAAGTAAATTCTGTATTCGTGCCCAGCTTCAAGAAAGTCTTTAAGCGTGTAGTAATACATCTTGTAATAGAAAATATTATGTGAACCCTCGTTGAAATGAGAATGTGCAAGGCGTTCTTTGTGCTGTACAACCGTCGCTTTGAACCACACGTCCACGTCGTCAACAATCAAATCTATCAAGGCGGCATAGAAATCAAACTGTTTATTAACTAATTTCGTCCACTTTAGCTCCGTATGGTAATTGTGTCGGTGACGCAACCATTTAATGTGTTTGTTTAGAGCAAGAGCTTTCTCTTCACTGCAACGTATTCCACCTAGCACCATAATGTCGGCACCATCATGTTCCAGATGGCAGCTTTCATCACAGAATATTTTATAAACCGTCATACCCCACCTTAATAAAAATTCTTTTTATTTAACGCCTCTACCGCGCTATCCAGCGCCAGTAAATCTAAGCGTTCACGGCCTGCGTCCAGCACAAAAGGAAAAAGCACAAAGCCATCAAACTCCTTTTGAATAATCAGTAGCTCTTCACCCAGTGCGGAAGGCTCGTGTGCCAAGCGCAGCCCTGAGCGGGTAAAAAGCTGAAGATGCTTGCGCTCAGTAAAGCCCAACTCAGTGAATCTCTTCGTCTTAACCGGACTAATCCTGTTGGTTTGATGATTTACCGTGAACATAATCGCATCCTATTGCTCGACCATTTCTGGAGTGATCTTGATTTTTCCTGTCACGGCGCTGTTGATCAGGGTGGTTTTGTATTCTTTGAGCTTACTTATCTGTTGGTGTTGTAACTTAATACATTCCTCAATTTCGAACTCCTTATCTTCGATAAAGGCGATTATATCCAATTGCTCACTAACACTTGGCACAGCAAATTTATGATTCAATAAGTCCGTCTGAGTCATACTAGGTAGTCGATCCTGAAAAACTCTTTATCTGGCAGTCACCAAACTCAGGCTGCCAACATTCCTGTCAATCCATAATTCCAAAATCCTGTCCCACGAACCAAATTTTATAGCCAAAAAAAGCAGCCTCATCCATTTCCTGAAGTTGAACGCAGCTGCCGCCATCAGAACATTAATCTGATCGCCTATAAATCCTTTCAGCCTGTTTCTGTTTAGCCGATGGTCTGATTTCAGGTGGCCAATCACCGGCTCGATACCTGCTCGCTTTCTAAACCGCTTTCGCATTAATTCCGTGTGAGACTTGTCGGCATTTCTGGCATTCACACCCGGAATCAAAATTCGAGTGTTGTGAAATTTTTTACGACCTTTATAACCTCTGTCACACAATCCATATTTCGGTGCCTGACCACACAACTTTTCCACTTGCAACAATACTTTCGGCAATGTGTGGCCATCGTATTTGTTCTTGTCAAAGGCCATGGCGCCAACAATAATCTTTGAATCACGGGTTGCCGCAATGGAAACCTTTGTTCCAAATTCGTATCGTTTGTGCTCTTTGCCCTTACTCATGCAATAAACATGGGGCTCGTGCAGGCTGTATAGCTTGTTTTTGTCGCCTCGCTTTTGGCAAAGGCCTTTGTCAAACAGTGCAAATTCTTCGGCAAAGTTTTGCAGGATATCAGCAGGCAATTTACGCTGTAATTCACGGAGTAAACAGCCTGCGATGGTTTTTAACCGTTTCACTGCCTTGCGGGCTTTGGCTCGATTCCGTGGGTGACCAGAGAATCGACATGCAAGTTTGTGTTGCTTGATCTCTTTCGCGTAAGAACGCCGCTGCTTTATCCCGGAGCGTTTCGCTATTTTCTTACACCGAACGATAATCTTCCGATACAGCTTGGCATCGGTCGGGAAAGTAATGTTCTTTTCCTGCACCGTGGTATCAATACAAACTTCCTCTTCCCGTGCTGATTCTCCATGAATCACAATCGAGACCGCCAGTATCTTATTAAATCCTTCTTCCCCAATGCGTTTTCGAAAATAAATCAAGTCCGTTGGGTCGCAGGGAAATTGCCACTGGAATTCAACCTCACCACAAAAAGCCTGCCAGTACGGATTTTGAACCCAGTGGCGAATCAAAGATTCATCACTTTTGTCTTCCAGGTGCTTCAAAATGCAAAGCCCGACCATCAATCTGATCGGCTTTGCGGGACGCCCTTTGGTTGAATACAGTGGCGAAAATTCTTCTTCAAAATACGACCAAGGTATCGTCTTGGCCAATTGAAGCAACGGATGCTTTGGATTCAATTGATCCAGCAAGCTCGGCGCCATAAAGCTCATCTGCTTGTCACTGGGAGACGACTTTATCATTCAGAACCCTATCAATTTCGACCAGGAAACAGAGGAAAAACCTCCAAAACTGGTCGAAATTATAGCCTGTAACAGAGAGTATTTCCTTACTTATCAAGCTGTTATTAGTTTTTCAGGATCGTCTAGGTAAAGCTGTTGCTGTCGAATAAAAACCAAATGGAATAGTTGTTGCGCAAAAATATAAGTACTTGGTTACCACACGGGTATTGCAGACAGCATAAAACATCGTGTCAACAGTCCAAAAAGCCTCATTAACATATAATGGCTTATCAATGGTTCCCTTTCTTCCTAATAAAACGGCTTCACCTTTGTATAAAAACCTATTGGCAAAAGTAAACTGGCCTCCAGAACCGTAAACAGAATAACCAGAATCACTTTCCACATGCTTATAATCTATGCCATTCTTTATTCGCGCAAAGGTCTTCATTTTTTTCACTTCCCAATGCTCCGGTATCTCCCCAATCCAATCCACGCCGGAATCTTTCATTGGAACATTGGGATCAAGCCCTTGGGTCACCGCCTGTTGGATGATGATCTGCTTACGCTCTTTGAGCAGGTTAATTTGCTGCTCTTTGATAGCAATCGCTTCGTCGATCTGAGCGGTTTTCTTGTCGAGAAAATTGGCTATTAGGGTTTGCTCTTCGAAAGTCGGAAAAGGCAGATATAGTTGCTTGAATTGCTCCTTATTAAGGCTCTCCCTTAACTCCATAATGCCTGTACAATACCTTATTAGTGATTTGTAGAAAGGCTCATTATGAAATAAGTAGGCATAGTACCTAATATTAAAGCTTTTCGTTTTAGGTCTAAGAACTATATAGACTTGGCTAAGCGCTCCAAAGTATTTACTCAAGCCAAGCGAACCAATCACGACATTCATCTTGTTTATAACAAGATCATTTTCATAAACAAGTTTATATCGCTCTATATCTTCGGATTTATTATTGCCTATTGCACCTTTTTCATCATAAGGAATAACACCTCTATCCCTTGTCACAGATAAAATATGGTCTGTTTTTGGCCCTGTATTTTTCTCGTTTCTTTCCTCAAAAATTGCGCGGATAGGAATTAACTTCCATTCACAAGGGATTAAGCCAGAGTAATCTGAATATGAATCTTTATATGCCTCATATTTCGGCATCAACGCTAAACTTTCCATTAAGCTTCTCCCTGAACTTCCGCTACGTTCACACCCAAACTCTCTATTCCAAGGATTTGCGCAATAAGGCCTTCGGCTTTTTGTTCTAGGTTGATGATATCGGTTGCGACCTCTTCTAAACTACGCAGAGGTTTATGACGGTAGAAATACTTATTGAAGCTGATTTCATAGCCAATTTTTACTGTATCTAGGTTTATCCATGCCTCATCAACATGTGGCTTCACTTCGTCTAGGAAGTACTGGTAAATGCTTTGCAGCTCTCCGTCTTTACGTAGGGGAACAGATTCTGTGTCTCGCAGGTCTGAGTTGGTCTCGTAAGTGATGAACTCGCCCTTTTTACCGCCTTCTGTGGTAGGAACGGGGTAATAACCAAAATCGGGCAGGTCAGAGACTTCACACTCATAGCGCTCCAGAAGGTCGTCTAATTTATCACCCGTTAATTTAACTACCTTTTTAACCACTTTCTTGGCGGTTTCGTCATACCAGCTCACCGCGTTCAGGATGGCATTTTTCTCAGGTGCTGAAAGCTTAATAGCATGGGCTTTTAACGATTTATCAACTTGGGTTTTAAAGCTATTAAAGTCATCAAATTCAATGCTACCGATATCAGCCATCAGCGTTTGTGCCGTTTCAAGCAATGCTTTAAGCGCCAGCCAGTGTTTCACATCAAGCAGTTTGGCCTTAGCCTTGGCATTGAGACTGATGTCGTTCTCTTCACACCAAGAAAGAATGTCCTTCTCAATGGATTTTAAGAAGCTCTTTTTCTTTTCAGTACCATAGCCAGTTTTTTCGTAAACACGTTCGCCGTGCTCTGCGTACACGTACTCCATCACTTCACTAAGCTGCTTATCAAAACGCAGTGGGGCTATTGCGTCTTGAGTGAACTTGGCTCTTCGGCGGTCTGGGCGCTCGATAGTGACTTTGTAGTAGCCAAAGTCGTCATTACTAAACACCTTACTGGCGATACCGATAGGATCATTGTTTACATCAAGCGCTCTTTCAACGTCCACACACGCGAGGTAAGTATCGGTGATTTCCGTAATGTGCTCAGGTGCAAATTCGCAGTTTTTGTTACCTAAGTTCTTACGCAACTTACGGTATAGCAAGCTGGCATCAATCAGTTGCACCTTACCTTTACGTGCCTCAGGTTTATTGTTGTTCAACACCCAAATGTAAGTGGTAATGCCGGTGTTGTAGAACAGGTTATTAGGTAACTGAACGATGGCATCTAGCATGTCGTTTTCAATGATGAAGCGACGAATGTTACTTTCGCCACCGCCCGCATCACCGGTAAAGAGCGATGAGCCGTTATGAACAGAAGCAATCCGGCTGCCTAATGGGCTTACACTCGGATCTTTCATCTTGTTGACCATTTCCATTAAGAAGAGCAGCTGGCCATCACTTGAACGTGGCGTGGCATCCACCACTTCGAGATTTCCCCAATAGTCTTTCAGGCTAACCTTAAAACGTGGGTCAATCACATCACTGCCGTCTTTAATGTGCTTCTGTTCAGACGCCCAACTCTTACCATATGGCGGGTTAGACAACATAAAGTCAAAGCGTGAAGCCGCAAACTCGTCAGTAGACAAGGTTGAGCCTACTTTGATGTTCTCAGGGTTGTTACCTTTGATCATCATGTCCGATTTACAAATCGCGTAGGTCTCGTCGTTGATCTCTTTGCCGTAAAGGTAAACATCTCGGCTGTCGTTTGGATATTTCTCTTCAATGAAGTTTTGAGATTCAGTCAACATACCACCGCTACCACACGCAGGGTCATACACTGTCATGGTAAGCGGTAACTGGTCTTTCACTGGGTCGAACACCAGGTGCGTCATCAATTCAATCACTTCACGTGGCGTAAAGTGTTCACCTGCTTCTTCATTGTTTTCTTCGTTGAACTTGCGGATCAACTCTTCGAACACGTACCCCATACCCAGGTTAGTAAGGGCTGGCATCTTGTTGCCATCTGGGTCTTCGACCGTTTCATGAGTTAGGTTGATGTAAGGGGAAACAAACTTTTCGACGACATCAAGAAGGACTTGCTTGGAGGCCATGTGACGAATTTGCGATTTGAGGTTAAAGCATTCAATGATCTCTTTAACATTATCGCTAAAGCCAAGCAGGTACTCTTCAAAGTTGGCGAGTAATATCTGTTGGTTATTTGTCGCGGTGTTGAACAGGGATTTCAGAGTCCATTTAGATGTATTGTAAAAGACATAACCACTGGCCGCCTTTAATGGTTCATCATCAAGCTCCGTGGCTTGCATCTCTTCTTTTTGGAACTTTACCTCTTCAAGCACGGCTTCTTTGGTAGGTTCTAGTAACGTATCTAAACGTCGTAATACCACCATAGGTAAAATCACATCGCGGTACTTACCGCGAACGTACACATCACGTAAACAGTCGTCGGCAATGTTCCAAATAAATGAGATGAGCTTGTTATGTACACTATGATCCATTTTCTTTTCCTGTTCAGTGTTGGTTGCATCCCACTAGGTTGCTGCAACGGCTTCACTATAAATTTAAAATTCTGTTCTTTCTGTAACGCCTCAATGGTCGCTACATCATTCGATTAACTTGTTCTGCCAGGCGCAATGCTTAAGTTTGTGACACCATAAAGTGCCTGGCTGTTACGCAACCAAAGCTGATACTCAAAGCCCATTAATGAGTGTTCCGTAGAACAATCAACATGCCATTGGCGAAGCAAATACCCAGCGGTTGCAGCTCTAATCTCAACCTTCATCACGCCCCCCGTCATGCCATAGTCCAGCTCTATCGCTTCGCTGTGCTCAATACGTGGGTGCGGCACTAACTCTAGCTCTACAAATCGATTCCATTGCCGATCTTGGGTTTCGAGCTCCGTTTCAGACAACGTAGAGTCTTCAAGCACAACCGCTGCTTTAATGCGGGTCAATACAAAGTCACGGAACTCACCATGCTTGCGGTCAAAACCACGAACATGCCAACGCAGGCCATTGTCCACCAGCGTATGCGGTACAATTTCACGCGTGGTTTCACCGCTCGATAACGACACATAGGTGATACTCAAGGCTTTGCCTTTGTGTATGGCCTCGGTGACTTTCGCCACTATAGATAGGCTTGGCTTGTTTAAGTGATAAGGCGCTTCACACGCCAGTGGTGGTTTTACCTTTCCAGTGAAGCCATCTCCGTACCCTTGGCTAATGGTTGCCAGTGTTCTCACAACGTCGTAGTCGAACAAGGGTTCAAAAGCTTCACCACGCTTATGCAACTTGAGCTTTTGGTCATACTCAATGTTGCCTGGCGCGAGCTCTCTGTACATTGTGAAGTCTTTCGTTGCCTGTGCAGCGGCTATGCTGAAGCGATCGACTAAGTCCGCCCGTACCGCTTCTCCCTTAAACAATAAGGTGAAATCGATGTGGGCAATGCGATCCCTGGTTGCTTGTGGCAACTGCGCTATCTGCAAAAGCCTATCTGACTTCGCCACTACTGTTTGTTTCAGACCATCATTTGTCATGCGTCTTGTTTATCCAATTCAACCAGTTTCTTAAAACTCTGTTTATACAGTAAGGACCGACATCGCGTAATCACATTGAAAAGCATCACTCAATGCTGCTCTTCATTCGCAATGACTTAGCAATCTCTACCGGTTGAAGCTGGACAGATGGCCATAAAACACTGAATAGGCTTCAACCTAATTAATTTTATTAGGTATCATCCTATCACAAATTATTTTGTAGGGAAGACTAAGCGGCAACTTTTTGATCTGGATTGCAATTGCCGCTCAGGTATGGGCGTGAAGACATTGTTTCATACCATTGATGATAGCCGCTATCAATGCGCTACCCGAACCAGTGGCACCACGATTTTACTGCGATGAGATACCCCTTTGTCCGACTCTGTAGACAGCAGAGCCCGTTGCTCACTCTCCCGAATGCGCCTGGCAACTTCTGCCTGGGCTGGTAGCAATGGCAGCATCCCTTCAGCAATCGCCTCTGGGGCAGACTCTTGGCCACAGGACATCAAATGCTTCCATGGATCTTTAAGAAAGCGCTCGAACGTGATGCCAAATTCAATGATGCGGGCAGAGACGAAGATTTCGCCCCAGTATTCAATGTAGGTGTCTTGGTACATGGAAAGATTCCTCTTATTGGTTAAACCATGAGTTCACTTTCCATTTTCCAGAGGTTTTCAAATATGCAAGGCTTACCTTGTAGAGAGCTACAAAGCTTTAAATCTATTGCGGGCATCTTTGTAGTCATAGTGGGCATGTTCTGAGCCACGATGATACAAATCATCCAGGTAAGTTTGTTCCTGCGGCAACTCGTCTTCGCTGATTTCGCGCCACCAATGTTTGTTGGCACCTTTAACACCGTCATGCCAGCGGTAACCACGCTCTTTTAAATAGTCCTTTACGTCAAACGGCGCACCAAACGCACGAACTAACACAGTTCGCCTGTCTGCTTCAGACAACAAGTTTGCAACGGACTCGGGCAACAATTGAAACAACCAGGACATCGCCAAACAATCGGTTGCAGCTCGGTGTCCTTCATAGAACCAACCTAAGCGAAGCAGCAGGTACTCAAGTTTCCGACTTTCAAAGCCCAGTGCTTTCCAATCTATGCCGCTAGCTGAACAGGCCCAAGATAGATGGCCTAATGCAGCAAACCGCTTTTCAAAGAAAGGACGATCAAACTGCGCATTGTGTGCAACCACCAGCGGATCATCTGATAACCAACTCGCTACCAGTGAATCATCAATGTGCTGGCCTTGCACCATATCATCGGTGATACCGGTTAAGTCGGTAATCAGCTCGGGGATTGGCTTGCCGGGATCTTCATACAAGCTGATCACATCAACAATCGACACAATCCGCTGAGCAGAGGGGCTGTAAAGCACCTTAACCATACCAAGCTCAATAATGGACTCGTCCTCGGCAGACAGTCCGGTTGTCTCTGTATCGAGCAGCACCATTGGCTGTTCATCACCAACCATAGGAGAAAGTTCAAGTGGCCAGGACTGCGGCTCACGCGTTAATGGAATACGCTCCAGCAATCTAAAATCTTCTGGTCTTTCTGGGATATCCGCGAGGCGCTCTAGCGGAAATGGTGCAGGGGCTCTTGTCATTGATGGTTCCTCTTCAATTCTATTGTTCGCTTTAGGTGATTTCACTGTGCCACAGGTTTTTCTAAATGCACCTTGGATACCTCAGCGTTTTTTTAATCTTTCTACTGGGTGAACCCATGTATGAAGGCTTTGGCTAAGCCTTTCAGAAAGCCTTAGCTAAACCCTTTAGGTAACCCTTACCGATACCCTTTAGGTATGGCTTAGCCAACCCTTTTTCAAACGGTTGAAAAAGGCTTGAACTGAGTTCGACTGAGCATTTTAATGATGCTCCTGACTTCGCTTTAAGCCAGTAAATTCAATACGAAGCAGAATTTTACTAACTGTTTTTAAACCCTTTGCAAAGGGTTCAACAAGCCTTGTTTGACGGTTACTTGACCCATGCGTTAACCAGTAGCAGTAGCAGTAACAGGATCAGTAACAGAAACAAGAGCAGTAGGCAGAAGCAGTATTGTCCAAGCCTTGCAGGCTTTGACGAGGGCGAGCAATCCCCACATCAAGCTTTTCAACACAAAAAAGAAATCACCCACGACACAACGTCTTACTCGAACAACTACAGTTTTACCTACAATTTTACTTGTAGAAATCAGCATAGCATTAGATACTGTATAAACAAACAGTATTAATTCTATTTTTTCGAGGTTCGTCATGAGTGTCTCGCTGATAGGCCGTAGCGGCGCACTTGCCTTCATCAAAGCCAAGCGCCTTCGTATTCCATTGTTCATGGAACGTGTTTCTGCTGGTTTTCCCTCACCAGCGCAGGATTATGTTGAGCAAACGCTCGACCTCAACGAGCTGTGCATCAAGCGACCGGCTGCAACGTTCTTTGTGCGTGTTGAAGGTGATTCAATGATTGATGCTGGGATTCACCCAGATGATATTTTGGTGGTTGATCGTTCTGTTCAAGCAGAACACGGTGACATTGTCATCGCTGGCATCCATGGTGAACTCACGGTAAAGGAGCTTCAACTAAGGCCGTGCGTCAAGCTGATCCCAAGAAACCAGGCGTATGAGCCCATTCATATTCCTGAAGGGGCAGAGTTAGAGATATTTGGTGTGGTCACCAATGTGGTGCGAAACATGCGCCGTAAGTCGTGACTGTCCCATGCCTGTATTTGCCTTGGTGGACTGCAACAACTTTTACGCCAGTTGTGAGAAGCTGTTTCGTCCTGATTTAAAAGATACGCCGGTTGTGGTGCTGTCCAACAATGACGGCTGCGTGGTTGCACGCTCGCGTGAAGCTAAGTTACTCGGTATTAAAATGGGCGTACCCGTCTTTCAGATCAAAGCCGAAATGCAGCGCCATGGCATTTTGGCATTCTCCTCTAACTATGCGCTGTATGCAGATTTAAGCAGTCGAGTGATGCGCACTTTGGAAGAGATGGCACCACGAGTAGAGGTTTACTCCATTGACGAAGCGTTTTTGGACTTAACCGGTATTGAGTCTGCCATATCCCTTTTCGAGTTCGGACAACAAGTGCGAGAGCGTATAGGCCACTGGATTGGGATCACCGTCTGTGTAGGCATTGCACCGACTAAAACACTCGCCAAGCTGGCTAACCATGCCGCCAAGAAATATCCTGCTACTCAAGGAGTTGTAGACCTGACCAATCCAGATCGGCAACGTCGATTGCTCGCATTAGTCCCTGTTGATGATGTTTGGGGCGTTGGTAGACGGCTTACTAAGCGTTTAAATGCGTTGGGTATCACCACAGCCTTAGATCTCGCCAATGCCTCTCCTAGAGCCATCAGAGACCAGTTTTCAGTGGTTTTAGAGAGAACCGTCAGAGAGCTCAATGGTGAGTCGTGCATTGAACTTGAAGAGATCCCGCCAACTAAGAAACAAATCGTCTGTAGCCGTTCATTTGGCGCAAAAGTAACGCAATTTGAATTGTTACGTGAGGCCGTATGTGAATACGCAACCCGCGCCACTGAGAAGCTACGCAAAGAACAGCAGCAAGCCAAAGTGATGACCGTGTTCATACGTACCAGCCCCTTTAAGGACAACGAGCCGCAATACAGCAACTCTGCATCGGGCGAGTTGTTGATACCCAGTTGTGATACGCGGGATTTTATTGAGCTGGCCAATCACTTACTCAAGCGGATTTGGAAGGATGGATTTCGTTATGCCAAAGCGGGCGTCATGCTGTCTGACTTTTACGATCCAGGCATGTTTCAACCAGGACTATTCGATGACGTATCGACCCGCTCTAATAGCCAGCAGTTAATGTCTGTATTGGACACCATCAACCAAAGCGGTGCCGGAAAGGTTTTCTTTGCTGGACAAGGTACGAAGAAAGATTGGTCGATGAAGCGAGAGCATTTGTCTCCCGCTTATACAACACGCTGGGACCAGTTACCGCGAGTGAAATAGCGCCGATAATTCAGTAGGCATTCACTCTGCGACGCAGCATGTTGAGCTTATCAACTTGGCGTCGAATATCACTGAAAAATTCCTCTTTCTCCATGGCCAGCGCTAACTCCCACTCTTTGGCCAAACCTTGGCAGTCCAAAAATGAGTATCTCAGCTTCGTCTTTGAAATACGCAGTCCTTTACTAAAGACCACGCGCTTGCCTCGTTGACCGTGAAAACTGTTGATGTACCACTCGATGCCAAAGCCATACTTAAAGTCTCTGATACGGACACCAAGCAGACCCCAGTCTTTAAAGGACGCATTCTCACGAACCTTGTAATGGGTAACCCAAAAGTCATCAACTTCAGCTCGTGCCAGCGCTTTTAGTCTGTCCGTTTCTTGCTGAAGTAAATTTGATACATCTGCTTTCCATTGTTCATTGACGATTTCTACCAAACCAATTTCCTCACCCAATTAACCCCAAAAGCCAAAACCACTATCCGTTTGGCTTTTGGATCGAAACGCCAAACGTAAAACTGCCGTAACAATCGCTGTTTGGCGTCTCGATATAAATCGACTCGCTCAATCCCATACCTGACAAGGGATACAGGCCGATTTCACTTAAGAATGCCTGAAATGACGTATCGCCATGAAGATACAAACCGTTTGGCGAGTTCAGGCCAGAATGCAAACGACGTTTGGCGTCTCGATTTTTTTGGCTCAGTCATCCGCCGCCAAACAGAGCCTATTCTCATACTTTTGCGAAAATGCAATAGGCAGATAGATGAAAGGATTTGTCACCTTTCTGCCCACCGCCAGTGCACCGAATCCTGATAATGACATTTGAGTGAACCGCCAGAGCACTTGGACATGCCCAAGCGTGACCAGCGCGGTTGATTGAAAACCGTTAGAGCACTTTGAGTGCACAGGAGATAAGTATGTTTGTACTAGGCGTAGATATCGGTTACTCAAACCTGAAGCTGGCAATTGGCCAATCAGGCAGTGAACCGAAAACCATTATTCTGCCAGCGGGTGCCGGTCCTGCGGATCGTATGCCGGAGCGTATCGGTGGAGGCGATGATGAAACTTGTTTGTATGTGTCTGTCGATAATGAGCGTTGGGCGGCTGGTGTGCCTGCTGGACGCCTTCAAGGCTGGGAACGAGAGCTTCACCCGGAATATCCCACCACAAAAACCTATAAGGCGCTTTTTCATGCCGCCTTGTTAATGGCTGAAACAGAATCCATCGATTTGGTTGTCACTGGATTACCGGTTTCCCAGTTTCATGAACCACAACGTAAGTCTGACCTTGTGAAGCGTTTAAAAGGTGTCCATCAAGTGACGCCTAAGCGCAGCATCACCGTTCATGACGTCAAAGTACTACCACAGCCTGCCGGTGCCTACATGGATCTAGTTCAAACAGGTGGTGATTTGGGCTTGATTGAAGAAGGTCGCGTCGTCGTCATAGACCCTGGCTTCTTTTCAGTTGACTGGGTTGCCCTTGAGGCCGGAGAAATTCGCTACAGCTCATCAGGAACCAGTCTTCAGGCAATGTCCGTGCTACTGGAAACGATTGATAAGCTGATTTCGGAAGATCATGGTGCCAAAGTGGGTATGGATCGACTTGAAAAAGCCATGAGAACAGGCGACTTACAGGTGCTGCTATTTGGAGAAAAAGTCGATATTTCACCTTATCTGAATGCTGCCATGAAAAAGGTAGCGCCTGTTGCGCTTACAGCCATGCGTCAATCTATGCGCGACGAAAGCATTAATGCGGACTTGGTATTGATCGCCGGAGGTGGAGCCTTGGCTTATAAGGAAGCGGCCAAGGAGATTTTTTCACGAAGCAAGATCATCGTGCCTGAGCAGTCTGTTTTGGCGAACGTCCGAGGCTTCTGGTTTTATGGGGCCTGATTATGAGAGTTGTCGTCAACATTCCCCCAGGGAGCCACCCAGAACTACTCAAAGAATTGGAAAAGACGCCGCCACGGGAACGCGCTGAGCGTCTGCGGATGCTGGCCACCTTTGGGTTAATTCACATGAGCCAACCCAATCTATCCACGGCATATGTACCGGTGGATGGCCATGCTCCAGAAGTTGAAATTACTTCTGTGAGTACAGCGCCAGAACCCAAAGCAGAATCACGTAAACAATCATTAAAATCAAAACTAGGGCTGGGCTTATAACATGGCGTTATCAGTTAGCTGGCTCGATGCCAGGTTAAATAAAGAAGCAAAAGAAACCGTAGTAAAAGCCGACCGAGATGGGTTAAGTGCTCGGGTATCGCCCAAGGGCAAAATTGTTTTTCAGTTTCGTTATCGCTTCGATGGCAAGCAACAGCGGGTAGACATAGGTACTTACCCACTAATCAAGCTTGCTGAAGCCAGGAATGAGCTGGATAGGTTAAGGGCAGTACTTGATCAGGGCAGAAATCCCAAGCTCTACCTTCAGCAGGAACGGGCCAAGTATTCTGCCAACCAAAGTTTCGAATCGATTTTTCGAGACTGGATAGACTCTGCCGGTAAGCAAGGGCTAAAGGAGAAAACGTGGCACTTCCAAAAACGCAGCAGTGAAATATATTTGCTGCCTCGACTTGGCAAGTATCCATTAACTGACATCAATGAATTGTCCTTAAGAAACTGTCTTCGTGAGGTTTCGGAGTCGTCTCCTTCAAACACAGAACGTCTAGTGTCTGTGCTGCATAAGTTCTATGACTGGCTGATTGATGAACAGATCTTGGAAATTAACGCTGCTGCTGGGATCACAGCAAAGAAGGTTGGCGGTAAGAAAGGCAAACGAACTCGGGTGCTAAATGACAACGAGATCAGGATACTTTGGCGCTATTTGCATGAGTCAAAAATCACTGAGAAGAATCGCATCTACATAAAATTGCTTCTGTTATTGGGAGGCCGTAAGGGAGAACTCATTCAAGCTGAAAAGCATCACTTTGACTTGCAATCTGCAATGTGGACAGTGCCCATAGAGATCCGCAAACAAGGTGAGAAAATTGGAGCGCCGATCATGCGGCCATTGATTAAGCCAGCTATTGAGCTGATTGAACTGGCGATGCAGATGAGCAAATCAACCTACTTGTTTCCCGCGAACGGACAAGAAGAACTTGCCACAAATGGCTTTGATACCACTATTCCTAATAATGTGAAAATCTGGGCTCGCAGATCGCTTGGTGTTGAGATGGAACATTGGTCTATGCATGATCTTCGCAGAACGATGCGAACGCGAATGTCAGCCATCACCACGCAAGAAGTTGCCGAGTTGATGATTGGCCACAGCAAAAAAGGGTTGGATGCTATCTACAACCAATATCAGTACCTGGGTGAAATGCGTCATGCTTACGACGTTTGGTATCAACAGCTAGAAACCATCATCGAGCCGACAGGCTTTCCATTCAACTGGCGTTTCGGACAGTAAAATAAAAGAAAGAGGCTCAGTCCTCTTTCTTCTCATACTCCTCCAAGTCTTCAATGTGCCACAGCTTGTTTCGTGTATTTCGGTTGATACGAGGTTGCGGCAAGCTGCCATCTTTTATTCTTCGCCAGAGCGTCGTATAGCTAATGTGGTAACGAGCCATCACTTCGTAAGACGTTAGAAAAGGGGTTACCTGGTGCGCTACTGCTGTCATCTGCATTCTCCTGAAAATCAATGTAAAGCTATCATCGCCTGATTCATCACTTGTTGATGGTCAGAAAGATGCATGATTTGTTCAGAAGATTAGCCTTATCAAAACACAAATGTTGCTATTAGGTACTTTTCAGCTCAAACCTATGAATAACAAGGGCTACAAGGCGGTTTGTGTCATGAATAGCAATCAACACGCCTAACGAGAAAAATTTGTACACACTGTTTGTACACTCGCAACGATGACACACCAAAAACCACAATGACGAACCCTTTAAATTCATAAGCTTATAAACAAAAAACTAGAGATGATCGCATTTTTTCCGCTTTTGTGATATCGAAACCAAAGTACCAAAAGCAAGAGGTACTTTCTTCATCAAACCCAGTAATCACAAGGCCTACAGCCAGATTTGTGTCATGAAATTTTCGCCAAAGGCCTCTAAAACGGAATTTGTACTCAAGTTTGTACACACTTTCCGAGGTTACGCTTGAACATCATTGAAAAGCAAAGAAACGAGAAAAAGACAAAAAGCCTTTAAATTCAGTACGTAGAGATGTGATTGTGGTGTGCAATGAAAGGTGGTTTTAAGCGTTGAAAGGCTGGGTGGCATCAGGGTGGGAGATAATGGCAAAGGTGCGTCGTTTTGAGACTTGTTTCTGTAACAGGCTTTCGGACATATTGACTCAGTTTTAAATTAGATAGGCCAAGCAAACTTGGCAGCACGCGCAATAAACCGCGTATTTTGGATGAAAATCAGGATGTAGACAATTCGGCACTTGCCGCTTCAACACGATTACGACCAGATTGCTTGGCACGATACATAGCCTGATCGGCTCTTTCTAACAAACGCCTGCGACTTTCAGCGCCTGTTATTGCTTGAGCGACACCGATACTGACGGTAATTTTGCCGACAGTTTCGAACTCAACCATTTCAATATGTTGACGCAGACGTTCTGCCAGCGCCATGGCTTCATCCAATGTGTTATGCGATGCCAGTACAATAAATTCTTCACCACCCCAACGACCTAAATGGTCACTGACCCGCAGTTTTGATTGCACTTCCTCTGCAAGCCGGGTTAAAACCTGATCGCCCATATCATGACCATAGGTATCATTGACCGATTTAAAGTGGTCTACATCAAACAGTAATACCGAGCATGGGTGTCCATAACGTTCGACGGCGGCCAATTCGGCATCAATGGCCAATTCCATTCGATAGCGATTCCAGATTCGGGTCAACGTATCCGTATGCGCAATCTCTTTAAGCTGTTTATTAGCACGTTGTAATTCTTTGTTGAGTCGGTTGATTTGGTGCACCGTAATCGCTACTGCCAAATCTTCAGCTAAATCCTGCGCTGCATGCTGTTGACTTGCTGACCAGCGTTGAGCTTCACTCTCAATGGTTTCTACCCAAATTTCATGACCACGCTCTTCAACACGATGCAGTGGATTCGATGTCTCAGCTTCTATTATCTGTTTTTTTCCCACCCAACTGCATTGCATTTTCTCAGCGTCACGAAACAACAAAAGCCATCCAGATTGGTTGTGTTCGATTGGTAAAGGCACGGCTAGTAGACCTGCCCGTTTTCGTAGGTTAACCAGGGTATTCAAGGCACTCTTTGACAGATGGTCACACGCCCAGCAGGTCTTATGGCCGATATTTTCTGTAAGCCATTTACCGACAAGGTCCAGCTCAAAGTTATCCAGGGTTTCTCCGGCACATCGCACTTGCTCCTGGTATAACAAAGCGATACCGCTGCAATTAAACAGCTTCATCCAGTTCTTGGCATATTTATCGAGTAATGTTGTGGGCTGGACAACTTTGTCACGTTCCGCTGAGAGCAGTTCACGGCTATTTAAGACCTGCTCCAGAAACTGGGCCTGTTGTCGGGCTTGCAATAAAAATAATCGTTGAGATGCCATTTGCACAAGATTAAAGGCAGCATCGCGTTCCGCTGCCGAGATATCACTCGCAGCGAAATGATGACAGGTCAGAATGCCCCATAGCCGTTGTTCATCTGTTATCGCAATGGATAATGAAGCACCTATATTTATCTCGCACAGATACTGGTAGTGAAATGGAGATAATGCTCTGAGTACACCGGCCGTTAAATCCGGTGTTGGCAAACTGATTGAGTCTGAAGTCGGCACCAATGGCACGACCTTGGCACTAACATCCGGTACGTGACGCAAAGGATTGGTCGCATACCGATTTCTTACTATGCTGGGAATATCACTGGCAGGAAACCGGTAATTCAATAAACTTCTGGCAGGGTCACTGCATTCTTCCGCAATTGCTATGCGTTGCCAGTGCGAATCAAACTGACATAACAACACGCGATCATAGCCCGTCACGGCCTGCACACTTTGCACTAGCATTTGTTGTAACTGACCAATTTGCTGAACCTTTGCCAAACGACTCAGCCATTCATTAACGATTGGCAATAAACGCTGTTCTCCGGAACGGGAAAGCGGCTCAAATTCCACGATGATGGAGCCATCATAGTGGTAAGCCATCACATGAAACCGCTGATATGATCCATTTACCTGACGATTAATAGTGAATGGCGCGGAAAGACGTGAGTTTTTAGTGAGCGCCTGCTGCAAGCGGTGTTGTAATTTGCCCCCCAGAATATCTCTTGGTGACGACATCAGGGCTGCATCTATTGAAACACCCAATATATTCTGTAAATTGGCACTGACCTGGAAAACTTTCTGTAAATCAGCATCAAAACGGATTAAACAACCGAAGGGCTGGATACCTTCAATCATAATCTCTGGATGATGTTGTTCTTCAAAAGTGCTTTCCACAGAATCTTCTCCAACAAACGATTGAAGCCCTGTACTGCTAAAATAATTGTAGGCTCAAAACAATTAAAAATCAGAATATTAATCGGAGATCTTATCCGCGCATTGCAGACACCAGGTAACCGTGGGATCAAAAGTTAATCTGGCCTCTGTAATGGCCTCATCACAAAGATAACAAAAACCAAAATCATCGTTATTTATGCGGTTTAAAGCGCCTTCTATAGCTTGCAGTTTGCGTTTAAGCCTTAACTGGACTTCAGTGGCAAGCTGTTGATCCTGCAACTCATCAATACGTGACAAACGGCCCATTCGCGATTGATCAAGCTCAACCACCTGATGTGAATCTTCAGTAAGTGATTGTTCCACTTCCTGTTTGAGTAAAAATAATCGTTGTCGATAATTTTCCAACTGCACAATATTCATTGGATTAAGGAAAAGTACTTCCATTAACGAAGCAACAGGATTGGGATATCACTCATCCTGACCATCTTGGCGGTATTGCTGCCGACCAAAAACTGGCGAATACGCGAATGACCATATGCGCCCATTACCAGCAAATCAATATCATTATCACGTTGATACTGATGCAAGGCGGGTTCTACTGCGCCTTGAATTAATGCTGCAGTGACATCAAACCCAACCCCAGTCAGGCGCTGTACGGCTGAATTTAACTGGGCTTGATGGTTATTATCATCTTCAGCCACCATAACAATGTGTGCTGGCATCTCCTTAAGCAAGTCACTTTTAGCAACCTTTTCCAATGCTTTGGTAGCCGTTTCACTGCCATCATAAGCAATCATAAAATTTTGTGGAGTTTTGAAGTCAGGCAAGGTAATCAGAATCGGTTTATTCAATGCACGGATAACATTTTCCAGATGACTGCCCAGACTATGTGTTTCATTTTCATGAGCCTGGCCCTGACGACCTAACACCAGCACCCGAGTGTCATCCTGCAGATCAGACAAGGTTTCCATCAAACCGCCGTGACGTTGATGCGTGGTCACTTCAACGGCACCATGTTGTTGAGCTAATGCTCTGGCATCCTGCAAAATATTTTTGCCATGCTCCAAAGCCAGCCGACCACGCTTCTCGTCAAGCTTCACTAATTCTTCAAGCAAATGTTCCCGACTGCCTAACCCAATATTGCCAGACAGATTTTTACTGTTTTCAGGTTTGGGATATTCGGTCTTATCCAAAACATGCAATAAATCCAATGGTGCTTGCAACTTAGCACTCACCCAGGCTGACGCTTTACAAACTGAGGGCGAAGTTATCGAGCCATCAATACAGGCAATTATTTTTGTCATCTCTCTCAATCCTCTACTTATTAGTGACCGGCGAGTATTTTTTCGACTTCTTCTGGCTTATCGTGCACACCAAATCTGTCGACAATCGTCGCGGTGGCTTCATTCATGCCAACCAGCTCCACTTCAGTACCTTCACGACGGAATTTGAGCACTACCTTATCCAGTGCAGAAACAGCGGTGATATCCCAAAAGTGGGCATGGCTCAAATCAATCTCGACGGTATCCAGTGCTTCTTTAAAATCAAAAGCCGCAGCAAATTTATCCGATGATGCAAAGAAGATCTGACCTCTGATTTCATAGCGTCGCTTAGTATCCTGTTCACTGAGATCGCTTTTGACCACCATAAAGTGAGCAACTTTGTTGGCAAAAAACAAGGCAGCCAGTAACACACCAACAAACACCCCAATGGCCAGGTTATGTGTTGCAACAACAACCATTACCGTGACCACCATGACGATATTGGTTGAAAGCGGATGTTTTTTCAGGTCTCGTATTGATGCCCATGAAAAGGTACCAATCGAAACCATGATCATTACCGCTACCAAAGCAGCCATGGGAATCTGAACCAGCAGATCGTCCAGAACCAAAACCATAAACAATAAAAACAGACCGGCGGTCATCGTTGACAATCGTCCTCGCCCACCTGACTTGATATTGATAATTGACTGACCAATCATCGCACAGCCAGCCATACCACCCAAAAGCCCTGAACCGATATTCGCAACACCCTGACCTTTACATTCTCGGTTTTTATCACTGGAGGTATCGGTTAAATCATCAACAATGGTGGCCGTCATCATTGATTCCAATAAACCAACGACAGCTAAGGCCATCGCATAAGGGAAAATAATAGCCAGTGTTTCAAAAGTTAATGGTACATCGGGCCATAGAAAAATAGGCAAAGTATCGGGTAAATCGCCCATATCACCTACCGTGCGGATATCGATATTAAACACAACTGCAACAACAGTCAGCACGATAATAGTGACTAATGGAGAAGGTAATAAACGGCCAATTGTAGGAATATAGGGAAAGAGATAAATAATGCCCAGCCCAGCAGCTGTCATGACATAAACGTGCCAGGTAACATTCGTCAACTCTGGTAATTGCGCCATAAAAATCAAAATAGCCAGCGCGTTAACAAAGCCTGTCACCACTGAGCGTGAAACAAACCGCATTAAATTTCCCAGTTTTAAATAGCCCATTACTATCTGGATAATCCCGGTAAGCAAAGTGGCTGCCAACAGGTATTCCAAACCATGCTCTTTAACCAATGTCACCATTAATACCGCCATCGCCGCAGTGGCAGCAGAGATCATTCCTGGACGTCCACCCACGATGGAAATAATGACTGCAATACAAAAGGAAGCGTACAAACCCACTTTGGGATCAACACCAGCAATAATAGAAAAGGCGATGGCTTCAGGGATAAGCGCCAAAGCAACAACAATACCGGCGATCAAATCGGCACGGACATTGGAAAACCAATCTCGTTTAAGGTTTTGCAACATTAATTCAGTTTCCTGCGTTCAAAAGATTTTTTTTCAGATAACAAATTATTGCCAAGCTGCGTGACATTATGATTTCGGCAGCTTTCATTAAACTGTGGTTATGACCTGCACAACCGCATTTTTGGCGGAGACGATGTGTTAAACATCACGGACCAGAAAGGTCCAGGGGGAAGTAATACGCTAGGGTGGATTACGCTTCACGTCAATAATTGGGCTTGTTTGGAAAACACGCCAATATACAGTAATTTACTGGGCCTTCAAAACTTTACGGAAACCTTGCCAACTTAAACAACGCCTTATGCCCCAGATTTCTGGGCCGTTTGAATGCTACAATCTGCCCCTGATGCAAAGCTGCGGAGCACAAAGTGGAAAGCTACACTCTTATAACTGAATGGCTGGAGAACTACCCTCATCTCTACACGTTGATTGGCCTGAGCTTGTTGATCCTGATCTCATGGGTCGCTAACTGGCTGGTCAAGCGTATTCTGGTTCGCGGCGTCTATCGCATTCTCAAAAACAGTGAGTTAGGCCGTTATTCTTCTCTAGCGGATTCCTCTTTTATCCGGCGCATGGCGAATATTGTACCGGCGCTTATCCTCTCCGCCGGGATCGTCATCATTCCGAACATTTCGCCCGTCGCCGTGGCAGTAGTACAGAATGTCACTACAGCATTTATTGTATTAACCATTGCGCTTGGTATTGGCAGTTTACTGACCATTGTCAATGAGGCGTATAACAAACGCCCTGATGCACACTTGAAACCGATTAAAGGTTATATCCAGGTACTCAAAATCGCTATTTATGCGATTGCGGCGATTCTGATGATTGCCTCCCTGATTGACCGTTCGCCATTAATATTGTTATCCGGTTTGGGTGCAATGGCCGCGGTATTACTGTTGATCTTTCAGGACACATTGCTGTCACTGGTTGCCAGTGTGCAAATCAGTTCAAATGATTTGATCCGGGTTGGTGACTGGATTGAAATGGCCCCGCTCAATGCTGACGGCGATGTTATCGATATCGCGCTACATACTGTTAAAGTGCAGAACTGGGATAAAACCATCAGCGTCATCCCCACCAAACGGTTTCTGACCGATCCGTTTAAAAACTGGCGTGGTATGCAGGAAGCTGGTGGGCGCAGGATTAAACGCAGTCTTTTGATTGATCAGCAAAGTATTCATTTTCTGTCAGAGGATGAATGCAAAAAACTACACCGTTTCAGCCTGATGAACGACTATTTAAAGCAGAAACAGAAAGATATTGATGAATGGAATCAACAATTAGCGGAATGGGGTAAAGAACCCGTTAATACCCGAAGAATTACCAATATTGGCAGTTTCCGGGCTTATGTCGCCAATTATCTGAAGAATCATCCCAGCATTCATCAGAACTATACATTGATGTCCAGGCAACTTGAACCAACGGCCAATGGTCTGCCGTTAGAGATTTACTGTTTTACCAATACCACCAACTGGATTGAATACGAAGGCATTGCATCAGATATTTTTGACCATCTGTTGGCAATTATGCCGGAATTTGGTTTACGGGTGTTTCAGCAACCTAGTGGCTTTGATATGCGTGAACTTAGACCACAGCCATTGCCTCAGCAGGATCCTTCAGTCAGTCCAGCTTTGGGAGACGCCCCAAAAAAACAAGATTAAATCATTATTGACTTAATTCGCCCGGTTGCTACATCAGAGAAAGCTGACTGATTAAAAATGGATAGAAATCTTTCCACCGATAAACATAACGTAGCTCAGCTTATTCTGCTTTTGGCCGGATTAACGGCTATTGCCCCATTGGCAATTGATGCCTATCTGCCAGCAATGCCATTGATGGCATCTGAATTCGCTGTCAGCATTCACGATATTGAACTTTCACTGAGTTTATTTCTGGCCGGTTTTGCTGTCGGTCAGTTGACCGGCGGGCCTTTGTCCGATCACTTTGGTCGGCGTCGTGTCATCTTTGTTGGTCTCACCTTGTTCTGCATTGCCAGCATGGGCATTGTGCTCAGCCATACCCTTTATGGATTATGGATATGGCGAGTCATTCAGGCCATTGGTGGTGGTATGGCAATCGTTAACTCCTCGGCTGTAATTCGTGATATCAGCAGTGGTCGGGACAGCGCACGCTATCTCTCACATATGGCCATTATTATGATGATTGCCCCATTGATTGCCCCGCTAATCGGCACCCTTTGTCTTTATCTCGCTGGCTGGCATTCTATTTTTATTGTGTTATTTGTCTATGCATTGCTCATCGGACTGCTATTGCATCGCCTTTTGCCAGAAACCCGACAAATCAGTACCCACAAGACATCAGCGTTACGACGCTATATCGAAGTATTGTCGCACCGGAAAGCATTGGCCTATCTTGCAGCACAAAGTTTTACCTATGGAGGTCTATTTAGTTTTATTACCGCCTCACCATCGGTATATATGGTCTATTTTGGTGTTTCAGCTTCGGTCTATCCGTTCTTGTTTGGCATTAATGTGGTGATGATGATTGTAGTCAATCGCATTAACGTCAGATTATTATTTTTTTACGATCCGCCCTGCCTGTTAAGACTTGGACAAATTATCCAGGTCATTACCGGCGTATTGATGCTCATGTATATTCTGATCAGTCCAGATCCGTCATTAAGCATGATAGTTTTTGGCATCATGATATTTATTGGATCGCAGGCGCTTATCGTCTCCAATGCCATCGCCAGTACTGTGGAATTCTTTCCACGCAGCAGTGCTACCGCCACTGCTGTGCTGGGCTCGTTTGGTTTTTTATCGGGTGCAGCCAGTGGCTTACTGGTCAGTTCCCTGGGTGATGGCAGTCTTTGGCCAATGATTACCGTCATGACCGGCTGTGCAGTTTCAGGACTCACTCTTAAAACATTGATTTTGCGTAGCTGTCGTAATAATTCGCAAATAAAAAACGGCTGTTAACGTTGCATTAACCCTCAAACAACTAGATTGACTGTCATATTGACACTCATCTCTAGGGAGCGCGTTATCAGGTGAACGTTAACAGCCGACAACATTATTTAAAAAAACTGGTTTTTCTGCCATTACTGATGCTTACTGCATGCAGTATCACTCCAGAGCAACCGGATTATGCAGCGTTAATATCTGCAGAGCAGCAACGCGTTGAAAAATGGCAGAATTTTCCGCAACAAACCGACGTCGCTTATCTGAATGATTTGATCGATACCGATATGTTTGACAGATTATTGCAAACAGCAATGAAATCCAATCCCAGTCTGCAACAAACCTTGCTCACCTTACAGATCCGTCAATCACAACTGACTCAAGCTTCAGCCGAAAAGCGCCCAATTATCAGCAGCGGATTTTCGGCACTGAACAGTAGTGATACTGATGCCAGTTTTGGTGCTGATCTCAGTGTCAGCTGGCAAGCCGATTTATGGGGAAAACTGGCCGATAATGAACGTGCGGCAGAGCTTGATATCACCGAACAAAACCTGCTTTATCAGTCAGCACGTGACACGCTGGCTGCTGAAGTCATGCAGGTCTGGCTAACACTGATTGCCCAGCAACGAGCGATTAATATTGAACAGCAACGCAATGACAGTCTGCAGCAAACCGAAAGCTTTATTTTGCAACGTTATCGCCAAGGGCTGGGCACGCTTGAAGACCTGGATCTTGCTCGTAGCGCGGTCGCCACCTCTTCAGCCAGTGTGGAGAGCTTAACTGAAAACTATCGCCAGCAATCTATTCAGCTGAAAACCCTTATTGGGCAGGTAGATAATCCACAGTTTACTCTCCCCATTAATTATCCCGAAGTAGCCATTCCGGAAATTGATCTGCCCCAACAATCATTGAATCGTCGGCCGGATCTGTTAGCGGCTTATGCGGCCATTCAAGCGGCCAGTGCCCGGACCGAGGTTGCCTATAAAGACTTGTTACCCAGTCTGAATCTGCAGGCAGTGTTAGAAGATGTCAGCAGCTCTCCACGCGCCAGTTTATTTACTTCCCCGGTATGGAGTTTACTGGGCCAGTTAACCGCACCGTTATATCAGGGCGGACAGTTACGTGCTGAGGCAGAAATTAGCGAATTGGATACAGCAATTGCCTATCAGCAATATCGTGACACTTTGCTTAATGCAGTAACAGAAATTGAGCAGGCTTTAAGTCAGGAACAGGCTTTGCTTAAACGCCAGCAACATATCGAAACCGCTTTGGCGAGTGCGGAAAATAATCTGCAACAGTATCAGGCTAATTATCGTAGTGGCTTATTTACTATTCTGGATCTGTTAACCGTGCAACAGCAGACCTATGACTTGCAGGCACAACTTGATGATCTGATTTACCAGCGTTTATTAAATCGTATCTCACTGGGACTGGCTTTGGGGCTGGAGGTTAGAGCATGACCAAATTTGTTCAATGGCTGGTGTTTCTGGGTGCACTGCTTGTATTAGTTGGTGTTTATTTTCTGAGTCAATATCAAATTAATCGTTTTGCCAACCGTTCGTTACCTGTCCGTGAAGTCCCAGAAATACGACCTGAAGTCTCTGTAAAAACGGTTGAGCCGGCTACGCATCGATCACGTGTCAGTGCCTTTGGTGCCACAGAACCCCATTACACAATAAATCTGACCACGCAGGTTGCCGGACAAGTCGAACAGATATCGCCACAGTTTGAAACCGGCTACCGCCTGAAAAAAGGCGAACAGATGCTGCGTCTGGAAAACAGTGATTACCGTGCAGCGGTGGCCGCAGCCAAACAACAACTGGCGGAAGCACGGCTCGCTTATCTACAGGAAGAACGGCAAGGCTTGCAAGCAAAGGCAGAATGGCTGGCTTCCGGTTTGGAAGGAGATCCTGATTCGGAACTGGTATTACGTATTCCTCAATTAGCCAGTGCAGCGGCAAGTGTTGCCAATGCTGAAGCATTATTAACCAGCGCTGAAAAAGACATACAGCAAAGCCTGATCAAAGCCCCGTTTGATGCATTAGTGATCAGCCGCGATGTCTCACCTGGCAGTTATCTGCAAACCGGAACCCAGGTGGCATCCCTCTACAGCACTGACTGGGTTGAAGTAAAAGTCTCGCTGTCGGATCGTGAATGGCAGAGTCTGCCGGATGCCAGTACTTTAACCACAGGTGATTGGCCGGTGATTCTGCAGGCGGTTGAAGGTGCAGCTACCTGGCAGGGAAAAGTTCTGCGGATTGAACAACATCTGGATGGTACTACTCGACAACGTTCGTTGATTGTCGGGGTAGATAAACCGTTGGATCAGCAACCTGCTCTTTATCCGGGGGTATTTGTTGAAGTCAGTCTGGCAGGACGTCAGATGGATAATCTATGGCAGGTCCCAACGACCAGTCTTAGTCAACGGGGCGAGATATGGTACGTAACGGCCGACAATATTCTTGCAAAATTCCCCACCTCGCCTGTTTTCAGTGATGAAAACTACATTTATATACGCCCACCGCAACAACTGGCTGATTTTCCCCAACAGATTTTGTTACAGCCTATCAGCAGTTATGTAGAAGGCATGGCCGTGGCCCCGATTGAGATAGTAAATAATGAGTAAGCTCATCGGCCGTAGCGGTATTATCGGCTGGTTTGCCACCAATCCGGTCGCCGCCAATTTATTAATGTTAGTGGTGATTATCCTCGGCTTAATGTCGGTGGGTGATCTGCGTAAGGAGGCTTTTCCCAGCAGCGAACCGGACAGCCTGACTATTTCTATTTCCTACGACAGCGGTTCGGCGAAACTGTCCGAGGAAGGTCTGGCAATCAAAATTGAAGAGCAGCTGGAAGGCATCATCGGGATTAAAACCATTACCAGTGAGTCGACTCGCAGTGGGGTCACCGTCACGGTGGAAATGCAGAGTGGTTATGATCTCGACATCCTGATGCGTGATGTAAAAGCGCAGGTGGATGCCATATCGACCTTTCCGACAGAGGCTAAAAATCCTGTTATCAGCAAAGCTGAACGTGAAGAACATGCTATCTGGCTGCAACTCTACGGTGATAC